>Ga0247757_10000442_pt1 | contig 34423 bp, 32 predicted proteins | sample UWRJL126311R4_FD_180929 | JGI IMG/M metagenome (GOLD analysis project Ga0247757, IMG submission 180929) | Plant litter microbial communities from Arlington Agricultural Research Station in Wisconsin, United States - UWRJ-L126-311R-4 | ecosystem: Environmental > Terrestrial > Plant litter >... | reverse complement strand
ATAATTATATCTATAGAGGTCGACTATAGTATAAGGTCTCCTAGATGGCCTATAACCCTAATTCTACCTAGTATAATACTCGAGGCTTTATTAGAGCTCCTTATAAAATTAGGAACTATTATAAAGCCTACCTAGAGAAGCCTAGCCCGCTAGTATAACTATCAGCCTAGCTAAAGGCCTATAAAAAAGATGAGAACCTAATAGTAATAGACGAAGATAATAAGGTAGTAAGTTAGAGATATTTAAATTAAATACTAAGAAGGAAGTAAGTAAGGAAGAAGGATTACGAGACTTAGGGACGAGCCTCCCTTAGAGGGGGGTAATATAACAGACTACTTCGTTATATAATCACTTTTATTATATAGTTTTATTATATAATTAGACCTTTTACTTAAAGCTATAGCAGAACCCCGACCCTAGCGAGACATCGATATATTAATGAGTTTAAACACTATATAGTCTTGCTGAACCTTTATACCTATTCTCTTCCTTATCTTAGTATAGCTAAAATAGAGCTAACCTACCTTATTATCTATACGTCGATATAGGAGCCCGTGCCCGTCCTCATAGTAATCGAAAAATATACCTTTATAAACTATCTATATCTTAGCTAATTTTAGTATTCTTAATAAATGAAAATATAAGCTTTTTAATATTTAGGAGTTTAATTCTAGATAGAGAGGTTCTGTTTAATAAATGAGTTTAAAAGGGGTTAAAGTGATGGGTCTGCAGGGCCATTAGCTAGTTCTAGGGCAATGTGTCTTTTCAACGTCACACACCATCACTGCCAACTCCTCGATCTCCAGATGCTAAGCAGAAAGCCTCGACACCGTTGCGCTGTTGGCGTTTTCTTGACATAGCTAAACGACAATTTTCTGCTCCCCCTGGTCACCGTCGCCCGGCGTCTTCCCTTCGTCGTTGTCTCGAAGTACCGACAATGGCTTGTATGGTGATAACTCTACCCTGTCTTCTCGCGCGACCAGTTCGTCTTCGTCCAGTGGATGTTGAGACTAAATCGGAATTTTCGGTCGGATGTACTGCAGTTATCCCTTGAGCAGTGACCGTATACGTGTCGCCAGCATCATGGGCGGGCATGCCCGTATCCCCATGGACGGGCGCTGCGAAGGTAGCGCTTGCATATGTTCCGGTGGTGGCATATTGATTTCCGCTAGCAGTGGCGTATGCAGAAGTACCGTGAGTGAACCCGGGATCTGCCGTTTGCTCTACGTTATAGCTGGCTGTCAGATGGCTTCTGGGCCATACGCTAACGACTTCGTACCAGTCCTCCACGAGAGCATGGATCAGTTCGTCGTCGTCTCTTCTTATTTCATGGGCTCCGGCTTTCTCTTTGCCATGATATGTCTGGGCGCGTGCGTCAAGTCGAGCCGACCACAACACCCCCGTGAGATGAGACCCGAACGCAAGAATCGGGTTTGTACTTGTGAAAAACTGCTGCTGTTCAAATCTTTCAAAAACAGCTTCAGTGTTCCTTTGATGATGATGTCTGGCGTCGAAGCTGGGGCCTGCATGTGTATTGTAAGTGCGTGGGATTTCTTCCCGCATTTCTCGATGGTATTCATGATCCCGCCCGCGGCGTCGTGGATACCATTCGTCATCGGAGTACGCTTCCGCGCGGTTTGCACCTCCTCGCAAATAGGACACTTGATGACCCTTCAAACTCTCCCAATCAACATGCGGCTTCAATTCTGTCTTGAGAATGACTAGCATAGAAACGATTTCCATCTGATAAGGGTCAATGTGGTGCATTTGCGGCTGAATACCGGCCAGTTTCCACTCGATGACAGGCTGCTCCTTTTGTAGTTCCTGATTTTCTCGGGCAAGAAGGTCCAAAATGGCGCTTTGCCTTTGTGGCCCCAACCGCTCGTATGTGTCATGTAATGTTTGATCTTTCTTGCCGTCCTCGACCATCAGACCCACGACCTGGAGGTACAATTGTTCGCTCGAAAAGGCTAATGGCTTAATACCCGGTTTTAACCAGGATCGATCTCTTGCGTCACTTCCAGTTGCATGTGCGGACCCTCTCTGGATAACCCAGCTGGCGTAGCGAGGATTGAAAGCTACGGGTGCGCCCAGTTGCGAAGAATTCGAAGGACCAAGTAGACGAGAACGTAAAGTTTTCGGCTCTCTGCCGTTTCGAAGCAACTCCAACTCCGAAAGTATGCGTCTGAGCTCACTGAGGAGGTCGCTAATCATGTCGCTCCAAGTAAGGTCTGGCCTATGCGAGCAAGTAAGCTCTCGTTATGTGCACGCCATCATCCAAATTACTACTAACTTTTGATCCGAGAACGACAAAGAGAATACCGACAGCCGGATTTGTAGATTTATTTTATGGTCTTGTATGCCGAATTCCACGGCTGTAATCTTTGTCTCGAGCAGGACAAGGCTCTCTTGTGCCAACTCCACTTTCTCTCTTTCTTTTCCCTCAAGCCGCCTTGGAGCGGGAACGCTTTCCATGAACTCGGACATTTGCTTTTCGACACCTCCTAGCCATGTCTCACAGCTCTGTAGTTCAGCGTAGAGATCATTAGCTGCATCAGGGACCTTTGAAGCACCCTCTGTGGGTTTTGATGTGAGCTGCTCGAACAGAATCTCGATCCCATGCAGAATTGATGATGTAGCTCGGATTCGATCAGCTATGTCCCTCATGCGCACGTCGGCGCCTTTGATTCTTGCAGCGTAGCTAACCATATGGTCGGCCAAATTAACCGCGATGTGGATTGTCTTATGCAACTGGCCTGCTTCTGCGTCAAAACTTTTCCAGCGGTTGAACTCTCTACAACACGTACCTATGATTTTGTTTTTTCCACCGCTAAGACTTATACTTCCTGCGGCTACGCCCTCAACTTTACCATTGATCTCGACTCGAGCAGCTCCTTCAGGTCGATTATGAGGATCTGGGTCTTTGCTTTGACTCATTGTCACATTAAAAACGCTTCCTCCAGTCGTAGTCAATGATCTGTCACTTCTCGGAACTAATACCCAAGATGAGGCTCCATTCACTGTCGAGTATCTGGACCCATAGAAGGCGAGCGCATTAGCTTAAACTCCGACTTAGCAGCCATGCCAGACCCTATTCTCACTCCGGTGGCGTTACCGGTCAGATACAGGTCACAACCTGGGCAAGCGAGAGACTTAACTCCCAAGAGGCATAGACTAGTTAGCAAGCCGGTAAGGGCGGGGCTCGCTCGTAGTGCCCGATCCATGCACTCAGCTTCCGCTAACCTAAACCTCTTTGAGGAAGCTGATTCCAGCTTCATCCATCCAATTAAATACTGAAAATGATAGGCTGAATCTATTTCTAGGCATGATATCTCATGGCTTCGTCGGCAAATCAAGCTGCCCTCCAAATGCCTGAGCTGATCCTGTTCAGCTGAAGGAAAGTCAAGGCGACCCCGCTAGAGAGCACACCCCATTCGAACGCATTAATTAAATATGCTGACTGTGTCAGAAATCAATGCATGGAACATCACATCGGGTCATGTCAAACGACCCACTAAGCTGGATCCGGACTTTTGCACGTCGAACCCTGCGGAAGGCTGAAGGCTTAGCACCTGCAAAATGCAACCTCAGGAAGGTTGTGGATTGATCCCTGCATATGATTCCGGTCAACTTGGTGAGGATACGCAGTTACCTTGTTTTGAAGCAAATGGGTCGTCGATCGGTGGTTCAACCTTCGGCAAATCGAGAACGAACCTTGCCATACATATACAAATGGCTCTAGATTTCAGCTTAGCAGCCCACTGACCACATAAACCTCTAGCAAGAGTCGTAACCTCGTCCTGAGTAAACCATGTCTGAAGAGTACGGGCTTGGTGAGCCTCTTTCGAACCCGCCGAACGCGAACGTCGAGTATGTATAGCCTTACCACGTTCAGTGATGGGCACTTTCCTATATGCAGCTGACATCCAAGTAGCATTGTCTTTGTACATGGCCTGGGTGGCAGTAGGAGAGGTACATGGACCAGTAAAGAAACACCGGAAATCCCCAAGACCACGTTCTGGCCGGAGGAGCTCCTTCCCAAAGCTTGTCCCACCGCACGTATTCTCTCATTTGGATACAACTCAAGATTTGTGAGCTTCTTCCCCATCTTTCGCTCTAAAGACCCAGTGGCGAAAGAAACCACTATCGACAATTATTCTTCCAGCTTGTTACAAGACCTCTCCAACCTCCGGGAAAGAACAAGGACCCCGAAAGACCGACCCATTATCTTCGTCGCGCATAGCCTTGGAGGACTCGTAGTATCGAACGCCGTGGCTGGTGATAAAGGGGTCAACAAAGAAGGAAAATCAATCTCTGACAACACCTTTGGGATCCTGTTCCTCGGAACGCCATTCGAGGGGTCCAAGAAAGCAGAGTGGGAGAGCTTGGGTGGACGCTTGAAGAAGATAATCCCCGGCATCAAGACGGACGATCTGAAAGACCTGAAGGAGCGATCGGCGAAGCTGCAGAGCATCAATGCGGCGCTTCAGAATTACGTGAAAGCCCGAGACCGTCATGGAACACCACTGTACGCTGTCTGCTACTTTGAGGAGTTTCCAATGTATATCGACAAGACGTCTATTGGCTACATTGTCACGAAGGATTCAGCGACCTTTCAGAATGCGGACCTTGTACTACCCATTCCAGGGAACCATGACACTATGTGTAAGTTTGCAGAGACCTTCGTGCCTGGGTACGAGAGAGTGTCCGGGCAGCTGGCACAATGGATCAAGGATCTCAAGCCAAAAAATGCCGCGGATACAGACCAGAAGGTAAGTTCTCTTTCAAAGTGTGCTGTCCGAACTCCTGCTGACCCCATCCAGGGGGGCATAACCATGACCATCAAAGATGCGGTGATTGAAGGAGTGGTCGCAGCAAAGATCGAAGCACCACAGGGTGGAGGAACCCTCGAGATCACGGGACGAAAGGTAATCTAATTCCCCGCCCTCATGTCTCACTTTCATTGCTAATTACGACGATTCGTAGAATGGTCCTGTGATCTTCTTTGGCGATTTGAAAGCGGACGATATTGCCAAGGTATTGCCGGCAGCAACAATGGACAAGCCAAAGAAGCCTGATTCTCCGGCCTAATAGTGCCTTTCATTGTCTATGAGCATCTAAGCTAGCTTTGCCAATATTATCGCAATGTTTGCTTAAATTATGTGAGGAATTCGTACGACGTCACAATGGCTGATTCAGGGGTAGCCCAGAGGAGGTATCCTATGCGGCATATAGGTCACGGAGGAACCTCTTCCTTCTACCAAGGAGCAGACATCTTATAAGCCGCACTAGATAGCTACTTTGCAATACACGCCTCTCCTCAGTTCTTCTCCGATTCCTCACAAATTAAGTAGCTGCAGCGTACAATACCAACGTCACAGATTGCCAAGCTATCCGAGCGAGAGCTCCGTTCTGACGAATACACTTCTAACGATATATGTTAGGGCTGTAGGGAACTGACGAAACAGATTATTACGTCTTTTTCTTTGCTTCTAAAGGGCTAATTTTTAAATTTCCAGACTTTACTATATCTAACAAATAAACTAAATAGGCGGTAAGCACTACAATTACCTAATAGGATACGATATAACATTCTAAGTTAGTTTCCGGCTCTACAGCGGCAAAGTGTTCAGGCTTTATTCTATGTTATGACTGTGTGCCAGCCTACAGAATCTCTTGGTCCACCAGTTGGATATATCCATTTATACAACCTAGGCATCGCTCAATCGGACATAAATGAAATCAACAACTGATAAATAAAGCACCCCCATGTACTCGCGGTCGTAGCTCACCGTCGTCTCCGAACTTACACTTCTCACGGTAAAAACTTCTTTTGACAACGTAGGAGTTTTCTAAGAAGTAGTTTCCTTGTACATCGGAAGGGATGAGGAGCTATCAAACCTGGAAATCAACGATGATGCGTATGAAAACAATCGAGATGTAAAGCTTCTGAATAGTGTACCTAATGTTGGAAGGCATGTGGCAAAGAGAGCGGTTGTGATTTCCAGAAGGCACCAAAATATTTCTTGGGTAAGCATGACTGAAATAGTAAAGTTATTAGGATGCGAAAATGAGATGAAGCAAACAAAAAAGGCACCTACGCTCTTCGTCTAGTGAAGGATCATAGCCAACCTTGCGAGCCCAGACACCGACAATGAGTCTGATCAATGACGCAACCGTAGCACTTACACAAATTAGTCGGTACGGGGTACTAGGGAAGAATTTAATGGGTCGTTACTTACATCATACCCAGGAGAAAGATACCGACAACAGCGGCACGTTGGCCAGGTGGAAGCTGAAGTTTCCAAATCTATATTGTACATAAGCATGTTATATAGTTAACCCGAGGCCTCTGCGACTTACTAGTGGAATGGGGAACAGAAGAATCAGGACATCAGTAATGAAGTCTGTAATTGCATATGAGTAGCCTACATCAAGGCCATTGTTACACTTTACAGCCGAGACAGCAGCGTCGGAGTAGATTTCCGGCTCAAAATGACCTCTACACAAGAAAACGAGCGCAAATGTGAAGGATAAACCCCATGCGGCGATTATCGCGATCAAAACGGCGAGAATGATACTTCGAGGATTCTTAAAACTTTTGATAATGACAAAAAAATTCGATGATACAGAAATAGGACACTAAGCTTGACCAGGCTCAATGCGGGAGCAAAGATGCATAAGAATGCCCGTTCAAGCTAAGTTTAATTAATATTCCCCTGAAGGTTAATTTAAGACATTATTTAAAAATACTTACTTTTCGCGCTGTTACAATCCTCCACTCCATCTCCTCCATCGAAGTACGAGTTTGTAGATCGGTAATTACAGGCGCGCGATACCCGAGTGTCTTCGAATGTATTCCTTCGTACGTGAATTGGAATTTACTCAATTTACACAGGTCAATCTCTCATACCGTAGAACATGATAGCAATATTCTGTTTGAGCCTGTATCGTGAACGGAAGCGGAGGAAAACGAAAGTGATATCAAGAACAAGAAGTGGAATGAGGATTCCTAGTATAACAGAAGGCGCAGACGTTTCTACTAGCATAGCAGTCATGATGAAAAATTGTCGATTTTGGTTCGCGATGAATATTGCAGAACTAACCAGATAAGTAGCCGTTCGGTGTAAGGCTGATCGACTTGAGAAGCCCCCAACAATCGGGGTCCGTCTATATATTAGTGTGCATGGAATCCCCTAAAATTCAGTTTGCATAGTGTAACACTTGTCAGCAATCATCTATAATTATGGAAAATCAATTAAATCACACATATGTTTGCATAGTATGAAATCTAAAAATACAACAGTCTATTCATTCCTTCTGTTCTCCTTAGGGAGTGTTATCTATAGATGCACATGACATGGTCAGATTGTTACTTGAACTATAATATTTTCTTATAATAAGCAAATCCAGTCAGAACCAGCAATTAGGTGGTCCTCTTTTTGTCCTTTTTCATTGCCGATTTCGCCTGCCGCCGTTAGCAGCTATCCCTACGCAAGTTGGAAATGGGGCCGATACTGTAGTGGAGGACCCTCTCACACTCTTCCGGTTTAGTAATTTCAGCTATTATGAGCGTTTTTAGTCGTCTGGGAAGAAAGTACCTAAACATGTCAAACTCACTAGGAACAGGCGCGGCTCTTACCATGATCGCGAACGCGATCAACTGGTTCATTACCTGTAAGATGCGCATTCCGCGAAAGGTATAAAAGCCTAGGCATCTAATCTGAGTAGAAGAAGGAACTTAAGAGGTAGATTTTTGTTTAGTTAGCTCGTCGTGGTTGTGCTATATGGGACCTTTTCATGGCTTTATCTTTCCAACGCCCTTTATAAAGCCTTACAAGGCAAACATGACTAATATACCGCCCCCATTCGTGTATGCAAATTCTTAATTAAGGGCCTATTCGCTACCGACGGAAGGTTTCTATATACCCATGTGGCACACATTTTCTCCAAAGCAAGGTTGTGAAGGTCAGCTGCAATAACATAAAACCTTGGCAAACCCGATGCTTCGGTAGTTGTAATATATATCATGCTTGTCGGTCTCGAGGTTTCACGACAAGCATCGTAGTCATTATCATGTCAGATGGAGAGAAGTGGCTTCTTTCTGGTATAGGGGATGAAGAGCTCGACGATTCCAATGGGAAGAGAAGCATTTCAAAGGGTCATACAACTCTACCAATCAGCCTGAAGATTTATCTCATAACTTTGCATATTTTGTTAGTCTTGATAACATGTATCACCTTTACAATCATTGTTCATCACCGACCTACCTGGAAATGGTCCACCAGTAAGCGCATCTCTGCTATCTCATTTTGTTGCATAGACATATATCTTACGGTGTTATATTTCCCGAACTGCGCTCAATAAAGCGTGTAGGATGGAGCGAGCACGTGGAGAATGCTGGCCAAAATGGGTTATACTCTGGTGCCCCAAGCGAAACAAATGCTGAAGCATGGGAAACACTTCTTCAGCGTCAGGATCTCCTCTAAACTGAATAGCTACTCAAATCCTAATATATTCATCACAGGAGCCTACTTCAATGCCACAGCTGCCGAGCTTATATCAGCGGAGGTCCCACTGGAGGATGCAGTAAAAGCTAGCGGAGGCGGCTACCTGGCAGCGTTGGGCGTATATCATGAGACGCATTGCATTGTAAGACTTCTGCTCTTAAATATGGAGCAATACTAGCTGACGAGGAGAGAATAAACTCCGCTATTTCATCTACAGCCAACCTAATATTACTCACTGGAACAAGAAGGAGCTTACATATTGGGTGGAACATCTTGGTATGTATGCAACAAGCTCCCGCATAATAATATTGGCGTCATGCGCTCACTGAGAATAGATCATTGCATCGAGATGATACGCCTTTCGTTGACATGTTCGAGCGACATGAGGCTTTACACCTTTTTCTGGCCAAAAAACTCAACTAAGGAGTTTAGAGGCTCATACGCGGATATGACAAGGGACTGCGTGGACTGGAGAGAGCTAGAAAAGTGGAGTAGTCGGAGAAGTCTACCAAATAGGACGGGTGTAGAGCTGCCGGAAGAGGACGCCCCGTAATCCCAAACCCCCAATAATAATTTTCTCATAAGCTGAATTCTTAACCTAAACGTTTGTTTGGCCTCATTGCACACAGATCCACCCATGATTAAATTTTGGTAAAGAACATTCCTACTGAATTGAATATGATCTGTGGCTTATTGGTCACCACCTGATGACCATATATGGTATTTGGCGTGTGTGGTGAATTCGAAGGTGAGTTTCTAATTAAAGAATTGGAGTTTCGGGATTCCAAATTGTTCCCAATGTCTAACCTACGAGGTTCAACTGCCGGTCTTGCCTGAAAGAAGGCGACAATTTTGTGCAACCATACGTGTGCAATTAGAAGCTAATAGTATCACATCATCTAGGCCGTGCGCGCTGACGGTATAACCAGCTTTCCCGACCCTCATATCCTGAACCTGCCTGTGCGTTGGAAACCCATTGTTTTGGATTTTGGCCATTCTGAAATGCCCCTTCTGCTCGTATAGACGAAGTACAGCCGTTGGTTGAACAAATCTATCAACATGGTTTTCGTATCTAAGCTCATCGCGCTATCTCTTTTTTCTGTTACATGCATATCGCCATGCTTCGCAACCCCTATAATTGACCATCGTCAGATCAGCATCGAAATCGGAATTAATATCACCATCGACAAGCCTCAAGGTAAGCATCAACAAGCCATCTTAGTAATCGCCAATAGTAGAAATACTCATCGAAGAATTAGTATGTGCCGATTGCAATCTTCCGGCCTCTCAACTTGTCCCCGCACGGGAAGCCCGCTCACTCATCGAGGACTTATTTTTTCAAAACGATTGCACAATTGAGCGACCAAAGGGCAGTAAAGATCCTGCATACCGCACTATCATATCGACAGACCAGCTGGAAATCAATATTTTCTTCACAAACCGAGTGCCAGACGCTTATAGAGCGACATGCCCGTGGTCCGTATTTCACTGCATAGATTATTGGAAGGCTACTAAAACGACATAGTGACAAGATCTGGTTCAAGTTACTAGACGTAATTCCCTCGTGCACATGTTCAAATGGATTAGTCAGAGGTATGCGTCGAATTTGCGGTCTCAATTTTTGGGGTGGAACCAAAGCTGACAATATGGATAGTCTTTAGGGGACTAGAGAACTGTGATGCTACTGATTTATTGCTACTAGTAGCGCCAAATCGCAAACCAACAGCTGATGAAGAGTTTGGAGCTGCTGTTGAAGTTGTCCCAAAAGGGCAACATTTCGTAGATGGCCAGCAGGTGTCTATTCCAATATGACCCAACAGTAAATAACACGTACCGATCGAATCTAAATTAGCTCCTACGCTGAGTTTGAGTTGGCCTCTACATTGCATTTAGTATATTTGTTGATGGGAATCCTTTGAGACTCTCTTCCTGGCGGGAAAAACATAGAGCTGTTAGCATTAGATGCGCGGAAGAATTGGCGGAATTGATTGGATTCTAATTATTGAACCTCGTGCTAGCTTTATACTCGATTGAATTTCTCCCAATGGCTTGGGTTCTGACCCGTGCACGAATTGACGCCTAAATCTAGTCCACATAGGAATATGGTCTATCGTCACACTACCCACAAGCTTTGACTTCCTTATCATAAGATCATTCATGCTCATTTGGTCGCCCCCCGAATCGTTACGAGTATGAATGTAGTTCGATGGCTGGACACATACCTTTGATAATGATTTTCCACGCGACTTCTTTAACAGCTTGCTATCGAGCGCGCTACCGACTCAGTCTGCTCCAATCTAGTGCTGTACCTTCTGTACATCCATTGCAACTACTAGTTGCAGCATCAGTCTTTCGAACGTCAGTGCTGCTGGACAAAATTGCAAGCTCTGCGCTCGTGATCCAGTAACTCGAAACTTTGTCCGAAGGCCAGATCGGAGATACATTCGTACCCGTAATACGCGACCCAGTGCTGCAAGTTGAATCCCTCACTCCATTAGCCCTTCTTACATTCCATCACTTCTGCGAGTTTCCCGCATAGCTTGCGCGCATGGGAATCGATGAGTGGTTCGGCGTCGCGCAATACCTTCTCTGAGAAGGCGGGGGCCATGACGCGCCGGCGGAGGGCATGCTGATGTTGATCGATCACCATCTGGGCTGAAGGTGCACCAGCGGAGATATCGAGGATTAGATACCAATCTGCGTTCTTAACGTGAGCGTTATTTCTCCTGTGCAAGCAATTGCTTGATATGTCGATTTCTTTTGGCGCAGTAGTATACTAGAGGCCAACTGGAAAGTTTCTCCGATAGACAGTCAGAGTATCGAGCTAGAGGGAGGAGTGTGAGGCGGTAGAGGAGCACAGTACAGTACTACATCACCATATGTGAGTCTTTGGCTTCTATATCCCTCTTCGTCGGATCTTGAATTACCTATAAAACAATCACTCACCCATACGAACAACGCTATTGTACATAATTTTACTTGTTCATAACTATAATAGTTATAGAGAAATATTAAAAAACTAAAACTTGAGTAATTAATGCAACCCAACACCGATTCTACCACAACCAAACCCTAACCAAACCCTGACCAAATCCTAACCCATACCTAGCTGATTTACCAGCCTAAACTCACTATTATCTCTAACAAGCGTACCACCTTGAAGTAGAAAGTTTATACTCATGCTCCGTAGATAAACAGTCTGGTTTCTAGCTTATATATAGCTCGATCATTTAATTGGTAAGTATATTTTGGACCTCAAGCTTCCCAGCTAAGTAATTCTTGGAAATCGTTGAACGTAGTGAAAAACGTCCTCACATCGTAAGCTGTACCGCTTTAACACGGGCGGAGCGCAGTTACAAGCATGATGGGCTATCGAAAAAGCCGCGATCAGCGATGCTGTTATTTGGGGACTCTCCAGAATATCCTTCGGAGTAGATGTCGCATGACGACATTACTATCGTTTTGACTAAATGTGTTGCGGAAAAATTTCCGTGTCTTTATGGTATAAGTTCGCAGGGCTGACACAGTTTGGAACGTCTGCACTCTTTCTTTTTTAGTTTCGCGACTTCGTCCCCACTCGATCAGATCTACGATGTTGACATGGGTCCTTCGCACAGCCTATATGCAGGTCAGCTTGATACATTTAGTCCAACTAAATACAACCATACTTCTTCGCATCGGCCGCATGTCTCTGGAAGCGGATGGATACCAACCGCACGACAGAGAGCATGCCATGCAGTCAAGTCATCTTCTGCCCCAAACCACATTCTTAGTTCGCCCTCCAACGCATCTTGGTATCTATCCCAAGCATCAGCAGATGCTAAATCTCCATGTCGCCAACCTTCATGTTCGCATAAAAGAGAGTACGATGTAGCGGGTGGGAGGGAAGGGTCGTAATCGAAGGTTGGAAATGATGTGAAGAAAGAATCTAGCGGGGTTGCAATGGTTTCCGCATGGGCTGGTGAGTCTCGCAAATGCTGTTGCAGAGCCCCGTCGCTGCCGAATGATCGATCGCACTCTTTGCAATTATAAGAAGCGGTGTGTACTGGCGAGTCTCGTAAGTGTTGTTGTAGAGCCTCGTTACTGCTAAACGATCGGTCGCAAATTTCGCAGTCGTAAAGAGTAGCGTGTACTGGCGAATCACGCAAATGCTGTTGCAAAGCCTCGTTACTACCAAACGATCGATCGCAGGTTTCACAAATAAATCTCATACTTCGAGGCCTTTTGTTAACTTCGTCAAAATATATACTGATGGTGGAGTGGAGTGGACTACGTTTCATGGCTCAGCTTCAAAAAAAGTTTCTCAATTTGGCTGCTGGGCAGGGTGATCTCATCGTGTGACAGCATCACTATGTTTTAGCCAATGATTATAAGACACGAATTCAGTATATGCAAGAGAAATACGTAACTTGCAGCTAGTTTAATAAGTATAGTTTGACCGTACTAGAGAGACTTCGAGGCAAGCTTAGGTAATTTGAATTTTATTCCCACTCAAGTTGATGGGTAGCGACTACATCAAAGCCCACAGATATCTCCTTGAACGTTGTTTTGAATTTTTCTAGGCACCACTCGTCCTATCAAGCATCCTTAGCTAGTTTTGAATATAGGTAAAGGCTAATGCAAACCGCACTTATTATACAACTCTACTATCTCCCAGACCCTCGTATAACAGCAAAAAATACCGGGGTAGACATCATCGGACTAACCACCCCCATAGACTCTAAATCATGGACCCTAAGCGTGTCGCAGCGCCCATGTATGCCCACGCCTGGAACCAAGAATGCTTATCCTTATCAAACGCACCCCCTCTCACCTGCTTACCTTCAAACGGGTAGACATAAAGACTCAGTGCGCATCTTCAGCCTCTTTCACCTTTCTAGTCTCACGGCTCTACTCGTACCATACGCGCGAGTAATTCGCGTTAAGGTCGTAATTTCCGAGACGACTAAAAAACTAGTCGACGCGGTCTAAGTGACCCAGTCCATTTGGGTCGAAGAAGGGGGCGCTACCGTCTTGGGACTCCGTGGTGTTGAATTGCGAGAACATGTCAGGGGTGTTGAAGTAAGTGATTCAACAGTATGGATTTCACTAATGGCTCGTCGCTCTGAGGGCTAGATTTCGTACACTAGGATTATTTCTACGAAACCAAGCACGATTCAGTAGCTGAATCAGAACGAAGGGAAATATATTTGGAAGGAGCTTTTGGAACACATACGGTTCCTCTTACGGCATAGCCTCTACAATTGGTTGATATTCACTACGAATCAAGTTTTACAGAGCGAAGCCACCGACTTATATCTTAAACTAACCTAAGAGTCCTTCGCCTTCGCAGAACTTTCTTCGGGCCTTTCATTTTCTACATTCAAGTGAGCATAGTTTTCTACAAGATTCGTCAAAATGTAAGCATCCACATCATCCTTCTTCTTCACGACGCTAACTGGCCAGCTGCTTCGCACAGTCTGCGCCATGTCTGGTTTATCGACTACCTGGTCCCCATCCATGTCAAGTATACCTCTGAACAGGGCAACTTCAGGCGGGCGCATACGCCCCCGGATGACCCGGAACAGCGCCTCGGCCAAATAATGGTTTCGGCGCTGGGTATACAATCCCTTTGTTACCAAGACGAGAGTGGATCGCAAAGACTCTAGCTCAGACGCAGGTGTTTGCTCATTGATAGCATCAATGCAGTCAGAAGCGGCAAGCATGAGCGGTATGACAATGAAGAGATCCATAGCTTCATACCCATGGCGGAGATAATAGAGTCGGACGAGAGTTTGGAGATATTTTGTGGAATCGGCGACGATTTGCTGCGGAGATGGTGATTGATTCGTCTCTACATCGAGTAAAGGCTTAAAAATAGTGAGGATCAGGTGGTGATAATACATGCTAACATCGTGTTATTAGATTAGATTAGTGAGTGTATAGTCTAGGGGCAAGGCACCTTTGACTTGCATAGACCGAGCATGTTATAGGACGTAGGAGGCTTACTGAAGTTGTAAATGTCCGGGAAGTACGATTGCTCTTGGTGAAAGAGGGGTCGGTAAGCCATCGTACCAGTCTTTCAGTTGCGAATAGAGTCCATTGGCTTTGTCAAGAGTCATCTCAGAACCTTTTGAGTATGCTACTTGACAAGCTTCATTCGTGATGACTCGAAATTGATTCTTCGCTTTGAAGACTTGACCAAAATACGACGGAAAAAAATGGTTGGTCAAAGGGTACTTAACTAATATTTCTCCATACCATTCTGGATCTTTTGATGGGTCTGGTAGGTGCCAGTCCGGTGGGTCGCTCAGCAGTAGAGCGAACATGAAGGAGAAGCCGACAAGCCTAGCGAATTTAGCGGGCTGACAGTCCCGGATCACTATACTCACGTTTCCCAACTGAACAAAGCCCATGCGGTGAATGCCATACCATGACGGATTCTAAGGCTCTGGCCCTCTGTGGCGGCATTGAAAAGGCGCATGCTATGAGCCAAAGCAATAGCTTGGATCCTGTACGGCTGTCCAATCTCATCCAAACCGCAAAGGTTATGGAAGACATTGAATATTATCCCGGCTTGTATGGTAGTGATTCGCGGCTCATGAGATTGGAGCTCCCACAGTCGCTTTGCCTCTGCGATGAAACGATAGGTTAACGTGTGAGGATTCTAGTACTCAGCTCGATTTGTGAACCGCGAATAGCAGACCTAATGCTAAATTAGTAATGCGAGTTTTAAAAGGGTTAGCAAAACCTACGCAGGAATAGCCAAGTATTACGTTGACTAACAGCGATGAGCAGAAGTCTTTTCGTTGGGCCGCCATATCTTCCAAGAAAAGATTATTCTGGAAGACGGCTGTAAACTGGTACTCGCATTGCAGCCACCCGCTAAGGAGATTCCTCATTAGCACATCGTCATCACATACAGATGTCCACAATGATATCTTTACATGGGAAAGTCGGGGTTCGACAACCTCTGCAGCATGGAACGGCTTCAGATAGACAGTCTCATGAGCTGGGCGTTCATCTTCCCGTATATGTGGCACCATGTAGGATCTGGAAGATATTTTTGGAGGGCATGTACTTTCTCGAAGTGTTTCGGACTGTTTCGATGAGGAATATATGGCTGCTGCCTCGTAGATGATTGAGTGAAGATAAGGGTTATCATTGGTAAGGAGGCTCGCAGGCATCTTTGAGATGTATGGAAAGTCATATCGATAACGGGTCTCGGGTACCACTGAGAGTTGAAGGAGAAGGTCTGCACTTTCGACATGGCTCAGCAACATCTCAACGTCAGCTCCCGACCTGACCTTCTGAAGTATGCCATGCGCGTCTCGCTCTGGAACTGACTTCATGAGTTCAAAAAGCCTCTTGTAGGACGATTTTTCGGATTGTAAGTCGCTGCATTTCCGCTTAAGGGCCTGCAATTGCGTTTGCCCTGTGGTCGCCACATAATGGCACCTCAAACCTCGTTTGACACAGGAGTTGCATTTTGGTTGCTCACCAGAACACTACCGTGAGCAGTGTAAGCAATAGCAGGAACACATTCTTTTTCGCTGATTCCCGTACTTTAAATTTACTTTGGCGGCAAGCATCACATGCTACCTTTATACGCGTTCTCTTTTGCTGAGCACCCTGAGGCGGAAAAGAGGACGTAGGAGGTGTTAGTCGGGGAAGAAGAAGGCGTAAGTGCTGACTACTACTGGATGGACTGGCCATCTTAGATAGCAGACTACTTGTTCTAGCGGGGCCGTCGCGTTTACCAAAGTTTATCTTGAGTCGGTTACCCACAATGCAATCGATCTTACGGCCCCGCTCACGTGATCGCATCCATGACTAACCCGCCATCTTCTCGATAAGCCTGCTTGTCACGCTAACCCGGATGCGCCCGTAGCAATCGCAGCTGGAGTCTTCATAGTAATGCTTCACGAACTTCTGCTACGGTTGTAGAGATGACCCCTAGAAATCTGTGAGACGCACTCTGGTGAGCCTACATTAGGGCTTGGAGGTGGAGCGTTAAGGGGAGGACGCGGGTTAGCGTCGGCGATGGGATCCACGAATGACAGGCAGGCCTGACCCCAGCCGTCAACCAGCCGTATACCGCGTACTCCCCTCTACTAGAGACACTTGTACGTCTCCACCGTCGCAAGCAGCTCGAGATTCTCCCTCGTTTTTTCCCGAGCACACTCCTCGCGCACGCCAACTGCACAACACACCAACATGGCGTCACCCATGGTCGAAGGCCGGGTGGACCCTCACAAGAAAGCACACTTTACGCTGCACATCAGCGACTCGATTGCCGATGGCGAAGTGGGCGACTACACCAGCGTCAAGTGTGCGTCCCTACCCCCTCAATCCTACCATCCCATGTCCCTTGCGACGAAAACGCTGACCCAAGCCTGATCAGACAACCACAAGCCCGCCCAGACCACATCCAAACGCACCACGACGCTTACCTCCGCCTCCGCTCACAACTACAAGCTCACGCTCGAAGACGACAAGCCCGGCAACAACAAAGACGTCTTCGTCTTCACCGGCCAGAAGACTGCCCCTAAGAAATCTTACGTCCTCCTCTTCGATCCCTCCACCCAGAAAGCCACTCTCGAGCCCCTCGCCTCGGCCTATACCTTTAACATCGCCTCCAAAAATGGCGCTGATATCTCTTCCACCTACTCAAAAATCTATCCCCGAAGGCAGAAAGATGATGCAGCGGATGCTCCCGCGGATGATCTCTTCGACGACGCCACCGCCGACGATCCCGACATAGACCCGGATCCGAATAATACTTATGACTTCCGCCATTTCCTGAGCAAGGAGTCACAGAAGCAGGGAGATGAGTCTGAATACAACAATGCGTCTCCCGACTACCGCACAGGTACTGGGTCTGCCGCCAATACGCCGCAATTCCCCGCACGCAAGCCCGCTGCCTCTGCCGCCCCTTCGAAGCCGCGCGCCGCCCCCAAAGCATCTGCCGCCGCGAAGAAGCGCAGGTCTCCCGAGCCAGAGCGTGCCCCGCAAAGAAAAGCTGCATCTAAGAAAGCTGCCGCACAACCACCTACCGTACGTCTCGAACGGCGGGCAACCACCGACCAATCCAAACCTGCTCCCGCGAAACCAGGCCGCAAACCCGCCGCTCCTCCTTCTTCGAAGATAAAATCCGCAGAAATCGTTCACTCTTCCGACGAATCCGACATCGATGCCGACATCGATGCCGACGGCGAGCCCGACGAACGAGTCGACTCCCCATCACACCACCCACCCCCTCCACCCGTGCGGCGTTCGCCATCCCCCGTCCATAGACCCGCCTCCCCCTCCTCGGATGAAGACGAAGAAGAAATGGAAGACGTGAGCACCGCCTCCGGCCTCGAACTCGAAATAGAAGTTCCCGACGCTCGGCCCTCTCATAACAACAGAGGAGGCCGGCACAAAGCCCTCGCCTCTCTCGGCCTAGGCCAGAACATAGGATTAGGCTACATTGCTTCGCCCTCCAACGGCCCCATCTCTCTCGCTAGTGCTGCGAATAGTGTAGAAGGATCTCCTAACCCTCATACCTTTACACCCAACAAATCGCGAGCACGGCACCATGAAGACGAAGGGGTTATTGACTTTGGGGATATAGGCGGCGGGGCAAGTGATGAGGAAGAGGAGGATGCGGAGGGCGAGGACGAAGATGTTGACGTCGAGCCGATGAGTATTGGGAGCCCAGCACAGGGGAGGAGGGTTAGTGTCGCCGGGGGGATGGTGGATGAAGAGGAGGGAGAGGAGGATGATCCGTTGTTCAAGGAAATGATGGAGGGATTGGCTGGAGGGGAGAGCAGTGAGGAGAGCGAGGAGGAGTGAGGGGTCAGTTCCTTTTTTTGCTCGAGTCCGCATACTGCTGAATACCCCCCGCACCGTTCTCGATGTATTGATGTTTGTACATAGAACATATGGCGCATTGGTTTAAATGTTTAGCATGCATGGCTCTAAAGCGAGCTCTGTCTTCCTAGACAGCTTCTTTCATACCCGATAACCATAATAAGTGCTGTAAAGATACCTATTACGTCTTGTCGCTCAGTGAGAAGTCCTCTCATACCCTGCATAATCAGCTTCAAGTATCTTATCTCCCCAACATGTCTTCTTTAACGGAGCAGGAGCGGAAGAACGGACAGGGGCACGTCGTTGAGGGTGGATACAAGGGCCAAGCAGGGTTAGTTCCCTGTAGCCTCTGGCAGCCTTCGGGGCGATGGAAAAGTATACATGGCCCGGAATACATGCTGAATTAGCAATTTGGGAGACGGGTGATTGAAGGTAGTAAGTGGGATATACAGTGCCCGACAACAATCTAAGTGCGGACTGCACGGTTGTGAGTGTGCTTTTGTCTGATCCAACCCTAGCTGATAGTAGCAGAGAGAGAAGACTGCATAGGTATTTTCAACGAGTAGCTGAACAAACTCCCAAGAGCCATAGCAAAAGAACAGATGGACCACACCTAGCGGGCATGTTTTATACTCACAATGTCGTACCTTACAACATGTTATCCTATTTTATTACATTTTGTTTGTTAGTTCAGTTCACATGCGGCATGAGTACAAATCGAAAAGGCAGCATGCAAGGACGGATGGAGGAAACATTTGGTATTCCAGGAACGGGCGCCAGCTCAAGAACAACCCGATCAGCCAGCACAGGGCTTTCCCTCGTCCCCCCTTTTCTATTAAAGAAAAGGCAGTCCGAGTATCTTTCCCTCGTTAGTGCCAAGGCAATGATAACGATTCCCGAAAACCGAAAAAGAAAACGATTCCCAAATGTCTCCACATATTGTTGTGTTGTTTTGTCGATTGGACAAGTTTTGTGTCATGAAGATGGTGATGATGCTTTTAACATTTTCCGGCCTTTGCTCCTACTCCGATATCATGAAAAGACGGGAGCTATCTGTGAAGACGGGGTATGTAAGAAGGCAGATAGGAAAAGGTCAGAACAACGTCTACCACTGAGCAGCACCCTCGGCAGGTGCAGCCTCAGCTCCCCAGCCCTCGTTGGTAGTCTGCTGGGCACCGCCGGCAGCCCAGTCAGCAGCATCAGCGTCCCAGCTGCCGCCACCAGTCTGAGCAGCAGCCTGGGAAGTGAAAGCACCGGCGGTGGCGCCAGAGACCTCCCACTCGCTGGTGAAGCCAGCCTCAACAGGGCCAGTTCCAACCTCGTCGGCACCTGGGACCTTAGCTTCCTCAACGCCAGCGGAGTCCTTGTTCTCCTCGGCCTCAGGGTCACGATAGAAGTACAAATCCGTCATGACGTCCCAAGCGGTGTCGCGAGAAGCGAGGGTACCGCGGAGACGGAGGACCTCACGGGCGAGCATCCACCAGATGAGACCAATAGCGTGACGACCCTTGTTGTTGGTAGGGATGGCAACGTCGACATACTCGGTGGGAGAGTCGGTATCGCAAAGAGCCTGTTGCGGTCAGCTTCTAACCCAAACATTTCAGTTGGTATACTCACGATGACCGGAAGGTTGACATAGGAAGCCTCCCTGATGGCCTGAGCATCAGTGCGCGGGTCGGTGACGATGATCAAGCGCGGCTCCTTGAACGAGCGGGTGATGTAGTTGGTGAAGTTACCGGGGGTGAAACGACCGGCAATGGCGACAGCGCCAGTGTGGGCGGCGAACTTGAGGACGGCACGCTGACCGTAGGGACGAGCAGAGATAACGCAGACTGTCGCGCATTAGATATTTCTGCCAATATAACCCGAGAGCTTCGCGCTACACTTTTCTGTGTTGCGCGCTAGAATCTCCGCGTGTCATGGGCTACGTACTGTCGGCAGGGTTGTCAATGGCGACAATGATGCGGGCAGCAAGCACAATCTTCTCCCAGGTCTTGCCAATGTTGATCACATTGACACCGTCGGGGCGCGTCTTCCACAGGTACGGCTCCATGTGCACCTGGAGGTTCTTGGAACCGAGATGGCACTGGGCCGCCAGGAGCATCTCGATGTCCTGGGGCGTAGGGTTGAAGATCGCGGGAAGGTTGCTGGGAGCCATCTTGACGGATTGGCGGTCGAAGCGGCTGCTGTAGTTCGAAGGCGGTTGGTTGCGAGCGTGTTCGAGAAGTTCGCAAGTCTTGGAGGGGAAGATGATATTCGAGCTGTGCGAGCTAGCCGCATCGGGAATGGTGCGAGCGGCGCGGATCATCTGCTCGGCGCAAGTTTTGGCGAGTCCTGGGACTTGACGAGGAACGAGACGAGACGATCGCGAACGAGCCGTCCCCAGCGTCTGCAATGCCACCACGAATACCCATCACCCCGTGCCTGCGGGCATCCAAAGGTGCAATGATTATGACTTCTGTGAGAGACGTTGCTAATTGCCCTGCAGCATCCCTCCCAACACCTCAATTCACTCTCCCATTTCGCCCCTTCTCCGCAACCGCTGCGCCTTTGGCATCCTCAGGACGCAAGAAGTCTAAGACCCACGATCCCTATGTTCTTGCCCAACAGAAGCGTAAGAAGGCTGCTCTCGCCTCCCGTCGTGCCGACCTCGAAGCCGCCCGCACCGCATCCCTAGGAGATCCCATCCGTGGCAACATCACCCCCTTCGTAGAATCATTCGCTACAGGCACTCCATTAGAACAGCAGGAGGGCAAAGCAGCCCCCGAAGATAAGTACCAACTCAACTATGCCTTTGACCCTAAGTCGGTTAAGAAGCAGTTGAGGCGCAGCAAAGGGCTCGTCATTCCGCTTGATGAAGTCAAGCCTGCCAACGAAGCTCGTGGCCCCGCTGGCATGCGATACGAAACAGAGATCCAGGAGCCGCTGACCGAAGAGGCCGCCAATGCGCAGAGGGCGAAGGATCACGAGCGCGCAGCAGAAGCCATCAAACGCATCACTGCGCTCGAAAATGGCAGCTCCAAAGATCGCATGCGCGCCAACATCGCCCGTTGCGTTCAGGCGTTTGGCCGCCACCAGACAGACCTTATCTTCCCCTCGCGTGCGCCACCGTTGCCTACTGTGAACTCGACGCAGCCGCACCCCATCCGTCCCGAGACCAATGCTGCTGAGGCAAAGAAGCGCATTGGCCCCGATACTGGATCGTCTGAGGTCCAGGTTGCCATATTGACGGCGAAGATCAACACGCTAGCCGACTTCTTGGAGTCCAGAGGAAAGAACGATAAGCACAACAAGCGGAATCTTAGACTGCTGGTGCACCGCAGGCAGAAGCTTCTACAGTACCTAAGGAGGAAGGAGCGCGGTGGCCCGAGGTGGCAGCACTGTATCGAGACGCTCGGTCTGACTGAGGGTACCTGGAAGGGCGAGATCACCTTGTAAATATAGCGCGTGCGTGCGTGTAAGACACGGGAACGCATGTGTATCCATTTTGTACAACACACAATCAGGAATTAAGCGTTATTTCCTACCGCCACCCCATTCGTATCTCGAAAGGCGCGTCTAAATCTAGCCAAAGAATAAAAGAATGCCCGTGGTATATCCATGAACCGAAGCATCAACAAGATTATTGAAGAGAATACGCAGGCGTATGAAAGAAACACCGCCCATTATGTGCTCATTACAACCCCTCAACCCCTTACTCGCTCTTCTTATACACAGACAGCCGATCCCCAGAACCACACCATTCTTTACTATTACCCCCACAAACCATATTGCACTCCTCATCCCCAACTTTCTGCGCCGTACTCTTGAACGTATTCCCGCAATAACACTCTCCACCATACTCTGTCCCAAAATACTGGTACCCATCGCACCTCGCCTTGCACTTCTCCACCGTCATCGTGCCATCAAAGTAAAAATCGTCATACAGCGCCCTAGCGCCCACGCTATCCGTGTAACACGCGTCGTACGCGTACCCGGCGACCGGTGGATTGGCAGGTGCGTCGTAGTTGAGGTTCTGGTACAAGCTGAGGCGGGAGGCGGCGCCGCAGTTCAACGAGGCGTCGCCGGCGCAGGGCATGTTGCAGTCGGAGAGGGGTTCGCTGGTGCTGGAGGGAGAGAGGTAGGATCCGCAGTAGCATTCGCGGGAGTATTCGGTGCCGAAGTAGAGGGAGGAGGCGCAGAGAGAGGCGCAGAGAGAAGGGGTCATAGTGTCGGTGTCATAGGTAGCGCGGGAGAGAGCGCGGGGGTTGACGGGGTCCAAGTAACAGCCTAGAAAGGATGTGCCGGGAGGTGGAGGGGTGGTGGAAGAAGAGGGTGTAGGTTGAGTGGTGGTGGAGAGGGTTGTGGGAGGGGCGGAGCTGGAGCTGGAGCTCGAAGATGAGGATGAGGATGAGGATGAGACTAGTGCTGTGCTTGACGAGGTTGACGGGCTAGAGTCTGCGGGGGATACAGAGCTTAAGCTGGAAGACACCGACGTGCTTACTGAAGAAGTGACAGATAAAGAGCTTGAGACAGAGACGGAGCTCGAAGTAGAAACGGACGAAGACGCTGAGCTAGATGACGCCACCGACGAAGAGCTCGAGGACGTGGGATGTGCTGGACTTAGTGGCACACAACTGGTCGGTAGGCCGCTTGGACTTTTGCGAGTGTCAGCATTGCTGCTGCCAAAAACTCCGAAGAGTGCGGAAGATGCCTGGGTTCCTGAAAACGAATAGGTGCCCGAGTACAGCTGGTAAGACCCTACAGCGGATTGAGTCGCCATGGCTGCTGTTGCGGTCGAAATAGAGGGAACGGGGTTCGGGCTAGCCCGAGGCACTTTAACCATGACCCGCAGGTTTGGTGCGGCGTTGGCGTTGCGGACTGCAGCAACTATGGTGAGCTTTCCAGTGACGTCTAAACAGCTCTGTGGAGCTTGATAGATGATGGTGTCGTCGATTGGGAAGCCTGATCCATTGTTATCGAAAGTTTGGCTGGAACCGTCGGAAGTGACGATGATGTTGAACGAGGAGATGGATGAGGCGGCTGGAAGATCCACTGAAAAGCCGTAAAACGCGAAAGTGTCATCAAGGCTCGAAGAAGTACCTTCAGCAGTCGTGGAAATGGGGCTCGAAGCAGTATTTCCGTTCCTGTCCGTGTAGACGAGCTGGACTTGGGAAACAGTCCTCTGGGTTGTGCGAACGCGGATCTCACCCGTGAATCTGATGGTGGAGCCACCGCCTAGTAGGGTCAATTGCAGGGCATATGGCTTCACCTCGTAAGGGGTGACTGGGTCTGTGAGCGTCACGGTACTAGGGACGGTATCGATCATTGTCTGGAACACGGTCTTGCATGCATTTGCAAAGACCGCAGGATCTGATGCCATTGCCCTCATTGTTCTATTCCCGTCTGTCAAAGCGTTGAATACCTTGAAGTCAGAGTTCCTTGCACTCGCTATGGATTTCCCCACGATCAACGGGTCTTTTGTCGTGTTTGAAACGTACTCAATGGCGATTCGGTTATCCAGTAGAGCTGGAGTGGAATCCATAGGTGCTGTAACAGCGTCAGTGACGAGGGGGAAATCGGCTCCGTGAACGTTTCCGATAGAGTGACCGCAGGCAACGAATTGAATCATGCTTTGGTCGTTCATCCCCAGTCGTGCGAACTGGTTCCGGAAAGTTCCAAGGGAATTTTGTGGTTGAGGAACTGCACCGGTAGGCCCTGCCACAGTTGCGTCTATTCGTCCTCCTCGGACTTCCATGCTGATATTGCTACAGGCTCGTGTGGCTGCATATGCACCTGCAGCGATCACATCTGACAGTGAGGTCAAATCCGAAACATAGGGCGCCCATGCAGCGAGTGAATCAACAGCAAAGCTTCCCGTGTTTTCACCAGATTGTAACTCCCATGCGATGGAGCCGTCGAGTCCGCCTAAGCCAGTATATATATTGCCACTGATCGAATCGTGAAACGCGGTTCGAATCCACTCGGCCGCAGTTATTCGCCCTGCTCCAAGCCCTTTAGAGCAAGGGGTGACTGGAGCAGGAAAACCCCTCGAACGATATCCATTGGCAAGGGTCAAGATGTCCTCCAAGTCGTCTATCAACGCGGGCCAAGTTGGGAGGGCGTAGACTTCACATGGCCAATATGCCAATAGAAAGGCAAGAGCAGACGCTCTAAGATGCATAAATGTCGAGATGCAGCTGGGATTGCCGAAGAAAATTGCATAAAAAAACTAACGAAGGACGACGGCCGGAAATAGTACGGTGAATGGTGCACGCGCGGATAACGAGAGAAAAACAGGAGTTCTGAGGGTGTACAGCGAGAGAAGATCACAGCCCCGGTTGTAACAGGGAGGAGTCAGATGTCAGACGGGAAGAGGGGCGGCGTGGCCAGCCTTGTAGAATCATGGCGGGGCTCTTTTCAAAAGAGAATTGTGCATTGACAGAGCAAAAAAAAATGCCAGTAGCTGCGGTAGGAGGCACGGCAATTAGCTACAGCCGGCCCCAGCTACCTGGATACATGTCAGCACGAGGGTGAGGATAACTAGCGAAAGAGGCAAACGCTAGGTCCACATCGATATTCCGTGCATAGATTAAGCATCTGGTAGCCGAGGGCTTGCAGGTCGCCGAGGGCCTGAAGCCAGTGAATCTGCTGGCTTTCATAATTTTACGCGTGCGATAGATTAAACCCGTTAGAGGAGGCGTCATCTGGAAGAGATCCGGGGGCTGAACCATGGCTATAGGGGTTCCCCATGACCAGGAGCGGTAGAACGAGGAGGCAGAGGGCGAGGAGGTTCAAGAGCGAGAGAGGTCAGCAGTTGGGTCGTAGGTGGCCACTAGTTAACCATCGATTGGCCTGCCAAGCGATGGCATAAGCGCCTTCCGTCCTGGGCTGAAGCGTCGATACGACCGTCTTGCCATCGAGCCGTGAAACGACGTTCCAGCTGAGGTCCGAGTCTGCAGCCCCACCAGCGATTTGGGAGGCCCGGAGGAGGTCCAGAGAAGGTCCAGAGGAGGTCCAGAGGAGGCCCAGAAACCCTGGTCGAATCCCGCTACCTTCTTTTCTCCCCTTCTCCGCGTACAGCCATACGGCGCTGTGCAGATGCATCGCTGGCAGCGCTCCGAAGATGCGTGGCCAGATGGGCTGAGATGCCGTGCCATCTGGTACGAGCGGCACGACTAAGCACAAGCCCAAGACGAATCATTCGCTCTCTCCAAAATGTGCGTCTGCGCTTGGCAAGTCCGTCTCTGTTTCCGATCCCACCGTAGAGGTGGAGCGGTCTAGGGGCCCACATAGATGCAGGGCACGAGAGACCAACGCGGCCCAGGGATTATTTTTGGAACCTGCAAAAAGTGAAGTTGTTGGGTGTCGATGAAGCCCAGACGGGCCAAGAGAGCTGGCTCAACTTCAATAATGTCCTTCAAGCCTCTCATACTTGGCTAGCGAGCAACCATGTTCCCCTGAGATTTTCGAATCAGTTTCTATCGCAATTAGCTTTGCCCGCGATATGCAACACAAACAATACACTTGGACTTTCTCACAACGCTGTCATCGTGCTATGGCACGGCTTGGCCCAACTTGCTTTCATCCACCAATCCATTCATGAAAGAACCGCATCAATTGATAATGTACGGGATTTTCGATTATATTAATTCATTCCTGAAAACGTACTACTCTTGCATAGACCAGTAGTAAAGCTAAAAGTACTTTCAATACCACACCTAAGATGCCTGAGTTGTCGCCACCCAATTTCTCAGAAGCCTTTAGACGCTTTATGGGAAGCCACATTATTCAGCTACAACTACCAACACTCCGACAGATACTTGCTCGGTTCGATACGAATCCGGTTGTAAACTGCGCTGCAACACTCGCTCATTACCTTGTCCTGATCTCCCCTTTCACGACTTCGTGGGAAGAAGCGCATCGAAAAGCCTCGGAGTTTTGGAATGAGATGCTTTCTCCAGACCAAACCCGAGGCACAAGCGAGGCTTATGGATACCATCTGCTTTATCCAGACCATGCCGGAGACATAAGCGAGGCTGAAAGATCCTATCTACTCGGCATGGACCTAAGTCCAATAATTAGGGAGTTACGCGCGGCTATCGAGCTACTTGGGCAGGCGGGTTGGAGCCGAAACCGGATACTTAGCCGCTTCGAGCTTACGGTTCGCATGGTTCTTGACCCACGCCTCGCAGAATCTGTATACATGGGATTTGCGCAATGGGAATCTGACCCAGCCTACATACAATATATGGAGCAGGAATATACGGATCCGGAGGACTTTACGGTAGATTGGAGGGCGCGGGACTTTGCGGAGGATTTTAATATTCCTCTAGATACTTTTTGTAACTCGCACGTGCGCAAGCCCGACGACGAAAGCTGCCCTATCTGCTTTGAGAAATCTCCTGATACTATAAAGCTTCGCGAGTGTAAACATATCTTCTGTAGAGAGTGCATCAGTGTTTGGGTGAATGGCAATAGTCGGGGTGGTACAAAAAAGTGCCCGATTTGCCGCTCCAAGTTGACAATCTAAATTTCTCATAATATTGTCATTGTGCTAACTCGCTTTCATTTCATCAAAGAACCGCATCAATTGATAATGTACGGGATTTTCGATTATATTAATTCATTCCTGAAAACACACTACTCTTGCATCGAATAAAAGTAAAACCAAAAGTACTTTTAAGATGCCTGAGTTATCGGAACCCAATTTCTCAGAAGCCTTTAAACACTTTATGGGAAGCCACATTGTTCAGCTGCAACTACCAACACTCCGACAGATACTTGCTCGGTTCGATACGAGTACGGTTGCACGCAGGGCTGGAGCACTCGCTTGGTTCCTTGCCCACATCCCTCCGACTTCGTGGAAAGAAGCACATCGAATGGCCTTGGAGGTTTGGGATGACCTGCTTTCTCTAGAAGGGGATGACCTGCTTCCTCTAGAAGAGGCTGATAGATCTTATCTACTCGGCATAGATCTAGGTCCAACAACTAGGGAGTTACACGCGGCTATCGGGCTACTTGAGCAGGCGGGTTGGAGCCAAGACCAGATAGGTACCCGCCTCCCGCTTATGGTTCGCACCCTCCTTGACCCATGCTTCGCATTAGCTTTGCACCTAGAATTTATGGAGTCGAACGGTGTTCTTCTGAATACTTTTTGTGACTCTCGCGTGCGCAAGCCCGACGATGAAAACTGCCCTATCTGCTTTAAGAAATCTCCTGATACTGTAAAGCTTCGCGAGTGTAAACACATCTTCTGTAGAGAGTGCATCAGTGTTTGGGTGAATGGCAGTAGTCAGGGTGGTACAAAAACGTGCCCGACTTGCCGCTCAGGATTGACAAACTAAAATGGCGGTATTGAAGGCGCCGGAGACGAGTGCCCGATATGCCATGCATCGTTGACAATCTAAAAACATGCATCCTCAATATTTCGCTGATCAACAACCGAGAGGCGTCTAGTTACTATTGATTTTCCGTTAGCCACTTTACCAACTATCACAAAAATAAAGGAGCGCCTGCTTGAACCGAAACTGGATACAATTATGATTTCCAAACAATAATGTGCATAAGAGTCGAGGCCCCATACCAGTAGGACAGTAGGGCAGTATGTATAATGTGTATATATTCATGGTTGGTGTGTTCGTTGATGCATGCTGTCTAGTTTGAGAGCAAGAAAATATTACAATCACACAACGTTGAAACATATGGATGGATCTGTGTCTCTGTGACATGTTTTTACTGATGCAGCATCGGAACTCATAGATGTAGCTCAAAGTGCTAGACTGATATACTTGATACCCTGAGCGGCCACCATTGTCTTATCCTTTGGCCTACGCTCGTCTCTAAATTCGTATGCTAAAAGTCATCCAATGAGTTTGGACTACGACCTCCATAAATTTCCTCCCCGTAGGGTTCTTGTTAAACACTTACTGGCATACAGAGTTCCGCATCAGCTTCTATCCTTATTTTACTATTCGTGACCCGTGTCTTGTCCACTGTGTGCTGCGCGTACGTCAAGACACAGCTTTGCACGCCATTTAGTAAAAGGGAGTGCTTTCCCTCTTCTCAGAGCTTTCCGGCACATAGTAGTAGGCCACGTTGCCGTTATCATCCACATACGCTACCTTGGCTTCTTCCTCAAACTCTTCCTCCAAATCTCCTTCCAATTCCTCCTCCAACTCTTCCTCGAATTCTTCCTCACATTCCTCTTCGGATTCAGCATCAGGCTTCTCGACGATCGGCGTCAGCATACCGGCGTGCATCTCGTCTTCCGTTATCAACTCTCCCTCCATCTTCCTCTCTTCCAAGTCTAGCATCCGGTCGCGGTCGCGGTTCTGCCAGGTCAGACGCAGGGACACTGGTGGGTCCCAGGATTCCTCCAGCGCTGCATGCCAGTCGCGGTGCTCCTTGTTTCCCTTCATGTTTCCTTTCTTGCCCGTGCCGCCTCTCTCCAGCGTGGCCACGAGATCAAAGACAGGCTCACCGTCTAAGTGAGCTTCCTCCAAAAATGTGTCGATGGACCGGCGGAAGCAGAACCATACAATCCTATCTTCGGCCTGAAAGCGGAAGCCCAGCGCATCGCCACCGTGCGAGAACACGGCGGGGAGGTATCCGACTTCGAGCTTGCCGTCGGGCACCTCGTCGCCCTCCGGCACAAAGTTGTAGCGGAGGTTGTCTTTGGAGAGCATGCGACGACCAGCATAGTGGGGGATCTCTTTGCGAAGGAAGTTCTCGAAGTCTGAGAGGGACTGGAGCGTATGCGGGTAGTGATAGATGCCAATTGTTTTGATGAAGTTGCGGTAGTTGAGTAGCTTTAGCGGAGGAGCGGCCTGGGTTTTGTTACCGTTAGCCTTCTTGTTGCCCTTCTGGTAGGTCTTCCGGGAGCCTTCTACATAATCCTCATCCATGACGCTTTCGGAGCGAGTGCGGGTCATGGTGCGAGCGAGACTTTGTTCGGTGTGTGGAGTAGACAGTTGCAAAGTGAGAGCAGGCAAGAAGTATTATACTGCTCGTAACATAGTGGAATACGAAAACATAGTGAAGTAAAAACAGAGAGTAAATGCAGACTAGCGCAGTTTCTCGACGAGGCAGTCTTGTTATTGAGTGAAAGCGGGTCAGTGTACAGTATGATATAGTAAATTTTAAATAAGAACTTGATTATCAACTCAAACTAGATAAATGGCTCTGTTCAAACTTGGGGAAATATGTATTGTATTTCTCTACAGCGATAGCTATACGTGTATACAGCTAAATGCATCCATATCGAGCCTGTGGTATCTCAGCGTTTCACCTGAGATGGATTCAATGACGATTTGTTCTCACCGTTTCTGCATCCAGCTTTCGGGGAGGTAAACATAATTTGCTTTGTCACACAAGCATTGAATGTCGTCGCAAGTGAAGCAAAGGCAAGACTTAGACCGATCTTCTCCCTTTGCATTCTTACCCTTGTTACATCGATGCTCACACGCGCACTTCTTTTGTTTGTACTTGCAAGGGCAATTTATGTGCATTTGAGTATCTTCGACATGGCTATCGAACTTTTCGGGTTTCTCGTAGGTGAATTTGAATTTTCCTTTGCCCCATATGAAGTGTACGCCGGATCTGGGAGGTTTGCGAGATTTGTTAGATTTTTCAGAATTTTCAGAACCGGATTCGCTAGATGCGTAGTCTTTCGTTGAAGTAGACATAGATAACGCGGATAGCTTTGTCTGTGATTCTTGAGATCAACTAGAGTTTATACGTTAGTGTTAACTAAGTGGAATATATATACTTGTATTATATAGCAGTTCCTCCTTATTCATAACTAACAATACAATAATTGTGCACTTACATCCTTGAATCTTGACTTTTATCAAACATTGTATTTGCCTGATTGAATAAGCTAGTTTCTCAACATCAGAACAAATGATGTCCTCCAGTAACAAGTCTGATCGAACTGTCTGAAGTGTGGTAGGCGTCTATGAAAGGTGTTACTCCATACAAGGCTTTATCTATACTATTGCTCCTTAGTAAGGAGGGTGTCATCACCCTTATAGGAATTAGTACGCCTTTTTTGCTGGTCTGCAAAGGATGCTTTGCATGGTTCTTACTTCTGATTTTGTGATACCCAATGAGTTGACCTAGAAAACACCATATAGAAATTAGTACCACTTACTTTTGCAACATGCTCTTTCACTTCTTTGAGAATAGGTACTCGCGTTATGATTATCTTTGGGGTTAATTCAATTATGCATACGCCTCTATCTCGGTGACATTAGAAACGCTGAGTATAGACTCTACGTCTACTTGCATGCACTTTGTCTCCTTCTACGACGCCTTTTCCGCATTTCTCTCTCTCTTCTAAGTTCTTTGCCTGCTGTAATATATTGTTTGTATTGTGGTCAGATGTAAGCGGCTATGCCCGTACACATGATTATTATTGATATGAAAAAGATAGTCCGGATACCTATTGTCTCTCTTACCCTTGGTTACCACATAGGTAGGGTCACTAATACGGAATTTTCCCCAGTCTCTTATCGTTCATAGTTTTGCAAGGGCATAGTTTACTTCTGATAGCTTTCATTCTTCTTGTTATCTATATCAAGTAGCGCTTAACATCGGCTATAAACTATTAATATAAGGAAACGGAGACTTTTTCAGTGATGGTTTCAGTAAAGCAGCAGTTCTAAAATTCCTGCACTAGGATGTTAATCTGCTGCGGCTTCTGTCCCCTGAAGCGCCATCGCTGTATTGCCTTTCTAAATAAACCAGTTCCCAGATCGGTTAGCAAGCAAAAGCTGGATATCAGTCTAGTATACAGTTTATACGATAAGTTAGGGAAAAGTAAGTACTATAACTGGTCCTATATCCCCGTCCTCGGAGAGCTGAAAAACCATCCACGCGAGGACAAGCAAAGCAGTACGTAGCCTGGTTTTGTAAGGTATTCTCGCAAGATGCTTAGCGGAAAGACCGCTCGCCGATTTGTCCTCTAAGTTTCTCTTTACGGCTCGATCATGCGGTCGTGAGTGTTGGATTTTAACCACTCCGTTTGCCGTTTTACCAGTTTAAAGGGTCTTTAGATGAGGGTTGCAGTAATTGCGGCATTCAGCGCTCCGGTTTCTATTTATTTAGTTACTGCTACCGAACGAATGGAATGCTTCGCAGAGTAGTGGCGTAAGCGATTTTTTTGCAATCATCCCCTCAAACAACAACCTAATCAATGTTAGATTTACCACTATACAAGCGGTGTTTCTTGGTGTTGGCAACCAAATAACCGTCATAGGCTTCAAGCAGCATCGGGAATTCATTACTGGAAACACTTGAGTGACGTTTGGAATGCTACGTCTCCTCACATTCCCTTTCCATCGACAGTGACGACATGTGCACTTGAACAATCCTCTTCCGCCACCAACAAGTGGATTAAACTCTCTTTACCGTCGATCCACACGTCCAAGTCAGAAAACGAAACAAGGACACACGATCACTTTCTCAAATGGAACCCAGGAAACTCAATTCCTCTCGCTGCGCCACAGCCTCGGAACCCGTATCCTAAGAGTTCGCTAGCAACTTAGCGAACCCTCACCCCCTCATCCTCGCTGACGTCACCCGATCCTCCTCAACATCATCCCTACGATTTGGAAGCGATATCGCGTAATCCCATGCGTGCTTTGAAATATATGGCAAACTACACAGCTACGTCAACCAGAGGGATGATCTCGGACAAATGCATGGCGAGGTGAAATAAACTTTGGTGATGTGCCTGTTGTGCTGGGCATGATGCGCGGTGAAGAAATGCCTCAGTGTAGCAGCAATTGAGGTGTTTGCGACAGCTCGTCGCAATGTCAGGCTGAGCTTCTACGGCGACACCAAATAGGAAAACGCAGTGTCAGAGCACAAGGCCTCGATGCTCCGGTCTCAGTGCACTACACATCCCCACACGACGCCGGTAGGCTCGGATGTCCCCAGATAATAATGTGCCCCAGCAGCCAACCATTGCACATTTTAAATCGCACGGCTTTATAACAGCCAAATTAGTACTGATGACAAGGTACTCCGGACTCCACACCAGAACCCCCATCTTGGGAACCTCGCCACTCGGAGGTTTCACAACAGTGCGTGATTTCCAACAAGCAGTGGCTTCCCAGTAAGAGCTTCGAAGAAGTGTAGGAAAGGGCGCTTTAGTGAACGAGCCTTACGCAGTGAGACAATATACTTATTAAATCTGCCTACTCCACTAGCCTCAAGCCCCTGCCTAACCCCCAACCATCCATGCAATCTACACCTCTCATCTCAGCCACCCACCACCCCAAAAGAGGTACCAGCAAGGAGACCATCTCACGCCACACACTCCGCTCAGCATCCCCATACCTTTTTCACCTTCACCGCTCTCCTCCCCCTCTAAATCACCTTCACGCATGGCCGTGTGAGATAGCTCCCCTAAGCAAGGCGAAGCCGAAGCCATACGAAAACAAGTAAAACCGCCGCAGCTTTTCATGCACGTGTACCCGACCAGTCCTCTAGCCCCCCCGCGGGCCACTTCTCCACTCACTTTATCCAAGTATATAGATAGTCTATCCAAGACTCGGGGAGTACAAGCGTGGAAAAGATGCAAGTCACGAGACGAGCCACGCAAACCCTCGTAGAACAACACCTTCTTCTACGAAGCTCGTAAATATGTGGATAGCCTACCTAATACACCACAGTCCAGACCCGTCCGGTTTCCCCTCGCGTAATTCTGCTCCGCAGCCTAGAAGTACCTCGGCCAGTCCGACCCCACTGCATACTTGTGCTAGTTACTTTCAATGATGCGTACGTAGCCCATCACGTGGGGCCTACGTACGTATGTACACCCCCCCCCCCCCCCCTGAACGGAATTCTAGCGCCGGAGAAACTCTGCAGTAGTGGCAAAGGTATGTTATTTTCTATACAGATTACATACAAAAACTCATTTCTGAGTCATCACCACTTGGTATGTCCACCTCCGGCCTGTATTACTGCCCAGCAACGTTCTTTCATAGATCTAATATATTTCTTGTAGTCGTCAACTCTAATTTTCTGCCACTCTTCTTGTAGATAGAGCCTTACATCAGCGTCAGTTTTTGGAATGCGCCTCTGTACTCTATATTTGAGTATCTGCCAGACGTTTTCAATAGGATTTAGGTCTGGTGAATTAGCTGGCCACCAGGCTCTTATAGTATTCTGAGCCTTAAAAGCAGCTATAGTTGCTTTTGAGGTGTGAATAGAAGAGTTATCTTCCATATAGATAAACTCCTTACTAGTTCTAAGCTCATATTCTTGCTGAAAAGCAGAGATATAAGGTAGAATATACTGAATATAGACTTGTGAGTCTACAGTCTTCTTCTCATTAGTATACCATGACTTCTCAAAGAAGATAAGAGGGCCTTTAGCTGAGCTTGAGATAATACTCCATACCCAGCAGCTGCTAAAGTCTTTAAACTTAGGTACCATACAGTCAGAGTAGAGTGTCTCCTCTGCTCTACGCGTAATATATATCTCTCCTGCGCCTGTACGTATAGACATCTCATCACTCCAGCCACACCTATCCCACATCTCATCTGTATACCAGTAGTGAGTCCATGCCCACTGCAGCCTCTCAGTCTTATGAGCCTCTGAGAGGAAGGGCTTGAGCATCGCCTTCCTACGGTAATAGAGCTCCTTCTCAAAGGCCTTAATAAGCGACCGACGGCAGATGTCGATACCAAGCTCCTGAGCAATCACCTCTCTAGTCTTTCTACGTTGCTCAGCGTTCTCTGTAGCATACTGAACAAGAAGGCGCCGGAGTGGTGTATTAAGTATAGGCTTCCTGCCTTTTAGCTTTATAGGAGTACAAGGAGCTCGTAGGCAGTTTGAAATAGTCCTTTGTTGAATTCCAAGGCGTTGCGATATAGCTGTCTGCGTCCACCCTAGCTCAGCTAGAGTGTGGATTTGGATGCGCTCCTTATAGGAGAGGCGGCGGCGTGGAGTCTTCATGGCGGCGTAGAGTCTTCATAAGAAGAGAAGAGAATAATACCTTGGCAGCTATATAAAACATATATATATGTCAGTATTTTATTCCAGAAAGAGCGTGCAACTTCTACGCACAGGCCTGCTTTGAAATCCAC
>Ga0247757_10000441_pt1 | contig 34431 bp, 27 predicted proteins | sample UWRJL126311R4_FD_180929 | JGI IMG/M metagenome (GOLD analysis project Ga0247757, IMG submission 180929) | Plant litter microbial communities from Arlington Agricultural Research Station in Wisconsin, United States - UWRJ-L126-311R-4 | ecosystem: Environmental > Terrestrial > Plant litter >... | reverse complement strand
ACCTTTACCTTTTCCTGCAACCTTTGCATGGCACAGGTTAGATGAGACAGAATGAAAGCTAACAACGTGAATGCAGGTTCGGCTGGGTCAACGCGAGCTACGTGTACGGCCTCACGCTCGTGAGCGCACACATGCGGCGCGCGCTCGGCGCACTGACGACGTGGGATACCTTTGAGCAGGCCATGTCGGATCTGGGCATGTAGTAAATTCCCCATCGCCCGCTCTTTTTCCCTTCTTTCTTGTTTCGGCCGCCGGCCTTCCTCTTCATGCTGCTTTTCCTCTCGACCTGTCTTTCCTCGATTCTCATCCTTGGACTTGCCCGTCTGCTTTCCTTGAATGGCTTGCCTTGGCTTTTTGGGTCTGCTTGTCCATCCATGGGGGGAGTTGTGACCGATTGCATGCTGCTGGGTATTGGTTAGACGGTTGAGGGCTTCTTGCTCTTTTGGTTTTATCTTTTTCTTTTTGTCCTGTTTGGCATTTTTTTCCGGTAAGGGAATGGGGGAATGGGAAATGCAGGATGCGGGGGGATGTCGAGGGGATGTGGGTGGGAAAAAGGGCAGTAGGGGGGATACGCGAGATGATGATTATGATTGATTGTGCAGACTTTTTTTTCCTTTGGCCTAGGATTATGGAGATCAATGATGACGAAGGTTGGGTGTATTTTCATATGGTGAAAAAAAATTCTGTTTCTGTGACTTTTTCGATCGAGGCATCGATGTCATTTCCGACTTGATTATGAGTTTTATGAGGAATGATATATCCCGTCTTCTTCCCTTGTGCCATGGGAAAGGGGCATCAATAAGAAGATGAGGGATGAACATTCCGAAAACAACACTCACTCACACGCTTAAGGTGACGAACACTCCCTGGTCAATTGATGGTAACCAAAAAATTCATCAGGGCATTGCATTCATTCATTTCTTGGACTTCTTGGGGGGAAACTTTCTATCCGTGAAACAAGTAAAGAAAAAACGCCCGCTAACCAGTATAAAACAATTCCCTCGTCAACGCATTCAGCAATGCCGAAGAACGGGCGTCCCCGTTTTTTGCCTTGTCTCGAGTTTTTGCTAGATAGAAAGATCACCACAGCGAGCAGGGGTGGTGCGGATTGCGAATGCTGTGAGACATACGGGATCAGGCACGCCGACCAAAATCGCCCACACACCCGCATCCCTCCAACCCCGCGCCCCCTTTTAGCTATCTTCATCGAGCGTCTGCTGCACTGCCATTCCGGCAAGAAGAAGTAGAGAAAAGCACGCTCACTTCTTCTTGTTCGGGAACTTTGGCTGCCCAATCTTGTCCCCCCTCAGAATGACGTTGAGCACGCGCTCCATGGTGCCCAGCAGCTTCTGGTCCGGCGTCGCGCTGCCGCGCTCAAAGTCCGCAATGACGGTGGGCGTGGTGTTGCACTTTGTGGCGAGGTCCTTTTGCGTCATGGTGCCGCCCTTGTCGTTCTTGCTCTCGGAGCGCGCTTTGGAGATGGCCTGGCCGACGACGATGCCGACGGTCTTGGGCTTGATGATGTCGTCGGAGCGGTCGACCTTTGTGAGGCGCTGGCCTTCGGAGGAGGAGCCCTGGAAGGATATGTTAGATGGATAGTAGATGGGGGTGGGCGAGCGTGAGGGAGGAAGATAGGGAGACGAAAAGAAAGCGGAGACTGAGGCCGCAGCGTAGAGAGGAAAGCCAGAACCGCTCAATCGTGCTGGATTGCAGGATTTGGATGTCTGTGGAGGCTCTCGCTGGTCGTGGTGTGGTGTTTTCTCCCGCTGAATTTTCCCCCTCCCTTTCCTCGTTCCCCGTCTCCCTCACAACACCGGAGCAGGCGGGGCTACATACAGCATTGGCAGTTGCAAACTTCTTCTCTGTGCCGATGATGGCACCGCTTCGCTGGGCGGCGTTGAGCGCGCTCTTTCCCTTGACGACAGTCTCGCGGGGACCAGCCGCGGCACCGCGAGTGCGGGATCCGATCTTGGTGACGGTATCCCACTCTTCGCTCATCGTGTCGGTTTGTATTCGCTGACTAGCTCGGGTTGGTTCGATGGGAGAAAGTAGAGTAGCACGGGTGTGCGTGTACTGCTGCGGGCGGTAGTTTGGGTTTGGGAGGCTGGGGGCGATGCAGAGACAGGTGTAGCGGTGTCGAGCTGAGTGGCGGCCTGTTTATGTACGCAGCGATGCGGCCAGCGGCAACGTGTGAGTCGAAGGCGGCTATGCGCGCTAGACCTGTTTGGGCGTCGCTATTCGAGAAGCATCTCTGGCGGAGCCCTTTCGCCGCCCTTTCCCGATTTAACCTCCGTAACGTCCGCAAAACGCCGTTGGGGAATGTTAAGAATACGAGCATTGAAAAGAAGGGAACTCTGTTAATAAACAGCTTCAGGAGGGGGACATGACAAAGCGTATATCTTGCTAGTTAACTAACGTGCAGGATATGTCAGAGCTTGTATCCTTTCCGCAGGGGCTGGAATCCAGCCTCGTAATCTACCATCAACAAAGCACTGCTCTGGATTTCATCCGCCCTGGCGCATAGTTCCTCGACGTCCCAATTAACGGACACAAACTTGCCATGCAGGAACCTCGTTTTGGGCTGCGTGAGCCAAACCAGAAAATGCGCCGCCAACCGCGCTGCTCTACTCGTCAACCATGATCTTCTACCAAACAGAACAAAGCATTCGATTAGAATTTCGGAAATACTCACGCGTATCCATGGATAGTTGCTCGGCATCGCCTCCAGCAGCCCGGAACATCAGCGTGTCCACCATACCCGGATGCAGAGCACAGACAAAGAGCTCGGGATTCTCAAGCGCAAGGTACTCTACTAGACGCACCTGTGCCGATTTCGAGCTCACGTAGGCCGAGATACCAGCTGAGTAGCTGGATGATATAGTAGCGCAGCCAGTGTTGATTGCATAGATGGCAGCAGCGCTGTTCGCACTTGGGATGAACGCTTGGGCTGCGATAACGACGGACTTGACGTGCACCTCATATCACATCCATGTCAGGAATTGACAGATTGGTAAGGCAAGATAGTAAATGGCTTACCTCGAATGGTCTCCACCACTCGCTGAGTGGTGCTTCGGTTACTTTACCTCGCGATACATAGCCCGCGTTCAGGATCAAGACATCCCAGGTTCCGACGCTTTCTGCTACTTTCTTGATGGCCGCCTCATCGGTCACAGAGCAGGGGAATATGGAGACTGTTTCTGGGCGTACGGGAAGTAGAGCCTCTGTTTCGCGCAAAGTGGACTCGGTGCGTCCAATTAGGACCAGGCGTTTTGCGCCAGCTTGTGCAAAGGCATTTGCCGTTTCGCGTCCGATGCCGCTACCCTTGGATACTGTGAGCTATGGATTGTTTGTCTCGTTGGGATGAATGTTTAACTCACGGCACCGGTGATGATGATTGTTTTCCCAGTTTGGGTGTGCTCTGGCTTGGAGGGATTGATTGCCTCGTATGTGTCGTGATGTTGTGTCTCTGTGAAGCATGGATAAGGTTGCTGTGTGAGCATTTTGAGCCAGTAGTAGTGGGGTCTAGTGGAAGTCTGAGTATGAGGTTATATGGGTCAGAAATAGTTGCGTGATCTTGGTCTTTGTGATGTAACGAGGCAGAAGAAAGGGTGGGGTTTAATATATACTTTGGCTGTACGATTGGTCGATATTATGACAAGGATCCAGGAATAGGGCCATTGGTCGAAGTGTTACATAGGGTAAATGTACATGTCCGGATTCGGATTATGTTGGCTGAGTAGAGTTGGATATGCTTTAGCAACCACGATTTCTTTCGATGTTATTAGATTCACGCTATACAGGTCTGGGATAATAGAAGTAGAAAAGCCAGATATGAGACTATTACCATGTAGGAGCCCTTTGAGCACCTTATCCTGTTTTACTGTAATTATCAACCCAAATTCAAATTGTTGGCTATTTTTAGCCATAGCAATGTATAATATTTTACCCTGACGTACATACCCACACGCACTAACTATCAAGTATTACTGATATTTAGCATATTTATTTACACAAGCATTCCTTTTTAAGCGGGAGAATGTCATGAGCTCTCAGGTGGAGGCCCGATGTAAATGTCATCAATACCAACACTCGCACCCATTGGATCGCCACCGTTGGTCTGCACATTCAATTTGAGAAGGTGAGAGTTTCCTTCGACGGTTATAGTGTCTGCACCAGTACCAATCCGAGTCCATGGCATATAGCCATAGGCACTCACCGTGTTGCTGCAAATTAATGTACGGTAAGTGGACAGAGAGGTGAGCGTTAATGAGAAAGTGGTGTATCCAGCCGTATCGCCATTTCTGTTGCTCGTTACCCAGGCGTTGCATGACACTTTCGTACCGGACGGAATGGCGATGTTGCTTTGCCTAAGATAGAAAAATCCACTGTCGGTGCCAACTCGATATCCGTAGAAGTAATTGTTGGGAGAATGCGGGTTGTCTTGCTTGGTAGTGAGTGTTTGCCAAGTGCTACCGCCGAAGCCATTTCCATTGGGGGCCAGCCATTGGGATTGGGGGTTACTAGGATCATCAAAGCCGGGATTAGAAACGTATAGATTCGTTAGGACTGGAGTTGGAGAGACGCTAGGCGTAGGCGTTGTTGATGAAGTTTCCACCATTGTAGTAATTGTAGTTGACGATGAGATTGGTGGAGTTTCTATAGTTGTGGTTAATAGCTGTGAATTCGATGAAATTGAAGAAGTTTCTATCGTCGTATTCACTGTGGTTGATGGCTCTGTACTTGATGAGACTGATAAAGTTCCTGTCGTTGTAATTGCTGTAGTTGACGGCTCTAAACTTGATTTTACTGAAGAAGTTTCCATCGTTATAGTCATTGTGGTTGTAGGTTCCAAACTTGATGAAGCTTCCATAGCTGTGGAAATTGTTGGTAATGACTCTAAACTTGACGAGGTTGATATAGTTTCAACAAGGGATGTCGAAGGAAAAGATACTTCAGAAGATGGAGATGAAGAACCAGAAGATTCAGTAGTCAATGATTCGGACGAGTAAATAGTTGGAGTAGCAGAACTTGTAGTCAGAGTATCCGATGAAGTAATCAAGGTCGCTTTCGAGGACACAGATGAACTTGAGGATGTTGCCAACGGTGTTTCAGTAGAAGAGAAGCCCAGTGACAAACTCGAGGTATCTATTGGTAAGGACGGGATAGCCGAAGATATAGTGAAACCGCTTTCCGCACTTGAAACTATGACGATGCTTGATGAGGATACATTAGTGCTTGTTGTAGAAACAGGATTCGGTGTAGAAGAACTGGATGTAAGTGATGCGGACAATGAGAGGCTCGAAGTGGGTGGTGTACTGGTACAAATGCTTGACCTTGTTGTTAATGTAGTTGAAGACGATAATAATCCAGCGGTGGTAGACGGTAAGGAAGGCGATGATACGGCATTACATCTGCCATAGCCTTTTTGGCAGCCATCACGACAGTAAGCATCTGTACTCCCACTAATCCAAACAATATCAGAGGCTAACTTCATTCATAATCTTGAGGTATACTTACCAATTAGAGTTTTTGCTGCAGCAGTCACCCCATTGAGATCCCATACAGGTGAAACCGAACCCGGCCCCACATCGAGCATTTGTTGTTACTTTCAACGTAGATGAAGGGTAGGCAGCAGGCGTAGAAGATGAGGGTTTAGTTGTCCGAGTCGTATTCGAGCGACTGCAAGAAGTGGTGGACTTGCTCTGTGTTTTTGAGGACGTTTGGCTACAAGAGGTAGTGGGCTTATTTTTTATCGTTGAAGAGGGCGAGCTCGAACATTTCCCATAACGTGATTGACAGCCTAACCCACAATAGGCGGAAGAAGATCCACAGAACCCATATCGACTAAATCCACGTGTCAGTCAACGGACTTGAGCATGCGCGAGTTGAGGCACTAACCTGCAGCAGTTGCCAAAGGTTGAACCCAGGCAAGTGCGACCCTTGCTGCCACCGCAAGATCCATCTTTTGACGGCGCTCCTGGTGATATCGTAGCAGGCGATGGTTTTGTTGTGTATGAGAGTGAGCATTTTCCAAAGCCAGATTGGCAGCCTTTTCCACAATAGTCACTTGTGGAGCCACAGTAACCATACGCTGAGCAGCAGTCACCAAACTTACTTCCCTTGCACGTCAATTGAAAGGAACTGCCACATCGCGTTGTTTTACTAATGGAAAGACCGGTCGCAGGAGCTGCGTAGGATTCTCCTGTGAGTGCGAGGACTGCAGATATTAAAACTAGAAATGAGTACATTATTAATAATAAATGAATGTTATACCGGATGCCACAGCGCAAATGCTAATGCCACAAAGGGCAGATATAGTAAGGAGCGTAGATTTGGCGACTAGCAACGCAAAAGTCTTTGTAGAGGCATGGCTGATAATATATACAAGGGGGAGAGAATACTGACTGGGAGCCTTAGCGGAAACTATTGATGCACGTAAATAGCATCTGCCTAAGAATTTATGAAGCTTGAACCTTTTTGGACAGCATTGTTTGCAGTTAGAGAAACGCCATCGAAAGGTCAGCCTTCCTTATGAAAGCCACAGGATTCAATTTGGCATGGGGAAATTACAGTGGATGCAAAACGAAGTACATCTGAGAGTTCTAGATCTCGCTTGACGTAGCTAGTTCGACCGGGGCTGCCGATGCGAGTTTGTGGCGTCGCCATGCTTGTGTCAAAGTGGGGCGGCGTCGATGGCCTTGAATCGTGGATCATGGTAGGTCTCTGACATGTCAAGTAGTAATTCATATTACTGATCACTCGGAAAAGTCAAACATACGCATGACATTTTCTGATCGTAAAGCAGAGTACCTCGTCGGCAGCGGTACAATGTAATGTAGCCCCTGCAGTAGTACTCAACGTCTTTTCTGATTTGGCCTTACTACTTCGGCGCATTGATTGAATAAATAAATTCACAAATGAGACTTTCATCTCAAGTACGCTAAAAAGATCTCAAAGACAGTAGTGTTTCCCCTGCTGTATAATAACTCGAAGATCGTACAAAGGAAAAATCTCGAAGGTTTTAGGACAAAAGCTAGCAGGACAAGAGCCTAGGGTTACTTTGTCCCTTTTATAAGAGCTAAAAAGTCCTAATACTATAGTTAGATTATTTACTATCTCAACTACTATTAAATAGTTAATAGTATTTAGGTGGATTGCAGTGTATTAGCACTATGCTACCGCCTAGTACTATAACTATTAAATATATCCTTAATAACTATCTTAACGACTATAGCTCTACTGCGGTACTACCAGCAGTATAACTATAGAATACGGTCTCAACACTCTATAGCAGTCTATATAAACCTACAGTCCTTCGTTCATTTAAACTATTCCATCCAAAACTACTATATCTTAAACAAACGCTATAATTCAAAAGGAACTATCTAAAACTTGTTTCGTATTCAAACATATATACATCAGCATGCGCAAGCGTTCTGTTGCCTGTGAGATTCCCAAGCTGACCAGAATCGCCTACAGAGCTTATCACCAACTTTGCTGTATAGCCGCTGTGGAGTGAGAGCTTCAAAAGGGAGCTCTGTGATAAGTTTTCTGGAGAAGGGAGCATTACCTAGATACGTGCAATCATCAGAGCCGTACGATCCAAGGGTTACTAATGAGTGAATAGAGGGAGCGAGGGAGACGGAGGGTCCAAAGAAACGAAGGAGCTATAAAGGTAGAGGCGGTAGTAGAGAACGTAGGCTGCGGAAGTAGTCTTTTCAAAAGTTCTTGTTTGTGTAGTATTAGATTGATTTACTCGAATGCATACTTATGCAATTAAGGTGCCTGAAGGGTTCATACGCGATCAGCAGGAAAGACTGGTGACCACGCATTACTTCCGCCGAAGGAGACAAAGATGCTGAACAAACGGCACGACGTCGTCCGAAGACGACGCGGCGAGGCGCATTAATATAAGGCCAACTACTGAAACAGCTTTATCGGTGATACCTTGTTCCGACTGTGCTGTAACATATATCTTTGAGTCTTCTTTGTGGTGATGTATTCATGTGAGGGGGCTATATTACGTTATGGATGGTTAACGAGAGTATTATAGTGGCTATCCCAAGCTCTCTAGGATATATTAGTGCGACGTACAGACTTATGTCAAAGACGCTCCTAAACACGGCACTAGCTGTAGCTGGACTCTGCTAGAGTTGCCTCCTCAGCGGTGTATATTGGTGGTGTATTAGGAACTTCTTCCCAATACCTACTAGCATACAGTCCATGCGGACAAGCTTTTAGCATAGTATGTTAAGTGGCCTGCCAGATGAGGGGCGTGGGTCATTCTAGTGGCGCAGAACCTACAGAGATTGTGCAGTCAGCTTTCGTGATCTTCCACAACTGACTGAATAGAGTCAATGGAGTCTACCATCATCATTCTTTAGAATCTAAGTCTGTTTTGCGCATGCTCACTCCTTTTGTAATACTTCTCCCACCAAATGTGATTGCTTTTGGCTGGAAAAAGGTGCCAGTTGCACATTGTCCGCTCCTCATCTTCTGTCATTGCCAGACGCGTATACGCGGCACTCCTCCCATCCTCATGTGTTTGACTCAAACGCCACAACATCCCTCCATGTCCATCACCTAATCTAAATACAACTCCACCACTAGTATTTCCCTGGGTTCCTTGTGCCAAAAATACATACAAAAGTGTTGAGGTGACCAAAGCCACAATGCAAATCATCTGGTCTATCAGGGTCGCCATTCCTATGCTCACAAGATGACAACTGAACGCGATCTAGCTGATTCCCAGAACTGATTTGTATTTCCATGGTTCAGGTCGTGGAGCTGTCAGAATAGTGTGCTTAACGATCCCCCGCTGACAATACACAGTGACGAACCTTTCTATATTGGTACCAAGAACTTGTGCGAAGATTGCTATCATAAAGTAGTACTAAGAGGCTTCGATGTCTGGAGTACATCTCGACAGATACAATAAAAATTTGGACTAAGACTACCGTCGCTATTTTGAAAAGTGCCATAGGAGCGACCAGAATGCGAAGACATACGATCCAGACAGTGGGTCATTCTTACGGCTGTACTGGCCGCAGTGTTATAACACCAAAAGAAGGGAGCTTGCTTTTGACCTCAAATCGTATCCAAGAATGCCAGGAGCCACAGTAGCTCACGAGTGTTGGCGGTGGCTCGTCTGGAAGCGGGCACCCATTTACATTGACCAATTGTGTATTTCTCCACTATACACCGTCTACGAGGATCCAAAACAGAAACAAAAGGAAAAGCAACGAGTCTCTAAGCTCAATCCATCCGCATACATTGGAGCCGCTTATGGAATCCTGGGTGTTCCTCCAGGGGAGAGGCGAGTGGACAATGTTCGAGCTACGTATTCTTAGTAAACGTGCTCTTTGTCTATCAGATGACTTGGTGATGTTACTACATTGGCTTGGCTTGGCCCGGGATACGTAAGTCTTTTATAAGCAACGATCTTTTTTGTTCTAGTAGCGGCATTTAAGTTTTGTAATCTTTCAATTTTTTGTGGAAATATAACCGTCAAAAGCCTAAAAATTTTTGGGTAAACAGTGATCAAGTCAGGGCTAAGAACGATGCAGATTGTCCATGGTGATACATATTGGGCGCCACCACCGGTCAAGTTTAGTGGATGACTTAAGAGAGATCCCGACTATAGTGAAATCACACTGCGACAAGCAGTTGAAGGCCAGAAAATGGCACTATCTGAGAGATTTCCAGAAGAAAAGAAGGTTCTCGACAGGCTTCTCGTACAAACCGGAAAACCACTGGGACCTACTATGGAAGAAGTCGAACGAATTCGACAATTTCCAAATCGTAATTATGCAGAAACTGTGCAAAAATACGAAGACCTTCTCTGCCATCTAAAGCAGCGCATGTGGGATATTTTCCATTCAAACTTCCGGGATATCTAGCTGATTCTTCCAGCGAAACAACTGCCCCCAGTAGACAAAACGCCTCATTCAACTATTGAACAAGTCAAGAATTCCCAACAACTGACAAAAAACCTTCACATGTCTGTCCAAGCTCTGCTAGAGTCTCTATCAGATAACAGTCAGGATTCTAGTGCACACGTACCTTCCAGCTCACACCTAGAAAATCCTGTGTTCTATAGGCGATTCGCTGGCAGACGAAGGAACTCTCCGGAACCTAATGTAGATGATATTCGAGGAAGTGGGAGGCTGAACAGACTCTACTGCCATGATTCGAGCCACTATGTCTGTGGCGGACCTTTTCATCTTATATATGACGAGACCGAGGTCAAGAAGTGGATATTGGGAATTCAAATTATCGTCCAGGAAGAGCAACTCAAGGGCTTGAAGAAGAAACTCGAAGCCACTAAAGCAAGATTGGAAGAACTCAATAACACCTCGGATACATGACTTCAGAATGTAAAATAGTCGTAGTCTATTTGTTAATATCCTGAACGCCGCATACTTTTGAACGTCTTTTTAGGTACCCAGCACCGTAGCTAGAAGGGTTTTATAAATACAGACAAGCACGTAACCAAGCACAGCTCGCTTTAAACTCATTTGCCTCAAAGTCAGCTTCAAAATAGTGTCAATACGTGAAATTTGACAATCTCACCCACACAGGCTTCGACGATAGTACTTAATCATGGCCTAGTTTCGGATCATCGTCTTTAAGCAGAGCTTTTCTAGGCCAATCTGACAGCAGCCCAGTTTTCAACCAAACCAACACTTGCAAACCAGCCTTCAAGGGTTAATGTCTATGTTAACTAATTGCAGCGATACGATACGGCAGCCACAATCTTTTGGATGACTTATAAGAAGTTATCCTATACCGCCTAGATATTTCTTATAAAGTATGCCCTTCTTCGCGATTAGAATAGATTCCTAATGAAAATAAACGATAAAAGTAAAACTTGCCGAGCGAGGAAGTCAACAATACTAGGGAAGGTAAGGATGATAATATAGGAGGACCTTAAGGAGATACGAAAAAAGAAGGCGGAGAAAGAGGTAAAAAAAAACTATTAAGGAGGTTAGGGAAGCTACTATAGGCAAGAAACGTAGTCGGCCGCGAAAGAGTGCGATAAGAGATACCCTAGAATCAAAGGCTAAGGTAGCGCGGATAAGTGAGACAGAGGAAGGCGAAGCTGGTCCTTCAGAGTCAAGGGTTAATGTTGTGCAGAGGAGCGAAGCGCAGCCTACAAAAAGTGAAGCTGGTCCTTCAAAGCCAAAGGTTGTGCGAAGGAGTGACGCACAGGTCGAGGAGATTGATCTTATGCCAAAGCCATGGCGGGCCCTAGTGGCGCGGATGTATTAATAAGAAAAGAGATGGTAGCCTCCAGCCTAATCACTTTCAGCCTAACTTTATCCCTTCATCTCGCATCATACATTATCAGCCATGGAAAACTTTCAATTTGAACCGCTTGAACAGTCCGGAGAATTTCGTATCTTGCAGCTACACTCCGCGCAGTCCGATGCTGACGAAATCGTCATCGACATACGATCCGAATTGTTGCATAAGGCCCCAGACTATGAAGCTGTATCGTATACGTGGGATAATCAAGGCTTCGACCAAAACATCATTGCGAATAACAAGAGGTTCCAGATCTCTGAAAATTGTCGACACATCCTGCTTCGGCTGCGACTCAAGGACAAGCCTAGGCTTCTCTGGATAGATCAGATCTGCATCAATCAAAAAGACGTACCGGAAAGAAACAGACAGGTTCAACTTATGTACCGTATCTACTATCGTACCGTTCGACTCGTTATCTGGCTCGGACTTGACGAATGCAACGAAGTTGGCACGGCTCTTGCAGGCATGGATCATATTTTCGCGGCGTGCATGGCAAAATACGATCATGTCCACCAAGCCCCAGTATTTGAGATGGATGTAGAGGGTAATTTTGACCCTTAAATCGCCGACGATTGGGGTTTGCTCGGCCGATTCTTTTCTCGCCCGTGGTTTTTCCGTGTTTGGTGCATTCAAGAGGCTGCTCTTGCCCGAACGCAACTTGTTTTGTGCGGAGGGCATGAAGTTGAATGGGACAAGCTCCACTTAACCGTAGAGTGGATTGAAGAGTATCAAGAGCTAGGGTTAGATTTACCGAGGCACTTCAAAGAGATAGATATTCGTGGTGCAATTTCGATGTATCGCGTCAACCGGAATTGGGCGGACCCAAACAAAACGCCACTGCTGGAATATCTCAACCATTTCCGGCACAGTTTAGCGACTGATCCAAGAGACAGGGTATATGCGATCCGAAGCTTAAAGAAAGGAGAAGAAAAGCCACTAGCGGACTTTGATTACGGCAAATCTGTTTGCGAGGTATACACTGATGTTGCCCGGGTTGCTACGCAGGACTCCAAGAATCTCTCTGCACTATCATTTGTGTCACACGAGAGTACTTATTGTACGAAAACCGCATTTCCATCTTGGATCCCTCGCTGGGACAGATCACTAAGCGTACAAATGCTGTGGTCTTCTCAAAAACCTTGGTCAGCAAGCGCAAATCGAAAACTAGAAGAATTCGTACCTGAATCATTAGGAGCTGTTAGTGTACGAGGAGTCTGGTTCGACAGCGTTGAGTCCACCACCGATATTTTCAGCGACCTTAATGAATTCGAAAGTAACATTTCCGCTCAAAATATCCTTCTACAACTGTGGAACGAGTGTCCTGGTGTACTGCCTAGCCATCCTCATCCCCGCACCGCTATCACCACTTTGGCCAAAGCTCTTATTGCCGACGACCATTGGGAAGGCTCTTCCAACTGCTCTATTACAAAGTGCGATAAGATATACAACGGGTTTCTAGCGCTTATTAATAGAATATTGGATGATCGGGGGTTACGTTCTGAGACAGTTGACCCTGGAGGTTATCTCGCACTTTCTGATGGTGATTGGGGTAGATTTCAAACTAGGTGCGCTTCCGTCTGTCGCAATAGGCGCATTTTCCGTACGAAGAGAGGGTGTTATGGACTGGGACCGGCATGCATGCAAGTAGGAGATATTGCGGTTGTTCTATTTGGAGGCACAATACCATATATCTTGAGATCCATGCCGACTGGTTACGCTTTTCTAGGTGAAGCCTATGTTGATGGTATTATGCATGGCGAATTGTTTGACGGACTTAGCGATATCCAAAAACATGAAGAACGGTTTTATCTACGATAAAACCTGGTAAACTTCTAGCAAGACGCATTACTGTAAACAATGATACTAGAGTAAGGAAAGGCGTGGAACCCAGTTTAGATCAGGATCTGGAGCCATAAGATACGAGATGAGGCTCTTAGTGCTTTGACGATGCAACCGTAGACTGAGGCTTTATTAGTCAAGTATAACTCTGGGCACGAGCCCATTACATTTAGTAATGTTAACTAGTATAGGATTATAGAGCCTTTCGCAGGGGAATATTATTACATATCTTCATTAAGCATGCCCAACTTGGAGGCATTCCTTTAGATGCGACACCTCGTTCGCACTAAAGATTGCAGTGAGGGATCAGATCGGGTCTTCACGAGCCCAGGGGCAAGTCACGTGCCTAGGCTTATGGCGCCTACTTAGCTCTGTAAGGGGATGTCGGAGCATTCGTTTACGGGTGGGGTACATAGAATTGTGTTGCGACCCTTCTTGGGGTAAAGCCGCATTCGCTAGCGACCGTAATGGTTGTAATCCACTGTCGGAATTATGTCGCTTGCTGACCTCAGGGTGGGAAAGCTTCGCGCTCAGTATGTGGTGACATTGGATGATTCATCCTCCTTTCAGCCGCCGTAGGGTTGATAAAGACCTATCAGCGTGATGCTGAGGCTGAAAGGGTTGGATAATGATATCAGACTTCCTACGGGCGGCGGATGGCTCTGTGTTAGGGCTCTACGAGATGAGAGCTACCCTGCCATAATATAACGCCCTCGTAAGACTGGCACGGCGGCGACAACAAGGGTTGTATTTTTCTAGGCAGTAGTGGTGGGGAGATAAAAGAAAACCCTAAGTCGACGATACAAGCAGCGAAATGAATAGGAGTAATTGCGCGGAGGATTTCTGCAATTGCATAGCCTAGGTACCTGTTATTTCGCTCGCTACGTGGTGAGGGAGAGTAGAACTTCAAGCTACTTTGAGGCCAAAGTACCTTTATTTTGGCTCTATATAGGGCGACTCGCGACACCGGGACCGATTTTACTTTTCTTTTGACTGCTGTCTGCACGACTCTCAACACTATCTATCCATAAGTCTGTCAATGTATTGAATTTTGGGTTAAGGCCCTAGTAATGATGATATTTGTTCTATCAGTCAACATATTTTTAGTTCGTTGGAGCAGTAGTATATGGGACTGATCCCATGCCCTTCGGGTGGCTTTGAAGTGTTTTCCAGCTCAGGATTTCGTGTAGCACAGATACCGGTCTCTATCCATGAAATTGCCCGCATTTTCTCGCCAGTTCAGCATTGTTTTCTTTGCATCATCCTATCCCATCTCCCCTCCACTCATACTCCACTTCCACCACCTCATATCCTCTGCGGCGGAAAAAAGGGCTTCTCCGAGATCAAGCGGCGGCACCGGTGGCAATTCAATAAGCTTTCGAGGTTTCGCGTCTTTTTTCCGTGTATCTTGTTGAGAAACCGTTGGATGCCGAGCAGTCTCGCACACCAATCCTCGTTTCGACGAGAGCGGCGGCGTCCCCGGCCGCGACGGACACGCTGATGAGAGAGGTGTGTGCACAATGTCTTGTTCTGCTCCTCGTTCCGTGTGAGTTGATGAGAGCGACGGAGAAGAGTACAGAGACGGGAGGGACGTGGGCGTTGACAATAGATCTTGCTGTTCTTGTGCATCCCGCGTCTTCTGTGTATTTTTCTTCTCGTGTGCGTCTTGCGTATTTCCATCATGGATATCTACCATGCTGTCTTGGGTTTCGTAGTGCGCGTCGCTGCCCTTTTCTTGTCCTTCCTGTGGATCCATTGCGTTCATGTTGTCTTGAGTTTTGTGGCACATGCCGTCGCTTTTATTCTGTTCTTCGTGAATGCACAACATGGCTGTTTCTGAACAAATCGTGACGCCCGGTTGTCTTTGTGAGTCATGTAACTGGCTGACGAAATCCCTCCTATGGATACTGTTTCCTGCGCTCGCATCTTTTTCTTCAAGATTGGCTTCCACCATACGCGAATAAGTGTCCTGTCTATCCGTGGTGCTGGTACCATTAGTCTGCGACTCCATCCCGCTCCGCATACGGCACTCGTTTAAATAATGTGATGTGAGAGGGTTGGCGTTTGCAAGCGTAAAATCCACCCACGTCTGCTTATAAGAAACCCTCAAACGGTCTTGGTGCTCCCTGATACGTAGACACCCCCAAAAGCCCCACACACAAACTCCAAAGACCAGTAGGGGAAAATAGAAAGGTAAAAAAAGTAAAAGAAATCTTCTTATCAAGATACTGCCTCCCACTGCCCAGCTGTGCAAACTAAAGCGAGAAGAGATACCGTACGTATATACCCCTCCTGCCCAGCGTGAAACACACCAGCGACGCGCCACGCAAAAAATAAAAAGGATTGGCAAACGCCTTGGTGTTTGACAAAAGTTTTATTTCACCTTTCGACGAAAGCCTATTCGAAACGTGGTGTCGTAGACGTGTTAGGGCCTGAGCTGGCCAAGTGTCTCACATTCCGGGGGCGAGGACAACTTGTAGATATAGGTACGCGTACCTTCTTCAAACGCCTACATAGATAGGAGTCAAGCAAGCCACATGGCAACCCCCTCCCTTTTCTAAGTTCCTATGTCAGACTAGCTAAATTGACAAGACGCTTCTCTAGTCCTTTTCGAAATCTAGATTCCTGGCCATCCGGTTGGGACGACGCTTGAGCGCCAGGACGATGGCGTCGCGGGTCACACTAAATCTTCCACGTGCATATCTCCAACACCCCTATCCCCGGGTAAACTCAACCACGGGAAATGCCGTTGGGGGGTTTAGGAAGGAAGATAAAAGCGCCGAGAAGACCGAAGTATCACATGGTCACGTATCTGACGCTATGCATCGGGAATGTCAGAATTGGATCTACGAATGCTTCTAGATTGGCGCGTACCAGAAAAAGACTTCAGAAGGTAAGACAGAGATTTTAGACACAGAATCGTCATGTTCAATAATGCATATGTCTCAGACTCGTCTTCATTTTAATTTTTGACTATTCATTTCTTTGGTATCTCACGTTACATACCCCTTACGTATTTCCTCTGCAGGCCCCATTCCCAAGTCATATCCCAGCGAAAAAGGAAATTAGTACATGGCGAGTGTTGAAAACCCACCGCAAATCCCAACCAACGCTCAAGTGCAGGTGCACGACTTTCGTCAACCCTTTCATGATGCTCCAGCTTCTAGCCTTTGAGACCATCCCATGCACTCTATGATAAAAACCCAATGTTGAATAATGCTTTGCCCGCTATAAAAGAAAAAAAATGCTCGATGCAAGAAACAATCTGCACTCTTGTTATAAAGAGAGTGCGCTTTTTGGAAAGCCCAACGCCAGTACCATGGGAAACACGTGTGGACCGAAGTTTTACTCCATTTAAGTATGAGTGCAGAGGATGAGAAGTTTAGAAAAGACCGTCGATCTCGCCGGTCTCAACATCAACGTCGACGTTGAGGTATCCGGGTGCGGTGGGCAGACCGGGGATGGTTTGGATATCAGCAGCCAAAGCGTAGAGATAGCCTGCACCAGCCGCCATGCGAACGTCACGGATGGGGACAGTAAATCCAGTTGGTGCGCCCTTGAGGGCCGGGTCGTGGCTGAGTGAGTACTGCGTCTTTGCAACGCAGATAGGGAGGTTACCGAAGCCCTGCTTGACATAGGTGTCTACCTTCTTCTGTGCAAGCTCAGAGAACTCGACCTTGTCAGCGCCGTACATCTCTTTCGCGATCTTGTCCATGCGTTCTTGAACCGAGCCCTCAAGACCGTACAGCAGCCTGAAGTTAGATTTGTTGCTGCTCGCCTTGATTATACCCTTGGCAAGGTCAACAGCTCCCTTGCCACCCTCTGCCCAGTGGTTGGCAGCAATGGCATCCTCAGCACCAGCGGCGAGCGCCTCCTCCTTGATGACGTCAATTTCGGCTTGGGTATCGGTTGAGAAGCGGTTGATGCACACGACAACCGGAACACCATACGCCTTAGCATTCTCGATATGTTTCTTAAGGTTGACGCATCCCTTGCGGAGAATCTCGACATTTTCAGTTCGGTAGACCTCCGGCAGCTGAGCGCCAGCCGAGACTTCAGGACCACCACCGTGGACCTTCAAGGCCCGGACGGTAGCGACAATGACTACAGTATCAGGAGCAAGGCCTGAAGAGCGGCACTTGATGTTGAAGAATCGTTCTCCGCCCATAGTGAAGTCGAAGCCAGCTTCCGTGACGACGAAACCAGCCTTCTCCTCGTGGTCCTCATCCGGCTCAGTACCAGCGAGCTTGAGTGCAAGCTTGTCAGCAAGCACGGAAGAAGCTCCGATACTGATGTTTGCGAAAGGTCCAGCATGAACAAAGACGGGAGTCCCCTCCAGCGTTTGCATCAGGTTGGGCTTGATGGCGTCCTTAAGCAGAGCGGTCAAAGCACCACCAGCACCGATGTCGTCGCAAGTTACGGGATCACCGCTACGAGAAGTGGCAACCACCATACGGCCAAGGCGCTCTCTCATGTCAGCTAGGTCGTTGCTGAGCGCAAGAATGGCCATGGCCTCACTGGCCACCGAGATATCGAAGCCAGTTTCACGGGTATGCCCCTTCTCGGTCGCAGCCTGACCAACAGTAATGCCTCGCAGATGCCTGTCATTGACATCTAATACACGGCGCCACGTGATAGTGTCAGGATCGATGTCGAGACGGGCGAACTTGCGGATTTCCTCTTCGGTGAGGTCATCGGGGTTGGTCTTGTCAATTCCAAGCTTCTTCAAGCGCCGGAACATGATAGGGAGGAACTCGCGTTTTCCCTTCTTGGTAGGTACAAGTCGTTTGAACAGCGGGCCATCTTTTTGGGTGTTCTCGTGGAATATGCGGGTCTCGATCGCGGCGGCAAGAAGGTTGTTCGCCGCAGTGATGGCATGGATGTCGCCAGTCAAGTGAAGGTTGAACTCGTCCATAGGGATGACCTGGCTGTAGCCACCTCCTGCAGCTCCACCCTTGATACCAAAAGTGGGTCCCATGGAGGGTTGTCGGACGTTGGCAAAGCATATCCTGCCAAGATGCGCACCAAGTGCCTGTGCAAGTCCAACCGTAGTGGTCGACTTGCCCTCTCCGAGAGGGGTCGGAGTGATACCGGCGATCAGGACATACTTTCCGTTCTTGCGGTGCTCGAGGCGCTTGAGAAGCGAGAGATCGACCTTGGCCTTTGTTGCACCATAGGGCTCAAGTTCGTTTGACAGAATGCCGACCTCAGTCGCAACAGATGTAATGGGCTTGGGATGCTGTTTCCTCGACACAGCGATATCAGAGGGAACCGGGTCCTCGATCCTTAGAGGGAGAGGTGTGATGCGACGCTTCTTTTGCCTATCAAATGTAGCATCTGCGGAATCGACCACGTTCTGGAGGAGCATAGCGACCGTCATGGGTCCAACGCCTCCAGGTACAGGTGTGATCTGAGAAGCCACCTCTGCAGCGGACTCGTAATCGACATCTCCGACGAGCTTCTGCCCCGACTTCTTCGTCTCGTCTGGGATGAAGTTGGTACCGACGTCGATGACGATGGCACCGGGCTTGATCCACTCGCCCTTGACGAAGCCTGCAACACCGATGGCGGCCACCAAAATGTCAGCCTGCTTGACGATCTCCGGCAGATTGGCTGTCTTAGAGTGGCAGACGGTCACGGTGGCATCGGCATTTTTCAGCAGGTTGCTCACCGGGCTGCCGACAATGTCGCTCCGTCCGAGAACAACAGCGTTCTTGCCCTTGGGGTCCACGCCGACCTCCTTCAGCAGCACCATGACACCCTTCGGCGTGCATGGGGTAAACAGAGGCTTACCACCACGTTTAGCCAGCTCGCCAATGCTCGCAATGCCAAAGCCGTCTACATCTTTCTCGTCGGCAACGGCAGAGGTAATAGTGTGCTCGGAGATATGTTTGGGGAGGGGTAGCTGGACAAGGATGCCGTGAATGGCCGGCGAGTTGTTGAAGCTATTGATCGTGTATAGTAATTCGGCTTCGGTAATTTCTTCGGGGAATTGTACAAGCTCGCACTCGATGCTGGCCTGGCAATGCGATCAGCAGAGTGTGCAGCAAGAGCGTCTGTGGTGTCAATCGTACCTCTTCGGCGGCCTTGAGCTTCATGCGCACATAGGTGCTCGAGTCGGACCTGCTGCCCACTGGGTGTTGTTAGAGGGCGTCGGCGTGCTCATGGCTTGCGGGGCACTCACCCTGGATGATCTTCAGCGAGGGGCGGTATCGCGGGTTGCTCTCCTGCTTCTTCTTGATGTCTGCGCCCAAGCGATCGCGGATGCTGCGTGCAATGGCATTGCCATCGATTTTGGTGGCCGTCATGAGGGGCGAGGTGCTGGAGAAGAGTCGGGAGAGAGGACCGTGATGGGAGGGACGGCGAAATAATATTGTGGTCAGCGGGGTAGCTCTCGGCGGAAAGCTACGGCGCTGCGCGCAGATCGATATCGGAGGAAGCCTCATGGTCAGTCAGACCCAGATGCGTGCCCAAAACCGTATAGCAAATCCTGAGCGAGAGAGGCTCGCGATTTATCAAACCATGACCTGGGGTTTCCCGCTCTAGATGACTCGGCTCATCGCGCGGCCGAACCCTGACAGTTTACTGCCGACGCCGGTGCCTCCGTTCGCCAGTCCTGCCAATGAATTACGTACGAGCAACTGCAGCGACCTCGACCGTGTAAATTTTGTCGAGAATGTGCTATAACAAGGGCTGCCGTCGCCAGCGCAGGCGTCGTCGATTTCTTCGTCTTTGCGCGCCTCGTGGCCAGAATTTTGATGAAGTTTTATCCGGATCAGGATTAGCGCCTCTCGTATCCATGTCTTATCAGCAATGCACTGTCCTCGTCCCGACCACCTCCAGCAGGAGGTAGTCCGGCGATTGTGTTCCCATGGCTGTTGGAGAGGATGACAGCCGTCTTTGTGGAGACCATTCCTCCTTTACGGAGTAGCTAACACCCAGACACCGGCCAACATAGCTACTACAAACATGAGGGCGATGACCATCCAAGTGTTGGTATTATGCTACCTATCAAGGGCAGGGGCAGGGGGTGGGGGGTATTAAGGTATCACTAGCGGTTGTAATAACACCGCGTCATAAGAGCCGCAACGGCAAACACATCGCCGAAGCTTATCAAACATGCCTTTCCTGCTGTTCCTTCTCGATACGCTCCATGAGCACTCCGAACAAGACGAAGAGCGCTTGCGCCTTCTTGACAAGCCCAGCGCGATGTGCTGGATCGCAGTATCGAGCAAACCTATCGGGATGCCACTTGTTACGCTCCGACTTGAGAAATTCCAGCGTGTACTTTCCACTTCCCTGCAACAGCGTATACAAGTCGTGGATGCATATTCCAGGGCCCTCTCCTTTGTCCTGGCAAGCGTCCCTTGTACAAGCATTCATATAATTCGATAAGTTGGGGAAGACGCGAAGGCCGCCAGCGCGAAGCAATTTTCCAACGTCGGCAACAAAATGAGTGTACGCGGTTCGGGGCTCCATATGCATGCGGTCCCTACCAAAGTCAATCATACTCCCATGAACCCATCCTAGTACCCCATCTCGGTTCTCAGCCATGTACCAATCGTTTCCCATATCTTTGATAACTTTGATGCGTTCATTTTTCTTCAGCGGAAGCTCCCATGTATCAGTCTTGTGTGCGCGGCCTGTTAGCTTACTCACTGCCCATAGATAATACTCTGGGCCATTCTCACTCTTCTTCGCATTGACAAGGTTGATGTTGTCTCGACTTCCCGTCTCAGCCGCAGGACTGTCCGATTGATGCTCTTGGTGGGCTTCTGATTTCCTACCATGCAAAACGATAGTGTCGCCAATTCGAGCGCGCACGGTCTCTGGCTCAAAACGGAGAACAAAGTCAGGCTCGCCACTGGCCCGTCCTTCTTTGAAGAAAGCGAAGCTATTTCCGGAGGGGGAGTGAGGACTAATAACGACAGACTTGATCTATTAGCTTGGGCGAAACTTGGTGGACACTTCACACTATACCTTGAGTGCTGCTAGATCAGGCGCTCCATTAGGCAACAAAACGTTCCAATAGTGTTTCGGCACTGGCGTCTCGAAATTCCAAAAGTGCTCCTCTCCGAACTTGATGTAGTAAGTTCCATTGTCGTGCCAGGTCACATGGATCAGGCAATCGTTCTTGAGATAGCCTCGGGTATAGCCACCTTCAGCATCAAACATGGAACTGAGATCGACCAGCTTTGAACGCAAGATAGCAGGAATATCACGGGATATCCAGACGGGGCCAATCCAGGCAATATACGATTTGGCAACACCAAACTGCACACGCAGACGGGCGTACAGGTCCGCTGGAACCTTGCTCCTATAGGACTTGATGAAATACACTAGTTCATCGGAAAGAGCTTTGCCGCGACGGTGGAAAACACTGCCGTCAGTCATTTGGTAGGTGAAAAAGAACTGTTCCGGGTAGCTGCCGAATGATGCCCAAAGCACCTTCTGCGCTTTGCCCGCATTGCTTCCAATCATGTCGTTGACGACTGCCCAAGGAAGTTGCGTACTGCACTGGTCAGCTAAATGCTTTTAATAAAGGGTAACCAAGCTGCGTACGCGCAATAGCCGTTGGGCGTGCCGCAGAACTGCTGGCTTCCGGGTCCCAAGGCAACTAGGTACTGGTCCGTCCCAGGTGGATCCAGACCAGCGAGCACCACGGAGATATTGACCGCATTCGCTGGCTGCGCCGCGTCCATAATGGCGAGAGGCTGGAGTGAGACGCTTGAACGACAAGAGGTAGGTGACAGATGAGAGGTGGGAGGGGAGGGAGTTGCGTGGGCAGCAGTAATGAGCTTCAATGTTTACGGCCGGCACGAATGCCAAGACTTTTTCCCCTCTGCAGTGAATGAGGCCCTGTTCTGCTCTCGCTCCCAGCGCTCACTCCCCCCACCGCGCGTCGACCACACGGGAGTAAACTTTCATGTGAGACAGTTTAGTAGAACAAAACTAGGAACTTCGGGCGAGATAGAAAGGGGTGCTTAGCAGCATGCAGGAAATATCGAATCTACACAGGAAAGCAAGACATGGCTGAAGTGCTCGATTACGTTTCTTTAGGGTATCAGAACAGCGTGCGGTCACATAACACATGATAAACGGCTCTTCTGTAGCTAAGACAGCCGAAATGAGGTTTCCCAAATTATTTGATTTCTTGCAGGTTGACCAAAGCAGCAACTGCAACACCGCACCTGCCTAGTAAAATGTAGAGTATCAGACCCAGAAAGTGTGAGTTACAACAACCAGTGATTGTCGACTTGGAAGCAATACATAACCACCAAGCCCAAGTGACTCATCCTTAAATGGGTGCTGCTGGGGTAAAAGGAGTCCATAGCGAACGAGCAGAGGTAAAGATGAGTCGAAGTTCGGAACCCGCATGCGGAGGATTGGCCTAGGACTTGCCTAGGACGAATCCGGTTAGTAGCGAACCACAGCCCACTTCAACATCAATTGTGATTATGATAAGATTCAACCGCAAATTCGATAAAATCGCAAACCCCGCCGCCGCCTCCCCGATTTTTACTTAACCTCGTATAGACACTTAAGCCGGTACGTCCGAACTCGAGGGCAGTGAAGATACACTCGTAACAGCGTTGAACCGTCAACCTCCGTCTCGAAATTCGCACAATGAGACCCATTCTACTTTCAGGCCATGAGCGTGCGCTCACGCAGGTGGTATATAATCCCGATGGTGATTTGATCGTGAGCTGCAGCAAGGATCACGTAATTTGTACACTCTATGCTCTCTCTTTGTTTCTAGTACCGTGCTAATACTTCGACAGGTATATGGTGTCAGTAGCCCCGCATACGATCGCATTCTCTTTGCTCACTCTCTACAGTCTCGCATAATGGCGAACGGTTGGGCACATGTCACGGCCACCAGGGCGCTCTATGGACAGTGGCCATCGATCCTACATCTACTTTGATCGCAAGCGGCGCCGCAGACAACACAATGAGGCTTTGGGAACTCAAGACCGGGCGCCTGCTGCACACTTGGGAGTTCAACACGAGTGTGAAGCGCGTAGAGTTCTCAGCGGATGGCAGGCAGCTGCTTGCTGTGACGGAGAAGCGTTCTGGTCACCTCGGCACTATCGTCGTCTATGAGATCAACCCCGACCCAGAAGCGAAGCAGTCTGACGAACATGTCTTGAGGATTGTGTGCGAGGACAGCAAGGCGACGGTCGCAGGCTTCAGCTACCTTGGGCATTACATCATTGCTGGACACGAGGATGGATCTGTCTCGCAGTTTGATGGAAAGAGTGGAGAACTGCTCTTCAACACTCAGGTACACGAGGCAGACATGCAGAGTATGTTCTCTGACTGTTCATAGCCCGCTACATGCTAACTTAACCGTTACAGTTACGGACCTCCAGTGGGCACCCGACCGCACATATTTCATCACCGCTTCAAAGGACAAGACCGCAAAGATCCTTGCCGCCGACAGTCTGGAAGTCCTCAAGACCTACGTCGCCGATACGCCTCTGAATAGCGCTGCCATCACTCCCGTCAAGGACTATGTTATCCTCGGAGGTGGTCAGGCCGCCATGGACGTCACGACCACCAGCGCACGACAAGGAAAGTTCGAAGCCCGGTTCTACCACAAGATCTTCTGCGAGGAGATTGGCCGTGTGAGGGGCCACTTCGGCCCGCTTAACTACGTTGCCGTCCATCCACAGGGAGCTGGATACTGCAGCGGTGGAGAGGATGGTTACGTTCGTGTACATCACTTCGACAAGGCTTACTTCGACTTTATGTATGAGGTCGAGAGGGAGCAGGCACAGCAGCAGGCCAACTTGTGAAGTATTCAAACTGACGGTTGATGGGTGCATGGATGCATGGGATGGCGTTAGGTGCCAAGGTTCATTCGATCTCATCTCAAAGGGGCGGATTGTTACGAGACCTCACAAGGTTATTTGTTGGACCTGGATGGGGAGATAAAAGCTGTATTGCTAGAATCCAATCTAAGTCTTTGAGTGTTTATACAAAGTCGTGTTGACTTACTTGGTAGCACTTTACTGCTGTTTTGCTAGTAGATTTACAAAAGATGCGGTTGATAGGTGATTGTTGCATATTGTGTAGGGAGGCTGTCATAAGTACTCAGCGCAAGGCTTTTAAAGCTCCATACTATCAAAGCTTATAATGCTTTCTACAATCTTTTTCTCGACCTCAATATTCCTTTATCGATTGAATAAATTCACAAATAGATCGTATAAAGGAAAAGTATTCTTTTATAGAAAGCCTGATTTATAGTATAGCGTGCTCGGCATGCGGGCGGCGCACCTTGCTAAGACCCTACTAAAATCTATTGTTATCTGAAGTATATCCACAATGCTACAACAGTACAACGTCTAGTCGATTTCAACCAAAGACCAGATACAGCTTGCCCTCGAGGCTCCTAAATAAGACGTTCTATCTTCGCCAGCCCACAGAATACGTTCAAGTTTGGTTAGGCTAGGACGTCTCAGGCAAGCACCTAGCAAACGACCAAGCTAGGCCGCATGCACGTTCACGGCTGACCACCATGCAGCCCCCCGCACAGCCCCAAGCACCTGCTGAGGGCCAGCCTGGTCGATGGGTTCCATACGCGAGCCTAAGGTAGGCAGGCAGATGTGTGCCGCTGTCCTGCGCTTTCCCCTTCATCACGACGGCACGCATGCACCGCAATCGAACCCGGCCGGCGTTCGCGGCTCGCGATGCGTCTTCTGAAGCGCTCGCCGGACGGCGGCTTCGAACTGGCTTCATTCAGCGACGACAGCCTTCCTCCGTACGCTATCCTGTCGCACACCTGGGCTGTGGACCAGGAGGTCACTTACAATGAGCTGGTCGCGGGCACGGGCAAGGACAAGGCCGGCTATGAGAAACTCCGCTTCTGCGTGGATAGAGCAGATAATGATGGGCTGGAGTACTCGTGGGTGGATACCTGCTGCATCGACAAGTCCAGCAGTGCAGAGCTCTCAGAAGCGGTCAACTCGATGTTCCGCTGGTACCAGCGCGCGAAGAAGTGCTACGCATACTTATCCGATGTCGAGATCCCTGATGAGGTAGATGGCCAGGTCTTTCAGATGCCATGGAAGACTGCATTACGACAAAGCCGATGGTTCACGCGAGGCTGGACGTTACAAGAGCTATTAGCGCCGCGCACGGTGGAGTTCTTCTCCAAGGAGGGCAGACTGCTGGGTAGCAGGATGTCGCTAGAGCAGGACATTTATGAAGTTACTAAGGTTCCTGTCGAAGCGCTAAGAGGACAGCGTCTGAGCGAGTTTAGCGTCGAGGAACGGATGAGGTGGGCAGCTGACCGTATAACAACGCTGGAGGAGGACGGAGTATACTGTCTGCTAGGGGTATTCGGAGTATTCCTGCCGCTTATATACGGAGAAGGGAAAGCATACGCGACCCTACGGTTACAAGAGGAGATACAAAAGCGACAGAAAGGGCAGGGGATGGAATACGTGCACGACTTAGCTAGTACGTTCGCAAAGCAGCAGTTTTGTATGTGAGCTAATAAAGTGCAGCCACCTCGTTACCCTTTCCAAGGAACGGGCTGTTCGTCGGGCGAGAAGACGAGCTTCGCTCTCTCGAACACTTCATCGACTCTAGTACACCCCATCGCATGACGGTATGCGGACTAGGAGGCTGCGGGAAGTCAGCACTGGCCCTCGAGCTTGCCTACCGCGCGCTGGTTCGTCGCGCTGAACGTCCCGTTTTCTGGGTACCCGCCATCAACCGCCAGAGCTTCGAGCTTGCCTTTCGCGACATCGGAATCCACCTCCGCGTGCCTGGTATTACTAAGGATAACGCGGATATTAAGCAGCTTATTAAGGATACGCTGAGCTCAGACGGCGTAGGTCACTGGCTAATGATTGTAGATAATGCAGATGATACTAGAATCCTCGCAGACGGCACCGGCGTCGATGCTAGGTCGGCTCGTCTGCAAGACTACCTCCCGCATAGTAACAGCGGCAAGATCCTCTTTACTACACGGAGCAGGAAAGCTGCAGAAGAGTTAACTCCAAGTTATGTTCTAAAGCTTAACGATATGAGTAAAGCAGAGGTGCGGGAGCTGCTGGTACAACGAATATCGAAGCCAGCGTCATTTTATAAGGAAGAGGATATAGACCAGCTGCTGAAGTTACTAGAACGCCTACCGCTTGCTATTATACAGGCGGCCGCTTTTATCAACAGTAATAATATATCAATATCCGAGTATCTCTCGCTGTTCCGTACAGCAGGCACCGAGACCGAACTCTTCAGCGAGCATTTCGAGGACCCTAGCCGATATATAGAGCTGGAAAGCACGATCGCTAGAACATGGCATATCTCGTTCGACCAGATCCAGAAACAAGACCCGCTTGCTGCCGAGTATCTTGCGTTTATGGCATGTATCGACCGCATCAACGTCCCTCGATCGCTGTTACCTCCTAGCGACTCCGTACTACAGCAGACTAAAGCGATCGGGACGCTAAAAGGATACGCGTTTATCACAGAGCGGCAGCAAGCTTCGCAAGAGTTAGGCAGCGAGAAGTACTTTGACATGCACCGACTGGTCCACATAGCGTCGGCATGGTGGCTAGAGAGCCATGGCAAGCAGCCAACCTGGATAGCGAGAGCAGCAGGGCGACTTAAGGAGCTAATCCCAAACGGTGGGCATGAGAAGAAGGAGGTATGGACGGCGTACCTCTCGCACGCGATCCATGTGACTAGATCAGACAGCGTATTGGATAAGACGGAGAAAGCCTGGCTCTTAAATCGGGTAGGGGAGTGTCAAAACAGCTTAGGCCAGTATGCAGCGGCGGAGACAATACATCGGCAAGCACTGTTGTTGAGAGAAGGGAGTCTATGGAATGAGCATCCCGATACGCTGACGAGCATGAATAACTTGGCGGACGTGCTAGATAGCCAAGGCAAGTATGAAGAAGCGGAATCGATGAACCGGCAGACGCTAGTACGCAGAGAGAAGGTGCTTGGGCCGGAGCATTCCGACACGCTGATGAGCATGAATAACTTGGCGGTCGTGCTAGACAACCAAGGCAAGTATAAAGAAGCGGAATCGATGAACCGGCAGACGCTGGTGCGCAGAGAGAAGGTGCTTGGGCCGGAGCATCCCGACACGCTGACGAGCATGAATAACTTGGCGCTCGTGCTGGACAACCAAGGCAAGTATAAAGAAGCGGGATCGATAAACCGGCAGACGCTGGCGCGTAGAGAGAAGGTACTTGGGCGAGAGCATCCCGACACGCTGATAAGCATGAATAACTTGGCGGTCGTGCTGGATAACCAAGGCAAGTATAAAGAAGCGGAATCGATGAACCGGCAGACGCTAGCGCTTAGAGAGAAGATACTTGGGCGAGAGCATCCCTATACGCTGTTGAGCATGAATAATTTGGCGCTCGTACTAGAGCGCCAAGGCAAGTATAAGGAAGCGGAATCGATACACAGGCAGGAGCTGGCGATGTGTGAGAAGGTGCTTGGGCGAGAGCATCCCGACGCGCTGATGAGCATGAGTAACTTAGCGTTCGTGCTAGACAGCCAAGGCAAGTACGAGGAAGCGGAATCGATAAACCGGCAGACGCTGGCGCGCAGAGAGAAGGTGATTGGGCGGGAGCATCCCGACACCCTGACCAGCGTGTACTGTCTCGCTCACCTCTTCGCCAATCAACATCGCTACGCTGAATCTCGTGCGCTATACGAAAGGGCATGTGCTGGGTACATCACTGTCTTAGGAGAAGACCATCCGACCACTCGCTCATGTCACCAGCACTATTACGAAATGCTTGCGTCGCAAGAGCACGATCAGTCTGCCATTTCTTCTACGATGCCAACTACTACAGTCGCAAACATACCCAACAAGAAGAGGTACAAGCTATCACGTGGACTGTACAAGATAGGCATCAGAATCCCGAAGTTCTCTCCCTAGTAGCAGAATGGATGTGTATGTATAGTAGGGCATAATATCACGTAGCTGTAACGCAGCGAACTGTCGTTCGTTGGCTCATCAAGAGATCTAAGTCTTTGAGTGCTTGTACAAACTTGCGTTGAATTATTGATGCCATTTTACTATTATCTTGCTATAAGATTTATGAAGGGTGTAGTTGATAGGTGATTATTGCGGATTGCGTAGGGAGCCTTTCTGCTGACAGAGAAACTAAGAACTAAGCGACATCCTCATAAAGTACTCGGTGTAGGGCTCTTAAAGCTCAACACTATAAAATCTTTTTTCAGCCTTAGTGTTGCGGGCGGTGGAGCGATGCGTATGACGATGTAACTTAGTACCTGGGAGGCTCTTAAGATATATAGTTTAGGTTAAGATAGGACGAAATAATAGAAGAATACAATTGCGGATGCTATATAAATAATCTGATCCAGAGATGGAAGACAGCTCTTTAATATACTTTACGATAATATCTAACTTACTCTTCATATATGTAGTAAGCGAGCGGGCTTTTCTAGAGGTTAAACTAAGGGTTTCTATTGGAAGACTGTTAAAGTCAAAGAGCCGCAGAAGCGAAGCGAAGCGGAAAGGATGCAGGCCTCAGGGCTGCCATGCCTTCACTGCAATCTTTAGCCCCCCCCAAGGAGGTCCTCGCCGACACGTAAGCCTGCTTCATCCAATGCGATCCCTCTAAGGGCTGGCAATGAACAAGGTTTAGCGAATATCCCCTTGAGGGGGCTAAAGATTGCAGTGAAATGTTGATGTACTGGCGCGCCCTCTCTCTGGTGAAGACTAGAGCATGCGCTCGGGTAGTCCAGGAGTCACGTTTTTCGCTACTTTGCGGAGACTTCTTAGAGACTTTATTTTAAGTGATAAAAATATATTACTATAGATCTTAATAGCGGAGAGGTTAAATATAGGAGTAATTGTTTATAAATGGTGTAGAAAGTGAGAAATCTGGCGTCGGTGCGTGGTGCTGAGTAGACCACCAAACAAAGGCACGTGACTCATGGACTAGGCGTTTTAACGCGCTAAGCCGCGCTAGCGCCAACGCTACTGCCTCACATCCCCAGATGCGTCAGAAGTATCACAGACTTGCCACCACCAGTCCGCCCGCAGATAGCGATCTTTCACCAGAAGCTATTGACACGAAGGGCGAGTTTGATAAAACCTTCGTCACCAACGTTGTCTTTAAAAGTTCTCCTGATCCTATTTAGAAAATGAACGAACACATTTACAAACGTTCCTAACCGAAATAGTTCTCTACGTAAAAAGACTCAGTATATGTACTACCTAAGAAAAGGTTAGAAATTCTCGAACTCCGCCAATCGGCCGCCGTACGACCAACAAGATAAAGCTCCAGAGTATATTCGAATATGGCTAGCAACAATTTTGTAATTGCTGATTCCATCGAATTGTTTCGGGAATTGACTGAATAAGCATTCGAACTTAGATAGTACCCGTGCCATGAAGGTTGGCTCAAGTTCTTTAGGATTTACAGGTGAGAGATAATCATTCCTATTGAGGTTGCCAAGACTAGTATCTTCCTAATCCTGATGGCCTTTGACACTATGGATTGACCCAACATTCACGCGTCTAGGGTAATCGCATGGCCATAAGCTGCGGATGAACTGTAGGGACTAAAAGTAGAAAGATTTGTAGCTCCGTAGGGCGTTTTATGAACCACCAGAGCGTTTGTTTCTTCTAGAATCTAGTATAGTACAAGACGTCACAGTGTCTAAAAATTCTTCTATGAGATGCTTTTCTTGAGTTTTAGTTCAAACAATTGTCCATGCGCAGGCGGGCCAGCTCAACTAGCTGGGCGAAAAAGTCGTCTCCGGCAGGATGAAACTTGAAAGACGCTTTCACGAAATCGAAAGAGTCAGTCAGGCCATACTCTGAGGTATAACGTGTACAGGCTAGTCGTATGTATGGTGAAATTGATCGCCTGTTAGGAGTACATAGTCCCGGTCTTTTATGTCTCTCACCGTATAGGCGGATTCAGTTAAGTAACTCCAGCAGCTCCGAAAATAGGGTCAGCGCTTCTAGACATTTAAGCCGGAGCTTCGCCTATGACGTAACTGCGGTTTTGTTTAGCAGTTAATTTTGGGCCCCGCTGTAAATACTACATCAGCTCAAAGGACCTAACACTTTGACTATGTCCTTGCAGGATACATACTCCAAACCTCCCACTGCCGCGAAAAGCTCTCCTTCTTCAGCACCGCCCTTCTCAGCGACACCAAATTCCGCCTCTTCGTCGCTTTCCTAGGTATTTTCACTTGCTGCGAGTACTACATCCCCGAGTCGACGGGTGGGTAGGATAACGAGCTCATCCAGAATAGGATCGAGTTCTTTACTCTAAAAGACGTCATAACCGCATTTTCGGTGCTGCTGCTCACTATTTTCCGTCCTAGCTTCTGCTTTCCCGTCTTTGGAGGGAAAAGGAGAAGGCATTCAAGTATGCGAGTGCGAGGAGGGGGTTAGATGGGGAGGTGGGGGGCCGACGGAGATGGTACCGCAGGCTTATGGGCCGTATCTTGGTGCGTAGGAACGGATCTTAGGTTTCTGTATTTTGTACCATCAGCGAACTTCATGTTGTATGTAGTTTAGAAGTTGTGTGTGAGTTGGTCGGGATTGGGTGGAGAGTTTCTAGTTGGGTTTTCTTTTCCCTCTTAGGATCCTGGATTCTTTTCTTCCATTATGTTTCTCTCTGCGGATCTCTACGATCACAAGGAGCGGCGCATTGGTAGTAAGGCATAGTTATCTAGCTTCGGATTGGAGCATAGTAGTGACACAGCTCATGCATATTAACAGCACGATATACGTATTCGAAAAAGGGTGTTATTGAACTATTGTGGACACTGAGATATTGAGTTATGGTCACATGGGTGTTGTAGTGTTTATGCTGCTATTGTTTCTAATCTTATAGTATAGTATCTAGAGTCTATATAACGCAATAACAAGAAGGGTGAAATGGATACCAATAAATCCTTGCAAGGCAGATTACTAAAATCGAACATAAAGTTAATATGCATTTTGCGGACTGCTAGTGTCTCATCTAGATAAAGTGATCTAGTGAAGACAAATGACTGGTCAAGCTTCGGTCTTTTTCATTCTGGGTATGTATGCGCTTATTGATTAATTAATCTTTGGGGGCCGGATAAGGGGTACAAAAGAAGTGGCTTAGGGCCCCCCACAACTTCAAGCCTCGCCTTCTTTTGATATATTCACCCTTCTTATTTATCTTCGCAAAAGGCACATCAGCTCATAAATGCCCAATCAAGATAGAAGATCTCGGAGCCAGTCTCTGCGACTTCAGCGGAATGACTCAGATAACAGTCTCATAAACGCACAACGCCAAGCGTCCAGAGTCAAACTTATGCGCCCACATATGTTGATAATATATGATCTTCTACGCGCATTAAAATTACAAGTCCTTGCTCACATTAGCAAGTGGACCGCGCCGACAGAGCACCGAAAGATCTGCATATATAAGAACCGCCGCATAGCTGTACTCCATAGTCTAATACACCTACCTCCTTTAATAGGAGCTATTACATTATTAACACTCAACTGGATGCAGTACTTTATTGGAACCGAATTTTCGGAGTCTACTACGATTCAATTTGTCGCCAAATTACATGAACTTCTTATGCAAACCTCTATCGCCGAATTAATTCTTCATATCATTCGGAATCAAGCTGTTAATTATTTTCTACCATTAGGAGCTCTTTCGGCATTAATGCAGACTTTTCAAATTTCCTATCTCTGGTCGTTAGATTTTTGGTCGGCTATAACATCTAAAACATTCGATAATCGTCGCAAGGCGGTATTTATTATAGTTCCTTTGTTGGTTATTCTTACTACCCTTGTCGGGCCTTCGAGCGCTGTTCTCATGATTCCCCGTTCAGGGGTCCCTAGAGTAGTCGATACTAAATGGGGCTGGGTACCTGCACCATTAGATGAAATGTTTCCGAATAAGGTGAATAACTCCAACGGGCTGGGCTTGTAAGTGATTCTGCCTTTTTAAAGTGAACAAATGCTCATTGTAAGGTAGAAGTTTAAATCCCTTTTTCCAGCGCTATGTGCCCAGGGATATAAATAGCTCCAATATAAAAACATTCCCTAACATGGACAGCCCTTATGTTTTGAGAACAGGACAGATAACAGTGGGAATTTCCGGCCTGGAGAACAAGTCGTACTCAGTAACTGCTACCGTTCCGACCCAACTCATCGCGACTGATCTGGATATGTATCAACAGTTCGGCCCCAAACTATCTAATACTACAGCATCCATCGATTTCATTCGCCCAGTAGTAACAGTACAGTGTATTAATCCAATACCTAGACGTGCGTTGGTCTCTCCAATACCATATATAAAAGGAGATGGAAGCTCTCAAGGTTCAGTTCCAAGCTTTTCTGAACTTGTAAGAAGTTACATGAGTGACGGTGGATTGAATGAAACAAGAATCGATTCCTTGCCACCCTTTTGGGTTTCATCTCCTGATTCGGAATCAATCTCAATCATTGGGGTATTCTCTTACTATATTGGGGTCGATACACCTTGTACGGAGTTCAATATATCTAGGTCGTCGACACCCAGCCTACTGGAAAATCCAGCCGGAGTTTTTAGCCAATGCATAGATATGTCTAGTTGTACAATATCCGCATTCTGGGAAACTTCTAAGTTTGAGATGGTCTCAAATCAAGGGTCTTATTCCGTACAAACGGATCCAATTACTGAGGCAGGGGTCGGAAGACGTATTCATCAAACCCCGATCATGATAAATCTGGGCGGAGTTCCAGCATTTAATACTGCAAAAATTAACGGTAGATCTGGCATTTATAGAATCGATTCAACCGTGGCTGTAGCATTTGCTACAGCACTCTCTGAGATTCCGCCATGGGATAAATATCATTTGAGGGTTGGCTCCGAGAAGCCCTATTCTAGATTCAAATTCGAGACCACGCAATACGGTTACGGTTATGGCACCTTTACTACATCCGTACGCCTTTCAATATGTGTTATCACGACCTATTGCATAATTACTATCAGTTATATCGTATATATCTTAGCCACAGGCTCTACGTCGACAGCATGGAACTCTGCTATCGAACTTATCGTACTCGCCTTCCAGTCAAAACAGCCCCGTCATCTTGGTCATACATCAGTGGGCATCGATTCTATAAAAACTTATCGAGAGGCTGTGGGGATTCGAGTTAACGATCGCAACGAGCTTGAACTTGTTTTCGCTCATGAACAAGATACTGATAAGCGAGGCTTGACGCATGTAGTGCCGAATCAGAGCTATTGAACCTCTTAAACATAGAGGGAAGTAATCGTTTAATTGTGTTGGAATTGACACGCTAGAAAAGCACTAGAATATCATTCCTCGACGCTGCAATCATAGGCCTAAAACATCAACATCTATTGCTTCCATGAAGTGTCCTCAGCCGATCCTCTAGGCATGGCTTGCGAAATATAGTGCCGTGGGGGCTAAGATAGCGTAGGAGGTTTTCACATGAGACGTAACCAGTGCGCACTCATAGATCTCCAAAACCCAGATCTCACCTCGAGCTGTTCATAGAATATGTCAACCATCCGACCAAGACCTGGCACATGACTGCTCGAATCATGCAAAGTGCCGACTTCTCGTTTGCAGCCTATTTCAGTGCATTTCTTATCCTGCACCAGGCGAGCCATGCTTTCCAAACGACGTCTCTGATTGGCCCGACTCCAGCAAGCGGGGGGAGGGGAGGGACCCCTTGTCGCCCGATGCCCGCAGCTACCTCCCTCCATCCCATCGCTCCAACACCAGAACAAACTAATAAACAAACAAACAATAATGCACACTCACCACCCCGTATCTTCTACGTGAAAAATACACGAGGTTTTCCCCGAATGCTCGCGGTGCTATGCTGATCCGGCACGGCCACTTCACACTCACCCCACCCATGCAAGTACCTCTCGCCCGGCAGTCTTGCCACCGCCTCGGAGAGAAAAAAGACCACGATGCTAACAGCGGGCCAGTGCCTGCCTCTGCGTGTTCGCAGCAGCATTTCTTTTCATGTGGACGCACGGGAGGATGGGTTCTACGAGCGATGTGGCGCGGGACTTCCATTTCGAGTACGAGACGGTGAAGGGGTATTTCATGCAGAGCGAGGACGGCACGGACGACACCGAATTCGATTTTGTGAGTAATCTACTGCATCGAATATGTTTTTCTGGAGAGTTGCTGCTGATTCCGGGAAAAGATCAAGGAGAAGTTTGGGCTCATCCACAGGGCGTATGATGGGGAAGACGGGGCCGAGAAAGAGAAGGGACGGTGGCGCAGGTTCGAGAAGGCTATTAGGAA
>Ga0247757_10000440_pt1 | contig 34492 bp, 19 predicted proteins | sample UWRJL126311R4_FD_180929 | JGI IMG/M metagenome (GOLD analysis project Ga0247757, IMG submission 180929) | Plant litter microbial communities from Arlington Agricultural Research Station in Wisconsin, United States - UWRJ-L126-311R-4 | ecosystem: Environmental > Terrestrial > Plant litter >... | reverse complement strand
GTATTAATTAAGAATATATACTATTCTATAATTAAAAAAGCTAGAATACTTATATCTTTAATATCTTTATAGTTAGTTAAATAATTTTTAAATAAAATTAAGATATTAACTTAAAATAAAATATACTATAGCTTATTAAAGTTAATTTATAAAAAAATGAATTTGGAAAAAAGTAATCTATAGGTAAAGTTTTAGTTTTTTTATTCTCTATATTTAGTGATTTACCTTCCTTTGAATCTACCTACTAATCAAGATTACTAACTATAATTTTAATATTCTAGCTTTTTTCTTTAAAAATATTGTTTTATTTTTATTATAGCGTTAAAATTGACTAAGTTATAGCCTTTTTAAAAGGGTATCTTTTTTGATTAGTCGTTTTTTATGTTACCCTACTATATTACCCTACTATATATTAATACTATAGTAGGTATTTAATTAGGAGTTATAGAAGATAAATAATAAAGTATAGTAAGGTATAGTAAAGCTTAGTAGAGCGTAACTAGCTAAAGCTAAAGCTATAAGGACTACGTCTATCTTATCTATATATAAATATTTACTTATACCTTTAGTATAAGGGTGGAGGTAATAGTTTTCTAACCTCGATAGAAAAGCGCCGGAGGGAGCCTTTAAACCATCAAGGAACGATATAAAGCACAAATATAAACGTAAGTTGAGACTAGGGAGATTTAAATCACTTATCAGTCTATAGTAGAAGTTACATTTAAAACCCCTAGTTATCGAAGTATATACGGAACGATTTCTTGGGTGCTATAAAGCAGCCTATAGGAGAGAAGTTCAGAATTGAACTTGCGCGCTTAATATGAACGGTCCTGTGGCTAAATGTGGTATATACTTTCCTAGCTATATACACTCTGCCTCCTCATACCTGCTCCAGCTCAGAAGCGGACGGCGAGCCCTACCAACCCGATACGTAACCCCGTTCTAAGTACAAGAAAGAAAGAAAAACTACTCAACACGCCACGAAAGATCCGTAAAGACAAGCTGCAGGGCTTGTCGAGGTCTTTCGGCTACCGGGCCTCTTTATAGGTATCGCACTAGCCAAGCTAAATGAGTGGAGCAAGCCTAGCATCGCCTCTATAATACAAAGTAGGACGGATCGGATAAACCAGAAATTTGAGACGTGTCGGCTGCCAGCTCAGAAACTGAGCAGGACTCGTTCCGATCAGGAGCAGCAAATTATTACATATCGCAGTCTGTGTTGTGTTTCCTCTGTCTTTACATTTGTTATACTACCCTTGGACTGTACGCGCTTATATATATGGACACGTTAGAAGTCCAGTCACTCGTGTACCCTGAGCCCGGTTGTAGTGTACACTTGACGGCAAATGCGGTTGCACCAGCGACAGGCAGCTACAGCAAGCTGGGTCCGGAGGTCTGTCAAGGAAGAACACCTAAGCACGACCCAAATTAGAGTCAACGGGTGGGTAATGCTGTAGGCGTGACTCTGAACTGTTCCCTGCTTGCCGGAGCCTCGGTTATGGATGAAGACAGTAGCGGCAGAGGTGCGGCGCGGGATTTCAACGCAGACGATCTTGCTCTGGTTAGATGGACTGACCTCCTGCTGGATTAAGATACACCTACGCCACGCATACTGCCCAGCGCCAGCCAATGTGCTCGCACCATCTGGACGCGATTGGCTGGGCACAGGCAACGTGAATAACATTGTTCTCAGGGCAGAGACAAGACCGGGTAGCGTGACATGGGCGTCCATCTCGACAAGCAACACGATTGCATGGCTCTGCTATGCAGGACATTGTCACTTTTGCCGAGGACTTGACGAAGTACGTTTGCGGCGTAACCTTTGGATTTGTCGATGGTCGCTGGGTCGTAAGCAGCTAGGTGGCAGTACGTGACTAGGTGCTTGGGGCAGAGACCAAAAGGGTGCTGCGCCGCACGGCAGATTACTGCTGGAGACGCTGCGCATCCACACGCTCTTGGCTGTACAAGCAGCGTCAGCTCCATTGTTGACAGTAGGGATACTAGTACTGCTCTAGATGACGGCACTATATGGTCTCGAGATTGTGGAATGCAACAGCGTAGGACCCGTCGTTGGCGGCACAGTCGACGTCGACGTCACCGTCGCCGTGCTTGAAGTGCGCCGCCGCAGCACGGACACAGCGCGCCTCTCGCGCAAGGTTCCCTGCTTGTCCCTGGACCACATCACATTGTCTGTTCTGGAGCAGCCGCCGGTAGACCTCGGCCGTTCCTCCTTTCGAAGTTGTGTATTGCAGCCTGAGTCTTGCCGCAATCTTGTCAGGCGCAACCACTGCCATCTGGTCACAACCCTTGTATATATCACCATGCGCCCCAGACGATAAGTCTGTTAGTGAACAATGCGCCTCCAGCGACATCGGAGCCCGCTTTATACCATCAGCAGTCTTACCATCCACCGATATCACCACCCATTACTAATCCATTACGGCCTCTATCGCACTATGCTCCTCTGCTACCTCGACCCCCAAAGACTGAAAGGGAGAAGATGCTGAATCTGGAGCCCTTTTCGCCTTTCTGTCAGCAACTCGTTGAAGAACGCAGGGAGTGCAAGGACGCTGTATATAGTTATAACAACACCAGTAACCCAGACGTGAAAGTTACCGCGGATGAGGTATACCGAGTATTCAGTGCCATTCTCGCGGCAAGCTGGACCCAAACATCCATTAAGGCTGAGCCAGTCGTATCTGGTCACCTCGGACATAATATCTACATCAATACTCCCTTCATGCGTGATTACGGGTACAATATCTCCATCGGTGATAATGTCGATATTGGAACGGACTGCAAGTTCCTAGACTCTGGTAAGATCATCATCGGAAGAAACACTACCATTAGGGCCAACGTGACCATCGACACACATAAGACATCACATGAGGCCAAAACCATCAATGGCAGTCGGCGTGTTGCCGTAGCTGCAAAGGTCCATATTGAAGTCAATGTTTACATTGGCGCCGACTGCACTATTCTCCCCGGTGTCGCCATTGGTTCAGGAGCCACTGTTCATGCTGGCACTGTCGTTGTTCGAGTAAGTATCAGAAACCTCTAGCACATTGCTCATCGCCTGAGCATCAACAGAACATACCACCGTACCGTGTTGCACGGGGGAATCCCGCTGATTACGTTTGACCCTGTCGTACCTTACCTCTGAGGTGTTCTTCAAAACCGGGAACAGTCTGGGAAACACTGCAAGACAAAATGAAGTACGAACGGCGATAGCATTATGTTAGAATGGGCTGATACTTGCACCACTGCACTATTTTTTGTTGTGGTTGCTTTGGTAGTGTATATGAATGAAATGCCAAAACAGTCTAGGTCGGTCTAAGACTGCATTCCGTTTCCTGTCTTTCACACGCGATAAAAAGCTCCCGCCTTCGGTACAAGGTCCTGGCTGGAGAGGGTCGGCCCTCCTCACTGCTAGCAGTGGCAACATCAGGTATCACGCGTCTGTGGCTTGCTAGTCAGTGTCGCTTATCAATCATCGAAGAGTTGCAAGAAGCAGTGGAAGATTTGTCAGGTCAATAGGCAGTGGAGATTGTGTGCGGAGTGTACAGACCACCCTGGAGGCGGCCCAGATGGAACTGAACCAAATGGTTGGATTCGGCAGAACGCGGCCAACCACCCATGTTGAAAAGGCTCCACGAACAGGTTCATTTGTTGGATTGAAGTGTACCATGGTACTCTTAGTTTAGTTATGCAGTCTGTCACGGGCCAGGCACTGTCGTGAGCGCGCGCGAGAACGAGCTGTAGTAACCTTGCTTCGGTTCCTACAAACAAGCTACGGCTAGTGTGACCTGACGGACATGACAATGAACCACGTGTAATCGATCACATTTGTTTATTTAGCGTGAACAGCCACCCTACGCATACAAAAGTGCAACACAGGGTTATTCAACAAAGCCCAACTACATTCGGACGGTCTAGTGCTGAGAGAGGAAAGCAAGGAGGTGCTTGCTCGACAGAGCTTGGAAAGTCATTTGAAAACAAATCGAGATTTTTTTGCAACTATCTCATAGGTGTCTACTAAAATATGTCATCTCGGCTGTTCAAAAACGTCTTTCTTGCCTTTCTTCTTTTTACTTGTCCTACTAAAATCCCAACCATCATCAATGACACCCACATCTGGTACAGGCTCTGGAGTTGATTCGTGAGCAGTCATCTCCAACTCCTGAACGAAGCCCTTCTTGCCTTTCTTCTTCTTACTTGTCGCGGTGAAACCCCAACCATCATCAGCAGCGTCCACTTCTGGTACAGGCTCTGGCATCAATTTCCCAGCAATCGACACTGGCTCCAGCTGAGGAGCCAATGGTTCTTCGGCAACAAGTTCAGGTATCTAATTGGGGTCAGCAGTTGCCAGGATACAATCGAAGAACCGATGTTGCATTGAATACCTTCACACTTCCCTCCATTATGGCAGCTGTAAAGCCTTCCCAAACAGTAGGTGTATCAGTCTCCCTTGTTTTGTGGATCAAGCTTGGACCATTTTCAATATCTGCAGTCGCTATAGTTGCCAGAGGTGCATCCTCCTCCTCCTCCTCCTCCTGTTTGGCGGTCTCCGTTACCAACACATCGACTTCTTCCGTATTTTCTAGTGAACCATGCGCCCCCTCCATCGAATTATTTTCAACATTTGAGCCTTGGACATCAGCTGAGTACCCTTCATGTCTATCTCGAGTCTTTTGCCTCTCCTCGTTGAGCAAATCTGATATCCTGCTGATGTAGAGCCTGGTCATATGTTTACCCAGGATACTAGCCAGCGAGGCATCATGAATTCGACTGAAGAGGTTTCTTTTCGCAAACACTGTGTAATCTTTTTCCAATTCTGCTTGAATTTTGTCTCCCAAGTAGTCGTGGAACCAAGTAGCATTTTTTAGGGGTTTGGAAAAGTTTTCTCTAACGAGTTTGACAACGTCAAAGATATTCATGTTAGCACAAAACTGTCTTATCTCATTCCTTGCCAGTTCTTGCAACCCGTGCAGGTTATATGTTGTCGCCGCCACATAAACCAACATAGCTCTGTTAAACCCAGTATGTTCAACATTTCTATAGTCGTTAAGCGTTTGGTATGCATCGGTGTACAAATAGTGAACTATCGTGTGCCCGGTGCTTTCATCCACATCAGAAAGGTCTATTCCATAGCCCTAAGAGATGGAAGACGTGATCTAGTCCCGGTTTTGTAGTGGATCTTGCGCGACATAGTGCTTTATCTTTTTAGGCCCGACGAGAATTGCGATAGGAGGGCTCGTTTACGGACTATGTAATTTTATAAGCAACAAATATAAATTGGACCCGAGAAAGGAGGGAGCATCGTACGAAGTTCTGAGCCATTGAAACGTAAAAGCGCTGAATATCGCATTTCAGAATCTCTTTAGAGATGTAGGTCTTGTGGCTGGCCTTTCAGGTGCAAGTTTAGGGTAGGGCCTAGTTAGATGTCAAGTCTAAAAGAGGCTCTTCCAATATCGATGATAGATTCAGAATATGCTATTCTTTTCGCATTGTTAGCTTGCAGCTCCTATGCCGCAGTCGTTTTTAGTGCTGATATGAAGGCTCATTTAGGCTAAATAAGCAACGTAAGTATTACAAATATGCACATATTTTTGTTGAGGCGCACTGCAGTCCATGCATCATTTGTGTGTGCAGTGCTGTATGGCAGAGAGTAGAGCAATCAAGCGATTGCCTAAATCAATCAACCAATTAATGCTGGCCACATCGACCAACTATGCATACAAAATACACGCCATGCTTTATTGCATTATACATTTCGCAATAGGTAAAACGATAGTACAAGCCTGGAACAATTAGAATTGTCAATACAACCTCCACAACCCCTATTCCAAAAAAAAAAAGAAATCGAATTCCGATATGCTTCAACCACATCGTAAGCCCTTGAATAATGTCTGAAGGGAATGAATCAGGAAGCCTACTAACAGTACTAAGATGAATAAATGGGATGAGCGGATGAGCGCTTTTGCAGCCATTCAAACGACAGGGCTGAGACACGTAGTTAGAGATGATTGGCTGAGTTTAAACATCGTATACGAAAGCCAGCCAACGAAAGTGAAGCCAGCGACTGTTAGCATCCCTCCCTCTTTGGATTACCGGTCAACGGGTTTGGTTTCGATAATCTATTGAAAACGCTCTTTTCATGAAGCCTACTCCGAGAACCTGTTCTGGCAACTACGCTCAAAATCCGCATTCAGGGAATCGAGCTGCCATCTACCAAGGGTTGGAAACCTTCAAGTAACATATATTATTCGGAGCTTAGGCTTAGTCGCATTTGAATTTACCCACCAGCACTTCCTTTCGACGAACTTAAAAGATCATCGGCCTTAAGAATGGCCTGGCTGATGACGAACACGGATGCACTGATGCACACCATATCATCTGTCTCGCTTAAATCAGATGACACCATAGTATCATCAGAGCCTGGCTTCGAAACTCTTTGCAGTTACAACTGGCTAAAAGACGGGAGCGCTATCTTCGTTCCAGGTATGTTTTATTCTGCGCTGAAAGTTTAGTCATAACTGATTAGATCGGCAGGCGGACCCCCTCGGTGGAACCCTCGGTGCTTGCCCGTCACTCTACCTCAGGATACCGGTTACCAGTTTGTGGACCAAAATGCCTTTCGTGTTCCCGGATATCCTTTTGAGCCTGCGTTTCGAGCGCTATCCGTTATGAATTCGGGCGTAAACCTAGACGATGTGGATGTCGTCGTCAACCGCAACAGCCTCCGGAAGCTGCTGGACTTCGCGGCGGGCAGGCGACAAGATCCATTTCGAATAGATCTTCACATGGTGAGAAACACACTTTTTGTCAGCCGTAGAGAGAAGTCCGTCCGATTAATGGTCCACGGATCTACCAACTCTGGTTATGGCCATAATTTCGAAACAGTCTTCACCATACCACAGACTGGGTTGAGCCAATCGAGCAGCCACCATAGAATCGTACGATATAAGTTGGGCTGTCTTGACTGTATTGTTCGTTTTGAGGTTGACGCATGCTACGAAGAAGATAAGCCCAAAGATCTTGCAACTGCGGCTGAGGTACACATCAACGATATTGCCACATCACTTACGGATCTATCCATACGCCCATCAGTAGAAGACAGTATGACTCAAGGAATGACCAGCGTCATTAACAGAGGGATACCTGTGGCATCAGAAACGCTGGCCGAGTTGAAGACTCATAAGACGGAAAGAATCAGCAAAACCATGCCGCAGCTGTGGTTCGGTCGGATACCCTATCTCATTACAGGCAAACATGTCGTAGGTGTCATCCAATCGATCAGCTATACTCACGTTGAAGAAAGATTTAGAGACTGGGAGAACAGCAACCAAGAGACCCTGCGCAAGCTAGTCAGCTTACTCAGGGAGCTGAAATGTATAGTATCTGCGATGAAAAGTCATACTGCGATTGTAGTGTGTCAGAGAAGGGGGGCGCCCTTGACGGTTTTTAGTGCGAAAAAGAGTATTGCTGTCTTACCGACGGATATAATAGAGCGGCATTGGCAACAGGAAGTAAACGGTGGTAGTTGAATATTCTCAATCATACTCTTCTGTATCGCCCGGTACAGATGAGGCAGGCTTCTGAAGTTTGCAGCGAACATGGATTGTTGCATCCTCTATTATTATCAACGAACGCTGTCTTGAAATTAATTTCAATCCGGTGAAAGTCCGTGGTACATTACTTTGGCCTCGCCCGCCTCCTTTGGGCAGCTTGCCTGTGGTCCGGTGTAGGACCAGGAAATTCAATCACTTGGTGCGACCGCTAAGTCTGCTGATGTCACAGTCTACACTAAACCAAAGCTAGCTGCCAATATTATCAAAGCTCGAGGCCTGATCTTGGTTTTTTGGGCCCGTTTTTGGTTCCCCGTGTGGATCTTAGTGTGGATCTATCCAACATATCCTGTACCATCTGAAAGCCCTGAGCCCTCATCTACCCTGCCTCAAGGGCGTAATATCGCTCTTCCTATTTTTTTTTTACGAAAAAAGATCATGACAAGGTCAATGCCAGTGCGGCTCGGCCGTCCTCCCTGCTAATAGTGGTGACCTGAAGTACCTGCGCTTCGTCCATTAATAATAGATGCTACTAATTAGCTGGTTTAGTAAGGCACTGATAGTCGGGCTGATTATAATTCCGACACAATTAGGTAGCAGCGACCCTGCTTTTCAACACTTGTAGGTGGCTACATTCATGTTTAGACAATCCTTCCTCCACGATTTAGCGTTGTAATTCAGCGAAACAGACATAACTAGCTCACGGGTTCACCAGCACTAGGATAAAATGAAGTCGTTTAGCAATTGCCTCGCCTAAGTTAACTGTCAGCTGCTCTATTTAGGTGTCACAGCTTGACGAATATCGACCAGACCAGGGCTCGAAAGCAAGAGGAACCTGGATCGGGCCCACTCGGAGCCAAAACTAGACCCTGCAACAGTTCAAAGTTGTCAGGGTTCACGTGCGAAATCGATTCAGCAGTAATGCTCGATTGTGGGAATGACCGTAAGAGTTGAGACTATACACAAGAACGTAGTATAAAGAGCAGCACTTGCCGTTGCTTTAGCGCAAGTGCTAGACATTTACAACGACGTATATGTAATTTCTTCCTACAGCCAATCGTTCACCTCTCACTTTAATTAAATGCAGCTGTCTTAAAATAGACAGAGGGGGACTCATAGTCAAAATATTAAATCAGCTTCCAACTATCAAATATCAAATATCAAATCAAGCTTCTAACTATCAAATATCAAATATCAAATCAGCTTCCAACTACGTTCGAAGCTGAAGGGGTGTGTAAGCAGCCAAGGCTATATCACATAATGGGTTCTCGCTATATAAGGGCGCCATACATGTCTTCTATATATACACTCCTAAACTGAACTACACACTTAATCAATCCATTCAATTCTTCACTCGTGCCACATTCTTACAGCTTGTGTATTGATAGAAATGGGTATTGGTTCCGACTTCCCAATTCCTAAAGTATCGGGCTGTTCGAGTTATTTAAAGCCCTCTGTGCTGCCTGAAGAATTTCCCTTATCTCCGAGTATAACTTCAGATTTGGATCCCTCCATCGTCTGCTATCTAGAAACACTTTCCTCTGTAGCCGGTTAACGAAAGAGGCTAACGGATAGTGATATGGTGTGAAAGTAGACTCTATTATCTTAAGAAAATCTTTTTTATATTATACCCTTCTTTATTTCAGCAAGCTCTTCTATATCAGTATATTTCCACTTGTTAAAACGTTTGACGATTTTTTCCCTTAGCCCATTATAATGAATGTATACCTAGAATAGCACCCAGAAAAACGATTCGAGGTCGTGCATAAATGAGTGGTTTTCGTTATCTAATAGCACGCCAATTGCTATAAACGCCTGTGTACCGGTCTTCCTACGCGACCTAGATGACTTCTTATACTGCTCCTTAATCCTAAGATTAAGGTCGATTATAAATGCAGGCTAGGAAGGGTTTTCTTTATCTTCGTTGACTATAAGGTCATTTAGCGAGATGTTGCTTTATAAAGTACCGTCTCTTATATATAATAACTTATATCCCTTAATACAGGCTTCTAGCGCCGCGAGCAGTTTTAATAGCGAGCTCGCTAGATAGATAGGCAGCCTATAATTAGAAATAATAGTACGACGATGTACGCGATTTACTATTCCCCTTCTACCTTTAACTAGAGAGCTCGAATAAGTTCGCTTACTAGGTAGTAACGGCGCGTTCGTACAGCTTAACGACCGCTTCCTCCTAGTGCTACTGCTTTATCCTATCCGCGCGATATAACGTCTAGCTATAGTTAGAGGGGGTATTAAGCTTTCTAGCCTATAGTTTCTCGCTTTCGTTATATCTAGACCTCGTCGCACGTTTACGTAGATATCGTCGTCCTGACCACCTATATAGACTATCTTATAATAATAGTATCTTATAGTATTAACTACACCTTTCTTGGCTGCTTTATACAGTAGCTCTCCCTCCTCCTTATATTCTAGAGACTGCTACGAGTCTTTAATAACTAGAGGCGTTCGCGAATTATCTCCCTTATAATAAGCTTCCTAGCAAGTTATTATACGACCAGCGATATAAGGCAACCGCTTTATTACCTTTATTAGATTTTCGATATTCTAGACTTAGGATTGGGAGTAGTGCCAAGACCCTTAGGGCCACGGGCGCTCGTCAGCCCAGCCAACGCGTTTCTAGAGCCATTTTATACATTTCGAGACGCGGTCCAACGCACAGCAACACCCACTTTGTAATGTAGATATATACTACTATAACGCCCTCCGGAACCCGCTGTTGTTCTCTCCGCTGACCGAACGAAAGACCTGATCAAGCTCCACCGCGTCTTCATACTTCTCGAGTCCACCAGCACCGATTCCTAGACTAAGCAGCGGCCGAGATCTAGTCTCGGCTCGTTGAGGGGGATACGATGAGATAGGAGAGGTATAGGATAAGGTAGAATACGGGCGGCGCTTCGGCAAGTGGGTTGAGCGTTACTGGCGCAACGCCGTCGTTACAAGCGCACACGAAGGTGGAGGAGCCCTGCAGGTTTTAGTGATACAGCTGTCGTACGGTCAAACAACCAGCGGCTCCTTACATGGGCACTGTAATCTCTAGAGCCGTAGAGACGTGCTCCAGTTTGAGCTCTAAGGGTCACTGGGAGCTTTAGATTGTTCATGTCCGGGAGGGGTGAGTACTAGCGGAGCTGTGATGGTGGCCATGCTTGGCAAGACTCTACACTATTCAGAGCTGCACACGGCACTCTCCTCTTCAGCCATATCTACAAACCATCGCCTCCGGCGCAAGCTCATGGCAGGTGCGGGTCGGCCGTCCTCCCTACTAGCGTGATCGAGGCGTTCGTCTTCTTGACGAGGCTTAAGTGGCAAATCTTCAACACGTGATTCTATAAATAGCCATCTTCTTACTTGATAAATGTCTCTTGAAGTTTCTTGAAGATTCTACTGGCAAATGTTGTCTTGCTTCTAAAGATTCTATTAAGGATTATTAGGGTCTAGCCCGTCATAGAAGATGCTCGAAGCTTCGCTGTGGCAAAACAGCAAGCTATATATTCAAGTTGATCCCCGGTCTTGTATGAAATAGAGAAAATAATAAATATGTAATAGTAATACCTACATAAATGCTCCGAGGCCTCGGGATGTGTCAAGCTGAACTTCACATATCCACACTCTTCCAGATCCAACAGCAATGCCAATCATCTTCTCTGACACTGCTGAATGAGACGGCCGGTATTCTGAGGGTAGCCACACTAGGTTCTCTGAATTATATGTTATCCATACACCATCTGAGCTCAAAGCTAAGCCTCGATATTGAGGACTCTGAGGTTTTGGATTAGGTGGATGCGGTCTTGAATGTGATAGAGCACTACTAATGTTGATGGTGCCAATTTCAGTGTGAAGATATGAGTCAGAGATGTCAAATGAGATGCGGTAGAGTGTCTTGCCAACCTCGGGCGTCTGGAGGCACTCGCCGCTGCTCGCATCCCAGATCTTGACCGTCGTGTCACCTGACGCCGACGCGAGCCGGGTCGAGTCGTGTGAGAAGGCCACTGAGTTGACGTACTCGCTATGGCCCTTGAGCGTCTGGAGGCACTCGCCGCTGCTCGCATCCCAGATCTTGACCGTCTTGTCAACTGACGTCGACGCGAGCCGGGTCGAGTCGTGTGAGAAGACCACTGAGTAGACGTACGCGCTATGGCCCTTGAGCGTCTGGAGGCACTCGCCGCTGCTCGCATCCCAGATCTTGACCGTCTTGTCACCTGACGCCGACGCGAGCCGGGTCGAGTCGTATGAGAAGGCCACTGAGCTGACGTCGTCGCTATGGCCCTCGAGCGTCTGGAGGCACTCGCCGCTGCTCGCATCCCAGATCTTGACCGTCTTGTCAACTGACGCCGACGCGAGCCGGGTCGAGTCGTGTGAGAAGGCCACTGAGCTGACGTCGTCGCTATGGCCCTCGAGCGTCTGGAGGCATGGGCTCCATTTATTTTGCATAGCCGGCTTTATTGTGATCCAGTCCGGTTCTTCCCTCTTAAAAAGACCTCTTATCAGGCTGCGAGTTGGGCTAAATACGAGTGCAGACGTATATGCTTGAAGAGGACTGTTCTCTATTGCCTGCTTGTGAGACATAATAAATCGGCGCGCATCTTGAACTAGCTCGAGTAATGCGGATGTGTCTGCTCTCGCCTAGGTTATGTCAGCGTATATTGTACACAGCGAGTAAAGGCTGGACGAAGGATTACTTGGAGGAGAGCCTCGAGTTTCGCTATTGACACCACCCCTTTCGATATGGTTCTGCAAAGGCTCAGAGCTTCGAGCCAGTAGAGGTATTTCTCTCTGAGGAAGGTATGAACGATACCGTCATCACAGAGGTCGTCTTGAAACCCAGAGTACTTGTTTAAGAAAGCAATCTCCGATGTTCCTCCTGACAGGCCCAGAATCGTGAGCCAGAAGAAAAAGAACTTCAATAACATGGTGTAGATCGAATAGTTAGCGATATTCGTGTCGTGGAGATGGTCAACCCAGTAGACACACGAGTAGCGCGATGCTGCCAGTGGATCTGGGTCCGGCTGTTCAATCTGCTCGGCAGGATACCCTAACGTATCTAAGCGGTACATGTCTCGTCGGAGCGCCTTGGACATGACTTGGAGCGATCTTGAGAAGGCTATGTAGTGGGCCTTCTCCGTTCCAGATGGGAAGATTTCGTTAGAAGCCTTCGTAAATAGAAAATCCTTTGCAGATTGATGCACAAAATAGATAGTGTCTTGTCGAATGGTAAGGAACGAGCCGCAGAGGTTAACGATCTCTCGTAACGACTCAAGATCGTCGGCCCTGTCCTCGAGCATCGCTATAAGGGATGTCAGCTCTTTAAGTGTGATGGGTCGGTATACAATTGCAATCGAAGCCAGTATCTGCTTGCAGAGATCTGCATCGTCCGAGCTATATATTTGGCGAATCATCCGCTCATAAAGAGAGTCAAGTCCAGGTGGAAATTCGTTCAACCTCTTGGGGATGTTCCATCGTGGGATCTTTTCAAGGTTTTGACAGGCTAAAGCTACCCAGAGGAAAGTGTTATTTGCATTTAAGGATAGATGCTTTTGTACAGCGTCTCGTGTTTTGTTGTTATATTTCTTTCGCTGCGCCAGCTTAAGCACTTTATGCCGGATATATATGCTAACAGCCGTAGAAACAGACTCTGCGTTAAGCTCGAGGCATAGCCTCACCTTATGTCCCGCCCGCTCTAGACGTTCCTCAATATCGGGCCAGTTGCGGCTAGAGACGACCCACTTAACGCGAGAAGATATAGACAAGTTCTGCGCGATGAAGTCTAATAGTTTTGGCAAGTCCGTTACGCATTCGTCAAGCGCATCAACGATCAAGTACGTACTGTTCAAGTTCGGGTCCTGCAGGATGTTTGTAAAGATCTCGGACAAGGCAAACCAGGAATTCACGTCTTCAAAGAGGGATTTGCCTGCCTGGTCATACTCCTTCCGCAGGTGAGATGTCAGTGACAGCTGCTGTTTGATGAGCAGGTAGATCAAGCCGCGCAACACAGCCGTGGCGCTGTTGATCCGATCATCAGTGGCCTGGCAAAAGAAGAAGGATAGAAGTCTAGGAGGAGTCGAATTTTTTAGCTCGTCAATAATACCACAGAGCAGCATCGTCTTGCCCTTGCCAGGATCGCCCTTGATCCAAAGTAGGCGGCTTTCGGCGTTGTCGCGCCACCGCTTGAAGTCGCCATGGTCGAGGATCCATCGATACGAGTCTTGCAGCAGGCCGCCCTTGGTCTGTTCGATGCGCGTCTTGTCTCGGTGGGGGTCGGTGGATCGCAGGTCGGCGAGGAATTTGGTGTCTTCGTTGCATGGCGCTCCTTTCCCAGTCGTTAGTCATCTATCACGCCGCTCAGAAGTGAGCCTACCAATATATATGTCCCGGGCATTGATATTTCCAGAGCCCGATTGTTGGATGCCCTGACCACGGAACTCCAGCCGAGCACCGGGCTCGTTGGATCTGTGGGGTACCCCGCTACTATCATGTGAAGACCCAAGTTCCGATGTGGCCAGTCGCTTTCCGGGTCTTTCTTCTGCGGCTAGATCGGACGCTTGTTCATCAAGCCGGCGTTCTTTGGATTTGTCCTCCATGGTGCTGTTGTGTGAATGGTGAAATGTGGTAAAATCATGCAGGCCATGACCTTCCCCTCATAGAGAGAATCAGGCTGAACGAGAAGCGGCTGGCTGGCCAATAGACTTGCGGATCTATTATTAGCTAAGATCTTGGCAAGAGAAGGCTTAACGGTAGTCCAATTCATTACCCAACAGGGACGCGTGTGTAGGGCCATGTTTGGCGGCGGAGGTGAGTTCAACCGGATTACCTAAGCTTTAACTAACAATTTTCAGCGGATGAACGAGTCTGGCAATCGCTGCGACTTATTGTAGGCTGATCCCTCGGCAGCCATGGCTCGGCCCGCTGTGCTATAATTGTAAGAATGTGGCACGAGTGAAGAATTGAATGAATTGATTGAGTGTGTAGTTCAGTGTCGGAGTCTATGTGTAGCAGACATGTTTGACGCTCTTATATAGCGAGAACCCATCATGTGACATAGCCTTGGCTGCTTACAATAATTTTAGACAAAAGACTAGCCAAACGCGAAAGCCCACACGAACTTGATGGGGACGTTAGGCGACGGGATATCTAGGCTTGCTATTAGAATGCAGCAGTATGGAATGCAGTATTGACTGAATAAATTCACAAACGAGACTTTCGTCTCAAGTACACTAAATAGATCTCAAAGACAGCAGTGTTTCCCCTGCTGTGCGATAACTCGAAGATCGTACAAAGAACAAATCTCGAAGGTTTCGGGACGAAAGAATGCAGTATAGGAGCGACACCAGGGCGACATCTTGCTTAACGATTAATAGGACAACGACCCCACACGTGTCGCGGCAGCCCCACCATGCGACCGAGCACGCCGCCATCATAACCCCGCACTCTCTTACTTCGTACGCTCACTTGATCGCATCCTAGAATCCCCTAGGAACGCTCCCTCATACCACACAACTACGTCGACTTGTCAATAGCATCATAATGCAGGACGGACCGAGAAGCCCAAAATCCTACGAAGAATATACTGTCGCGGTGGTGTGCGCCATAGAGTTTGAGATGAGCGCTATCCGATACATGTTAGACCTCGAACATAGTCTGCCAACAAAGGAAGGTGATTCGAACATCTACGTCCTGGGCGAGCTCAATGGCCACAATGTAGTGCTTGCATGCCTCCCCGGCAATCAGGGGAAAGGCTCCGCCGCAATCGTCGCCACGAATATGGCCCGCACATTTCCTTCCATCAAGTGGCGATTTCTTGTTGGCATTGGTGGAGGAGTCCCCAGCGACAAGCACGACATCCGCCTGGGTGACGTGGTTGTGAGCATGCCCGAGGGGCAGTACGGTGGCGTCGTTCAATACGACCTGGGAAAGGACGCCGATGACGGCTTCATACCCAAAGGATTCCTCTCGCCGCCACCGCCTCTTTTAAGGAGTGCCGTTGTGAAGATGCGGTCTGACCACCTTGTCAGCGAGAATAAAATCGAAGAGTTTTTGTCGGCAATGCTACAAAGGGGACGACGCCTTTCCATCTATCAGCGGCCGTCCACCAGACATGATGTCCTATTTGAGGCTGGTTACCCTCACGACTCCAAGAACTTCACATGCGAAACATGCGACCGCCAAAAATCCGTTCACCGGCCCTGTCGTGAATTCGAAGGCCCCGAAATACACTACGGATTAATTGCTTCTGGCGACCGCGTGATGCGGAGTGCTGTAAAGAGAAACGAACTGATCCGTGACGTCGGCGACATACTCTACTTTGAAATGGAAGCGGCCGGACTAATGACTAAGTTCTCCTGCATCGTCATTCGCGGCATCTCTGACTACGCTGACTCTCACAAGAATGACGCCTGGCAGCATTTTGCAGCCGCCGCGGCCGCCGCGTGCACCAAGGAACTACTTTCCTATCTAGACCCCGAGGTGGTTTCCGCCGTGTCGGCACCTTCCATAAGCACGGTGTCCAATAGCGATAATATACCGGCCGCTCGCCATGTCTTTCATGGCAAGGGAATCCAACACTCTGGTTCGGGGTCTTTGGTTGTTAGGAGGGATATCCATATCGGTTGACCGCCAAGAAACCAGTCTGAAGGTTGGGGAAATGGGCTCGGAGAACATTACTGTCTCTTAATACGGCAAGGGCATCTGATAAGCTCCTCGGGCCTCGTCCCTCTTACACTAGCAGAGGTTTTTCTCTCGAGCCGGCTAGCTTCACTATTAAAACCGCAAGTTCCCTCTCATATCGTGTTCAGCATACTACGTGTGTTAGAGTGATAAATAAGATGTATGCTCGATTTTAGTTTGACTGTAATGACCGCTAGACTCATCTCAAATTGGCATTTACCTTATTAAGCTCCTATTCTCTCTGCCTATATAACCTACGCAACTCCCAGCGTAAGATCACCCGTTCAACAATACTGTCCTAATACATCCGTGCCACTAGTGCCCTCCATGGCGCTACTAGGGCTTTCGCTGGCTCTGGCACTTCGCTCATCCGCAACACTTCGGCCTCTGGCTCTACCTCTGGCGCAGGACTCTTGCGCTTACGACCGCGTTTTCCCTTGCTTGCGGTGGCTTTCTCTTTTGCAGCACGTTTCGCTCGTGCCTCCTCAAGGTCCTTATAGCTCATCACCTTCGCCTTCCCTAGGACCACTGATCTGGTTGATCGGCGAACTTTGCCTTCGTTATTTATCTTAAACAAGAATTGGTTTTAATCCTGAAGGAGGGTTTGTTTGGCAAATGATATTTGGGCGGCACTTGCGAGCTTCGGACCACCAGCCGGGATCTTGCCGGCGTCGGAAACAACGAAAGACTACCACTTTGTCGGCATGCCGCTTGGTACCATCCTCTTCGGACCGGTGAGCGGCGGGATTGAAGGTATGAGGAAGCGGCCGTGGCGTCTAAGCCGACGCCGAAGGGCCAGTCGATCATAGGCTCCCTTCGATTGTTGTTTTGGGGGATGATGAAATGATTGAGCCGCGAAGGGCGCTTTGTTCACACGAAATCCGGGATATCTAGTTCTCGCCTTAAATTAGGGAAGACCTTCAATATCGCAGGCTTCTTCTCATGTTGAAAAAACTTGGGAAGATCATTCTTCTTAATAGCTTCCAGCAGCGACTGCCGCCCGTCAAAGTAGTCGGGTACCTTATCCAATGGGAGTGTCAATCTGTTTGCACGTGCAATAAGATTTTCCACGTCTGCTTTTCCCGTTGTCTTTGCCTTGATGCGCATATAGCCTCGGAGCCCCAATCCGAAGGCTAGCTCAGGGAAGGGTGCCTCTCTAGCCATGTCAAAGACGAAGTTCCCTAGATGATCGATGTTAAAGCCTCGATCTTTTGCGGCTCGACCAACCTCGTCGAGATACGTAAACCGCACTTTTCCGTCGCTGATTTCCAATCGTAATGCATATTCGAGGCACCAGGTGAACCATTGCCGGCATTCCTGGTCGCGGTAATGCACTTTTGCCGTCTTCAAGCACCAGAGAAATCCGTTCGCCCAACGCTCGTCTGGGTTGAAAGATGCGTCCTTGGTAGCGTCCATAATGAGAGACCAGATTTCCTTGGAATAGAGATAGTCTCTAGCTGTGCGATGGAGGAGGCTGACTTTCATCATACGACGTGAATCAAGGTCTGAAAGCTCTCCGAAAGAAAATCGATCGAAATAACGAACTTCCAGGAATCCCATGCAGCGTGACTTTAGCCGCCTTCTCATCTCCTCTAAAATTTCCACCTGGTCGCCGCTTTCTGCTGCAACAATATCGGCGTGAATAGCAGATTGAGTATCATTGTCGTCCACATATGCCAACTCCCAAAGCGTAGGCAAAGACTGGGAGTGAGAAGTGTGACTTCTGAAGAGACGAAAGAGTTCGCAGGCGTGTTGGAAGTATATTGGTCCCATCTGCTCCAGTAATTTATTAAATAATGCTTCGAGGTCAGCAGGTAGCGCGTCTAGGCGCGACTGGAGATAAAACATTCTGTCCGCATTGGATATGCCTTCAAGCAAAGACTCCACTACAAGGTAAACCCAAAGGAATACCTAAATATTGGTTCGTAAGGTCAGTAAAGTTCATCGAGAAGAGCGATAGTAACTTCGCCCTCTACATAAAGCCCATCCTCTCGGGAAATACATTTCTGGGCAACGAATCCCGAGGTCCATTGTAGGCATTCTGAAAGTAGTATGGAATAGTGTGGTTTTGGAGTTTTAGGAATTACTTACACCTTCGGCTTTGTCTGCAACGTTGCTGATCAGTGACTGAGCTCTTTGAGGCTCGCGCCTCTTAAGTCGACAGAAGTGTGAGTCGGCTGAAAATTTGTCCGTGACATAATTGGAGATGTCCTCTCGGGTGAGATCCTCCAACGAAAGATGGCAAAACCTTTGGAAAGCATCCTCGAACGGGAGCCAAGGGCGACTAGCCGCGCAAACCTTGACATTTCCTCGTGCAGCAATGCGAAGAATGAAATCAATGAGCTCCTTCGACTTGCCTTCAAACTCGTCGAGCCCATCGATGACAAAGAAGAATCGCAACTCGTCATTTGATATCATGCGGGTGAAAGCGCGCTGCAACTCCAACCACTTGAAGTCTTCTTTTCCTCCACCGAAGGCGTCAAATTGTTCCCATCGGTCTGGAAAGAGCGCGCTGACAATATCTACTCCAAAGTCCAACTCGAGCAATTGTTAAATAGATTCATAAAGCAAGGTTGCCAAGAGCCCGGAATGCGACATCTGCATTGCAGTTCTAGAGTTCTAGAAGAAGAAGCCAGCGCGTATAAGATTAGCATTCCGAGCCCAGCCCTTCAGGTAGGAAGGTGTACGGCTGTTCTGAAGGAGGTATTTCATCAGCGTGCTTTTACCAGAGCCAGGTTATCCTGAATTTGAGCTTAGCACATTCACCAGTCGTCGAAGGTTCATCAGATTACCTGTTATCCAGTACAGATGGTTGTTTTGACTTTGAAGCCAATGCGGGAAACTGTCCCAAGGTTGGTCCTTTGAGCGTGTGATATGTCGATCATATATCCACGCGAATGTACGCCTGAGTTCGACATATACTGTACAGAGCACAAGATAGTCACTATATGTATGCCCTCACATACATCACATCTTCTACAGCCACTAGATGTAGGCTGTTTTTCACCCCTGAAGGCAGCGTATAGGAACCAGATCCATGAGCTTGCACGCCAGCGCGTCTTCCATATCGACAAGGTAGACTTCCTACAGATCTATCTACGTATTAGAGATACAGTATTATCAGCACAGAACATTCACACTGGCTTCCGGGCATCAGGACTAGTCCCTGCATGTCCTGAACGCGTCCTCTCATCACTTACAGTCGTCAGGACGCCCTCTCCACCTAGGACGCCAGCTGACGTTGAAGGCGCATAGGTAGCAGGGACGCTACAGAACGTTGATTAGCTAGAGCGCCAGGCTCGACATGTATAGGATCTACTCCGCCGTTCATCTCAGAGTCCTAGTACTCTAGGTATGCGTAAGATAGTGTAAGCAGCTAAGGCCATATCACATGATGGGTTCTCTCTATATAAGGGCGTCAAACATGTCTGCTACACATAGACTTCTACACAAAACTACACACTCAATCAATTCATTCAATTCTTCACTCGTGCCACATTCTTACAATAGTTGGTCCGTCGGCCATCCCGGACGCGTCGGGATACGCCCGCCGGCGTCTCTCCGTCCTCTGTGCTTGGACTCGGGTAATCGACGTGTATATGTACGCTGTCTTCTCGCCCGCGCTAAAGAATGCAGTGCTTTGGGGGGTGAGCAGCTTCCGCAGGCCAGGTACTGTCTGAGTATGTGCGAGAACTAGCTGTATTAGTAATCTTGCTGTGCTTCCTGCAAAGAAGCTACCTAATGACTAGCACAAGGCTGTAGGACATACAAATATATTCAGTCCATAGTAAGTGAAGGCGAACGAGCGATTAAGCGGAAATCTAATACTAGGGCCCGAAACGTAGTTTAAAATAAGAGGCCATAGCATCGGTAGCAAAGTTGTGCAGCAGCCATCCCTAAAAGGCGCAGATGCAGTGGGTTGGTGCATGGTAATTAGTTAAATCGGTTTAGTCTGTGAGGCATATGCACAAACCATAATCTCAAGCTTGCCAACTTCAGAAAATAGAAAGTAGGCCATTTATTTCCCTTTTGTTAATTGAGGAAATAAAGTAAAGATTAAAGAGAGAACTCCGGGTGTTCTCTATATGATCTCTATAACACGCGGCAACACTTTCGTGAATTCTGTTCTACTTTCGACATTCGAACTTATGGCAACGTACCCGATTCTTCTGTACTTAGTTGTCCACGGTTCTGCTACCGATTCTAGCGCCAAAGCAGCTGAATAAGTGTTATCGTTATTGATCAAAATACAAAATAAAGTGTGTGTAAGCAGCCAAGGCCATATCACATGATGGGTTCTCGCTATATAAGGGCGTCAAACATGTCTGCTACACATGGGCTCCTACACTGAACTACACACTCAATCAATTCATTCAATTCTTCACTCGTACCACATTCTTACAGTGTGCGTATTTTGTAAGGTAGAAGACTGCAAGTCGAAATGTATCCGTCCTATTGGAACGCCATTTGTTGAAAATATGGTGGATGGAAATTCATCGACTGGTTTTTGCGACGCCCTGTAAGTTACCTCGATGAGACGACCCCGGATCCGCAGCTCAGCGTCTCTAATGTCTCCATAAGGATTGTGTCCTCCAGCAAGATTACGGGCGACTTGTATCAATTCGCAGGATCCATCAATCATTGCCAGAGGAAGGCCTGGTCGTTGGCCCCAGAACCTTATTTCACCTTTCAAGCGGGCCCACGTCCACGAGGGCAGTATAGGAGAAATGAGATCATTGCTTGGCGTTGCAACACGCCAAGCTATACCAGCAATCAGATCCTCTTTCCAAATTCCGGCCAAGTAAGTATACCCTGTTATCTTCCGAAATGCTTTTGCGACGCCTGAAATGGCGGGCAATTTGTCTGATTGGTAGGTCAGGTGGCGGCTGGTATACTCGGTAACAACATTATACCATTGGAGTAGCCTGGCCCTTGTCTCAAATTGAGGGAGATCAGACGGTTGATAATCCCGCAGGAAAACAGGGTTATTACTGAAGAGTAGAGGGCCGTTGAAACTAAGGTCTTGCTTGAAGTTGAACCCGTGCCTCAGTCCGTCGTTTGTGACATCAGCAGCTTTGCCATCCTGGCGGAAGGCACTCTCGCCACACTCCCAATACAGCTGATGCCGTCCATAACAGAGGATTCGAGGCGATAGCAAGCGTTCTTGCAGAACCCAGCCGCGTGTGTCTAGAGGCGTATCTCGTAGTCGCTCGAGCTGAAACGCGGGAGACCGAACATACATGAAACCCGAAAGAGAATGTTCGGCACATTCATACTTCAAACAACAAGAAGATGGCTCTGGTTCTCTTTCAATGAAGAGACCGCTTGTTGAATTTTCTGCGCCTCTCGCTGCAATAGTCAAAAAACTCAAAGCGTAAATATCTCCCATGACTGCGGATTCTTTTTCCCAATCATCCTTGGAGTCCTGTACGATACAAAGACTGTCTATCCATAAATATCTTATACCAAGTTGTCGCGTGACAATCACTGCTTCTCGGAACGTTTTAGGTAGAGATTCACAAGGAATCGATCGAGTCCGTTCGTGTAGCGTACCAACAGTCGTAGTTAAAGAGACATAACCTCCCCAGGAATGACTAAGGGCAATGTATAAACCCCTCCTCCCATTTGAATGGAGAAGATAGGGCTCTGTCGACCCGTTGGACGGCCCAACATCGATTACTCTTGTTGGAAGCGTTGTCTCTTGGTTAGGTTTTGAACATGTAGCATGATTCTGTAGGCAGCCTTGCAACCACTTCGTCGCCAACTTGAAGTCCTCCTCGGAATTACCGGAGGAGAGCGGCAATGGCCTACCTTCTATTTTTCCATGCCATGCAGCGGGGTCATCTAATTTACTTGTATAAGCATTAGAATCAAAAGGCGTTAGGTGAGAATCGCTCATTACCATGTTCAGCGTACAAATCGACTACGCCGTCAAGTGCAAACTGATAATCAGGATGCATTGTCGGATCCGCGGGTGCATCATCTTCATCATCATCCTCAACTTCGGGAATATCACCAGTGGTAATTATGTGTATACGGTCTAGAGTATCATTGCTACCACCCCAAGCTACTAGTGATATTTGGCGGCCAGGGTAGCGTTCGCAGACATGAGATAGAGCCGCACGGTTGGTGCCTTTTAACCTCTCTTTGTCGGTTCCTTGCTCAAGCGCAACCCAGAAGAATTTACAGAGTTCACACCCTGCGCCTGCCGACCTTTTTAGTGCAAGATATGTGGGTTGGTGGGGTTGTATTTGGTCTCGCCCAGGACCCCGCATTTTCGTTAGTGAGATGGAGGCGCAAAGTTGACATAAAACCATGGTACAGGGAGACGAAGAGATATTAGACGTGTCAAATTGTTTGGTTGATCCAAGGAAGGTTAAAAAATGCACAAGTTGTTGTGATGTGTATTGATGATATTGATATTGTTTTTCGTGGTGTCTACCTGCGCCCTGAGATCCTTTGCCGGTGGCTGGTGCCTTGCGTACATGTCCGTGCTTCACAGGTTCTAGTCCATCAGCCTCTTCCGACATTAGTCCTCCGATCGGCCCTATAATCTGACACGAGGCAGTTAAGGCATTCTTTTCCTTCTAGGTAAAGGAAGGCATTTTCGCTCTATAGAGGGATATCTAGCAGTATAAATTCAAAGCTATTATATTCTGGAGGGTTGTGGCTAGCGAGGTAGAGCCTTGTCAGATATGATGCTCGCATGCGATGAGATGTTTTATCGATGTTGGTTCTGTATTGATTGACTGATTTCTGTGTTATGTGTGTGTGTGTGTGTATTCTATTACGGCCATGCACCCCTATAGGTATGGGCCGTTACGATGCGCCAGCTATGTACATTCTGCTTCGTTCCGTCTGCTCCAGTTCAGAAGCCAACCATGAGTCCTGCCCGTCCGATGTCTAACTCCATGCTTAACATAGGAAAGAAAAGGAAAGTGGTATACTACCGTATGCGGCAAGCTGTATAGCTGGTCAAGGCCTCGCGTCCGCAGGGCATTTCCGGCGTCGTGCGCTTCTTAACCGGCAGCGCACTGGCCGAGGCGCGTTCATAGACAGCTTGTCGTTCTACGCTCACGAGGCAGAAGAGGGGATCCTCAGCTGCCTCCTCTCTTCCGCCTCTTGTTTTTCTCTATTTTCTTCGTCTTGCATGTTTGGTTGTAACCTTCCTGTGCTCTTTGCGAACTCGATCGTCGCCCTCACTGCTTCCATGCTCGGCTTCCAACGCTCGATTGGTCCGTCGATGCTCTCTCCTCCCTCTTGCCTGCTCGAGTACCCTCCCAGCGCGTACGATAACTCCCCGAACCGCTGTCCGTGCTGCTGTCGCAGCTTTGCTCGCTGCTTGCCCCCCTGACAACCCTCCAGCCGGTGCGGTTCGACCATCCTCCCTGCTAGTGGTGGCAACTCAAAGTACCACCTCACGCACACTGCATCTCACCATGATTTCGTAAGCATACTATGCAGCTTGGCTATACCCTTTTAGTACTATAGCTCGCTGGCCGCTTTTATCATGAGCATGACGCAATTGGCATATCTGCAACGAGGTTGGTATATTTTTATTGCTGTAGCCTTTTTCGAATATGGCTGCGGAGGCCTTGTTTACTGAAATACAATCTGGCAGCGGTTACTCCCACTATAGAAGTCAGAGCGCGAAACATCAGCATATAGAGGGCCTATATAACATTCTTTAGAATATATCCATGGCCTAAGCTAGTTAGGTTATTCGTAGAACCTTACAAGAGTTTAAGGTACCTAAGCGCTAGCTATAAGATTCGAAATACTACTACTTATAGTCTATATATAGACTACTTAAGAAAGGCTTATATATTAGATAATAGTGAGAATTTAAGCATATATAACAATGAAAACGAGGCCTATAGATATCCTACTTTGATATTAACTCTACTCGATAGCTTATATTATCTACTTCTATAAAAGTATCTATTATACTAATAACCACTATAATATTTCCTATAAGATCAAGTATTATTAGTTTCTAAGCTTAGTAGAGTCTTATAGTTTAAAGATAGATTCTTTAATATCTCTATAAATCTATAGAAGCTAGTAATATCTAGAAGGCTCTATTAATCCTAAGGTTTAGAAATTATAATATATTTACTATATAGACTCTCTTTAATTTAATAATTCTATAATTTTAGGTTTTCTTATCCTATATATCTAATAAAGTAGACTCTAATATATATTTTTAGGAGAGAATATAAGCCCTAGGTTTAAGGTAGCCTAGATAGTATTAAGCGACCTATTTAAGGATATATATTAGAAAATACTATTTCCTTTAATATCTAGAGTAGAGAGGTTCAGGCCTAAATTAACTAGAAACTAGAAAGTACTAATATAGCTACTATATATAGTAAGATAAAGAGGGATCTAGCTATAAATATTTTTATTCTATATAAAATTAATACTATTCTTAAATAATAGATTTAGAATTACTTTATAGCCTCTATATAAAGCTATCTAGAATATATTATTATAGATTCTTTTCTATATATTAGGATCTACTTTTTTCTTAATAAAAAACTTAACTATAATAAAATAGCTATATTTTAATAATAAGTTAAATAGTATCTATTTATAACTACTAGTAACCATAATATTAGCTCCTTTTTTAATATAAAATTTAACTATTTTAAAATAGCTACTATTTAATATTAAGTTAAATATAGTAGGGTAATATAAAAAAAGAATAATTAAAAAAAATATAATTTTTAAAAAGCTATAACTCTATCAATTTTAACACTATAATAAAAATAAATCTAGAATTTTAAAGAGAAAATCTAGAATTAGAATTCTATATATAGTAACCCTAATTATTAAGTAAGTTTAAAAAGGGATAAATCACTAAATAGAAAAATAAATTAAAAGTTTATTTTATAATAACTTTTTTCTATATTTCTATTTTTAGCTAAAACTTCTACTATAATAGATATATACTACTAGTTATATAATTATAAGGTTTATTATATACTTTTATTATATATTTAAATTTCCCTAGCTCTAATAGAATACCAGACCTAGTAGAACCTTAGAGGTTAACTACTTTTAATAGTATATAGTCTTTTTAAACCTTTATACCTATTCTCTTCCTTATCTTAGTATAGCTAAAATAGAGCTAACCTACTTTGTTATCTATACGTTAATATAGGAGCCTATACCTATCCTTATATTATACTAAGATTATTTATTAACTTAGCTAGTAATAGCGATATAATATTAGCGTACTACCGATTAATCTACCTAAGTATAGTATTTAACGATATTATATACCCTTAAGGATCTAGTAGTATAACTATACCAAGTATTAGTTTATTAATAAGCTAGATTACTTACCTTATAATTCTTAGACTACTAAGCGATATATAGCTTAAAGGGAGTTAAAGAATAAGTCTATTTATAAGCTATTATAGATTAGCCCTAGAGTATTAAATAAACCTATTACCCTACTTAATAAATAAGAGTATTAGAAAGCTCTATAACTAAACTAATATTTCTATAACTAATAAGAGTACTACCTACTTATATATCTTTTCTATATAAGAAAAACCTAATTATAACTATTCTATCTATAGTGAAACCCCTATAATAGCTCTAAAGCACCCTACTATCGCTTTAACCTTAGAATACCTTACTATAAGTACTTCCTATAATACCTAGGACTACTTCTTTTATATAGAGTATAAGATTAAGGATTATAGTCCTATTATAAAGAAGAATTATAATAAAGATATAGTACTTAAACTAGTATAAATACTCTAAGAGATTTAGGAGGATAAATTAATTTTAAGGCTCTAAACTATAGTAAGAGATCGATTTATAGAAGTAACTAAAGAAGGAGTTAGAAAAATATTCTATAAAAATATCGAACTAATCTTATAAGAGCTAGCGAATTAGTTACTTTTCTATTATATAGAATATTAATAAACTTATATATATCGCTAAATTATTATTAATACCTTTACTAAATACGATAAGTTAAAGGATACCCTTAGAAAGGAATAAAAGATACTAGAAGAAGAATAAAAGGAGGCTAATAAGAAACTCTAGAAAGTAAAAGTAGCTAGGAAAGAATTATAAGATTGGCTTTATACTATTAAAGCTATTAAAGCTAACCTAAGTACTTAAAAGCTATCTATATAAAAGACTCCTTATTAGCACCTCCTATACTATATAATTCTTCTATATACTTCTAAGAATCCTCTTCTTTCTATAGGTTTAGTAAGTTCTAATAGTAAGCTTAAAGACTCGCGTATACTAGTATCTATACTATTATTTTTTTAACCTATAGGTCGCCCTAACGCTTAGTTAGTATTCTAATACTTAGTTAAGTTTCCTAATCCTTTTATATTATCTAATAGTAAATCAACTATAACCTTTAACTAATAGTAATCGTATATAGAAAATAAGCTATATTTAAATAAAGACTAGTTTATTAGAAAAGACCTATAGAATATATAGGAATATATTATTATATATATAACTACCTATATAGAAAACCCTATAAAGGATTAGCTTAAGATATTAATTAAAGCTCTCTATAATAATAGTTAGCCTATTAATAGTAAGTTTCTAATAAATACTATAGAATAATCCTTTAGTAACCCCTATAAGGAAGAGAAAATATATTAAACCTTTTCTTATCTATATCTATATATAGTAGCTAATTTCCCTAGCTTTTAGACTAAGTTCTTCTAACTTATAATCTAGTATAAGCTCTCTACCAACTAGTAGGTAGAAGAATTCTATAATAAACTAACTAATTCCCTATATATTAATCTAAGCTATAATATTACTCTATTTAAGAATAACTATAATAGATTTATTATAAAGGCTTACGCCCTAGCTTACGTAACTACTACTACTAATAAATATATAGTTATATATACTAAATATTATATAAAGAAGATAGTAACTCTACCTAGATCTTATATACCTATACTAGCTTAAGTAGTAATACCCTTACTACCCCTCCCTCGCCTTTATACTCTAGTTACTATACTAACTTAGGTAGAATAGTTAATCTACTACTACTATTATAAGCTTAGTTATATAATTTACTTATACCTAAGTAAGCTAGTAGAGTAAAAGGCTATTAAGTAAGTTAATAAATAGATAGTAGAGCTTCTAATCAATAGTAAAAAAGAAATATTCTATAAAATAGTTAAGGGATTATTTAATAATAAATTAGGAAAAGTATTACTCTAAAGGAAGTCTCCTTCTTAAAGTTACTAAATAGAACTATTAGTATATGCGATTAACTATTTAATAGTAAGTAATTTACCCTACTATATTAGATTTTAATAAATAGACTAATAGTTAAACTAAATACTCTTATTAATACTAGAGCTGGTAGCTACGTCCTAGTTTACTCTATATATCTTTATATAATTAAAAAAAAGCTTAATACCCCTATATATAGTATAGAAGCGATACTTTTAGTAGGATATAATAATTATCTAAATAGATAAATAGATAAGTATATATAAGTAGACCTAGTATTTAATAGTTACTACCTATATACCTACTTCGTATTCTATAATACTAGATATTATAATATAATTATTAGAAGGAAGCTTTTAAAAGATATAGATATCTAGCTAAATTATAAGTAGTAAAGCCTTTACTAGCCTAATAATATAAAGATTAATTATAAATATAATATCGCGATTCCTATATAGTAAGGACCCTTACTAGGTATTAATCTAGTATATTAAGTTAATACCAATTAACGCGATAAGTAGATAAATATCTTAATCCTATAATATTTATAGAAATATCCTACTACCTAGCGTTTAGATACCTATAAAAATCTTTAGAAAATAAATAAATAACTCTACTCTTAATAGTTACTCAAAATAATATAAAAAATACCTTATTATTAGCTAATCTTATAAGAGATATTTATAAAAGCTAGCCTTAAGATTAATATTATTAGAGCTACTACCTTTATAATATATACCTAATAGAAGAATACTATACTTAGATATATTAGTATCTATAAAATAGATAAGTTGATTTAGGATTAGAAGGGGGAATCTATAGAGGAAAACCCTAAGGTAGAATTCTAATAACTTATTAATAAGAAGTTACTACGCCCTAGTTACGCTAGTACTATCTTAGTATACTTTTTTAAGAAGAACTCTAATAAGCTACTATTATATAAAAAGGATATTAACTATAAGATTAAACTAATCTCTAAGAATATACTAACGACTAGTCCTCTCTATAATATATCTCTTAAATAACTCGAACTAGTAAAAAGCTATCTTAATAATTATCTTTAATATAGTTTTATTACTTATAGCGATACCTTATATATCTTACCTATCCTCTTTATAAAGAAACCTAGAGGGGGGTAGTAATTCTATATTAACTATTAGAAACTTAATATAATTATAAAGAAAGATATATAATTAATCCTTCTTATTTAGGAGATACTAATATAATTAATATATATAAAGATATTTATAAAGTTTAATATCTATTAGACCTTCTATCGTATTCAACTTAATAAGAAGGCTAAGGACCTAACTACTTTTTATATATAATATAGTAACTATAAGTATTATATTCTACCTTTTAGTCTCTATAATAGCCCGGCGATATTCTAATACTATATTAATAAGGTTCTATATAGACTATTTAATAACTTCTATATAGTCTACCTTAATAATATCCTTATATACTCTAAGGACCTACTAGAGTATAAAGTATATATTATATAGGTACTTAAGTAACTCTATAATACTAGTCTATAAATAGATATTAAGAAGAGTAAATTTACTATTAAAAAAATAAAGTTCTTAGGATTGATTATTAGTATAGAAGGTATATAAAAGGATCCTAAGAAGGTTGCTACTATTAAGGACTAGCCTATTCCTATATTAGTAAAAAGCCTATAATTATTCCTAGGATTCTATAACTTCTATAAAACTTTTCTTAAGAATTATAGATAAGTTATTTAACTACTTATAAAGCTATTTAAGAAAGGAATATAGTATATATTTAGTAATTAAGAATTAACAGCCTTCTAATAAGTTAAAGATCTTATATTATTAAATAATATCCTAGCTTACTACTTACTTTATTATTAAACCTAACTTAAGACTAATATAAGTAATAGTATTACTATAGAAGTACTTTTATAGCTATAGGATAATAGTCTTTAGCGCCTAATTACTTTCTACTTTAAAACTATAAATAGGCTATAGATAAACTATAATATATATAATAAAGAGATACTTATAGTTATCTATAAACTTAAGGAATAGAGATCTTAGCTTATTATTAGAATTATATAACTAGTATTATATAACTACTTAGCTTTCTAGCGGTATACTGGCAGCTTTCTACTAGTATACTAGCAGCTTTCTAAGTTATATAACTAGTATCACGTAATAGCGCTCCGTGTGTTATAGAGTTTTTATATATATAAGCTCCTCTATAGTTCTCTCTTAATAATTAATTGTTTTCTCTTATATAAAGTTATTGTAGCTATAAACCAATTCAACCTATATACCTATTACTATGCTAATACTGATTAGTAGCTAGTTTAAAAGCTATAGATTAGCAAGGAATATCTAATAGAAGGAGTTTCCCTAGTTTACTAGGACTTAGCTCTAGTATTAGAAGTGGCTAACCCTTAGTATCCTCCTTAATACCAGCCTAGGATAACAATTATTAGTGCGAAGAATAGAGACGCCTATCGAAGACTATCTTTAACTAGATATCGCTTCTTCTAACGAATCTAAAAGAGATCTACTACGAAGCTCCCTAATACCAGCCTAGCTTAGGAACTAGATCTGCGTTAACTACGTAATTTATTTAACTTATACGCGACCTACTAGTATATCGTAATATAAAGATATTCGAACACGCCCTTGGTTCTAAGACCTCTATATTAATAAGTACGCAGGTCAACTATATAACTTTATAGTTAGCGAGATTAATATAGAATACCTAAATACTATCGCCCTTAATTAGATCGAATATATTAAGGATTCTAGTAAGATCGATTTTATTCTACTCGAATAATATAAAGAAGAGTTTATATAATAGTTAAAAAAATACTTCAATATAATCGATTAATAAATTAAGAGAATTATAAAAGAACTCCTTCAAAAACGTGGTATCTTTATCGCGTATAATCAATGTAAAAATATTATAAAACAATTCATTAGTCTTCTTAGCCTAGATAAGTACCTAGTATAGCTAGAAAACGATCTTAAGACTGCTATAAACGATCTAAACTTTATATATAAATAAAAACTAGAAAACGTAAATAGTCCTAGTAATATACCAGCACTAGTACTATTACCAGCGCTAGTACTATTACTAATACCTATATTAGCGCTATTAGAATAATAGCTAGCTATAGTATAATTAGTTCCTTAGTATATAGGAATTCACGCTCTTACTAACTTAGTAAAGCTATATAATAATAATATAAAGTTTACTAGTAATTTATATAATATATAACTATCCTACTAGAATAATTCTACTATTATTAATACTCCTAAAGAATATAATAAGGACCCTATTAAACCTAATAACAACTATTATTACGAGAACTAGAATAATTACTATTATAAGAATTAGAACGACTACTATTACTAGAATTAGAATCGACGTCTAATTTAGAATTAGAATAGGAAGTGTTCTATATATAGAAAACAGTACTATTGGTTAATACGCTACCCACTAAAAGGATCGAAAAATAAACTAAAGGACGTTTACCTAATATAATATAAATAAAACGATATCGACCTAGCAATAGAACTACGAGCCGATAGTAAGATAACTATACCTAGCAACCTATTCGAATAATCTATAAAGGAAGAGATAGATACGCTGATTATATACGGTATATTCTAATTTAAATCATACAACCTATATAAGTATAGAAGGACTAGAATCTTTAAATTATAAATTGTTAATAAAGTAAAAGGAAAGATAACTAATTCTCTATATAAAAAATCGAGACTAGTTATACAAGGGTTTAATAATAATAGTAAGAAGATTATTCTTATATAGAGCCCAACTATTTAGTATATAAGCTAGTAACTAATTATCGCCCTAGTATCCTCCTTAATCCTAAAAGGAATAACGCTATAGCTCCGCGATATCACTTAGGCCTATATATAATTAGACGATCCGCTATAGCGTACGATTATCGCTAAACTACCTAGCTAATTAAAGGATTCTTACCTAGTTAGTACTATTATAGTCGTTATAAAACCCCTATATAGAATTATAGAAGTAGGGGCTTATTAGTAGTCTACCTACTTTAAATACTATATTAAAAAGCTATAGATAACGATATCTATATATAACCCTTACCTACTTATCTTAAAAGAATCGAATACTGGCTTTAGTATCGTTGGTATATAAATAGACGATACTCTCGTACTATTAGATCAATAGTTTATAATAAAGGAAGTAAAAGAACTAAGGTTCCTCGCTAAAAAGAGATAAGAACTAGCTAAAGACAGTTAAATCGAATTTAATAGCTATATAGTTACTATTACTACTAATAGTACGATAATTAACCTACGTTAAAAGCGATAAGGTAATAAGCTAGAGCTAGCGTACGATTAAAGATTATACGTTTAATAGCGAGCCTAAGGTACTTATATAGTAACTATCTATCAACCTAAGGCGAGTTTCAATCTATTAACTACTATATAGACGATCGATCTAATAAAAGAAGAAATTACTTATCTAAATAAGCGAATCAACTAGTAGAAAGAAAATACTACTAGGGGTTTAAACTATATATAACTAAACCTAGAAGAACTTAAGCTATTCACGTTTATTAATATATTATTTATAAATAACAAGGATATAAGTTTGTAGATAGGTTATATTATTATACTAGGTAATAAGGTTACTATGAATAAAAGTGATACGATTAAAATTCAAGGTAATATTATTTACTAGTTGTTAACTAAGTATAAAAGAATTACGCGAAGCGTTCTAGTATTAGAAATCTATATAATAGCTTATAGTATTGATATCGCCATCGTAATATATAGAACTATTAATATAATTATAGAATATCTCTCTCTTTTATGAGTATTAATCGTCCTCTTTAAGAAGTATATAAGTAAGGAGAACTAAAGGATATCTACTAGATCGATAGACGCGATAACCCTACCAATTTAATAATAAAATTAGGGGTAAATACCACCCTAGGAAGACTTATTAATACGAATAATCTCGAGCTTTATATATAGGGATAGGTTGAGCGAATAAGGAAGAATACTATTATATAACTAGTATCACGTAATAGCGTTACGTAACTACTTACTATTGGTTCGCTAATAGCTTTCCTATAGTATTCTAGCAGCTTTCCTATAACTTTCTAGTAGTATACTAGTAGCTTTCCAATTTATATAACTAGCGTTATATAACTACTTACTATTGGTTTACTAGTAGCTTTCTACCAGTATACTCGCAGCTTTCTAGATTATATAATAGCTATATTCCTTAAACGCTCTAAGAAAGAAAATATAGTCTATATTAAAATTATATAACTAGTATTATATAACTACTTAGCTTTCTAGCGGCGTACTAGTAGCTTTCTACTAGTATACTAGCAGCTTTCTAAGTTATATAACTAGTATTATATAATGGCGCTCTATATATTATAGAGTTTTTATATATATAAGCTCCTCTATAGTTCTCTCTTAATAATTAATCGTTTTCTCTTATATAAAGTTATTATAGCTATAAACCAATTTAACCTATGTATCTATTACTATGCCAATACTTATTAATCTATAATAATTATTTAACGCCCTAATAGATTATTAAACGTTTAAGTACTTTTTTATAAAATAAGAGCTAATATCCTAGTAAATATAATAGGTAATTATTATTACTAACTATAATATAATTCTTTCCTATTATCTAGGTACTACGAATATAGTCGCTAATATACTATTATATAAATAAAAAGAACTAAAGACTTAGAAGGAAAAAGATTAATTAGCTTATATATAAGCCTTCCTATAAGTAGAATAGCTTAATATTAGTATAATTAATATTATTATTAATAACCTTACTTAACTCGCTTATAATAGACTAGAATAGATACTTAAAGTAGCGTCTTCTAATACCTTTATAAGTTTACCCTTACCTAATAACCTATATATAGTAATTAACTATATATTATAAGCTAATTAGAATTATAAGAGCCTATAACCTCTATATAAAAGGGTATTAAGAAGTAAGGATTAGAAGCTAAATTTAGAGGAACTACTCCTATATAAAGAATAATTATTTATTCCTATAGTCTATTTCTTATAAATATACCTAATTTATATAATTTATATAATATAAATTATAGCTTATCCAAGTAAAAGGAAAATAGTAAAGCTACTTAAGGAGTAATACTTCTAGACGATATTATAGAAAGACGTTAATATCTATATTACCACTTATAAGGCCTATTAATAGAGCTATATACTATATAATTATATACTAAAACTACTAAAATCGCTACTAATATTAGAATAAGCCTAGTAAGATATCTTAATAGACTTTAAGTCTTTTCTACCTAATAAAAAGGGATATAACTATACCTTTATCATTATAGATTAATTAAGTAAGCGATTATTCTCTCTACTTTACTATAAAATAATAATAGTAAAATAAATAGTAGATATATATTATTATTATATATAGCGCGTCTATAGTCCTCCTAAGTCTATTATCTTTAACTAAAGACCTTAGTTTATCTTAATATTTATAGATAAACTTTATAAGTTAATAAGAATTAAATAGAAGCTTTTAATAGCTTATTACCCTTAAACTAATAGAAATACTAAGATTATAAATTAGTACCTCGACTAATACCTTCGCCCCTTTATTAACTTCTATCAAGATAACTAGTTGGACCTACTACTATATATAGACTAGGTATAGGCTATATTACTATATAAGACTACTAGTTTATCGCCTTTTAAGATCGAATTTAGTTATAAACCTATCTATTACTAGGACTAGAAGGAATATATAACTAAGTCCTTAATAATCTATAAGTAGATAACTTGTAAGGAAGTATAGAACTATATAAAAGCTTATTATAATACTATTAAACTAGTTACTAAGATAGCCTAATAAGGAATTAAATAAGCTTAGAAGTATTAGGTATAATAAGTAAATAAGAAATATTATAAACCTAACTTTTCTATAGGAGATTAAGTATATATTATACTAAAGGG
>Ga0247757_10000439_pt1 | contig 34613 bp, 35 predicted proteins | sample UWRJL126311R4_FD_180929 | JGI IMG/M metagenome (GOLD analysis project Ga0247757, IMG submission 180929) | Plant litter microbial communities from Arlington Agricultural Research Station in Wisconsin, United States - UWRJ-L126-311R-4 | ecosystem: Environmental > Terrestrial > Plant litter >... | reverse complement strand
ACCCATGTTGTACCCGTTCAGCATTACATCACTCCCAACACATTTATTCACCTCAACCCATTCATGAACTTACGCCACCATATCGTCTCGGCGTCCAGAAACCAAGGGCTCGCGCTCTCTATCAACTGTTCCGGTGACGGCATGGTCCCGGCGTCAAGGTAACCAAGTGCTAGGATGAAGACGTCGCATGTGGTCAAGCTGGTGCGGGCGAATGCCGCGCTGATGGTATGGCGTGACATGTCTGCACTGACTGTGTGTAGAACCGACGAAAGGGAACGTAGATATGTTTGGATTGTCGTTTCAATTCGAGCTGTGACTGGCTGCGACAGGCTGTGTAACACTTCGACTGATGGCCCCACGTGGAAGTTTTTAACGCGTAACGATGTGGAGGTTAGGGATGCCGTCTATCGTGAGGGCTAGAGAGCAGGCGGTGGGATGTGGGACGGTGTAGTCCTCGTGGTATTTCTATCTGCGCGCTCTTCATGGAGGCTTCGCTCTGGCTTCGAAAAGATCTTAGAAAGTCCGGCTGGGGTGCTGGGTGAATCTTCTTTGCCTCCCGAACTACGGTTTATCTCACCGCTGTGCGGATGCTTGCCCTCCTGAGCTGGTTATTCTTGATTTCTTCCGATTTTGGATCTTGGTCGTATTCGTGGTGTCTACGCGCGACCACAAGGGCGTAAGAACCGGGTCTCTGCCACCCGAAAAAGCGGGGCGAATGATAATAGGGACAGTGGCCTTGAGTGAATGGTTTCGCACAGAGGTTGTTGGAAAGGTGTACAAAAATGGGCAGAGAGTATAAGCAGCTTAGAAGAACGAAGTAAGACGAGAAGCTGGTGACTGTGCAGGACACAAGACATGCATTGTCATGGACGTGGTGAAATATAGAAAGACAAAAGCACATGTTATATTTGTACCCCAACATTGCCTCCTTCGATTCGTACTCATTACCTAGCACGATGCTAGCTGGCTCAGCTGCTCCCGTCAGCAGGTGCCTCCCACGCGTGAGACTCTGTTTGCCGCCTGTGTATCGCCAATCGGCAACACGCCTGTTGATTTTGCATTCGGGACAGGCGAGGAATAGTGTTTCGCAGTCGGGCTTCTTGCCGTGTCTCTTGCCACAGATGTAGAGGAGTGAGATGGAAAAGCGTGATGTGCGAGACCATTGGGGCGCCTGTGGCTTGGGTATGCTGGTTAGCTCGGGTGCTATGGCTCGCTTGATGATGACGCGCAGCGAATGGAACTGAGTACGCTGGGGTGCAGTATCCTGACTGCTAGCGAAGGTCTGAACAAAGTTATGGAAGGCGAGAGTGGCGAGTGCGGCGAGCGCAGCATGCAAGAAAAAGGGATGGCCATTGCTGAGCCACACCAGAAAGTGCAATGGTATTACACCTAACCACACCGAAATGAAGGAGGCTGTGCAAGAGAGTACAAAAGCATCTTGGAATATCCGTCGCGTTGATGGCTGTACTGCTGTAGTGGGAATAAAATCTGAACTGCACACTACTCGTTGATGTCATGCGTGGTGTACATGTATTCGGAGCATATTGTGATGAGAACAGAGGCATCTTATAATCCCACGATATGCCTTCACTCAGTAGCGTTTGACCAAGAGTTGTAGATGTTCCACGGAACGTTGGAAATTGTCTCTTTCTGAAATAAATCAACGAGGACCAGTCTATGTATGTCGCGACTGGCTTTTAAGAGCATCAAAAACAAACACTTTCTTTCTTTCTGTTTAAACAACAAGCTATGTTGTCATTGCTTGCAACTCCAGACAGCAGGTACTCTCGATTGACAGGTTCAGTACCACTGTTGTGTTTTTTTTAGTAGGTTAAGATGATAGAGTCCTTTGATCAGGTCCCCGTCCATCAGTATTTCTCCTTCGTGAATTAGTTCCATGGTTTTGTAAACAGATAATCTTATCTGGGAGTAGAACGATACCTACTTCAAAGAATCGCTTACGTACATTTATGATAAGTAATGCATTCACCCGCAGCTACGCCGCACTCGTTGGACGACAGGAGGCACAGCACGTATGGTAAGCCACGGAAAGCGACTGAGCTCCTGTCCAACTGCAAATAGAAGGTAAACACAAGCGTTGAGCTGGCATCTCAATACGTCCCACAATATTGTTTGCTCGACTGGTTAACGACCATGTTGAGCTTGTCTATGAGTGAGCTCGCGTTCGCGACGTGTTGGGCGGAGAGCTTTACAGACCTGTCTGACTGACTCTCGCGGCTGGGCTGCCAGAAAGCGTACTCCTCACGTAACAGCAACAAAGGTAACTGAACCGGTGGGCTGCCTTGGCCCCACGCGCTTCTCATTGTTAGGCGAGTCGCAACCGTTACAGTGGCGCTCTGCGCGCTAGTGACCTCAGACGTCGATCGCATCCAACCCCAACCTCCCATCATCCAACCCAAGTGACACAACAGACCACCGCTCAAAGTCGCCCGCAGAAAGCCGCCCATAGGAGGGGTAACTGGTGATCAGGGTCCCAGCTACACCACCATGCTGCCAACGGGGTCTTGGGACTGCGAGGCAACCTTCAGGCGGCATAAGTCATGAATAGGCGCGCATTAGGATGCCCTTCCTACAAACGACAGTGATATGTGGCCTACATCGATGCCGCCTGTTACTTTTTGCTCCGTAGTGCCTTGGTCTAAAGCTTGCTTGAAGCTTGCCTGATAATCTCGTGATGCCGCTAGCAGCATCATGGGGATGAATACGGCAACTCGAACCACATTTTGGGATCGCCAGGAAATCAAGAAACCATGGGAAACCACGCGCAACGTCGGTCAGGCCACCCACTCATAGTAGTTTGCCTTTTCATCCTCGACGTACGATGGGTTCTGCGGCGGTGTCAACAGTCTCTAGGTGGAAGGTGCCTGTGCATCAATTCCCATGATTGGCGCGCCACAAACACGACGTGCCATCGAGCCAGCCTACCCTTGTGCTCTCCCAGGATCCAGTTGCATCCCGGCAGGATTTACCGCTGTTCGTGATCGCCTATTCGTTGTTGCGGGGTTTGCTGGGGGCGGGTGACCACCCAGAATCGACCCGGCGCTATGGCCGCAGCTCATAAAACGAATGTGAATACTCCTTCTTGGCGGACACGTCCCGGCTCAGCCTGCTAGGGGGATCACGCGCAACTCTTCATAAATAAAGTAGAACCCTACTTTGCCTTCTAGCTACGGTCCACCTCTCCAATCCCTCAACCCAGCTGGCGAGATGAAGGTAAAGGAGCCCTATCTAGCCTTGTCTATAGTTCTAGCATGCTGACTGCCAGACCTTCTACAATACATACGCCATCTGCGCCTTCGCCGCCATTGGCGGTGGGCTCTTTGGTTTCGATATCTCCTCCATGTCTGGTGTCCTAGGCACGAATGGATACAAGAACTACTTCGGCCACCGTAAGTCAACTCTCCGAGCCATCGCCTCAGAAACTTACCTGATACTGCGAAGCGGCTGGCTACCGTCAGGGCGGTATCACTGCCTCCATGCCTGCGGGTTCACTGGTTGGATCTCTCGCTTCCTCTTTCATCGCTGACAGGCTCTCTCGTCGAACTGCCATTCAGGTCGCTGCAGCAGTCTGGATCCTTGGTGCCATCTTCCAAACTGCAGCCAATGGTGTAGCCCTTCTTTGCTTTGGCCGTGTGGTCGCTGGTATCTCTATTGGTATTGCTTCCGCCATCGTTCCTGTCTACCAATCCGAGATAGCGCCTAAGGAAATTCGTGGTCGCGTTGTTTCCCTCCAACAGTGGGCCATCACTTGGGGTATCCTCATACAGTACTTCATTCAGTACGGCGCCTCATTTTCAGATGGTGGACCAAAGGCCCCAGACCAAGGCACCTCTTGCTTCAGGATTCCTTGGGGGATACAAATGGTTCCTGGCTTTATCCTTTTCATCGGCATGTTCTTCTTCCCATACTCCCCACGTTGGCTTGCGTCTAAGGATCGTTGGGAAGAAGCCATCACCGTCCTAGCTCATTTGCACGGTGGTGGTGATCGAAGCCATCCCAAGGTTCTTGCTGAATACAAGGAGATTGAAGAGGCTCTCCGATTCGAGCGTGAAGAGGCTGAGACTTCATTCGCTGCTCTTGTGAAGCCACGAATCTTCAAGCGTGTCGTCCTCGGCATGTCCATCCAGATGTGGTCCCAGCTCTGCGGAATGAACATCATGATGTACTACATAGTGTAAGTATAACATCTTGACCGCGCGATGTGATGACCAATGACTAAAACTGACATTCCTTGTAGCTATATCATGAAAGGCGCTGGAATTGCAGACGAGCTCCTCACTTCCTCAATCCAATATATCATCAATGTCGCCATGACGCTTCCGGCCATTCTCTACCTCGACAAGTTTGGCCGTCGACCTGCCCTTCTGGTTGGATCTTTCCTCATGATGACCTGGCTCTTCATCTCCGGTGCTCTCCAGGCCTCGTATGGTGAGCACTGGGACGATCCCGACAAGAATACTTCATGGCGCATTCCATCCAATCACAAGAGCGTGTCCAAGGCCATCGTCGCCTGTGCTTACCTGTTCGTCGCCAGCTTTGCCACCACGTGGGGTCCCACCTCGTGGACGTACCCCTCGGAGATTTTCCCAGCAAAGGTCCGCGCCAAAGCCGTCTCGCTCGCGACCGCCTCGAACTGGGCCTGGAACTGCGCCCTGGCGTTCGGCGTTCCGCCTCTCCTGTGGAATATCAACTGGAAGATGTACATGATCTTTGCTGCGTTCAACGGCGCCGCCCTTGTCCACGTAAGACAGTCCTCTTGGCATATGCTCTCTCTCTGAAGTGCAACGCTCACACCGACTATAGATGTTCCTCACTGCCCCCGAAACCAAAGGCAAGACCCTCGAAGAGATGGACGAAGTCTTCGATAGCGGCATTCCGGCATGGAAGACTCGTGCCGGTGGTTCTCGCCTCGACCAGCTGCAGCGCGACATCGAGACGGGCGAGCTCAAGGTCGCGACCGTGGGTCATCCCACCGTCCACCAGGAGAACGTTGAGCCCAAGGTGTGAATGTGATCTACCCTGAGAGTGAAATTCATGGATTATTGGGTAATATTGGAACTGGATAGTATCCGCGGCTGAGTACAGTATAAGATATCTTCATAGTAGTCATTGAACATAATAAATGGAAAGGTCTCAAGCAACCTTGCAATAACTGAGTGACCCTCACGGCAACAAACAAGTCAGATCAAGATGTTTAAACTTCCCTTATAAGTGTCGAAGAGTCATATTTGACTTTTTCTCGTTCGCACAAAAAAAAAGTAGGTAATAGCCCTCGTCATGAATTTCAATTCTGTTGAGTATGTCTATAGGATTATCTACATGCCATCCGGAAAGAAACACACTACTTGAAACTTCGAAAGATCAGTACGCCCTGGGTGGTACCTACTAATCAAAAAAGTAGCGTTCCAATATTCCAACACAGCACCATCCTATCGCTAACTTTTGAGTCATTCCACTATCCAAGATGCTATGATCATCACCAAGCACCTTATAACTCCCCGTGATCCCTAGCATCTTCAATGTTAGAAAAATGCACACCACCCAATGTACATAGCAGCAAGATTCCTCGGGTCGACTGCCTGCCGTATCAGGTTGTCCACATAGCCTTCCACACTCAGCGGAACACTATCTCCACGGACGAAGCCGCCTAGCTTCCCTCTGACAATCTCCAAAATCTCTTGTGGTGTCTCGGGCACTCCTGGTATCTTTTTCCTCTTCCTAGGCCCTATGAAATCCGCCGTGGGATCGTGGACAAACGTCTCAAGAATGGTAATAAGCGCATCTTCGTGCTGGCGCAAGAGAGCATAAGTGACTTCCGCTGTTCTGCGGAAGGGCCCTTCGACACCAGCAGGGCCCATGGCGCTTACCATGTTATGCGTCATGCGAAAAGGCACGAGTTCGGGCTTCTCAAACGTAAGGCCCTTGTCGAAGAGACAGTTAAAATCGACATGGAAGGTACCACCATTTCCTTCTTCGAGGAGAACATTTTCTCCGTGCCGATCGCCCAGACCCAACGCATGCCCAACGATGCTCATCACAGCACATGATCTCGTGTACCGCAATCGCGCTGCAAACCAAGCTTCCGGTTCTGGGAATGTTTCGACGAACCACTCGTGCAGTATAGATGGATACTTGCCAAGAATCGTGTGAGTGAAGATGTGGAGCTTTGAAGGATCGGCACAAGCTTCGTTCAGCAAAATGCGGATTTCACCATAATCGATGTTGATACCCTTCTGTCGGTATAAGCGTATAATGATATCACGCATTGGTTTCAAGCCTTCGACCCATTCGATAAGACCGCATTCTTCGTTCAGGGGGGTGACCCCGTATGTCTTAATATAAAGTCGCCGTTTGCTGGCTTCAACATTTCTTGTCAAAGCCCGATTGATCATAGCATTAAATTCCATGAGTCGCTGGTCTTTGCGAAGATCATCCTTTGGCTTGCAAAGGAGACTATAGGATTTTCCATCAGAGCCTAGTACAGTGATTTTTCGCGGTCGTTGAAGCGAGGATAGAACTAGAACATCATCCTGGAATTTAGAGATTGTTATAGCATCCTGTGGAAACGGGTTGTATGTTCGGAGGATCCTGCTGTCGTTGCTAGCAGGGAGGGTGAGTGTCATAGTGGATTCAATTGGAACGACGAGAGCGGATGGAGCGAGTTTGGCGTTGAAATTTAAGTCTTTTGACAAGCTTACATGTGACACCCTCTGTTCCACAGGCAGATCGCATGCTGTAAGTAGAGCATCCGTTAAACGTTGGCCTTGAGAAATGAGAGTTTTGAGATCGATGGTTCCATTCCTTCGCTTGGGATGTTCCTTTATTTGGTAAGCTATTTCCTTATTCTTTGTCGACCCAATACTACTTACCCGAAGCTTTTGCATTATGCTTGTGCCACGGGTGCGGCGCTCAGCTTGCTGAGAATATTGAACCGCAAGAAGACTCCACAGTGCCTGTTGTGGGTATTGCCCAGCCACTTTCACAATTATAAGTTGTAAAACTTCCCAGACACTGGGGTTAGGGTGGCTGATTCGTGTGATGATCTGGGAAAATGCCATATACCAAGAATAGGCAGGCATACGCTCACTCGCGTATCGTTTTATATACTTGTTAAGATGATCCAGATAATTCACCTTATGCTGGTGGAGGTCTTTATCCTTTGATAACCTGGGCTGAGAATTGACCACATCCATGCCCATGTCCAGCCAGAGGGTGAGCAGTTTTGGAATAGTTCGATAGTAGTATGTTGTCCCGTACACAGTAGAGCGAAGGTAGTTTTCAACAACCAGCTTTGCAGTTTCGCCAGCTAAATAAGCATTTGCTTGTTTGCCCACTGGAAGTGCCTTTTCTGACTCGTGAAGCTTGAGGTAATATCTTCCGAGATAATAGTGACCTCTGTCGAATTTGGGAAAATGCATGATTCCTTTAGCGAATTCTTCCTTGACTATGACACTTGACGTCTGCCCCGCTCTGTCGAGCCATTTGGCGAGGAGCAGCTGAGCGTGACATTTGACCTTGTTGGAGTTTTGCATCAGGTTTTGGTGGTTATTATACGTCACCGACACAGACGGCTCTATAGGTGTCATATCTCTTGTGACAAATGAGTTGATGGCTAATGCACCGCGGAGATTTTGGATGGCTTTTCGATGATGTCCTTCTTTCCATAGCATCTTGGAATATTCGATCTTGGATGCATCGTCACCTAACTGACCGGCGTGCATTATGGCGTTGAAAGCTGCCGGAGTAAAGTCCCCCTTTCGCGCCAGCCTGGCTGTAGTCAACCAGGCTGATGCAATGTCCAGGTCAGTGAACTCGAAACTGTACAACGTCAGTAAAGTAGTTATTGCAATGATGAAATATGCATACCTTGATAATTGCATAGCTGCTCTGCGAATTCCGAGCAAGTAATACTTGTCGGAAGTGTATGCACCAAATATTTCAAGTCGTCTGTCGAGGTTCTCTAGTAGTGCTTCTCGATCTGGCGTGACTTGAGCGGACACGCCACTGATAGTCTCTAGTTCATAGAGTACATGTGACTTGACAAGGTGATCATGAGAGTTATGCAATGAAGCTGTGATGGAAGGAGATAACCCATTTGCCAAGACCCTTCTCAAGTCTTTAATTGTTTTGCTAACTTCCTCCATCCTCTTATGCCGTAGAGCAAGTAACGCTTTGCCTATTCCTACGTTGAAATCTAGGGATGTCGGTTGATCATTCGAAGTAACAAGTAACTTCTCAAGCTGGTCCCATTTACCCGTAGACCAGGCTGCCTCTGCGGCGAAAGGTAGAGTGCTCGGTGATACAGAATTGGTTGCTTGAAATCCATCAACATAGTTGATTATGGCATCTCCAACACGGTTAGCTGCAATATACATAGTTTGCAGTCAGACTCACCATATTGACCAGACTCCTTCAGGCAAGTCATTAAATCGACCTGTGTCTCAGGATCGTTGGGTTTCTCTGCCAGAGCAAGTTCGTACCACGTCTGAGCAGCTGTCCAGCGCCCAGCCTTCCTGTGCTCCATGATCTGCTGTTCAGGATTTAACACAAGAAGATGTGCGGATATTCCCTCGATACTATCGGGTTCGTCGATCTGGGCGTAGATGTGTTGCAGATGAAGCAGCATTTCGTCCTTGACAAGGGCATCTTCTGTATCTTGGGCCTTTTGTTGCTCTTCACGATAATACTGCTCCCAATGAAATAGGGCACGTGCATAAGATCCACACTCGACTGCACGCTTAGAGATGACTTTTGCTGGAATTAGTTGCAACAGTCGCTCAACGGCATCGAAGAGCTTGATTGAGTCTTTGCTAGTAGTCTGCGCAGTTCCACGGCCAGTCTTCCCGGACGTAAGTCTAGCTTCCGATACAGCTTTTCGTTTCTCTTGTAACCATAACGCTAGATAGTCGAGTACCTGGAACACATTCTATATTGGATTAGAAAGCTTCGTTTTAGACTAGATACTCAACATACCTCACTGCATTGTTTGATGTTAGTAGCCTCTGTAGGGTCAACTGACTGCAAATCAGATTCAAGGACGCATAAGAGCTCTTGTCCAACGTTGCGAACATTTTCTTCATCACCCGAGACAACGATGCTCAGAACAGCGTAGGGAAGAATGAACGAGGCAATGGAAAGATCTTCGCGTCTAGCAACCCTCCCTATCGTAGGGAAAATTAGTTTAGCATTCTCAACTTTTGCCTTCTGTAGAAGGTCATGAGTGAACGTCCGCAGCCAAAGAGCATGACTGATCTCAAGACCGAATATTGGGTATTGAGCTGGTGGAGCCTCTTCGTTGGTCTTTGGGCTGTATTTGGAATCAAGAAAAGGCGTCAAAACTTTCTGGACAGGCTCTGAGAATTCATTCCAACGTTTTGCTGCCAGCGAAGGCGGGGAAGTCCCTCGGCTTGGATCGGTCACAGCAGCATTAAACCCGCATAACCTGCATAAATCCTGCATGAGCCACGCCAGCCAGCCTTGTGACTTAGCATTGGTTGTAGAAAGGAACACCCTGACTAAAACTTCCTCCAGCATGAAGGCAACAAATTGGACAACTTCCGCAGCCGATTCGAAGTTACTGAGCACCACAACCTGCTTCTTCTCCCGAACCGATTCTACGCGATAGGGATCAAGACCACCGACGAGGCCGAGACATTGAGCGCATAGGGTTCGAATGTCCACATGTTGACCAGGAAATCGGACGCACACATCCAGTAGAGAACGACTAAGTTGCATCAATACAGGCAGAGGCTTCTGACTGATTGCGGATTGATGAAGCAATTTTTGATGTTCCTCTAAGAAAGGTATGAGCTCTTTTAGCGCGTGTTGTACCACAACGGCATTTTCATCGTTACACCGCTCGCTGAAGATGGAGAAAAGTGTGAGTGGGTCCTTCTTAGCCTTTAATCGAACCATCTCGCTCTCTAATTTTGCAAAAACTGGGATAGAAGCCAAAGAGGCCAGGAATCCAATTTGCTCTTGCAAGAGTAGGTTGTGTTTTTGGCGGAGGTCTTCGAGGGCAACACCGACTTTCAATCTGGTCTCATCCGAGAATAGGGACCAATTATGAACGATGAGAGCAAACGTTTGACTGATGACGAGAGCTAGATCCTTCTCTTCTAGCACAGTGAGAAGAAGTGACCAAACATCAAAAGCCTGGTCGCTAAGATGAGTATCTGCCATGGCAGATTGGAGACAAGCCCGGATCTGTCTGTGTAAGTCTACAAGCGTCAAAACGTAAAATGGGCAACATACCTGTGTAAGAGCATAACAAGAATCTTCCCGCGCAAATGTAACTAGTTCTTTTATTGCCCCCACGCATCTTCTTCGCTCGGACAAATGATGGTTCCCCAGTTGGTTTTCGATTGGATCTGTGAAAGCCGCCATGACACCTAATACATGCTTCATAAGGAATATCTCCACCATATCCTTCGATTTTTTCTTCTGTGCCGACTTGCGTTGGCCATCTTTATGCTTCGTAGACTTGAGGCCGCTCTTGACATCGTCTAAAGCAGCAAGCCTTTTGATACCTTCATAATACTATCTTACTCAGTTATGTCCGTATACAGTGGAGCATAACTTACCAAGTCTTTGTCACGTTCGTCTTTATCTGCCGCCAATTTAAACACTTCACTAGCCATGGCTGCCGCGTCTTGCTGAACCAAATCATGGAACTCCTGTCCAATCTGACGAATGCCTGGCGCTACAGCTATGAGACTGTCCATAGCTCTCCGCTCTACGTCTGGACCTGCTTGACAGATGAGCAATGCAATGATACGCACAAGATGCGCTCGTGGTTGTAAACATAATTCCTCAACTGATGTCTTCTTCGCGTTGGCGATGCGTTGTAGAATGTCTTTCCTCTTGTTCAGAACGAGGACTGGAAGAACATCCTCATGAATCAAGATGAGAAGCTGATTCACGTAAGAGATCTCGCCAATCAACTCGACAACAAATTTTGCTTTCTGAGGTTTCGTGTGAAGTTCGTTGACGATAGAGAACCCTATTGTTCTCCAGTAAGGCCGTAATAGTTCTTGAGGTGATATGCTAAGATCATCAGCTAGCGAAGAAAGCTCATTGTAAGCTGCTCCGTAAATGACGGTATTTGGATGACCTAAATATTCCACAAGCTGGCCGAGGATGATGTGTAGCTCTTCCCCAGTGCAAATTCGTGCAGCCTGGCCGTATGACATGACTAAAGTTTCTTGTTGCGAGGGGACATTGCGCCTCGTAAGCTCCACTAAGAACTGAATTGTTGCTCTCCGGTTCTTATCGCGAGTCGGTTTAGATATGTCATCTCTGAGGAAAGTCATAAGTGACCGGGAGGCCACAATTCTCAATTCCCGTAAAGACCTTTGCATTGACTTTAGAAGCCATTCACCCAAAGAACTCATCTCGAGGCTAAGATAGTCAGGATCTGCTATATGGTTGAAAATACGTCCGATAGCAATCGCGAATAGTATCCGTGGTCGAGATGATTGTTGAAATATCTCTTCTAGCGCGACAGCTGTGAGGGCAGCGATAGCACCTTTCCAGTCTTCACCAGAGTCCTGTCTGTCCCAGTTCACTAAGGAGTCGCGCATGTTTAAGTTCGTTCCATCGCACAGAGTACACGTCGTGTTCTGCCAATGTCCCCATTTCACTTTGTTGGGTTTCAGACAGCGAGAGCCAGCACAGGCAATCTTGCCAAAAACTAAGAGCCAGTCTGATAGTTCCTGTTCCATGGATTTTTTGTCTTTATTAAGATTCGTGCATTTTGTTCTGAACTGGTTAGCTCGACCTTTGAATAGAAAGATCTGACATACTGTGCAACGGTATGGAGATTCGATAGATTCAGTACAGGAGATGCTGGAGTGCTGCCGTTTAGGAGCATGATCAAGTGATGATAAATATCGAGTTTATCATCTTCAGAATCTTCTCTAGTCCTACGACGTTTTGAAGGTGGCTCTTCATCTAAAGCATTCATTCGTCTGAATGCTTGTACAAGCGGGGGTGATTCTTTGTTGAGTTCGTCATTTATAAAGGGCTGAAGTGTACCCGAACATAAGATAGTCCGGAGTTCCTGGATCGTGGTCGGCCAACTACCAACTTCCGTCCATAGACATAACGAAAGCTATAAGTGTTAGCTGGCTGGCCTAAACGTGTTTGTGAGTACATACCTGTAAATCTCGATGAATGTGGTCCACCCGGGAGCTATTTTGACAGATATCGGTTACTGCTGGAGTCATGATCTCAATAATCACATTTCTTAGGTTTGATTTCTGATGATCGCCGACAGTGCTGTCCAGTGTACTCCGTAAACGATTGAGCAACAAGGCTAGCCGGGTCTGGTTGGAATCCGAGAGCGCTGTCGACAAATTGGACGGAACAGCATTTATAAGACCAGTAATAAATGGAATGGCTGCTTTCGTGGTAGAAGAGAAATCATCCATTGCATCAAGGCGTGGAAAAGCTAGCATCTCAAGGGATTGCATATACATAGCACTGATCTCGTCATGTAACGGTTCTTTGTTAGCACTGAATTCCCATTTCCCAAAATTGTCCCACAGGCTGAGACAGGTTTCCAAAGCCCATGGCCGAAGAGATTCGAGTGCAGCAGAGTTTACGCTCAGTCTACGTGTTCCAAGACACCGAGGAATTATTGCTCCAAGTAGACAAAAACCCGCATATACTGCGTGACTCAGAGACGGAAGAGATCGCTGAAGACCTTGAGGTAACGCAATAAACTGCTGGCTTTCGGGCCAGAGGTCGCTGATACTACTAACGCTTGGTAGCACCACTTCCATGGTCACCGCTGGAGCTTCGTACACAGTCTCTGTCGGCTCGATGGCAAGCAAAATACCTATACGTCGATTAGTAAGTCTCCAACTCACACGGATACAGATTGTGGGACCCACTTCCTATGCATGACCTGTACAGTCGGAAGATCGATTGAGCAGGATAGACACGGGTACCCGACCGAGCAGAAGAGTCCAGGCATGTACCGAGTAAGCCTATCACTGAAGCATGAGTAGCCACAAGGCTCTCTTGAGCTAGTAAACCTAGCACTTTTGGGAAAAGCCAGAGAATAACAGGTGACCGAGAAGTTTCAGCCGCGTCTTCGGCGTGTGTCGGGGCCAACAGCAGGTAGGGTTTTTGCTGAAAAATGACGTTCAGAGCAGCAATGCATTGTGTGCCTTGTGCTATCAGATGGTTCATAGCAAAAGGATCCCCCTCGAACAGTGGATCTATCCCTCCTTCTGTGATCGCGAGGATAAAGGCGATACAGACTGGGTCCGGATCCTCTAGAACAGGGTTGGACAGGAATTCTTTTACCAGCTCAATGAAAGGCTGTTTGTCGGCATTGCTTTGCTGTGCCCTTACGTGCGCGGCACTATGAACGATTTGGGCGGGGATAGTAGAAGGTGGCGGAAGCCCGTTCGAATTGCCATTTGGGACATGGCTACTTGGAAGCGCCTGCCGTTGCGTCGAACCCCCGCCTCTGCGGGTCATCGTGAGTCTTTACTAAGCGCTCATGGCGAACGGACGCTATCTATAAGACGGTACTGTAAACGTGGTAAAGAAAGCGGCCGACAGTGGTCTGGGACACGGAGAACCGACTTGATAATACGACGTAGTGGTCCCTTCAACAAGGTTACGCGCGCGAGCAAAATCGCGACTTCCCGTGACCTTGCCAAGACCACTAATCACCCTCCGCGCGCTACAGATGGATGCAATGCCCCAGCGGCATCCCCGCATCTTCACAAAGCACTGAAAAGCTCCTGAACCTCGCTCTGCTCTCATCATAATACTAAGTTTAATAACGATGGGTGGTCCGTTTGCCTCCAAATCATTTTCCTCGACTCTCCCCACCTCGCTCGCCGCCCGCTACCGCAAAGCCCTGACGAAGCACCCGTTTCTTCTCTTCGGTCTTCCATTCCTCACCACAATTGTTGCCGGATCTTTTTTTCTTACGCCTGCGACTGCGCTAAGATACGAGCGCTATGACCGGAAGAATCAACAGATAACTCAGGAAGAAGCAATGGGATTGGGCAAGGATAGAAGGAAAGTGAATATGCGGGACGAATACTATGTGAGTTGAACTTATTTTATGGCCGAGAGAAACAATGGGTGCTGATGGTTTGACAGAGGCTTCAAGCAAAGGACTTAGAGAACTGGGAGCAGCGGCGCGTTAAGCGACTACCTGGCGAAATTGACGGCGTCTTGGAGTAGACATGCTGAATGGTGACGCTTCAAGCGTGAAAGGCGTTTGCAGATTCCAACACAATCTCGGAAATCTCAGATTATGGACTAAGATTACATTGTAAAAGTAGCAGCTTACCACTAATAGTGTTGTATTATACGTTAAGAGACGAGGCTTGCTCAAGTGTTTTCAAAAGGAATAGACAACCTTGAACAGCCTCCGGCCGTCACCAGCCTGGACCTTGATATACCGAATGCTAGTAAGATGAACACATCAAGAGCAAGAGTAGGATATATCTTCCATAACGCTTCTGCAATGATGATGGCGCATGTTATTGTGGGTCCACTACTTAGCCCGTGGGCAATTACTAAGACCCAGCTCAAGGACCAGCCCAAGGACCAGCCAGTATGTAGGTTCCGAGTCCCCCGTAATTATATCCTCCCTCCCATTCCTCCTTATCCCGAACATAAAATCGTCCAAACGTTATCAGGGCTACACCGCTCTTCGTGAAGAGGTCTATTGGCCTAGATGTGGTATAATGGTCTTGCAATTGGCGAGATTGAGCCGGATTATGAAATTGACTCCTGCAAATGCCTAAATGCAGCGAACTGAAGAATTAAAAATGCGAATTTACTGCTTGATCGCATAGGTTCGTCGGAACATGCCGTCAATTCCGGTCAGGTAGTAGGTACCAGGGAAGAGGTCATCGGCTTTGCCCTGAGGCTGATAGTCCTTCTTTAGATGGGCACGCTCGCGCAGGTTGCACATCTATATAGACGTTAGTCAGAACTAGACAGTGCGAGGTTATGTCCTTGTATCTCACCTCGTCATAAACCTCGGGAGCAACGGTGCGACGAGCGTCAAGGCGCGCATGCACATCGAGCTTCTTTTGGATCTCGGTCAAGCTACCCTTGACCTTGAAAGAGAACATGGACGAAGCAAGACCACTGCCATAGCTGAACATGGCAATGCGTTTGCCTGTGGAGTTCTCACCGTCGATATTGGAGATGAGGCTGCACAAACTACCGTAGACACTACCACAGTACATGTTGCCGCACATGGTTGGAACTTGGATGCTGGGCTGCACGCGTGCATTGAACCTCTTCTTAGCCAGAGCCATGAAAGTCTTCTCAACTACCTTATCGGTGATGGAGGCAGCATAGTCAAGGTCACGGAGCTCAGCAGGTACCTCGGCGAAGATGGAGCTGGAGGGATTCGCCAAGAAGTCGTTGTAAAGCATACGCGCGTACGACTTGGAGACGAGCTTGCAGGTGGGGGCATGGAAGCACATGTAGTCGAAACGATCCAGGGGGGTTTCTTGCTCTTGCGAGTGACCATTCACCCCGTTGGCGACATTTGCACCATTTGCCTGGCTCTTGAGCGTCTGCTCACGAGAATTGTATGCCTTGTAACAGGCATCGACTGCTTCGGTATAGCAGCGAATAGAAAAGTGGCCATCTACCACAGGGTATTCGCTAGTCAGGTCGGGCTTGTAGAAATCGTAAGCATGTGTGATGTACGAGCCGCGTAGACCCGGCTCCATGACAATAGGGGCGTCAGGGCCAATGAGCATAGCCACACAACCAGCTCCGCCCGTGGGACGCGCGTTGCCCTTCTTGTACAGAGCAATGTCTCCTGCCACAACAACGGCATCGCGACCGTCCCATCCCGAGGATTCTACCCAGTTGACGCTGTTGAACAGGGCATTCGTGCCGCCGTAGCAAGCGTTAACTGTGTCTACACCCTCAACATTGAAGTTGCCAGACTCCTCGAAGAGCTGCATCAAGACAGACTTGACCGACTTCGACTTGTCAAGCAGCGTCTCTGTGCCAACTTCAAGGCGACCAATCGACTTGGGGTCGATGTTGTATTTCTTGAATAGCGAGGAGACGGTGGTCAGGGCAAGCGAGTACATATCTGTGCAGGGGGCGTTAGCTCGCGTGCCTCGGATGCAGGATTGCTTGCAGGGGGCGTACCCTCACGGTCGTCGCAGAAGGACATCTTGGTCTGGCCGAGACCAATGGTGTATTTGCCCGTGGAGACGCCATCGAACTTCTCGAGCTCGGCCTGGTCAACGCACTGAAGACAATGTTAGAGAGGGTTTGGCAAGGTGGGGGGGGTGGCGCAGTTTCTGAGGACGACTTGCCTGGCTGGGAAAGTAAAGCTCGATGGCCTTGATGCCGATATTTGCAGGGCGAGCGGCCATGGCTGGGTGCAATTTTGGGGGGTAGATGGAGGGGGGAAGGGTGGTGGAGATGGTGGAGGAAAAGTAAGAGGGCTCAGTGCTGGCGGGGCGTACACCGCTGGTTAAGTACGACGACTTAGATGTCGCGACAAGGCAAATTGCGGTCAGGGTAGCGGCGATCTTCGTGGCAATTGGCGGTGGCTACCTGCTACTCTAGGGCATGGCAGGAGGCGTGTTAGCTGTTTTGGTGCGCAGAGTCTGGGTGTCTGGGTCCCTTAACGAGCGCCGAATTCCGGACCCTGAGGGAGCGAATTTTTTGGTGAGGCGCTTTCAAGCTTTCGCTCTCTCCCTCTGTGACCAGGACGCACGGGCGGGGAGGCTCCTGCGCAAGGCGGGGCAAACGCATCATCACGGTTGCGAGCACTCGATTTCAAAGGAGACTCGTTACTATTGTTCGCTCCACGCTCGACCGACGATTGCGATGGCTCCTTTTTGTTTGCCTGCCTGGTGCTTGGCCGACAGCAGCTGCCCTGTACCAGTACCAGTACCAGCACCAGCACCAGCACCAAAGGGTCCGGGCCGTGCCCTGCAAAGTTTATCGCCAGCATGGCGAGAGAGCCTATCACAGAGTCACTTGGCTTTCCTGCTGGGGCGAGCACTTGGGTGGGATGCTTTGCTCGCTACGTTCTAGCGCCAGGAACGGGCCTGCGATTTTTCGTCCAGGAGCGTCGTCGTGCATGTGCCAATCATCGCCTGCGCCGTTGGGGTACAACTTCTTCCATGTGCACGATACCTACCGACATGTGTTGTGCGGTAGGAAGATAGGGTACAGCAGTACATCTGCTGTCATCCATGTGCCATGTGCCGTGCCTCTTGAGCTGCAGCCCTCCACGCCACAGCCCAGCCTTCACACAGTACTGTGCATCGACATGGCCTCTCTCCATCTTGGCACCCATTTTTCTCTCTCCCCCACAGCTTGGCCCATCGATGGCTTTGAAACGTCCATGCTGGCGTCAACGTCAACCCCATCCGCCAGGAATAAGCACGTCCTTTGTCCATGCAGAGCAGCAGCAGCAGCAGCCTTCAGTACGGCTTGATGGTCTGTACACCCTCTCCAGCGCATTTGGCGTCGGTGGGTCGCCCACAGCAGTGGCGCAAAGGGCATTTTGCGCGAATATCAACCCACAAATCCACCGTGGTCCTCATGTAGCTCTGCTTCGTACATACATGCTCTATATAAAGTGCTCACCCATTCGAGGCGGGAGCACTCCCGTAAGCGACTTCTGGAGTAGCAATTAATATCCATGCCTTTGAACGGCCCATCTCCGGATGTTTGCATATTAGCCCTGGCGCTCCCGCGACGCGATGCGCAAGAATGAGGCCACGGCCGTGCGTGAGGTTGGGGAACTCGTCAGCGTCTAGCAGGCGCAGCAGTAAGCCAGCGTCTCCTGGTGCCATTGATGGCAGCCGTGTACAAGGGCAGGCCAGCGCGCAGCGTGGGAGCGGGAAATGCCGTCCAGGGCTCGGGCGAGGAGGGTCGGCTGCATATTGAGGGCTGGAGCGGAGACGATCAGCCGTGCCCGTGGCTAAATCGACAGCAGCGAGCTGTGCATGGTTGTGTAGGCACTGTACCGTGCTGCCCTGTAGAGAGCCGGAGGGCACGCAGAAGTCGAGTTGCAGCGCATGGCGTCAGTGGCCCCACGGGCGGGTGAAGAAGCTATTGGGAGGCAAGCGGTGCTGAAACCGAGGGGGTGAGGTCCCTGTCTAGCGCCCATTCTGCTTGCTTCGAGACAACGGACCAATGCCACCCGCTCGTCTCAAGCCCGCCCTTCGTCCCGTGTCAGGCTTCCTGCATCTTGCACTCAACACCAACGGCCGCCGCTCTGCCACCCGCGACTGCCCCCATCGCCCGCCGCTTCGCCCCACGCCGTATCGCGTTTGCTGCGTGTTCCCGACCGCCTGTGCGACTCACTGGCGGCTTGCTGGAGCGCATCCGGCCCGCCCCGGCCTGCTCAGGGACGACGCCGACCTCGCCATGGACCGACGCAACAGCAAAGACGGTCAGCCCCCGCGCTCGCCCCCAAATCCCGATGTCTTCGACGACGAGTATGCGCTGGACCCGGACGAGGAGGATTTCATGCCCTCTGTCTCTGACGGATTTCGCCCCGTGAACACGAGCAACGCGAACCCCATCGACGCCCGCGACATTCGTTCGAACCATGGCCAGGAAGCGCCGCGGCCTCAGACCACGCCTACCAAAGCCCCAGAGGGTACCGACTTGCGGAGAACTGCCACGCGAAACAGCACCGCCAAAGTGCCGTTTGGGCGCGAATCTTTGTCACTGGACAGCCGCTCTCGTGCCGTGCATCAACGAGGGCCCAGCTCGCAGGCGACGCCCTTGCAACACCGCACCTCGGTCAGCTCGACCGCCTCCTTCGCAACAACGACTATTTCAGATGGTCCATTCGGCACTGGCCCCAGCCACCCCTACGGCATGTACCCACAAACCACCGTCGTCCGCAGCACGAGCAGTGCGACCAACTCCGCCCAACACCCACCACCGCCACGCCCATTAGGACCCAGTCACCCTTATGGAATGTACCACCAGAACATAGTGGAGGACGAGCCGCCTATGCCTCCCGTCCAGACGACCATTCCTGTTGGTTTTCCAGGGATCAGCACTGGCTTTCACAGACAGATAGGACCAGATGGCGAAGAGCAGGATATCATAGGCCCGTTTGGGCACATGGAGCAACTCCCACCGTATTCAAGACATCCTGAGGAAGGACCAACTAAAGCCTCCTTGGCAGCGGAAGCCAGCGCTACGCCTATTGAACCAGTTCCCAACCCAATGGCCAACTCCAACGACGCACTATTAACAGATACAGCACCCCCGTCGCCCAGGTCACCTGTTTCGCCCTTGGCATCTCCTCCTCTTACCTTTATTGCACCTGCCCGCCTTCCACAACAACGTCCAGAGACACAAACTGGGAGTGTGGCACATCCCCGGCCACCGACTACATCCGAATCCGCCTCTCTGCTGACTTCTTCTGAGGAAGTCGTACTTGAGAAGCAAGAATCAGAATCCATTGTCACGAAAGACAGCTGGCGGTCTAAGCGACTATGGGGCAGAATTCCAATCACCATAGCTCTGATAATGCTCGTGCTGTTGTTGATATTTGCCATTATCATTGGTGCCGCCATAGGCACTTTTCTTGCAAAGAATAAGGACAAACCCACGCAGGACGAGTATAGCCCTACCAAACCCGAATATCCGTAAGTAGGAATCATAGTCCGCAGATCAGCTGCTGACTTTAATAGTGCATCTCAAGTCTCTGGAAGCAACAACCTCTTTGGTGCGACCCCCATCACAACTCCAACCTCTCTACCATCATTACCTACTGGACAATTCTCCCTACCTTTGGGCTACGCTCAAGAGGCAAGCCCTGGTTGCCTCCTCCAAGGCAACCAGTACAGAGCCTGGTCATGCAAAATGTCATTCGCGCCGCTCCAAATAATCATCAACAATACTTCCGATGGCTATATTGCTTCCTTACAGACCTGGGTTGCTCCGGACGGCAGTATTCAGTATGGCCTTCAGGCGCCAACAGTGATCACATCTCCATTACAGCTCGTTACCGACCTAGATTATAGGGGCTATGGACCAGCATGGCATTTCTCGGCCAGGTATGATAAAGTAGTCGTTTTACAGACTGAAGAGTTTGTTGCAGGGAGCTCGCTCCGTAAACGTGACCAGGGACCTGACAAGCCCGCTTTCCGCCATCGATTCCAAGTACAGCCCGGCGACAACCCATGGTACTGTATCTGGAACTCCACCTACATTGAGGGCTACATATATGCTAAAGACAATTCCACCGCTGCGAGTATGACCAACTATCCGACTCCAAATCCTACCGATCCATTTGATGGCTCTGAAGCCACGTCTTCATCAACATCTACGACCATATCGTCTGCAGTCGCCACCCCGCCACCCCTCCAAAGGGATCCACAAAAGCGTGATGATAGGGGCAATTTTCGGTTTCCTTTTCCCTACCCTCGTATTGTGAAGGTCGAAGAGAGACGACTTCCCGGCGCACCACAACCATTTTGCCAGAAGATGCAGTTGCTGGATAATGGTCAACTGGCAGCAGCATCTGGCAGCAACGGCGGGCCCATTATAGTCTATCTGCAGGAACAGGATCCGACCATTGAAGATTTCATTCAGTCATCATCGTCATCTCAAGCATCCAACGGGACAAAGAAGCGTGGGGAAGTGGAGAAGCGAACAGATCCATCGAATGCTTGCCATTGTCAGTGGATGTTTCAGTAGTCACTGCTATTGCTTTAAAAAGAACCAACCAACGAGCGGCGTAACTGCATTTTCCAGCATTTTTAGGACAAACGGCATTGACGATACCATGGGATTTGAGTTTATGGGTGGATTGTTCATGATTATTTCAAATTAAGGTGTTCGTTGGCGTCCACCTTTGCAGCATTTACAACGTTCCGAGTTGACTGAGTCGGCTCACAGCGTTAGTTTTCGTTTTCGCATCGCATATTTCCTTTTCTGTTGTATAGCTCCGCGCCGATGCACCCAAGTGTATCCTCGAATTTTTTTTCTTTATTATCCATCAACGTGATGTATTTCCAGTTACGTTCGATGGTTCCTAGCTTGTGGAAAAAGCGACAACATTTGTCTGGCACACCGATCTAGGGAACGATCCGATTCCAGATTGAAGAAGCGGCACTTCTAGACTACACACCGCGGAAGTGGTCTCCTTCTTTTGTATATAGAAACACATTATGAAGTAAAGAAGAAAAAAAAAAAAAATTTGGACATCGACCTTGACATCAGCTCGATTATGCATAGCAAGCAACGTCCCCCCCTCTTCCCTTTCCCATACGAATAGACGACGGAGTTGCCCACCTCGTCCGATGCCACGCCGTAGAAAAGGGAACACGACACGCCCGACACAAGCATCTGCCCCTCGGAAATGCCCTCGATTAACGCTTGCGTCCTGCGTCGACCATGAAGCTCGGGACGGCCGAGAGAACTCACCTCCGTCTCTATCGCTCTCCTGCGCCTGGCAGCAGCCCGCGGCGACCGCCCAGCCCGCGCTACCAACCCCCTTTCCCGCCCGCCTCTTCTCCGACCGTTTTCGAACCGCCGCATCCGGCAGTATCTATATCCGGCACGCGCGTGGGAGAAGGGCCGCCCAATCCGTGGCTAGGGAGAACGGTCCGAGGGGGGGGAGGGGGGGAAGGCTCGCGTTACTCGTCTCCTAGTCTACTTCAAATCGTCGTTTCGAGCGCTCCGTCGCTGGGCGGAACCTTGAAGCATCTACTTCATCGATTGGTTTCGTGACGCCGCGGGAAGTGTGCGTTTCCCCTTGGTCAATACATCTTTCCCCCTGGAAGGGTTGCACCAAAGGGGTTTTTTTTACTCATCCTAGGCAGTAGTATACCGAATGGTGATGGTGGTGGTGGTGGCATCAAGTCTACAGCACAATCTGCATGCATGTGTTAGGAAAGACACATGACACCTTCCATATGGGACACCGAAACTAGCATCCGAAGCCCGTCGTACCCGAGCATGGGAGCTGTGCTAACTACCAAGCAGTTTGAAAGCAAACTACACCATATACACACACCCTGATATCCGATACACTTAGGTCTTACCTCATCACGCGGGTGCCGCGTTCTTCGCTACTTCCTCGCTTCCACCTTCGGCCAACTTCTCTGTGGTATCTTTCTGAATTTCTGCCTCGAGACTCTTGCGCTCCTCCAGAGATACACCTCCGTCTGGAACTTTATCTTCAATCTCCGGTTCCGCCTCAGAAGGATCTACAGTAATGCGATCCGTCTTATTAGCGGTTTGATCTTCGATAGGCTCGTCCGGTGCTTCCTCCACCGCAATATCCTCTTGAGCGCTGGGCTGAGCTTCTTTGATTGTAGTTGGCTCAAGATTGGCTTCGCCGGGCTCCACATGCTCTTCCTTTTCCAGCACATCTTCCGAAGCCTTCGGTTCCTCAACACCGGAAGAAGAATTCGGTTCCTCAATATTAGAAGTAGACTTCGGTTCCTCAATACTAGAGGAAGTAGACTTCGGCTCCTCAGTATTGGAGGAAGTAGGCTTCAGTTCCTCAGTATCGGAGGAAGTAGACTTCGGTTCTTCAACACCCGAAGAAGACTTCGGTTCTTCGGCGCCAGGGGAAGAAGACTTCGGTTCTTCAACGCCGGAAGAAGACTTCGGTTCCTCGGCACCGGAGGGAGAAGACTTCAGCGCGGCATGAAGTTTGGAGCTCATTTCTGCGGCTGGAACGTACACTTCACCACTCTCGCCGATCTGCCAAACGGTGGTGATGATACCCATTGACAGATTTTGCCGGGGCGCGGTCACCTTCGGAGCAGAGGCAGCAGCAGATGCGGGCGCAGCGGATGCGGGCGCAGCGGTTGGCTTCCTCCTCTGTGGACCCTTGGCCCTGCCCTTTCGGGCGTCTTGCAGAGGCTTTGGTGGCTCTTCCACCTTTTCAGGTTCCGGTTCCGGTTCCTTCACTTTTGGCGGGCCGAGACCAAGCTTGCTGTTCAGGTCCTTCAAGAAGCCAGCTTGTAACGCAGCAATCTTCGATCCTGCTGGGCGGGCAGGTACAGGAGGCTTCGGCTTTGGTTGTGGTACTGGCCCATCATTCTCTTCTGACCCCAAGGTAGGAACCTTGTCTGTGGATTTAATGAGCGGCTTACTTGGGCGAGCGGGAACCTGAGGCTTGGGCCTGCCCGGAACAATGGGTGCTTTCTTGTCAACGGGTGAAACCTCTTTGGTCTTTTGCGGTCGAGCAGGAATATTGGGCCGGGCGGGGACTGTGGGCTTCTCTGCGGCTGGCGGATCATCCACATATTCGTTAGTATCATCTGTTTGTGGCGCGCTGACAGTCGTCTCTAGTCTGCCGTGATCCGGGGCATCTTCCCAGATATCCTGACTCGGGAAGCGTTGTTGCATCCCAGGACGGGTTCCAGACGCTTTTTCAAGGTGCTTGTTAGCAAATCGTTTTGTATGCTCAGGCAGGAAAGATTGTTGATCTTCCTTGGTGATGTTCTCCTTCCGTGCTTGCTCAGCCTCTGGTTTTTCAAAGACCTGTGCAGCGCCCGTGTCAGCTGGTGTTTTTGGTTCCTCTGGAGCTTGCGGAGTATCCACAGTAGTTTCAAGCTGAAGACTGCTGGGAGTGTCCTCCCAAACATCTTGACTAGGGAAATGATGGCGAGCGAGATCAGGGCGCTTGAGTTTATCAACGGATGACTTGGCTTTCTTGGGTACATCTTCGTCTTCAGGGAACAGTGGTTCATACTCCTTTGTTGATTCTAGAGGAGTACCAGATCGATCAAACTGTGCCGGGCTAGGGATAAATCGCTGCGTACTACCACGACCGTCCCTGCTAGAGCTCCTGCTGTGAGTGCGAGGCTTCGTGATGTATGCTGGAGTACCATCCTCGTTAACGGTGTACTCGCCACTGGCCCGCCGTTCCAGTTCAGGCGACACTGCCGGCTGCCTCCACTCTGCTTCAGGGTGCTTCTGGACCTGGTCCGATGCAAGAATCGGAGTGCCATAACCATGCTCCGAGACCCAGCCCCCCTCTTCACTTGTGTTTCCACCTTTGCGTCCAAGATCGTGAGTCGGAGGGTCGTAGCCGCCGCCATGGACCTTGCTCGCACGGTGAGACGGAGGATCGATGTGAATCACGTCCTCTTCAGCCTCGCTCTCGTTTGTTTTCTGCTTTGTAAGAGCATCAGCTGGGAGCTTGGTCTGGCGCAAAGGCGATTCAGCAGTAGGAGCAGTCTTGCCACTTAAGGAACCCGGACGACCAGACTGCGGCCGCGGAGAGGTCATGCGCGATGCGTACTCTTCACTGGCAATGTATCCAATCTGCTCATCAGGCGTTCCAATGGCTTCTCGGGAAGTACCTGTCATTCAAATTAGCATCGTAGCCATGTACTATTGCATAAGTTCAATTACGTACCCATGCCAATGCCCTGAGCCCTCGCAGCATGAACCAGACGATCGAGCTTCTCTGATTCCCAATTGTAGTCCTTCCTGTTCTCTTGAATATGCGGGCCGTATTCGCCAGCTTTCTCGCGTTTCAGGTCTTCTGGATGCCTTGCGTACCATTTCTGCTCAAACTCATCATTTCCGATCTTACCATGACCATGCATGCCATAGCTGCCAGGAGGGCCGTGAAAGATCTCACGGCCGCTCTTGGTCCTACTGTGATGGCGGGATGAACCACCCTTATTAAAGAAGCCAATTCCCGTCGACTGGCTCTGTTCGTATGGTGATGGCGTAGGAGCCTGGACGTCTCCCGCATTCCGAAACATGGGCACCTGAACACCAATCTCAGGGATACCGTGCTCCTCCTCATCTTTGTACACAGAACTGGGGCGAGAGGAGATGGAGCGACCAGAGTCGCCTGACGGCTTCACTTCTGTACTAAGCCGACCGAAGCCTGCAGCCGCCGCCTGTTCTGAATCGGTGCGCGTCACCGTCTGGATCCTGCTCTTAGCTGTAGAGCTTGGGAGCGAGGCTTTGGGAGCGTGAAGAGGCAGATCGCCAGCCACCTGGCCCATCTGTTCCGGTTTCTCGGTCTGGCTCTGATTCGTCAGCGTCTTGGAAAGATCCTCGAAGCTGGCATATTCGGAGCCCTCCTCGCCCAGAGACGGTAGGCTGACACTCGGCGGACGGGGCGGGAGCTCAGCATTAAGGTGGCTCTCCTTGTGCGGCTGGCCATTATGTAGGAATGAGGGATCGTTGAGCGGGGACCGAGCGAAGGTATCCCGGTTGGGAGAGACGGAGCGGTCGATGCTGCGCTTCGGGCGTGGGGGCACCTTTGGGACGTCCATGTATGAGGAAGAGCCCGGTGTCGTGTTTTGAGTTCGCGATGGACGCGGAGGTATCTGTGGTGGGGCCGACATTGTTTCGTGTGAGGACGGTGGGGGGAAAGGAAGTGATTTGGAGATGGAGTGGTATGGCGAGGTGGTTTGGAGATGAAGCTGCCCAAGATACAAGCGTCAGTGAGGTGTCGCAACGACCAAGAGGCAGCTGAGGCGTGAAACGCAGCTTGTGAGATAAGGCAGGAATCAAGCGGACCAAGCTAACAAAGCTCTCCGTTTCGACGAGCACAATGACGATGCACCAGCTAACCCGGGGCTGGCCAATCAAGGGGACACGAGCTGAACACTCACCTAGGATTGCGCAATTGGGGCGCCAGAGAGGGACCAGGTACACTTCAGCTTCACGGCTGTGTCAGGGCTGCAAACGGCGCAAACGGATCGCTGGGCCTAAGAAGCAGACGGCGAGCTTAAGTACGGGCGCATAGGGCGACCCGCAATGATGCAAGCTCGTCTCTGGTCACAGGCCCTGGCGGTTTGCATGCAGAAAGGGGCAACGGGTGAAAACAAGAAAAGCCCCGCCCGCCCTGGGTGCTCGCTGGAAGGCTCACTAACTGGTCTGCGGCGGTCGTTGCAGTCTCCAGGCGCATTGAACTGCCTCGAGGGGCCCCGGGGCTCGCGCCAATGCCGCGTCTCGCATTGCACTCGCTGCTGACCTCCACAAGGCCGTGCTGCCCAGCCGCTAACCATGGCCGTTCTTCCTCGCAACTCTCCTTCCCTCGGGCTGAGGCATTTCTTCTCCAGGCCAACAGCCGCGCGCAGAGTCTTCCCCTACCCTACGCCACATGTCCGCTAGCCTTCCCCGCGCCTGATCACCTGGCAGCCGGACGTCTGGGCGAGCGGTTCCCTCAACCATGCTATACCCCTGTAGTTCACTTTTTTGCCGTGTCTTCCACACGGGCGCAGCAGACGGGGGCACGTTGCCGGGACACGGCCAGACATGTATGTCGGGACAGCCACGCCATCATCACTGCAATCGCTCCTCCAAGATGTGAAGGAAACGGCGTACGCGAGCAACATCAGTCGGGCTGGCGCCCCGGGAAACCAGATCTGCCATCGTCATGTCCATCATGTGGGCATCTCATGCAGGTTCATTACGTAGCTTCTCCATGCCAAAATGACATCGTGCCGTCCCTCTTCCGCAGAGTTCCTCTGGGCAGTGCCAGAGGCCTAGGCGCCTCTAGATACCCTTTAGCCTCTTGCTCTACTCCCGTACGCTATACCATGAAAAGCAATCCTCATCCTGCACGGGCAGCAAGTGGAATCCGGTACATACCGCCATTGTCAACGTAAAGCAAGCATGTATTGCAGCTGCCATATCGGGTCCATCAAACTACCTAAATAGCTCATTCGTCAACCAGAACATCGACAGACCCCTTTTTGTGACCTCTTCTCCACACGAACGCCTAGCTATCCATTGGTGATACAAAACTTGTTAAAAACAACAAACCAAGCCTTCTGAGTATGGGACCCATAGTGCTCAACCGGTAGAGCCTTCCGACCCTGATAATGTCACAGAAGTTTGTCTGCGTCAACCTGCAGCTTTCGTTAACCCAACTTCGATTCGTCATGCTCGTCCTAGTGTCCCCAAAAGGGCCCCATCCTTTGTTTGAACATGGTCTCTTCCCATCTATATGATCATCTGTGCAACGCCGTGGCCGCCGAGAGTCTTGCTGCCTTGGAATGCCTGGCCCTTGACACCAGCAAGCGCATAGAATATGGCGGCGATCAACAAGAAAATGGCCGCAGCGATCAGACTGGTGGTCATTGCGGCAAGGCTGGCCCACTGGATGGCGCTCATGCCAAGGTAGATGAAAGCGCGCATATAGTTGGTCTCGAATTTGCGAATGAAAGCGTCAAACTTGGACGACGTCGGGCAGATTCGGAGGAGGAGCGGTATCTCAATGAAGATTATGATGAATGCGCATACTCTATTGACTCGTAAGCATCTCTAATGGGCTACGTTGGGCCTTGGGTCTACGCACAAGCAAACAATGCTAAAGGCAATGACCCAGCTGGCGTGGAAGATGTTGGCTATGCCGAGTGCAAAGCACAGAAAGATGCAGATAACACCGGTCCTGTCCATGGTATTAGCACTTGGATGCTATATGTAAATCGCCAAGAGTCAGGATCTCGCGAAACGGGCTTCTAGATAGCGGAGATGGGTGAATCGAGCATGGAAGTGCGGCCTCCAAGACGCACATGTTGTCCTATGAATTCTTTCTGGAAAGCTGGGGAATCAACGTGCGACTGACCATTGACCGTAGATACCTGTGCGGCGAGTGATGTCAGCAAGCAGTCTTCAGCTCCGACAGCAAGGGGTCCTTACTAAAGTTCCGCGACTTGAACTCCTCAGCAAGCGTCATGGCGATGATACTGGCTCCTCAGAGCTTCGTTGTAAAGGGTAGGGGGGATAAAGTACGGTGTGTGGATAGTGTGAATGGTGTGGTGCTGGCGGAGGATAGCTCTGTTGATGCGCGGGAGCTCAGCCCTACGGCAGACGAGTAGGCGTGGGTGGATATGGCAGTGGCTTGGATAAATAGCGACGAGGTTGGTGTACGCGTCAGAGCGCTGTGGCGCTGCAATGGAAGAGCGGCGGGGAGGTGTGTAAAGTGTTGCCTGGCAGTGACAGAGCGGCAGCGCGATGATGGAGGTCGGAGGCGTCGGTTTCCAGAAGTTCCACGTAACGGCATGCTAGCGCGGCTTTTGCCGAATAGCGAAAGCGCAGGGGGCGGTGGTTGCGTTCGCTGTCTTTGTCGGGCGCAGGCGCAGTGCGCACGCAAGTCCGACTGTCCGACTGAGACTGAGACTGCGACTTGTCCTGGCCACACTTTGCGTTTTGCCATGCCTATTCCGGGTTTCGGCCGCCGCTTCCCAACGCAGAGTCGCTGGACAGGAACAAGAGGAAAGAGCAGAGCACACAGCGCGCGCCGCCGGCCCTGCCCATATGGCCCAGCCCGACAACGATGCCCATGATGCTGAGTCCATCTACACCGCACCCTTTCGCCCTCAGCTTTCCAAGCACGACGGCCAACAGCCCTGCCAAGCCGCATCTGCAGATCCCCCTAGCACCATGAACCCAGAGGAAAAGGCGCATCATGAGCGTTTCATGCGAGAGGCCATAAACATGGTAAGCTGCCCTCGCCGTCTCTGGCCACGCTGTGCCTCGCTGACCTCGAGCCTCCGTGACAGGCCGAGCTGGCACTCAAGAGTGACGAGACACCTGTTGGCTGCGTCTTCGTCAAGGATGGCGAGATCGTTGGACGCGGCATGAACGAGACGAATCGCACCCTCAATGGCACGAGGCACGCCGAGTTCGTTGCTCTTGCCGGCATTTTGTCCAAGCATCCCATCAGCATCCTGCAGGAAACAGACCTTTATGTCACCGTTGAGCCCTGTGTCATGTGCGCTTCCATGCTGCGTCAGTATGGAATCCGAGCCGTCTACTTCGGCTGCTGGAATGAGCGCTTTGGCGGTACTGGCGGTGTGCTCAACATCCACTCCGAGTAAGCTTCACCGAATGGTAACGCTGGACGCAGAACTAACCATTGCAGTCCAAGCGTTGACAAGCCGTATCCCGTTCACGGTGGTATCTTCAGGGAAGAGGCCATCATGCTGCTGCGCAAATTCTACGTCCAGGAGAATGAAAAAGCGCCAGAGCCCAAGCAGAAGAAAACACGTGAGCTGAAGACAGAAATTCTTCCCATGGACATTCACGCCCCGAAGTCTACCCCGACACCTCCGGCCACTGTTGCTTCGGTGTCTATGACTGCAGCTTGCGCTATCGCTTCTACGTCCTGAATGACCTCCCTTTCCTCATTACATGCATAGATACCCATTTCCTATAGCTGTGGTCATCCATAGAGTTACACCTGAAATGAAATAATTCACAGTATAAGACACTGCAATTATACATGTTCGTATGTTCAACCAAGCTGAAAACACCCTAGTAGTCATGGCGTTACTTATATGCCAGCTCGATAAGTTGCCTCTTTTCGCCACTTCTGTACGCTTGCATGTTTCGATTGCGGAACAGAAGTGAGTTCCTCGCATAGTGCATTCAAGAATACATCCTGGCATAATCGATGAAGAGCACCTTCCAAGGCCTCAGGTGATTAGGACATCTTTTCGAATCGTAAAGGCTGTATCCTTCCCTATCATATGGAAATAGAACAGCATAGAGCTGGTGCATCACCTATTGTGACTATCACAGGACAGAACTTGAACGCGTGGCTACCAAAAGAACGGCATGTGGAAGTAGCTGGCTACGATCTTCAGTCATGGCCAAACAAGCTCCGACTTGTCATCACTTCTGGGAACCACGGATATGTGCACGCATGGTACCTAAAGTGCACTAGTTCGGCCCTTTTCCGAGATAGCGGATGTTATAGTCTGACTTTGCCGATAGTCTCCCGTCATGGACTTTGGGCCATATTCCCGGGCCCCCACCATGTATTTACTTGTCCAGTCTCGGTTTCTCCCTTCATAGTATTACGACATTTGAGTGTACACAATACAACAAGGACTCGAAATACACCATGCTGAAAGGCAATGATGGATGAGGTCAAAAAGATGGTCAAAGAAGCGCGTGTCTCTCCGGACTTACCCACATCGGATCCGTCGATACCTACACCTTCGGAAAACCCAACCAGATGGTCCCAAATATACGATGCCCTCACATATACTCCGCCGAGATGTCGCTGGGACCCATCGAAACCACCGCAATTTTCGATGAGCATGAATGTCCTGTTTGCGTTCGCAGCAGGATTCACTGTGGCCAATCTGTACTACAGTCATCCTATCCTTAATATCCTCGCTGAGGAATTCGGGGTTCGTTATGAGCAGGTTGCACAGATTCCAACGGTGATGCAAGCTGGATACGCCGCCGGGCTATTGTTCCTATGTCCGCTTGGAGATTTGCTTCCACGAAGACCGTTTGTAGTAGGCTTGGTTGGTATAACTGCTACGCTATGGTATGTTGTTATAAGAGAGACACATATTCAAGACCTTGAACAGCATTCACCAAGCTAAACCATGCATGAAGCTGATTTTATTCAGGCTGGGCTTGTGCATAACAAGCGATCTTACCGTTTTTACCGCAATATCCTTCATAGTATCCATTACCACCGTCACTCCTCAGCTTATGCTTCCTCTGGTTGGTGACCTCGCTCCACCAAACCGTCGCGCCGCCGCCCTGTCAATTGTAGTCTCAGGACTTACGCTCGGCATTCTCGTGGCCCGAGTTCTCTCAGGCACCATGACTAACTTCGTACCGTGGCGCTCTGTGTACTGGATGGCCCTCGGCCTGCAATACCTGATTTTCATTCTCCTTTGGTTATTCATGCCCGATTACCCAGCCACAAACAAGTCCCTCAACTACTTCAGGCTGCTCTGGAGTATCGTGCAGATGCTGGGCCGCCATGCGGTACTCGTGCAAGCCTGCATCGCGGCCCTATTCACCAGTTCCACATTCACCAGCTTCTGGACCACCCTGACGTTCCTCCTAGCAGGCAAACCGTATTTCTACGACCCGCTGACCATCGGATTGTTCGGCCTCATCGGCATCGCAGCTATGTGCTTCGGGCCTCTCTATGCCCGCAACGTCACGGACAAGTTCGTGCCCCACCTATCCGTGTTCGTCGGCCTCTCGTGCTGTCTGTTGGGCATCTGCCTGGGAACCTACCTGGGAACGTTTACCGTCGCCGGCCCGGTGCTGCAGGCCTTCTTGCTGGATTTCGGCATGCAGACCGCGCAGGTAGCGAACCGTAGCGCGATTTATTCAATCGAGCCGAAGAGGCGGAACGGCGTCAACACGGCGTTCATGGTGGCCACCTTCTGCGGCCAGCTCGTTGGAACGGCTGCGGGTAATCACATCTACGCTGCAGCGGGGTGGATCGGGAGTGGGAGTGCAAGCGTAGGGTTCATCGGGGCCGCTATTCTCGCCATGTTGGCTAGGGGTCCGTGGGAGACAAAATGGGTGGGATGGAGAGGTGGATGGAGTTTCCAGAAGAAAGATAAGTCGAGTGCTGACGGAAAATTAACGGAGGCGGAGGGATTGGCGGAGGCTGTGAGGATAGATGAGGAATCTAAGGCTCGGGAGAAGAGGTTTAAAACGGTGGTGGTCGAAGAAGGTAACGGGAGTGCACTTAGCGAGAACAGCGAGATGGATGTGGAGCTAGGTGTGAGTGAGAAAAGTAGCACGAGTGGTACAGATGAGATAAGGCCTGTGAAAGATTAAGGCTATGCCCGTGTGATGGAGTCTTTATCTTGTTCTGCTCAAGGTGGTTACGTGTATACAATAATCTTCTTTTATTACATAGAAATACTATAGTCGGGATATTGGCTATGAAGGAGCTTATTAAATTTTGCTTAACCTTATTAACCCTACAACAATCAAGATGCATAATTATGCTAGTGTGAGTGAGTCGCCATGCACATGCATTTGGCAGATCAGAAAATTTTCTGGTGTAGTCACCAGAGTACCAAGTTTGTATTTCTTAATCAACAAGTTTCTTGGTCTAGATAATAGGTTTTTTTTTCTGGAGCCACATGTCCCTTTTGTATTTCAAGGACAAATCAACATATTTCAACGATCTGATCGTCTTCATCTTCGTCATTGTCCTTCAGATCTAACAACTTGCCCCCACCCGCAGCGGCTTCTGCACTGTTGGGTATTTCGTCTTCCTCCTCACCCTCCTCCTTTCGCATTATTATCTGTACCACACGGTCACAAGCCTCGCGTACATCGTCATTGTCAACGTGCAAATGGCATTCCCGAATAATGGGATATACCTTCACCTGCCTGAGCACATCTCTTCCCTCTCTTGTTGTGCTCAGCAGCAGCAGTGTCTCGAGATGTGTCTTCATGATCTCTAGGTCCTTTTCCCTCTCTTTGTCCGGCTCCAACAGCTGCAGCTCATCTAACATGCCCTCTGTGTCTTCGTCCGAGTAATCCTCGGGGCCCATGAGTGGCAACAGTATATATGGAAGGAGATTTGCACCGACAGATGGAGGAGGGAGAGTAGGGTCCGGATTTAGATTGGACATTAGAGTAGGATGTGCGGGCACGTGGAATGTGCAGTTCTTGATAGTAGAGGCTACGCCGAGGCGTCGGATGTGAGAGGGATGCGATGTGAAGACCTGGAGTTTAGTCAGGGGAATAATGTCGGAATCGTGGGCTTGAGGTGTGGTCATATATTCACGGCCCTTGGGGAACTTTGACAGGTCGGCGAAGAAGTAGGCTAGATAGTCGTAATCTGCGTGCTGATTGTACCCGCCTTCAGCACCCTTGACGAAACAATCCAGCAGCTGATCCATAGCCCAGTTTGATTTGGAAAGTTCTTTGGGGATGTCGCGCTTCAGCCCCAACACCCGTTGGAGCGAGTCGTCCTTGGCCATATTGGCGAGCAGCATGGCGATTTCGTTGGCATTGGGCTCCTTTGAGTTCTGTGCTTGCGTCAGAGACAGGTTGCTTGCACATAAAATACACAGACTACCGTACGGTTATCCGAGACAGAAGTGTCTCTAGGAATGCGTCGTCTTTGGCGAGTGATTTGAGAACTTCGCCATCATGCGAAATGTTGATGAGCATGGTGAAGGCATTCTTGGCTATTGGTGTGTAGTCCTTCACTAGGAGTTTGAGGTCTTTGACAGGCTCGAATTGATTCCGCTTGAAGAGGTTCAGGTCAGACTGCGAATAGCCCACCAGGTGTTCGGCAGCTGCATTTTGCTCAGTTGCGTGTCATGGCGGGGTTGTGCGAGGAGCAGTCTTTACCAACTTGGCGGATTTGCGTGTTCCCATGGTGCAGAAACTCAACGAGCTACCCCCGAGTCAGCAACAGTGACAGAAACAAGAGCACTGGCGCCTCACCTCTTCCAGTTCGGTCGGCATCTTGACTGTTGGCGCCTCCTGCACCCGGCAACATGACGAACTTTTTCGACTCCTACATTTAAGGTTATCGATAAGGTAAGGCTAGCCCAGCCCCGCGTCCAGCCAGCCAACAGTCTTGGCAACTTCCTCTCTCCTCTCATCCCATCTCTGCTCCCGACATTTACAAACGATCACTCATCGGCGTAGACTAAGCCTCTGCGCTACGTTATCGTAGTTCAATGAGATGGAGACCTTTCCGACTATCTTCAGCTGCAACACGCGACGGTGCGGCGGCTTCGCAGGGCAGATTCGGAGCCCTGTCAGCCTAGCTTCCTCTCGTCGAAACCGACGGCATGAACATGTTCGCGCCCAGAAGCACAGAAGCCGAACATTTTCAGAGTTATGTCGTTTCGAGCGGTAAATACCATGGAGAAGGATCGTGGAGCGTAGGTCACCTGCATCTGGGGCTTACTTCTGGCGGCTACAGAGCCCGCTTTTGAATTCTTACGCAACCGCTCGTGGCTGCAGGGTTTCGGGCCTACAGTTGGTTTTGCATAAACATTCTCGTTGATCTAATCTACTACCTACCTGGACACGGCATACGACAAGTCTTCATTTACGTGCAAAAGTAGTGCCAGGTGGTCAGGATGGAGATGATCATCTAAGCAAGCATGGCATCCATGAACATCCGCACCAAGGGAAAGTACTAGGCCATGGCATGTCCGCTGTGGGTGATAGCTGAGAGCCTTGCTGGCATCAAATCGGCCCACATTAAGCGCTCAAAAATAGATCTGCCATAGGATTCGCTTCGGGCCGCCTGAGTCCATCACACACATTGGTGCCCTGTGCACAAAGCACACGGCGTCTGGCGAATCATGGGGAGACGCAGGGCTGGAACGTCCTGTAGCGAGCTGCAAGCATTGGCGCTTACAGCGGAGTCGACCAACCACCGCAACTATAACCGCCGCACATCATATCGTGGAAGCGCCGGGGATTGTGCCCTTGCTGATTGGCCTGCGCGATACACTACACCGCCCGAAAACAGTGCTCGTCTGCACGGGAAAACATCAAGCAGCCGCTATTGCTTCGCTGCATACCCAGTCGTCTCCTATAGGCTTGACTGAGCATGGCGTATCACTTTCTTATACTCCTCCGACCCAGTTCATCCGCCTTCGTGTGTCCATCGATTATGGTCGACTATTGCAAACTGTGATCTTTAGTTTAGGAGCTTCTTTTGCTTCGCTGAAGGTCTAACAGCTTTGTACCCTTGGACTATTGAGTAACTAAAGAGAAGGACCAATATGGCTGGCTCAGGACTTCAACTATTCCCTCCACCACCTCGCCCTCCGAGGCAAACAAGCCCCAATGGTGGACGGCCTCGAATGAAGCCTTCCACACCCGAGCCGGCATATGAAGAG
>Ga0247757_10000438_pt1:10000-34641 | contig 34641 bp, 28 predicted proteins | sample UWRJL126311R4_FD_180929 | JGI IMG/M metagenome (GOLD analysis project Ga0247757, IMG submission 180929) | Plant litter microbial communities from Arlington Agricultural Research Station in Wisconsin, United States - UWRJ-L126-311R-4 | ecosystem: Environmental > Terrestrial > Plant... | reverse complement strand
CGTGTGGATCGACAAGATGGTCACTATCGGCGCCTACTGGCGCGCGCAAAAGGCACTGACGGACGCGATCGTCACGACGTCGGGCACCAGCAAGACCTACTCGTGGACCTTGCCGGACCACTTCCCCCCGGGGCAGTTCCTGCGCGTCAAGGTCGACGGCGGCAAGCTGAAGCAGTGCGACACCGAGCTCACGTGGGACGACCACGGCTATTACGAGATCGCTCTCGACGCCGGTTCGGTCACGCTCTCGCCGTAACTGCGTAGCTCACGACGGACTCGGCTCAATCAGAGCCGAGTCGTCGCTGATTCGCGTCTCAGAAGCGCACAAAACGACGACGCTCGCCGTGGGCAAGCCAGGGCGAGCGCCGCGCTCCGTGAGCGCAATCGTCAGAAGGTCGTCTTCAAGCCAGCCATCGCCCCGTCACCACGTGGCGTCGCGCTGGCTTGCACGGACGTGCTGCCGTTGCTCCCGGGCACCAAGAAGTAGAGGGCGGCTGCACCCGCGAGAGCCGCCGCGCCCACGCCCAGCGACACGTACGAAAGCGTGAACTTGGTACGAATGGGATCGATATCGCCGGGAGGGCAGCCGGGGCTGCACTCGTCGTTCTTCTTGTTGTAGTCGCTGGTGCCGCTCAGGCGAAAGTACGCGAACGCGCCAATCCCGACGACGCCAACGCCCGCGAGCACGTAGCTCATCACCGGGACGCCGCCCGCTTTGTCGCTCGACGCGCCCGTGGATCCGCCGATCTTCGCGAGCGGGTCGACGAAAGTCGCTTCGAGCACGCGCGCTTTGTCGCCCACGCGTGCCGTCTCATTCAGTTGCATGCGACCGCGCTGGGGATGAATGAACACGAATTCGTGCGGACCCGGGTCGACCGAAAACGGGCGCCCCGTGATCTTCTCGGCGGCCACTTTGCCGTCCATCTCGACGCGCACGTCGACTAGCTCGCCGCCTTCGGCTTTGCGGGCCGAGAACACCAATGTCGGAGTTTCCGCCTCGAGCGCGCTGTAGAAGCGCACGCACTCTTGCACGATCGCGGAGTTACACTGAATCTGAGAGCACTCGAGGGCGGCCGCGGAGGCGGCCACGTAGTGACCCGCGAGCTTTTCGGTCTGCGTACGTTCGTAGGCCGCGCTGCACTGCTCGCTGGGGGATTTCGTAGTGTCCGGCGCGGCGTCCGCCGCGGGAGCGGCCGCCGGAGCCGCACTTGGCGCGGTGGCGGGAGCGGCCGCCGGGGCCGGCGGTTTTGCGAGCGCGATGCCCGAAGAGAGCATGCTCGCGATCAGGGTGAGCGCGGAAGCCGAACGGCAATGTTTGTTCAAGTTCATCGTCTGCATGGGCTTATTTCACGAACGCGACGTCATCGATCCAAAGGTCGTAGGCCATCCCCGCAGCCACACGGAACTGCACCGCAACTAAACCGTCTGCGGCGACCGCGGTGGGCAGAGGCGTCTTGTTGCCGGCCTCGAGTGCCAGGCTATCGAACGACACCGTAAAGCGCTGCCAACTGGTAGTCACCTGCAGCGCTTTGTTCCAGTGATGATCACAGCTCGACGGAGCCACGTTGCACTTTCCACCTGCGGCATCCGTATTCGAATCCGGCAACACGAACGTCAGGGTGGTGGCTTTGCCCGCGCGCGCCCAGAACGTGATGCCAGTGTAATCCGAGGCGTCATAGGGCAATTTGCCCGCCTGGGTACCGCTCGAGTTGTTGAAGTCGAGGCCGATACCCGAGCCCCAAGTCTCGAAACCCGAGCCCGCATTGTGCAGGACGCGGTGGCTGGCGCTGCCGCGGTCGACCAAGGCGACGTCTTCCGTCCCGATGCCCGCCGGATCGCCGAAGGCGTACCACATGCCGACTCGACCACTCAGCTTGGTCGGCGTGCTCGAATCGAAATCGCCGTCCTCGAAATCGTCGATCATGTCCGCCGCCAGGACCGTGATGTCGGCTGCGCACTTGTTCTTCGTACACACGTAGCTGTCGCAATCAGCACCGGTATTGCACTTGGCGGTCAGCGCGCAGCCTTTGGCCGGCGCGCAAACACCGCCGCAGTCGGTCGCGCTCTCGTCCTGATTTTGAACCTTGTCATCACAGGTTGCGGGCTGACATTGGTTGTTGAAGCACAGCTTGCTCTGGCAATCCGAGCCCTCCGCGCAGCGCAGATTGTCGGCGCACCGATCGCAGGTTTCACCGCCGCAATTCTTATCCGTCTCGTCCCCGTCGCGCTTGTCGCTCTGGCAGTGATCGACGCACAGGGAGTCTTTGCAGAAGCCGCTCTGGCAATCGTCGTTCCGCTCGCAGGCGAGACCTTCCTCGCAGGCTTTTCCGGGACTACACGGGCCGCCGCAGTCGATCGCAGTCTCGTCCTGATTCAGGATGTTGTCCGAGCAGCTCGGCTCTGCGCAGAAGCCGCCCGTACAGACCGCGGTCTCACAATCCTTGGCGCTACTGCACCGTCGACCGGTGATACAGCGGTCGCACTTGCTCGAGCCGCCGCAATCGACGTCCGACTCGTTCGCGTCTTTCGACTTATTCTGGCAAGCCGTGGGCAAGGGAGCCGCGCCACCGTTGCTGGTGTTGTTGCCCGAACCCGCGCTGCTGCTGCCGTTTCCGGAGCCGGCGCTGGATTGATCGTCTTTGTACTCTTTGCTGAGTGCGTCCAGGTCAGGCTGGCAGGCAACTGCCAGATAGAGCGCTGCAGCACAGAAACCGAGTAGTTTGATACCGGAGGACATCGGGTTTTTAGTCTATTCGGAGAAAACGAATGGCAATCGAGCGCCCGCCCTGAACGCCCTGCTTCACGATCCACGAGTCTAACAGAGCTGAACGTCCACTATCTCGTTTTGATAATCCCGAGCTACGAAGTGTGAGTTCGAGGTCCGCAAATGTGTGTGTCGGGGTGCGCAGGCTGCGCGCGGTGCACGTGAGAGGTGCTCAGCGGCATTCCGGACGGACGCGACGAATGCCATCTTTGTCGAGGAAGATGGGTGACGAGCAATCGGGCTTGGCGGGCGTGGTAGCGGGCGCCGCAGCGGGCGCAACGGGCGCGGCCGCGGCGGGCGACGGGCCGGCAACCGGGCGACCGACGTATGACGGCCGCCGAACGTTCGACGAGTTGCTGCCCGAGTTGCCGTTCGACTTCTCGGGTTTGTCGAGTGACGTCAGTGCGAGGTCGATGGTGGTGGCTTGCGTGGGCGAGAACTCGGTCGTCGCGTTGGCGAAGCCGGGCGCTTCGGCGCGCAGCACGTGCGCTTTGCCGTCAGCCGCGAGCAGCTTGGTGGTCGGGTTCGCGGGTAACAGCTCGTTGTCGAGGTAGAGCTTCGCTTCGGCAGGGGATGCTTGCAGCGCAACCGACACGCGCGGGACGGCGGCGGCAGCGGCGGGTTCGGCCGCGGGGGCCGGCTTGTTGGCGGTGGCCTTCTCCGCGGCGGCCGGCAGCTCGCCACCCACGCTGCGCTGATTCCAGCCGAAAAATGCCACGCCCGCCAAGACCGCGACCAGCGCGAGGCCGGCGACCAAGCCGCGCTTGCTGCGCCCACCCTGAGGGATCTCCTCGGCGAGTAGGGTGTGCACGGATTCGGAAGTGGAGCCCGCGAGCGTATTATTCGTCGCCGTCGCGGGGCGCGGACGCTCACGAGAAGCGGACACGGAAGAGTTGTCCGACTGAATCAAGCTGAGCTGGCGTTCGACGAGCGCTTTCAGCTGCGCGCGCGTGTCCGCGAACAAGCCGGAGACGTAGCGCGCAATTTCTTTCTGCTTGCCCGCGGCGCCGAAGCGCTCGACGTAAACCTCGAGGTCGTGCTGAAGCTCGAGCGCCGTCGCGTAGCGGTGATCCGGGTCTCGGGCCAGCGCTTTCATGACGATGCGATTGAGCTCGTCATCACACTCCGCGTTCACGCTCTGCGGCGTGGGCACGTCACCGCTGATCGCGCGGCGCATGATCTGCACGTCGGGCGTGTCTTTCCACAGCTTGGAGCCCGTAGCCGCGGCCCACAGCATGCAACCCACCGAGTACAGGTCCGCGCGGCGATCGACGGTGCCACCGATGATTTGCTCGGGCGCCATGTACGCGATCTTGCCCTTCATCACGCCGGCGGCAGTGTGAGTGGACGCGGAGGTCGCCTTCGCGATGCCGAAGTCGAGCACCTTCACTTGGCCGTCGTAAGTGACGAACACGTTCTGGGGCGAGATGTCGCGATGCACGAGCTGCAGCGGGGCCCCTTCGTAGCCGTGGAGCTCGTGCGCGTAGTGCAGGCCTTCGAGCGCGTTGATGATGATGCGCATTTGCAACGCGAGGGGCATACCGTTGCCCTCTTGCTGCGCGCGCCGCATGGCCGCCGAGAGCGATTGGCCCTCCAGGTACTCCATCACGATCACGTGACGATCACCTTCGGTGCCGACTTCGTACGTCTGCACGACGTTCGGATGATTGAGCTGGGCCGCCAGGCGCGCTTCATCCATGAACATGGCCAGCGCGTAGCCTTCACTCGCCAGGTCCGGCAGCAGCGCCTTCAGCACCACGAGTTTGTTCACGCCGCCGGGACCGCTGGCCACGGCCAGGAACACGTTCGACATGCCGCCGCGGCCGAGCTCGGACAAGATGCGGTAGCGGCCGACTTGCAACGTTTGACGCTCGAAGCTCAGGGCCTCGGGCGAGTTGAAGCGCGGGCTACTGCCGCTCGAAGGACTCGTGAGTTCATTGGTGGCAGGTGCTGAGCCCATGGTCGTTGCATACGAGCATACAATCCATGTTGGCCCACTGCACTCAATGGAAGTGGGCACAGACGCAAAAAAAGAAAGACTACCTACGGACTCAATGTAGGTAGTTGCGTCACCGTTGACGCGGGCAAAAACCGCGCAATTTGCGCCATTTTACTGAATGACCACGACGACCGTTGTGTTGTGCTCGCATGAAAACGGCTCGGGAAGGTGCCAGTGAAAGGGGATGTAAGCGGCGCTGAGCCCGACTCCGAACCGCGATGCCGAAGGCGGTGCCGATCCTCGAAGTCGCGCGTGACCATCAACAGAACTCATTGTTCGTGCGTTGCCCGCGCGAGCAGACGAGAATCGCCGCATGCAAGCTCGGGAAAGCCTCGCGAACGAAAGCATCGAGTATCGGCGATCGCTCGCGCTGCCCGGTGTCGAAGTGCTCGAGGTGCGGCAATCGTTGCGCGAGTGGCGCGTGATTCCGGACTCGTATGCGGTCGTAGTTTTCAGGACTTGGCAAGGCCGCGCGCGCACTCGCGGTCAGGTGCACGTGGCCAAGCCTGGCCTCGCGTTCTGCAATTTGCCCGGCGAAGTAACGATCGGAAATCCCCACGCGGCGGGCTCGTTCGACGTACTGCAGCTGCAGCCCGGGCTGTTCTTGCAATGGTTGGAGGAGCAGCAGCCGCGCTCGGTGCGGCCCGACTGGGCCCAGATCATGAAGCCCATCTCGGAACCCTTGCGTCGGCACTTCAGCGGCTTCTTCGACGAGTTTCAACCGAGCGCGCCGGCCATGCAGGTGCAATCAAGACTGCAGGAGCTGTCGGAGCTGATGATCGCCGAGTTGATTCAGGGCGCGCGGCCACCGCGGCCGAACGCGGGGGCCTCGCTGCGCGGGGCAGCGCGCATGCGCGAATGTCTGAACGAGGAGGGCCTTCACGTCGATTTGGATACGCTCGCACAGCGGGCCGGTCTCAGTCGCTTCCAGGCGCTGCGCGCGTTCAAGCAACGCTATGGGCTGCCACCGCACGCGTATCAACTGTGCTTACGCATGAACCTCGCGCGTCGTTTGCTCGTCGAGGGCGCCCCCGCCGCAGACGTCGCGCAGCGCTGCGGGTTTGCGGATCAGAGCCATTTCAACCGGCATTTCAAGCGCTTCAACGCCGTGACCCCGATGCAGTATGCACGCGCTCACGCGCCGACGCGGCGCAACGCGGGCGGGCGAGGCACGCCGAACCCGCTGCTTTCGCGAACCGATCGCTGAGCGGAGCTCAGCGACTCAAGACGTAGTCGCCGACGCTTCGTGTTCTTCGATCGGGCGGCCGCGTTCCAACAAATGCAGCACGGGCGTGGTCGCGAACGTGGTCACGAGCGCCATGATCACCATCATCGCGAACAAAGTCGGCGAGAGCACTTTGAGGTCCAAGCCGATGTTGAGCACGATGAGCTCCATCAGCCCGCGCGTGTTCATCAGCACGCCGATACTTGCGGAGTCTCGCCAATCGAGCCCGGTCAAGCGCGCGGCGATCGCGCTGCCGCCGAACTTCCCGAGGCAGGCCAGGGCGATGATCACGCCGCACACGAGCCAATTGTCGAGGCCGCTGATCAGGCCAATCTGCGTGCGCATGCCGGTGAAGGCAAAAAATGCAGGCAAAAACAAGACCACGACCAGATCTTCCAACTTGTGGGTAATGCTCTTCGCCAGCAGGGACTCGTGCGGGATGATCGCACCGAGCAGGAACGCGCCGAACAACGCGTGGATGCCGATGTACTCGGTGACGAGGGCCGAGAGCAGGAGCGCCACGAGCAAGAGCGCGGTGGTGCCTTGCGAGACGTGGCGCAGGAGTTCCTGCCGGCGCACCAAGCGCGCCAAGAGCGGCCGCACCACGATCAACATCAGTGCCAAGTAGCCGAAGGTCAGCGCGATCGTCAGCAGCGCGCCGTCGACCCGCGCTTGGGCGACGCTGACCACGAACGCGAGCAAGCACCACGCGGTCACGTCGTCCACCGCGGCGCAGCTGATCGCGATCACACCCAGGCGCGATTTGCTCATCCCGCGATCGGTCAGAATGCGAGCCAGCACCGGAAACGCGGTCACGGACATGGAAACGCCCATGAACAGCGCAAATACGCTGAACGGCACATCGCTACTCGACAGCTTGGGGTACAGCCAGAGCGCGGCGGTCGAGCCGAGCAAGAAAGGCGCGATGATGCTGGCGTGCGAGATCGCCACCGTGGCGTGCGTCTTCTTGCGCAAGAGCGAGGTGTCGAGCTCGAGCCCGATCAGGAACATGAACAGCACCACGCCCACCTGGGCGATGATGCCGAGCAGCGGCGCGACCGTCTTGGGCAATAGATAGTCCGAAACGCCAGGCGCGAGCGCTCCGAGCAACGACGGGCCGAGTAGGATGCCCGCGATCACTTCGCCGATCACCGGCGGCTGCTGCAAGTACTTGAACACCGCGCCGAGGATGCGCGACGCCGCGATGATCACGACCATCGCCAAGAGCACGTGCAACAGCACGTTGGTGTGGCTGCCCGCCACGGCTTGGCCAAACCGGGCGGCGCCGGTCGGACTGGGCGCGAGCAATTCACCACCCGCACCCCGGATCCACAGGAAGAGCCCGGCCGTCGCGGCGATCATCACCGAATAGCCGACCAGGGTTTTCGCAGCCGTGGTGCGCAGGTTCGATTCGGAAGCCACGGCCGAATGATGCCAGTGGCTGCGGCGCTCGTCGAGCGAATCAGCGGGCCGTGCCGACTGCTGCCTGTTGAAACTCGCCGGGCGTGACGCCTGTCCAGCGTTTGAAGGCTTTGAAAAACGCGGGCGGTTCGGTGAACCCGATCAGATACGCGACTTCACTGGCCGAAACGCTGCCGCGCGAAAGGTAGCGCTTGGCGAACTCCTCGCGAATGCCGGTGAGCACGTCGTTGTAGCGCGTGCCTTCGTCGGCCAAGCGACGCTGCAAGCTGCGCGAACTCTGGCCGAGCTGTTTGGCCATGGCTTCGATTGACGTGTCACCGCCGTCCATCGCACCGATCAACAACTTGCGCAGTTGTTCGACCAAGGTCGTGCCCGAGGCCAGCTGCGCGACCAAGCGTCTACACTCTTGGTCGAAGTAATCGCGCAAGCGCGAGTTGAAGGTCGCGATCGGCAAATCGGCCAGCCCAGGCGCGTAAATCAGCTCATACAGCGGCGTTTCGTAGTTTGGTTCCACGCTATAGTGCGCGCGGAATCCGGAGCTGTCGCGGGGCGCGGCGTGCGCCAACCGCACTGCGATCGGCTTCGGCTCAGTGCGGCCCAACTGCCAAATGGCTTTGGCCATGTCGGCCACCGCGAAGTCCATCGCCGCTCGGTAGCCCGCGTCGCGCACGTCGCCCGGCCAGGGGTACCAAATCAAACGCACCGCGTCGTCGCTCAGCTCGAGTTCCCAGCGCGCGCCGACGCAGTACAGCGCGCGGTACGTGGCCGTGCGTTCGTAAGCTTGGCCGAGTGTCTCGCAGCTCATCGCCAAGAAGCCGAACACCTCGTGGTCTTCGAGCTTGAAGGCGCGGGCGGCTCGCGCCGGGAACGCCGCGTCGCCCACGAGCGCCATCGTGCGCTGCCAGACGTCGAAATAGTCCGAGACCGCGACGTGCTCGTCGGGCCGCGGCGGCGCGCTGAGCAGCGCGATGTCCAGGATGCGCGTGGGGTCGACGCCCTCCGCGCGGGCGGCCATGGCGACCATGAGCGGGACCACGCTGCTGATCGTGTTCGGGCTGGTCACGGCGGCCGGAAAGTTACCATTGGCGGCGTTGGCCACGAACCTGGCGGGCGCGGCCAATGTGAAAAAGACCGGAGCCAGGCACCGTCCGGCTCATGAACGACGCCGCTTCCCAGCCCCATTTTCGCTTCATCCACCTCGCCCTCAAGGCCACCACCCTCACGGCGGCTCTGCTCGCCCCCGGCCCCGCCCTGGCGCAGTCAGCCAGTGTCGCCGCGGAGGCCACCAGCCCCGCCCCCGCAGCCACGGGCCCCGCGCCGACCAAGTACCACCTGGGGGCCCACGCCGAGCTCGACCTCGGCACGCTGATCGCGCTCAAGCAAGGCGCGGCGTTCGCGGGCGGTGTGGTCTGGGGTCCGTTTCGCGCGGGCATGAGCTACGCCACGTTCCTGTCGAACAAGAGCTTCGGCGGCACCCCTGACGGCTTCACGATGCGGGCCAATTACATCGTGGGCTTCAACGCCAGCTACTTCGTCGGCAAATCGACGGACGAGGGCTTCTACGTCCAACCGCAGTTGCACATCAAACAACAAGGCGTGACCAACAACGCGACCGGCGATCACAAAGATTTGAACTCGGTCGCGGTGGGCCTCGAGCTCGGCTACGTCTGGAAGATCTACAAGGGCATGTACGTCGCGCCGCGCATCGGCGCGCTGTATTACGCCAAAAAGCCGCAAGGCAGCGGCAATCACCCCGTGCCAATCGGCGACCGCGCGTACGACAACAGCCGCCACCACGACTTCGACACGTACCTGATCCCGACCCTGAGCCTCGGCTACTCGTGGTGAAACGGCGGAGCTCAGCCGTGGATCTTCTCACCGCGTTCGAGCATGGAAATGAGCTCTCGGATCTTGCGCTCGCGGGTTTCCGGCTTCTTCGGCGCCTGCACACGGAACAAGACAGCATAGCGGTTGGCGCCGCTCAGGGTGGCAAAGAATGCGGACGCGCGGGCTGAAGCGGCGAGTGCCTTGGCGAAGTCCGGCGGTGGCTTGGCGTTGCGCGGCGAGTCGTACGCCGCGTGCCAGCGACCATCTTGCTGCGCGCGTTCGACCTGCACGAGCCCGGCCGGCTGCATGCGCCCCTCAGCGATCAAGGCGAGCGCCTTGTCTCGGTTGATCTTGGACCAAATACTGCGCGCGCCGCGCGGTGTGAATTTACGCAGCCAGGAATGCTCGTCGTGGGTCTTGGTCTGGCCGTCAATCCACCCGAACATGAGCGCGGTCTCGAGCGCCTCCGCGTAGCTCACGCCCGGCTTGCCCGAGCCTTTCTTCATCAGCTGCAGCCAAATGCCCGACGATGAAGCGTGATGCGTCCGCAGCCAACGCTCGAACAAGGCCGCGCCCGCGAATGCCTGAACGGGTAGTTCCGCCTTTTTGGGAGCTTTCTTCGCGGCCACGCGCGGCAATATAGCTCGCGGCGCGCGGCTGCGCTTTCATTCGCCGATGACCTCACGTCTCCTGCTCTTGAATGGCTCGCTGCGCGGCCGCGATGGCAACAGCGCGCGCCTCTTGCAACGCGCGGCCGAGTCGCTACCCAGCCCTTGGCTCGCGGACGAGCTGTGTTTGGCCGACTACGCCGGCACGGTGGAGGCGCTCGCCGAGCGCTTGCAGAGCGCGGACGCATTCTTGATCGCGAGCGGCGTGTATTGGGGCTCCTGGGGCTCGCCCTTGCAGCGTTTCTTGGAGGTGATCAGCTCGTACGAGTTGTCGCGCTGTTTCTTGGGCAAGCCGGCCGGCGCGCTGCTCAGCGCGGACTCGGTGGGCGGGCTCGATGTCGCGCAGCGCTTGCTCGGTGCCTTTTCGCTGCTCGGCTGCGTGTTGCCACCGCTGCCCTGCGTGGTGCTCTCGCGGGCCGCGTGCGCGGCCACCGCGGCGGATCCAGAAGGCAATGCCGACGTGTGGCAGCTCGAAGATCTCGACGTGGTCGTGCATAATTTGCTGCTCGCGCGCCGCTTCGCGGAGCTTGCCTGGGCCACGTGGCCCGTGCGCAAACTGCCGCGTATCGAAGGCGATTATCCTGCGCACGGCGCACTCAGCGCCGGCCTCGAGAAGTTCGGCTGACGCGCGTCTAGCGATACAGGCCGCTCGCAAAGTGCAGCGCCCAGCCCAGGTACATCACGACCGTGCCTGCGAGCGCGAACGAAGCGATCGGCGTTGAACGCACGGGTCGAGCCACGCGCCGGCGCGCGCGCGCATGCACCGAGGCTTTGAACTCACTGTCCAGCGCGATCGGCGGCAGTTTGCGCAAGCGCGCCAAGAGCTCATCGACTTCGGTCATTCGCGCACCAGGAACTTTGACATGATCCGAGCCTGCTCGTCGAGCGCTTCCGCCAAGCGCGCTCGCGCGCGGCTGACACGTTTCCGCACAGTTACTTGATGGAGATCCAATATCGCTGCTACTTCGAGTGGGCTCAGGCCCTCGACGCCCAAGAGCAGCAGGAGCTCGCGATCGCTCGGGGTCAGCGCGGCGAGCGCGCGTTCCAGCTCGTCCAAAACCAAGCGGCGTCTGGGGCCGGCGCGCCAATCGGTAAGGGGATGAGCGCGAGGTCGGCGCGCATGACCACGGCGCGTGAACGCGCGTGGCTATGGAACGCGTTGCGCGCGACCGAGAACAACCACGCGCGCAGGTCCGAATCATGCGCCAAACGTGGGCCGACTTCGGCCAAGCGCATGAACGTGTGTTGGAACAAATCCTCCGCCTGCGCGCGCGACCCCGAGAGCCGGACCAGGAAAGCAAAGATGCGCTCCGCGTAACGCGCGTATGCCAGATCGAAGCCACGCACATCGCGCTGCCGGAGTAGCGTCAGTGCGTCGTGGTCAGCGGCTTCGGGCATGTTCGCCTACAACGCGCCAAGGCCGGGAGCGTGACCCGGAATTTGCGGCAACCTTTTCGGTCACGTTGCCAGGGCTGGCGCGTTCTCGAGTGATGCTGACATTGTTTCAAGAGGGCGGCTTCCCGATGTGGTTCTTGCTGGCATTTGGCGCGCTTGCGCTCGTAGCGGGCGGGCGCTTCGCGATGCAGCCGAATCCGGCGCGCCTACGCCTAGCGCTCGCCCTCGGCAGCGCCACCCTGTTCACGACGTTTACCGCCATCGCGGCCGACCTGGCCACCGTTGGACACCAAGTGCCGGAATACTTGGTGAAGCACCCTGAGGTGCCACTCTCGAGGGTGTTACTGCAAGGCTTGGCGGAGTCGCTCAGTCCCGCCATCCTCGGCTGTACCGTGCTCACGCTGGCCGCGTTGTTCATCGCTTTGGGTTGCTACCGTGAGTCGATCTCGGACTGAGATTCGCGCGCACTTCGGCAGCGGAGCGCGTCACATTCGATGACGAACTGCTGTCGTGCGATGTACGCGATTCCGCTTCGACTTCAGCGGCACCGCGTTTGCATTGAAGTGATGCAAGGTAGCCAATGAAGTCGTGTCGATGTGCACAATGCAACGTCTCCTCCGCGCGTTACGCTTGGGGCTTTGCCCTCTTGGCGCGTGATGGTTGGGCCGTAGATGACAACTCTGATCTCGGCGGTTCAATCGGAGAAGCCTGGATCTGCCCCGCGTGTTCGAAGCGCAGCAGCCAGTTGCAACCAGGCTTGGCGAAATCCGTCACGCCGCGGGACGAGCGCAACCCACGCCCACGACTGCGCGGATTCTTGCGCGTATTGCTGGTCGACGACGAAGACATGGTGCGGCGCTGCACCGCGCGCACGCTCACTGACTTCGAAGTCGTCACGGCGAGCAGTGGGGCAGAAGCACTAGCAATCTTGGCCCGAGACAGCGACTTCGATGCCGTCCTCTCGGACGTGATGATGCCGCGCATGTCCGGTCCCGAGCTGTTCGCGCGCTGCTACCACGACTACCCGCGACTCGCTCAGCGCTTCGTGTTCGCCAGCGGCAACCCGGAGAGCGCGAGAAGTGAGCTACGGCGTGTGGTCGAAGAACTGGGCGCAGACCAAGCGCCCATCTTGCTCGCCAAGCCGAGTCCGCGAGAGGGTTTGCTGCTCGCGCTGTTCGCGGCTGCCGCTCATGCCGAGCCCCGCTCTGGCACCTTTTCGGTGGCCGAAGCAGTGCCGGTTGAGGTCACAAAATACCGGGGCTGATCGACACACTGTGGCGATCGGCCTCGCTCACAAGCGCAACGATCGCCGACACAAAGTGTCACAAAACCCCGATATTTATGCCTAATCGGGAAACCGCGCCCTGGCGGAGATCGACGGTGCGACTCAAATCGTAAATCCGAAGCCCCGTCGCACCTGCTGCATGGCCGCCGACAGCTCGCCCTGTGCCGTGCGCACGACCAGCGGGTCGTCGGTCACGCATTCATCAGCCTCGGCTGATGCGTGTCGACAGGCGAACAGCGAGAACAGCGCCGGCAGCCCAGCGCGCGGAATGACGTCGCGCACGCGCCGCACCGACAGCCCCGCGCCGGCCACGGCCGCCAACGCGCGCGCCTTCTGCGGGGTCGGAAAGCAGAACACGAACCAGCCGTCGGGCGCCAGGTGCCGCTTGGCCGCACGCGCGTAGTCGCTCACGTCCCCGCGCAACTCGAAACGCGCATGCGCCTTCTGCGAGTCTTGCGGCACGATCCCAGCAGAGGTCGGGAAATAAGGCGGGCTGCCGGTGATCAGCGGAAACGGCTCGCTCTCCGCCAGCTCGCGCAAATCCCCGAGCAACGGCTGCACGCGAGCCGCCAAGCCATTCTCCGCGATGTTCGCCAAGAGCAGGCGATGACTCACGGGCTGCGCTTCGACCGCCCGCAGCGAAGCGGGCTCGCCCAAGCCCCACAGCACGAGTAAGCCAACCGTGCCGATCCCGGTGCCCAAGTCGAGGTGGCGCGTGACCGCCGGCGACACTTCCAACGCGTAGGCGGCCGTGAGCACATCATCGACCGAGTGCCGGTGACCGCGGGCACGCTGAAAGATGAACCAGCTGCCGGTGAGGCCATCCAAGGTCACCCGCTCGCCGAACTCCTGCTCGAGCGCGAGGCGCGCCAGCTCGAAATGCGCAGGGGCAACGCGCGCAGGCTTGCTTGGTTCGACGGTTTCCAACGCGCCGGCAGTAGACGCATTCAGTACATGGCACCAGTAAATTCGCGTCTCAACGCGGCCGATTGCCTCGCGCTCGAGCGCGTGACGCGTTGCCACGATCTGGCGAAATCACGCCATAAAATTGCTATTTTCGCCGCAAGCCGTGCGCGGCACAGCGCTTGCTGTTGTAGCTCCCGTATGTGGCAATCAACTCGTTCTCGCGCGCTCGCCAACGCACTCGCTGCGACGGCTTTGATGGCACTCGCCTCGGGCTGCTACGCGGAAGCGGGAGTGCAGCCCACCTACCCTGCCTACGTCGAAGCCAGCGCCCCGCCCGCCGATCTCGAACGGGCGACGCAAACCTACTACGAAGGTCGAACCGTCTATTACGTGAACGACCGCTGGTACGCGCAGAATCGCGGCCGCTGGGTGTACTACCGCCATGAGCCGCAGCCATTGCTGCGGCAACGCATGCACGCGGTGCGCGCGCCGCAAGCGCCGCAGCACGTTGTTCAAAACCAATTCAGCACCCGCCCGCGCACGCTGGTGGACGCGCCAGAAGCGATGCTCGTTCAGTAACGACTCAGCACCCGCACAGCTGAATGCAGCCGGGCACTCCGGCGCACTGAGCTCGGCAATCCTTCTCGCACGTCGATGGCCCGCTGTTGGAAGTCTGCTTGACCAGCTCACAGCGACCATCGGCGACGCGCGCGCAAACACCCAGCCCTGATTGGTCGGACAGCAACGCTTTCGCGTCGAGACAGCTCGCCGCCGCGCCTATCGGACACAGCGAATCGCCGCACAGGCACTGGAGGTCGATCAGGCTGCCAGAGATTCGGTACCCACAATCGGGGAACTGCTCAGGGTCGACTCGAACCGTGGGGCACGAAGAAATTCCCAAACAGAGCGACACCCCCGAGCTCGGGTCGACCCCGCAATTCGTGCCGGTGACGCGCGTGCCGGTGCTCGAGCCCGCTGCGCCCGCCGTGCCGGCGTTATCGGCCGTGCCCGAGTCGGTCGGGTTGCCGATCTGCAGGCAAGACGCCTGCAAACAACACGACAGCGAGATGAAAAGCAGGCGAGAGCCAAACGCGCGCATCCGCGGATACTCGGCACACGCGAGCAAGCGCGGCCAAGTTTTCACGGCCCGAGCTCCGCGTCGGGGCGTGCTACACTGAAAGTATCGTGCGAATTGACCTCGGGTCATGGCTTTTGTTGGGGGCGCTCGCGGGTTCGGGCTGCACCTCCCACCGAGGCCCCGTGCAAGCCGAGGGGCCGCCGAGCGGGCTGACGGCGCACAGCGCCAGCGCGCGCCCGCAGCCGCAAACTCCGGCCGACATCACCGCGCGTTCCACCCCCGCGATCGTCACCGTGCGCACCGAAGACGGCCTCGGCACCGGCTTCGTGGTGCGCAAAGACGGCTGGATCGCGACCAACTTTCACGTCGTGCGCGGCGCCACCGCCGTCACGGTCGTCTTCTCCGACCACCGCGAGTTCCCTGTCGTCGAGATCATGAACGCCAATCGCGTGCACGACTTGGTGATCTTGCGCATCGACGCGAAGGACCTGCCCGTGCTTCCCATCGGCGACAGCGACCGCGTTCGTCCAGGCGACAGCGTGTTGGCCATCGGCCACCCGCTGGGCCTGGAAGACACCGTGTCCAATGGCTTGATCAGCGCCGTACGCGAGGTGCGCGAGGGGCTCAGTGTGCTGCAGATTTCAGCGCCGATCGCGCCCGGCTCTTCCGGTGGACCGCTGTTCAACGACCGCGGCGAGGTGATCGGCGTGGCCACCGCGGTGAGCACGCAAGGGCAAAACCTCAATTTCGGCCTCCCCTCCAAGTACGTCACCGATTTGCTCGAGCACCCGCGTCCGATCTCGATGGAGCTGTTCTCCGCGGCCATGCTCGCCATGCAACGGGCCCAAAGTCAGGAGCGGAAGCGAGACATTCCGCGCCACGCGCTAACGATGCTCAACGGCTGTACCGACGCCCACAAGGGCCTAATCTTCAAGACGCTGAAAGACGCAATCGAGATCGGTGCCCCGCTGTACAACCAGGGCAAGCTCGCCGCCTGCTATCACATCTACGAAGGCGCCGCGGCGGACCTCAGCCAGCGCTTGCCCCGCTCGTGCAACGGGCCCAAACGCGCGCTCGCCGACGGCCAACGGCGCGCCGCCAAGTTGAGCGACGCAGGCGACCAAGCCTGGGCCATGCGCGACAGCATCGACGGCGTGCTGGAGCTCTTGGATCGCTCGGTCCGCTGAGCCTACACTCGCCGAATCATGCGCGGTGACGAACATCCGAGGCGCTCGGCGCAGCGCGCGAGTCGCGCTCAAACCATCGAACGGCTGACGAACGCTTCAGCCGAGACGAGCTGAACTGCTCAGGCGCGCTCGAGCGCGCCGACCCCGACCCAAGGTTTGTCGTTGGCCTGAAAGTGCAGCAAATTGCCGGAAAATTGCGCGGTGAAGTGATACCCGACGTTCTGCGGGTCGTACAAAACCAGGGCCAGCTGCTCGCCTGACGCGCTGGTCACCTCGTAGCGCCCGCTGAAGTTCACGCCCGGCCCGACCGCGCTGAATTGGCCCTGATTGAAGGACACCACGAGCGTCCCCACCTCGGCGCTGAGCACCGCTTGCAGTGGCAAGTCCAGAGCCACTAGCGGGGCAAAGCTCTGCAGACGCCAAGCGCCACCCAGGCGCTGATTGGCCGTCACCACGCTGTTTGGCGGCGCGCTGCCCCCGCCGCACGCAGGCAGTAGCGGAGCCGCCAAGCACAAACCAGCCCAAATCAGGAACTTTGCGTATCTCGGAGCCACGCTCGGACCGTAAGCCGCGCCCCCGCCCTGCGCAATGAGGCAAAAACAATCCGACCAGGCCAAGAACGCGCTTCAAGCCTCGAAGTCAGCCGAAATTGCGGCGTTCGCGGCATCCTGCAGTGACAGCGCCGATAGGCAGTGCGCAAAGCTGCCCGAGAGCGGCGCTCGCACCGTGATGATTTGACCACCCAGGGGGTGCGCGAAACGCAGGGCCGCCGCGTGCAGCGCCAAGCGGTCGAGCCCGTAGCGCTCTCGGAATAGCCGATTGTGCTCGCCCTTGCCGTAGCGGACGTCACCGATCAGGGGACAGGACACGTGCTTCAGGTGGCGGCGGATCTGATGCAAGCGCCCGGTCTGCGGCAGGGCGAGCACCAGCGCGTAGCGCTCGAAGGTGCCGATCCGGAACACCTCGGTCTGCGCCGGCACGCGTTCCTCACCCGGCGCGCGCGGGATCGGATGATCGATCAGGGCATGCTCGGCGGGGTGCCCGCGCGTGAGCGCGAGGTAGCGCTTGTCCATCGTGCGTTCGGCGAAGCTGCGGTTCAGGATGCGCGCCGCGTCCTCGTTCAGTGCGAACAGAACTGCGCCGCTCGCGCCGCGGTCCAGGCGGTGCAACGGGTACACGTAGCGGCCGAGCGTGTCGCGCGTGAGCCGGAGCAGGTCTCGGTCGTCATTGGCCCAGCCGCGGTGCACGATCATGCCCGACGGCTTGTCGACCACGGCGCAGACCTCGTCTTGATACAGCACGCGCAGCGGCGCGTCCGCCAAACGACACAGATCCGGGTCAGCCATGACACGGCAGTCATAGCGGTCCCCCCGCACACTCTGAAGAGCGAAGGCAATTTTCTGACGATCGCCCCGCTTTACAAAGTGGCACGCGAGCTGCACATGAAGACTACGCGATGGCAACGGTGTTTCGAGTCTTGCTCTGGGCCTTGGTGCTGATAGCGCCGGGTGGCATCTTGCTCGCGCCTGTGCTCGCCGCTCATGAGCTGCGCCGTCGCTCCGCGAACCGCGCGAGCAACCCTGAACTCGCCAACGCGCCCGAGCGCCTTTCCGTCGCCGCTGTAGCGTCCGCCCGCTGAACCGCGGGCTCGGTCTCAGTCGAGTCTCAAGGGGTCGGCGCGGCCGAAGCCCTTAGCTTGGCAAAGAACGCCTTCAAACGCGCCGCGCCTTCGTCTGCGAGCACGCCCGCCGCCACTTCGAAGCGATGATTGAGCCGCAAATCACGGCCGATTTCGAACAAAGAGTGCAGCGCGCCCGCCTTCGGGTCCGTCGCGCCATAGACCACGCGGGCCACGCGCGAATTGACCAACGCGCCGGCACACATCGGACAAGGCTCGAGCGTGACGAACACCGTGGCTCGTTCCAAGCGCCAATGGCCGAGCTTGGCGGCGGCCGCGCGCAGGGCGAGTAGCTCCGCGTGCGCAGTGGGGTCCGCACGCTCTTCACGCCGGTTGTGATCGCGCGCCAGCTCCACGCCGTGTTCGTCGACCACGATGCAGCCGACCGGGACGTCCCCGTGCAGTGGCGCTTGATCCGCTTCGTTCAACGCTTGCACCATCCAGTGCAAGTCTTGGTCGTGCTGGCTAGAAGCGAGGCCTTGGCTCACGCGCCGGACTCTGACATGCGCGGCAAGCTAGGGCGAGAGCTCACTCGGCGTGTCCGTGCCGTCTTCGGGGAACGCGCCGCCACTGGCGTGGAACGACGCGCCCGAGTCCGCGACATGGAAAGCCACCTGCTCGGCCAAGCCGGCCGTGAGCTGCTCTTCGCTGATTTGGCCAATCTTCTTGGCGATCCGCATCAAGCGCTGCAAATAGCTGGTCCACGCCACACTCACCTTGCCATCCGGGTCGAAATGCTGGCGCTCCGGGTTCGGCAAGATCGAGGCGATGTACAGCGCCTGACCCAGGGACAGATCGCTCGGGCGCTTGGCAAAGTAGTGGTGCGCCGCGGGCCCGATGCCGTACACGCCGGGGGCGTACTCGATCACATTCAAGTACAGCTCGAGCAGCTCGCGCTTGCTCAGCTCTTGCTCGAGCAGCTGAGTCAGCACCGCTTCCTGCAGCTTCCGCCCCAGGGTCTTTTCCTTGCGCAGGTACAGGTTCTTGGCGAGCTGCATGCTGATCGTGCTGCCGCCGCGCACGAATCGGCCCTTGATCAGATTGTCCTTGATCGAATTCTGAATGGCCTCGAAGTCGAACCCGCGGTGGCGCATGAAATGGCCGTCTTCGCAGACTTGCACCGCAGTTTCCATGAACGGTGAAATCGCGTCCATTGGCACCCAGTCCGCCGATCCGGGGCCGCTCTCGATCTCGATGGGCTGCTTGTTGGCACCCCTGACTTCGCGCTGCCAAAGGCTCGCAAAGCGGCGCGGGCTCAATTCCGGCGGCACTTGCTCGATGCGACAGTCATTGGCCACGTTCAGGCGCACGCGCGTCTCGCTCGGGTGCTCCGAGTCGAAGTCGAGCTGCGCCTGCACGGCAAAGGTGCCGCTCATGCGCATGGACGAAATGAGCGGCGCCAAGCCGCGCGGCGTCGCGTCCAGGAACGCCTGACACGACGCCAGAGGCACGCCCCCCGAGAGGTGCGTCTGCAGCGTGTGTTCGCCGCGCGTCAACGTACCGCTCCCCTGCACTCGGACCTCACCCAGGGAAACCTCGCTGTCTTCGAGCACCAAGCGCGCGCCGTCGAGCGTGGTCGTACCCTGGGCGCGAAACGCCGAGTGGATCCCGCTCAGCGGAATCGGTGAAAACTCGGCGCGCTGTAGCGACACATTGTCTAGTACGCCGTTGCCGCTGAACGCCAAGCTCGAGCCATCGGCCGCGAGGGTGACGTCGCCGCTAGCCTGCAACGTGGCGAGCTGCACGCCAATCAGCCCGAAATCGCGCTCGCGGACGCCCAAACTGCGCAAACTGACCGGTCCGCCGCGCAGACGCGCCCGCACCTCCCCGCCGTCGATCGGCAAAGTCAGCTTGAACTCGAGCGGCGTGCCCGAAGCTTCTGCCTTGGGCGCAAGCGACAGTTCGAGCAGCGGTCCCAAGCGCACCGCCCGCAGCGCGCTCGGACCAAAGTGCAGCGTCTCGCCGCCGCGACTGAAGTGCAGGTTCACGCCTTCCAAGTTCAGCCCCGCGCCGTCGGGCAGCGAGCGCGCGGCCAGCGCCGAGAACTCCCGAAGCGCCGCCCGCAGTCGCGCTCCGCGCAGCGGATCGGGCTTGAAATCAGCGCCCTTCTGCACGCGGGCCGCCGCCGAGTTCAGCTTGGCGCTCGGCGCGGACGTAGGCGTGGGCGTGGGCGCGGACGACGATTCGGTGGCTGAGAGCGCAAGGTCGATATCGAGACCCTCGGCTTGCAGGTTCTCGAGCTGCCGCACAGCGCTCGCGCCGGTGCCACGCAACAGGGTGGCCACTGGGCGGCGCGCCTCGAGCTCCACGCCGGAATCGCGCCACTGCGCCAAATCGAGTGCGACCGTTTCGCGCGCCCCATCGCGCGCGTAGCTGAGTCCCCAAACTCGTTGCGCGGGTTCATGGGGGCGCTCGCGCCAAACCAAGTCGATGCCATCGGCGGAAAAGCGAGTCTCTGCGGCACCATCACGCTCCGACTCTGCTTTCGGCTCGGTGCGATACGCCGCCCACTGACGCTGCAGTTCCTCGGCCTCGCCGGACAGCTCGATCCGCGCGCCATGCACGGCCACACTGGCGACGTTCATGCGCCAGCCCACCCCGACGCGCACGGCCGCAACGTACACGGCAGCCCCCGGCACTTGGGGCACGCGCAGCGTTAGGTTGCGCAACCAAATGCCGCCCAATCCGGGCCGCACTTGGCCGATTTCCAGGTGAATCCCGCGGCGCTCCGCGACGGAGACGGCGCGTGCGCGCACGATCGGCAAAAAGCTGAGGGCCGCCGCGCCCAGCAACACCAGGCCGATGCCCGAAAGCGCGACCAGCTTCGTTCGTCGCGGTACATCCGCGAGCACACTCATTCGAGGCTTTCGACCGCCGCCTGCGCCGGACGCCGAACGCGCAGCTCGTCGCGCCGCGTTCCCTTCAAGCGCTCAGCCAATGCTTCCATCGCCGCCAAGCGAGTGCCCGTCCGCCCCGCGGCCCAGGGCAGGCGCGGTGCGACGCCGAGGGCCGTCAAATAATCCTCGAGCTGCCCCACCCGCCGCCCGAGCGCGTGGATCGCCGCCTCCCGCAAATCCAGACGCGGCGGCAACGCGATGCCCTCGGTCCGCAGCAGCTCCGACGCGTAAAAGCCCCAACTCGCGAGCACGTCACCCGGGCGCAAGAACGCACTGAAGCGCTGGGCAAAGTCCACGCGCGACTCACCGCGGCCAATTCGATCCGCGATCAGCCGGCTGTGCGCCTCGAACGAAGGCGCGAGCGGCCCGCTGGGCACGACGTAGGCCTCGAAGCGCTCACCCGTGGCCGGCCGCACCGCCGCCCAATGCACGACCTCCGGCAGATGAAGCCCAGGGCTCCCGTAAGGCCAAGCATTCGCCTCGCCATAGCCAATCACGAGCGACTCGGGACGTTCACTCAAAGCGGGCGCCACCAATGGTCGCACGCGAGCCTCAGCCGAACGTCGATGACGCGGCCGATGCTCACGATTCACGAAGTCCAACTGCGTCTCGACCATCGTGTCGAACGGCTTGAGTAACTCGGGAAATCCGCCCGGCCGCCGCTCGAGCAGCGAAAGTGCGGCCTCCAGCGCCTCGATTGTCGACAAACAATGAGCCGCCGGCTCACGCCGAATCCGATAACGACTCTCCTCGGAAGGAGCGAGTCCGTAACGCGGCAAACTCTGCAAGAACGGATTGAGCTTGAATAGCTTGGACGCCTGCCACCAGGTGCCATCGATCACGACCAGCGTGACCGGCCCGGGCGGCGCTTCCGACGCCAGATCTTTCGCGTCCTCACTCGGATAGAGCAACACCGGGGGCGCCGCTGCATCACTCAACGCGGCTTGCAGCGCCTTGTCCTGCGCAAAGTCGAGCCCGACATGAAGCGTCGAGTTCGAGAGCGCGAGCTCCGCAATGCGCGCGGTATTGATCGGCACATCGCTCTCGCGCGGATGCTGCAAAATCACGACTCGCGTGCGCGTATCGATCGGCTGCACTGCCGCGCAATAGCAAACGCGCGTCGGGCGCCGACAGTCCCAACACATCTCACGCGACTCGAGCACGCCGCGAACATGGATCGAGCGGCCGCTCATTGCACCCAAAGACTCACTCTAGGCCCGACGCAGGGTGCAGTCACAAATGCCCCAGCCCCCGCCAGAGCAGACCTTGTGGCACCGGTGCGCCCGATAGGGTCGCGACTTCCCCACCGGCGGGTCATCTCTGACTGCACCCGGACGGGTCGCTATCGCCACCAATCGGTCGGCCAGCCGCCCTGTTATCTGAGCAAAAAGAACCCTGACGATTGCTCGTCAGGGTATCTTAGAAATTAGCCCGGCAGCGTCCTACTCTCCCACAAGGTTGCCCTTGCAGTACCATCGGCTCCAAAGAGCTTGACTTCCGAGTTCGAGATGGGATCGGGTATGGCCTCTTCGATATTGCCACCGGAAAATTTTGGGCGTCCACGCCAGCTTTTTGGTGCTGTTTTTGCGCTGAAGTCACGACTCGACCGGACCTTTGCTAGAAGGTCGACCGAACCGAGAGCTCGTTAAAGATTGGCTCACTTGGAGCAATCTCGCCCGGACTCTGGATACCAATTGCAATGTTTGCCTTAGAGAATAAGTCAAGCCGCACGGACTATTAGTACTAGTTAGCTCCACGCATCGCTGCGCTTCCACACCTAGCCTATCAACCACGTAGTCTACGTGGGTCCTTTAGTGCCTTGCGGCAGGGATACCTAGTCTTGAGGCCAGCTTCCCGCTTATATGCTTTCAGCGGTTATCTGTTCCGAACATAGCTACCCGGCTATGCCACTGGCGTGACAACCGGAGCACCAGAGGTTCGTCCACCCAGGTCCTCTCGTACTATGGGTAGCTCCTCTCAAGTATCCTGCGCCCACGGAAGATAGGGACCAAACTGTCTCACGACGTTTTAAACCCAGCTCGCGTACCGCTTTAATTGGCGAACAGCCAAACCCTTGGGACCTGCTCCAGCCCCAGGATGCGATGAGCCGACATCGAGGTGCCAAACCGCGCCGCCGATGTGAACTCTCAGGCGCGATCAGCCTGTTATCCCCAGAGTACCTTTTATCCGATGAGCGATGGCCCTTCCACTTGGTACCACCGGATCACTAACACCTGCTTTCGCAACTGCTCGACTTGTCAGTCTCACAGTAAAGCTCCCTTATGCGTTTGCACTCTTCGGCTGGTTTCCAATCAGCCTGAGGGAACCTTCGCACGCCTCCGTTACAATTTAGGAGGCGACCGCCCCAGTCAAACTGCCCACCAGGCAGTGTCCCTCTTCCGGATTACGGAAGTAGGTTAGAAATCCAGATTAATCAGGGTGGTATTTCAACGTTGGCTCAGTCGAATCCGGAAACCCGACTTCAAAGCCTCCCACCTATCCTACGCAGATCAACCCGAATTTCACTGCCAAGTTGCAGTGAAGGTTCATGGGGTCTTTCCGTCTTTCCGCGGGTAGAGGGCATCTTCACCCCCAATGCAATTTCGCTGAGTCCCTGGTCGAGACAGTGCGGATGTTGTTATGCCATTCGTGCAGGTCGGAACTTACCCGACAAGGAATTTCGCTACCTTAGGACCGTTATAGTTACGGCCGCCGTTTACTGGGGCTTCGGTTCAATGCTTCGGGTTGCCCCTGACATATTCCCTTAACCTTCCAGCACCGGGCAGGCATCAGACCCTATACGTCCTCTTACGAGTTCGCAGAGTCCTGTGTTTTTAGTAAACAGTCACAACCGCCATTTCACTGCGACCGCCAACAGCTTTGCAGAGTAAATCTGCTAACCGCCAGCGGCACACCTTCTCCCGAAGTTACGGTGTCAATTTGCCGAGTTCCTTAACCAGGGTTCTCTCACGCGCCTTGGGATTCTCACCCCGCCCACCTGAGTCGGTTTACAGTACGATCACCAAAGAAGCTCCGTACGCGGCTTTTCTAGGAAGCGTGGGATTACCCAGTATCCCGTGCAAGCACGGACCTCATCACCTCTCGGCCTTAAGAGTCGTCGTTTGTCCCTAACGGGTCCTAACAACTCAGCCTACGGGCTTGAACACACACAACCATGCGGTGTGCTGGGCTACCCTTCTCCGTCCCCGCTTACTTCAACGCTAACCTTGGTGGTGCAGGAATATTAACCTGCTTTCCATCGCCTACGCCTCTCGGCCTCGGCTTAGGTATCGACTAACCCGTGGGAGGATTATCCTTCCCCAGGAAACCTTGGGCTTACGGCGACCGGGTTTCTCACCCGGTTTATCGCTACTCATGCCCGCATAATCACTCGTGAGAGCCGTTAGTGGTCGTCACCGTCCACCGTGTATCTCTCTCACGACGCTCGCCTACCGCGTTCTTACGAACACCCGTAGCTTCGGTATTGCGCTTAGCCCCGTTACATTTTCGGCGCAGGCTCGCTTGACCAGTGAGCTATTACGCTTTCTTTAAAGGATTGCTGCTTCTAAGCAAACCTCCTGGTTGTCTAAGCGTTCCCACATCCTTCTACACTTAGCGCAAATTTAGGGACCTTAGCTGACGGTCTGGGCTCTTTCCCTCTCGGCAACGGAACTTATCTCCCGCTGCCTGACTCCCGGGCAGTTGTCGTCGGCATTCGGAGTTTGGTTGGGTTTGGTAATCTGGTAGGACCCCTAGCCCATCCAGTGCTCTACCTCCGACGCAATTCACCCGAGGCTATACCTCAATATATTTCGGCGAGAACCAGCTATCTCCCCGCTTGATTAGCCTTTCACTCCTACCCACACCTCATCGCCCATATTTTCAACTATGGTGCGTTCGGTCCTCCAAGCGGTGTTACCCGCTCTTCAACCTGGACATGGGTAGATCGCAGGGGTTTCGGGTCTACGTTGCGCGACTGTACGCCCTGTTAAGACTTGCTTTCGCTACGGCTACACCTTGCGGCTTAACCTTGCCACGCATCGTAACTCACGGGCTCATTATGCAAAAGGTACGCGGTCACACATTCCCCTTACGGGGCATAGTGCTCCCACTGCTTGTAGGCACACGGTTTCAGGTTCTATTTCACTCCCCTAACCGGGGTTCTTTTCACTTTTCCCTCGCGGTACTTGTTCACTATCGGTCGATGAGTAGTGTTTAGCCTTGGAACATGGTCGTCCCAGATTCCCGCCGGATTGCACGTGTCCTGCGGTACTCGGGTGTTCTTCACGAGAGTTATGATTTTCATATAC
>Ga0247757_10000438_pt1:0-7500 | contig 34641 bp, 28 predicted proteins | sample UWRJL126311R4_FD_180929 | JGI IMG/M metagenome (GOLD analysis project Ga0247757, IMG submission 180929) | Plant litter microbial communities from Arlington Agricultural Research Station in Wisconsin, United States - UWRJ-L126-311R-4 | ecosystem: Environmental > Terrestrial > Plant litter... | reverse complement strand
AGAGTTATCCACCACTCAGGGGAAGATGACCTACGTGTTACTCACCCGTGCGCCGCTTTACTGGGGCCGAAGCCCTTTCTCGCGCGACTTGCATGTGTTAGGCGCGCCGCTAACGTTCGTTCTGAGCCAAGATCAAACTCTCCAGTTTGAATCTTTCGGTGAACTCAGCGGAGTTAACCACCGAGCTACCATTATGCTCTCTTAGTTTCGAATCTGCCGACTTGCGCTCTCCGAATCGGAGGTTACGAAGCCAGCGAGTTACGAGGACCCACGATATTTTCATCGCGGGTAATAGGATTCAGTTTTCAAGGACCGAGGGGAAGGAGTTTCCTTCCGAGCGGGTCGCGGTGTTTAGTCTCTCTCGCCTTTGCTGTCAAAGACTTTGTGAGAGTTTCTTTTCACCGTTGCTTCGAACTCTTTTCTCTGTTTTGCAGAGCGTCGAGGCTTCGGAGCGGGTCGCGGTGTTTAGTCTGTCTCGTCTTTCCCGTCAAGGGACTTTCGAAACTTTCTTTTCACCGCTTTGCTTCAGGCTTCGTTTTTTCCAGCGTTTCCGCGGGGTTGCGAGAGCCGTCGGCGGGTCGCGGTGTTTAGTCTGTCTCTTCTTTCCCGTCAAGGGATTGTCGAAACTTTCTTTTCACCGCTTTGCTTCCGGCTTTTCTCCAGCGTTTCCGCGGGGTTAGTGGGCCTGAAGCGGGTCGCGGTATCTAGTCTCCGTCGTCTTTGCTGTCAAAGACTTTGTTAACTTTTTACTGCGACCCCCGGTTCCGAACTTTGCGAAGCGCGGGCGCTCCTTGCGGGGCGGCTGCGCGTCGGTGGGGTCCGAAGCGGGAGGCGGTGTATGCTCCCGGTCGGGGCCCCTCGGCAAGTACTTTTGTCACTATCTGTCGCTTTCAAAAAAAGCCCGCAATTTCGAGGGGTTCCGATCCAAAAAGACTCTACTTCTGTACAGTGATCGGGCGGCCGGGCGTTATTCGATCCGCTGATCGGCCTGCGTCGACGGTCCAATGTAGGCCCGATCGGACCCTGGGGGGCTCGATCGAACCCTCTCTTGGCGTCGCGTTGCGCACCGCGAGCCGAGGAGGCTCCTCCCATACGGACGCGGCGAACCAAGTTTCAGGTGCGCAACGGCGAAAACCGTCCGGGACTAGCGGCGGATCAGGAGGATCAGGAGATAGAGGAGGAAAACGGCGACCGGAGGCCGCCGTGCGCTCAGGAGAGCTGGTCGGCGAACCAGAAACCGAGCGGTTCGCGCACCAGGGAGAATTCGGCGCCGTTCGCTAGCCGCGCCAGGTAGCCGCGCTCACGGCGCGCCAAGTCCGCGGTCCGGTAGCGACCGAGTACGGTCACCGCTTGCCAGGCGCCGTCCAACCACACCGCGTCGGGGCGGCGCGCGTCGGTCGCCGTGGGCCGCACTTCGACGCGCGACCAGCGAGTGCCCCCGGGTGCCAGCACGCTCTCGATGCCCGCTTCGGACTCGAGTTCGCGCGTGGCTTGCAACAACGCGCGCGACGACACCGCGAAACAATGACGGAGCAGCTCGAGCACGATCGCGTAGCCATCGCCGAGGCCGACGATGGCGTAGCTGCGTTGGCCGGTGCGCACGCGGATTTCGTTCACGCCGTCGAAACCGGGGACTTGCGCGGTGCGAGTGAAGGCGAGCACCAGCCGTAGCTCGGCCGCGGCGACGCGAATTTCGTAAGGAGAGATGCGGCCCGCGTAGTCCACGGTCTCGCCCTCTTTGTCGACCAACGCGGCGGCATGCGCGGAGCAGCCCTCGCACAGACGCCACAAAATCGCGCTGAACGGTGAGGCGTCCTGGTCGCGGTCGATCGCGACGCGACCGCGCGCTCTCATTCCGTTACCCGAACGCGCGTCGTGAGGTCATCGACCGAGCGGGTGATCACGATCGGCAGGGAGCTACTCAGACGCTTGAGCAGCTCTTGCTTCGAGCGCTCCGCGCGGCCCTTCCTCACCTCGTCCGCCAAAAGCGTGCGGCGCTCGGCGAGCGGAACGCGTTTTTCGGGGAGCCGCGCCTCGCACAGAATCACGTGGTAACCGAAGACCGATTTTGCGGGTTCGCTGATCTGGCCCACGGTGAGCCGGTAGCCGGCCTCCGCGAAGTCCTTGTCGAAACGCTGATCGGCTTGTTCGGCGCGCGCGCCTTCCGGAAAATAGGCGCGGCCGTCGCGCGTCATGGGCGGCAAGCGCTCGGCGCGCAACTCGACGCCCTCGTGCGGCACCTCTTTCGCCAAACGGATGAACTCGGCCGGATCGGTCACGCCGCGCACGGCTTCGTACACGCGTTGCGCGATGGCGCGCGCGGCGGCGTCCTCTTCGGGTTTGCTGACGACGGCCACGGCGTGAGTCGTGCGCACGGTCTCCGGTCGGTCGAAGTCCTGCCAACGCAGGGCCGTCAATTCACTGATCTCCGCGTCGCTCGCGGGACCCTGGGCAATGGCTTCGGCTTTGATGGACTCCAAGAGTGCGCGGGCGAACGCCGCGCGCTCGACCACCGGGATGAGCGCGCCGCCAGCGAACACGGTGCGCGCGCCGAGGGCAAAAGCCGCATCGCGCGCCGCAAGATCGCGTGCCGCGCGGGGGGTCACGCCTTGCGCACGCGCGATTCTCGTCACGGTGTCGAGCGCGATTTCTTCTGCGCCGACCTTGGCCGCAATCCCCTGCGGCAAGCGCACTTGCTGGGCGCCGGGAGGCGCGTCGTCGACAGAAGTCGAACAGGACAGCGCGCCGGCCGCCGCGCAGCACAGCGCAGCCCAAGGTCGGGTCATCGCGAACTGGACCTCGGCCGTAGGAGTTCCACCGCCGCTCGCAACACGAGCCCTCCAATGCAGAGCCAGTAGATGGCCGCCAGATCGCGGCGTTCCCCGAGCGCGGCCACGCCGACCGAAAACGCGAGGCTGGCCCCGAGAACGAGCAAAATGCTCAGTGCGTCGACTACTTTGCTCATCGTGCCCAGTGCGTGTGCGGCCGCGCGCCCATCCGACGCGGCTGGTCCGAAATTACTCCTGGACTAGCGCACCACCAACCACAGAAAACCTAGCCCGAAGAGTAAAGCGGACAGTGCCAGGGGCAGGGCGGCCGCGTTCAGGCGTTCACCGCTGACGGGCAGCGCGCGCCGCTGACCCAAGCCAGTGGCGACCCGCGCGCCCACCGTGATCGTCAAAACGGCGGCCAGAATCGCGATCGCGTGAGCGAACAGGCCGCGCTCGGCTTCGGCCACGCGAAAGGCGAGGAAGACAGGAAGCAGCGCGCCGACCAAAATCAGGCCAAACACGACGGGAGCGATCGGGTGCGGCTTGGCCCGAGGCTGCAACGGCGGGCCCACGATGACGTTCGGGGCGTCTTCGGGCACCACCCCTCGCCGACGTAGGGAGCCCCAGCCGAGGGCGTACAGGGTGAAGGCAACGGCCCCCAATGCCGATAGCAGCGGGTCACCCGGATTTCGTACCAAGCCGGCACCGAGCAACAGCCAGGTCAGCAGCGAACAGCCGATGAAACCGAAAATGCCGAGCGCGCGGCCGATCAGCGGGCGCTCGCTCACGAACAAGGGCGCGGCGAGCAAAGCCAAGAGCGCGAAGAAAGCGCTCACCCGCGCCGAACCGGGCGCGCCGTGATTCACCGAAGGCAAGGCGACGGTGGTCACCCAGGCGTACAGCCCGGGCAGCACCGTGTTGGCACGGTCGCGCAGCGCGGCCAGGGCGCGCGAGACACTGGGCTGCGCGCCCGCCGCGGTCACTTGCTCGGGCGCCCGGCTTGCTCGACGAAGTTCAGGAAGGTGAGCACGGGGTGGCCCGTGCCCCCCTTGGGATACATGCCCTTGGCGCGGTCGGCCAACACGGGGCCGGCGACGTCGCAGTGGATCCAGGGGAATTTGCCCACGAACTCACGCAGGAACAAGGCCGCGCTGATCGAGCCGCCCCAGCGATCGGCGGTGTGCTTCAGATCCGCGACGTCACTCTTGAGCTGTTCGCCGAGTTCTTCGAGCAGGGGCATGCGCCAAAACTGTTCGCCCGCGGTGCGCGCGGCGCGCTCGAGCGAACGCGCGAGTTCGTCTTCCGTCGAGTAAAAGGCGGAGCACGTCTTGCCGAGCGCGACCAAGGCCGCGCCGGTGAGCGTGGCCGCGTCGATGATGATGTCCGGCTTGAGCCGCGTCGCGTAGGTGAGCGCGTCGGCCAAGACGAGCCGGCCCTCGGCGTCGGTGTTGATGATCTCCACCGTCTTGCCGTCGAGCGAGGTGAAGATGTCCGCGGGGCGATAGGCGGCGGCATCGGGCATATTTTCGGCGGCCGCGACGATCGCGTGCACCTCGACGTCGGGGCGCACGGTGGCCACGGCCGCGATCATGCCGAGCACGGCGGCCGCGCCGCCCATGTCCGATTTCATCTCGCCCATGCCGGCAGCGGGTTTGATGCACAAGCCACCCGAGTCGAAGGTGATGCCTTTGCCGACGAATACGATCTTCTTGTGCTTCTTCTTCGGCACGTAACTGACGTGGATGAAGCGCGGCTCGTTCTCGCTGCCTTGGCCGACCGCGTAGTGCAGGTTCATGCCGGCCGCGAGGATGCCCTTCTTGTCGAGCACCTTGACCTTGAGCTTGTGCTTGCGCGCGATGCCGCGGGCGACTTCGGCCAAGCCTTCGGGCGTCATCACGTTCGGGGGTTCGTTCACCGCGTCGCGCGCGATGGCGACCGCGTCCGCGACGGCCACGCCCAAATCGAGCTGCTTTTTGTCGGCCGCGCTGGCGTTGCCGCGCGCCAAGTGAATCAACGCTTTGCCCAGCTCCGACTTCGGCTTGCGATCACCAGTGAAGTACTTGCTGAAGCGGTACGCGCCGAGCGCGACGCCCTCGCCCACCGCGCGCAGCTCGACCTCCGCCTCGGGCAGCACCAAGTGCAGCGTGCGAATCGTCGAACCAGAGTTGGCGCGTACGCAGGCCGCGAGCGAAGCGCGTAGCCGCGCCGAATCCAGCTCGGGCGCCTTGCCCAGGCCGAGCAGCACGAGCTTCTTGGCTTTGAGCCGGCCGAGCGTGGGCAGATCCAAGACTTGATCCAGCTTGGCTTCGAATTCGACGGCTTTGATGTGCTCGAGCAGCGCGCCGCCCAGCGCCTTGTCCAGCGCGACCACGGTCGGGTGGCTGGCAACGCTGCCTTGGCAAACGCTGACGATCAGCGCGTCACACACGGCGCTGCTCGCGTCAGTCGATGCCAATTGAATCTGTAGAGCCATGCGGCGAGTGTCTCCGGAGGTATTTGGGGCAGCGAGAATGCCGGAAGTCTTGGCAATTTCGCCCGATGAACGGCGTTGACCCTAGCGTGTCTTGGCAAGCCTCGCAACGACCGCTCCGGCGTGAATCACGCTGTATTACGGGCTGTTCTACACGCGCACCGGTGCTCGCGCGGGGCTCGTTGCTGCCCTATGCTTCGCGCATGGCAAACCTTGCGCGCGCTGGCGCGCTGATTCTTGGTCTGGCTGCCCCCTTCTTCGTCTCCCAGAGTCGAGCGTTCGCGCAAGCCACGCCGCCCTCCGGGACCGCGTCGTTCCCGCCGACGGCAGATGCGCCGCCGGTGCCTACACCGGCGCCAACGCCGGCGCCGACGCCGGCTCCAGTTGCCGCGCCCGCGCCGCCGCCGGTCGCTGCCACCGCGCCGCCCACCACCGGTGCGCCCCCGCCGCCTCCGGCTTATCCGGCCTACCCGGAGCCGCAACCTTACGGGCAGTACCCGCAAGATCCGAACGCGCCGCAACGCGAAGCATACCCTGGCGGAGATCCGCCGCCGCCGCCGCAGGCGCCGGGTGAAGGCTTCAAGATCCCCGATATGTCGGTGCGCATCGATCCGTTCAACTTTCTACTCGAGGGACGCCTCGGACTCGAACTCGAGACGCAGCTGTACAAGTTCCTCACTTTGGAGCTCGTCCCCGTGTTCGTGACGACCAAGTCGCCCCCGACGCTCAACTACAACACGTACGAAAAGTCGTCGTTGCGCCAGGAATCGAACGGAATCGGCGCGCTCGCGGGCACGGCGATCGACGCCGGCATCTGGTTCGGCGGCAAGCCGTTCAACGGCTACGTGCTACGCGCGGGCTTCACCAACTACGCCTACAAATACACCACGACCGATCCGGGCAACGACTCGGTGAGCCACACCGATCGTCAATTTTTTGCCATGATCGGCAGCCATAGCCGTTGGGGTGCGTTCACGATCGCCGGTGGCATTGGCCTCGCGTACGAGCTGAACAAGCAGAACCGTTGCTTCGACCTGGTGGGCAACCCAACCTCGAGCTGCGACAAAGATCAGCTCTTGATCAAGCTGAACCAGAGCGGATCGTCGGCGGTCGATCTGCACAGCTTCTTGTATCCGTTCGATCTGTTGGCTCGCTTTTCCTTGGGCGTGGTGTTTTGAGCATGAAAAACGGCGAAATCGTAGTGACGGGCGCCGGCGGCGCATTGGGCTCGGGCGTAGTGCGCGCGCTGGCGGCGAGCGGGCAGCGCGTGATCGCGGTCGAGCGCGACGCGGAGCGCGCGAGGAAGACGTTCGCGGGCGTCGCGAACTGCCGCGTGCTCGGCTTCGAAGTGAGCTCGCTCGAAGCGTGGCAAAGCGCACTCGGTGATTCGGAAATCGCGGGCGGCGTGCTCGTCGCGGGCGCGTGGAAAGGCGGCGCGCGATTTTTCGAAGCGGGCAGTGACGCGGTCTGGAGCAGCGTAATGAGCTCGAACCTCGAGACCGCGCGCGTCAGCTTGCAAGCGCTCTTGCCGCGCCTGGTCGCCGCAAAATCAGGCAGCATCGTCGCAATCGGCTCGCGCACCGGGCCGCGCCCATGGGACGGCGCAAAAGCGGCGGCCTACGCCGCTTCCAAAGCCGCCGTGATCGCCCTCGTGCAAGCCTGCGCGGCGGAAGTGCTGGCCGATGGTGTGCGCGTGAACGCGATCTTACCGAGCACCATCGACACGCCCGCCAACCGCGCCGCGATGCCCAAAGCCGACGTCTCGCGATGGGTGACCGTAGAATCGCTCAGCGGCGTGATCGCCTTTTTGCTCTCGGACGCCGCGCGCGACATCTCCGGCGCGGCAATTCCGGTGTTCGGGCGCGACGGCGTCTGAGGGGGCGCTCGCGATCCAGCCGCGCACCGCTTGGTTGCGCGCGGTTTACCGCGTGGCCGCCTCTGCTCCCGAAAATTCACGTTCTTTTGCGCGCGACGTGCCACGCGCACGTGGGGCGTGACTGCCCCGCGCTCCCGAAATTTTACTTCGCGCACGAAGTATCATTTCGCACGGGGGCGTGGGGCCTGGGTGTGGGGTGTGGGGTGTGGGGTGTGGGGGCGTGACGAGCTGCGCGCCCGGAAATTTGCTTCGCGCACGAAGCATCATTTTCGCAAGGAGGCGTGGGGCATGACGAGCTGCGCGCCCAGAAATTTGCTTCGCGCACGAAGCATCATTTGCGCACGGAGGCGTGGGGCGTGACGAGCTGCGCGCCCAGAAATTCT
>Ga0247757_10000437_pt1 | contig 34747 bp, 32 predicted proteins | sample UWRJL126311R4_FD_180929 | JGI IMG/M metagenome (GOLD analysis project Ga0247757, IMG submission 180929) | Plant litter microbial communities from Arlington Agricultural Research Station in Wisconsin, United States - UWRJ-L126-311R-4 | ecosystem: Environmental > Terrestrial > Plant litter >... | reverse complement strand
CTGGGGAGGGGAGCTGGTGGCGGAGGGGGGGTGGGCTTGTCAGGCCGCGAGCTTGCAGACGCTGGCAGGCTGCGTGGGCGGACGGCTGTGGACTTTGTGTGCGGGACAGGGTTTGCCCGGTGCAGCGGCAGCGACGGGGCGCGTGTGCGGGTGGTTGGCGTGTGCGGGCGAGTGTTTTTCGAGGGCAGTGTGTGCGGGGTGAAAAGGGCGCGGGATTGTCGAGGGAAAGATTTCAGGCGGCGTTGCGGCGCCTTATAAGACAGGGACGGGCCACACGGAGCTTAGAGACGCCGGCCCAGGCAGCGCCAGGTGAAGCAAATCAGTTCCCTGGCCGCGGCTGCGTGCCATTACTCGCCGTCCCACGCCTGCCTGGGCCTGCGCCTTGCCGCCGTTAAATGGGCCGCCGTCGCCGTCCAGGTCACGTCAAAGAAAATCTCTGCCGTTGTCTGTCCTTCGCCCGTGCCCACGCCCGCGCCCGCACGCGCGCCCACACCCACACCCAGCAGACGGATCAGCCCAAGCAGCCGGGCTGGCCGAGCGAACGAGCCTGGGCCGCGTTTGCCTGTATGGAGAAGCAAATCAGACCGATGCCGCTCTGTCGAGGAGCCCCAGGGGAGGGGGGAGGGGGGCGTGTTGACGTTGGCGTCGACCAATACTGCTACCCCACATCTCAACCACTGCACGACCTGGCCACCTGGGCTGCCCTCCGCCCTCCCGTGCCATCTCCAGCCCGCTGCCCGTCGCCGCCTGCCTGTCTGCGTTGTGGGTGCTGCAGCGCTGCACAAACGCCCCCGGCACAACGGCCAGCTGCGGTGGACCATCCGTTCTGCCGCCAATTGCAGCCATGGAGACCCCAGTCGATTATTCCCTGTATCTTGTCACCGACTCCACCGACGCCATCCTAGGCAGCCGAGATCTTATTGCCGTCGTCGAGCTGGCTCTTCTTGGAGGCACGTCTCCTCTGCCTGGCAGGCACCGGTGCTGACCATCGTGACAGGCGTGACCGTCGTTCAGTTTAGGGACAAGGTCAGTGACACGGGACGTCTGATCACCATTGCAAGAGCTCTCCACGAAAAATGCAAACAGCACAAAGTACCTCTCATCATCAACGACCGAGTCGATGTGGCACTCGCCGTGGGGTGCGAGGGTGTCCATCTGGGCCAAGATGACATGAACGTATCTGCCGCACGCCGGCTGCTGGGCTCTGGCAAGATAATAGGGGCTACCGTCTCTTCCGTCGACGAAGCCCGCATAGCCGTCGAGCAAGGTGCTGATTACCTGGGCATCGGCACCCTCTATGCCACTGCTACGAAGAAGAACACCAAAGACATCATCGGCGTGAACGGGATACGCCGTATTCTTTCTTACTTGGCCACTGCCGGCGAACCCTTCAAACGAGTCAAAACCGTCTGCATAGGGGGCGTTAACCGCTCCAACATCCAGCGTGTTCTATACCAACTTCAAAGCCCATCGATGGGAAAGGCCATGGACGGTGTAGCTGTGGTATCGGCTATTGTTGGTGCGCATGACGTTCGCTCGGCGGCTGCTGACCTCAAACGTCTTGCCTCGTCGCCGCCACCCTTTGTGTCACAACCCCAAAACCTAATCCAAGACAGCCAGGAGATGAAAGAGAGAATCTTCGAAGCCGTCAAGGCTGTCCATGAGCAGAGTCCCTTGTCACACAATATGACTAACCTCGTTGTCCAAAACTTCGCCGCCAGCGTTGCCCTCGCTATTGGCGCTTCTCCCATCATGTCCAACAATGGCGACGAAGCCGCGGATCTTGCAAAGCTAGGTGGTGGCTTGGTCATCAACATGGGCACCGCCTCGCCTGAAGCTCTCGGCAACTACCGCAAAGCCATCGCGGTCTACAATGCTGCCGGTGGTCCCATAGTTCTTGACCCCGTCGGCGCTGGAGCTACGTCGGCCAGAAAAGAGGCTCTTTCCTTTCTCATGGCGAGTGGTTATTTCGATTTGATCAAGGGGAATGAGCGAGAGATCATGGCCGTGGCACGCACATCGGGCTTCATCCTCGAAGACGTTTCTCAGCAGCGCGGTGTAGACAGTGGTGACTCGCTTTTCTCGCTTTCACAAAAAGCATACATTGTGTCCCGCATAGCCGCCCGTGAGCGCAACATCGTGCTTATGACTGGGGCCACGGATGTCATCTCTGATGGTCACCACACCTTTGCTATCTCAAATGGGCACCGTTACTTGGGCATAGTGACTGGGAGCGGGTGCACGCTAGGTACTACCGTGTCAGCGTACATGGCTGCGTCACCAGAAAACAAGCTGCTTGCTGCTCTGGCGGGGACATTGCATTACGAGGTCGCGGCGGAGCGGGCGGCCATAAGTGACAGCGTTAGAGGACCAGGAACCTTCATTCCCGCCTTCATCGACGAGCTATACCATCTCAGGATGGATACCATGGCAAATAAGTCAAGTTGGTTGGAAGCACTCAAGGTGGACGTTTTCGAAAACATTCCAGACGAGGGGCTGTTGAAAGACTGGTAGCTAGGCACTTTGACAAAGTCACACGCTTGCACGCAGGCACTCTAACATCCGTCCCTAGGTCGCGCAAAACCCACCGTGCCGCAAAATATGAGAGGTACTTTAACTTTAAGCGACTATAACTCTGTGCACAAGTTAAGATTTATTATAATTCTGTACAAGTTATGTAATAGAGCTTCTTTTAAACATTCGCAACATCTCCGGCCTATAAATTACGTTTGCATCGTCGCTTTTGCACTTGGTTTACAGAGAGCCTTCTTCTATAGCGTGATAGAGTTCCTTCTCTATAGCACTACCATTAAGCCCTTACCACTCCATAATACTCATGAACGCTCTTATCGAGCCTTAGAACCTTGTTATGATGCTGAAGAGTTCTCATCAGCCTTTGTGCCTGCCATCGCGTACAAATTCATGCAAGGCCGCTACCCCGCTCGGTACTTCTGATCGAACCAACTACTGATTTCGGCTAGTGAAAAACGACCTACATACCGTAATCATCGCGGTGTAATTTATTTGTGATGTCTATTAGGCCTGTAGCTGTATGGTGTCTTTACGGCGGGCCGACCTCAGCCCCGCAGCCTTACGATCCCTACTCAACCTTGGTCGTGCCTCTAGTTAACCAACTCAACTCTCTAAAAATCACCTACAGAATTCGCCACCTCACAAGGGTACGGCCGACGCGAGTCGGCCGTCCTCTCTGCTAGCATCACTAAGGTGTTCGTCTACTTACGCGTATTCTATTTGGTTGCTTGCAAAATCGTCTTCTGCCGGGGGAGGGGGGATTTCGTGCGTCGTTGTGCGTTGAATTTGTAGGCAGATGCTGGGAGGCTGATTTCACCGGTGAAGAAATGTTTGCTTGAGTCGCAGGGCGCATTTAGGCTGCTCGTACTTCGCACAAGGCATTCCGCTTCGGTCAAGGGTGGCGAAAGCAGCGGATTGCCATGCCTCTAAGGACTGGGTGGACCGCAAAAAACATTGCGAGTATCTGAGATCCGGATTGAAGAGAAGCTCAAGGCTAATCATTCGACTTCTGACGCTGTTATAGTGTGGGAGGCGAAGTTGGCAGTGGACTGCGTAGTATTGCTACGCCACCAGCCAAGAAGCCCTGTCAGCCTGCTTGCAGCCCTACTCGTTTGAGGCAGCCAAACGCATCTTTAAGAGCCTTCTGAGAGTAGACATTGAGCCTACCATATCCTCAAAATGACTTCAGCATCTTCCTACCAATACCAACCGCTTGAGCCTGGCGAGATTCGGCTTTTGCAGCTTCTCCCACGAAAGCTGCACGTTCAAAATGATCCCGTTCGATTCCATATCGTTCATACATCCTTTGCGCGATGCCACATCCCCGATTCTTTTTTCTCGTACGAGGCCGTATCCTATGTATGGGGTGGGGACCGTACAGATCTAGTCTACTGTGACGACAGCGAAATTTTGGTGACACCAAACCTTGTTTCCGCGCTTTCAAGGCTCCGAGAGAAGATGCCGGAGTATCCAGGTTTCCATCGAACGCTTTGGGCGGATTCAATATGCATAAATCAGAACGACGTAGTTGAGCGCGGTCATCAAGTTCGACTTATGAGGGACATATATTCGCATGCAACGAGGGTAATCATATGGCTTGGAGGGAGTCAAGAGGTAGAGGACAATCTGACGCGAATTAAAAATAGAGATCGGTCTCAAGTTCGTTTCGACTTAAGGTTGGGGCGTGCCTTTGCAGACTGGAGCATGCCGGTGACTAGGATTTTCGATCAACCTTGGTTCCAGAGAGTGTGGGTGATCCAGGAGGTCGTGTTTGCGGCCAATGCGATTGTTCTAGGCGGAAAAGCGTCGATCAAGTGGGAACAGTTGGTTTATACTGCAGAAAATGGTAAAATGAATTCCGAAATTACAACGGCGCAGAGGATACGGTGTGATGCTGTCCTTGGCATCGAGTGTCTAAGGAATCAAATCCGAAAGGATGGCCGTTCGAATTCTAACCTGCAACTTCGTAAGTATGCCGGGATCATCTAGAGATTGTCTACCTAACACTTCAGCTAAAGGCTCGAACGGCCGCCCATTCAAGCGACACCAACAGCTCAAGCTTGCCCTTGAAACGGGTACTTTTGCCCACTTACCGAAAGATCTATTAGAATTAGTAGAGCTATTTAGGTCATACTCAGCAACGGATCCGCGTGACAAGATCTACGCGATTCTCGGACTAGCCTCGGCATTAGAGACGGACAGGCTTGCTTCACGCATAGATGCCGACTATGGTCTTCACGCGAAGGGCTTATTCCTTGAATTCGCCCGCCTTGTTATATCAGGTCCCGATGCCTTAAGACTCCTTCGAAATGTGCATGGGTCAAGGGAGCAATCGTCCAATCTTCCCTCTTGGGTGCCTGATTGGAGCATATCTTTAAAGATACGGCCACTGGCAGAGCTATGTAAACCAGCTTACCTACTCCCCAGCCAAAGAGCGATCCTCTTAAAGCAACCAAGTCTAGACGTCTTGAAACTTGTCGGAAAGCGCATAGACACGATCAAAGCCGTAGGGGAGGTTCTCAACGAATCGTCCGGCGAAGCCAGTTTGCAAATTTGGAATTCCTGGATGTCACTTGGACGGAAACATGGATTAACGCCACCTGAAGCGTTCAACTGGGATGCTTTTTCTATTCCTCAAGATTACAGAGGTTTCCGAGAATTCCAAGAGTATAGTTACCTACAGACTAAGATTCCCAAGCACTGCAGCGAGATCTGTTTCGGAAGACGATATCTTTTGACAAAGCAGAGCCGTTCCGGTCTCGTTCCCGCAGGTGCCAAAGTAGGCGATGAAATCATTCTGTTCCCTGGGGCCGAACTTCCATTCGTCGTTGGCCAGGATAAGTCTGACAACATGTTCTACATTGTTGGAGAATGTTACCTAGATCGCGTTTTCTTGGACAGCCTTATGCAAGAGAAGGTTTATAAAAGGGGCGTATATTACCTAAAATAGTATTTCGTCAGGTGAATAAAAACACAGAATAAGAATTGCTAAATCAATGAACGCCTTGATAATACCAGCAAGGAGGACGGCCGACCCGCACTAGCCACACCCTTATGAAATGGCGATTTCTGTAGGCAGCTGGTGACTGGAAGCACGGCCAAAGTTAAGTCGGGCCGCCAGGACTGGGGGGCTATGGGGCTCGTATACATAGCTCCACACAGCCACAGGCTAAGCTCTTAACTAGGTAAATTACACAGTGCTGGTTACGTGATATATGCGGGATCGTATCGAACTAACCTATATTGATGATTGCTTTTATTGAAGGTACCGACACGCGTAACGACCTTGCGTGAATCTCCATGCGATAGCAGCTACAATGCAGAAAGTTGCGTTTAAACACTATAGTGAAGTTCGCAGGCTTATATAGAGCTATTCTATAAGTTTTAGTATTGGCAGTAGCATGATAATAGTGCTGCAGCGGGAGAAGCCTGTTTCGCGACAAAAGGAGGCTCTCTACAAATTAGGCGCGGCAACGACGACGCAATAGTAATTTTTGGGTGCGAAGGTACCTGCATGTATACGATCACCTATAGTACATGCGTCATGGGAAAATATAATAGGCGTTCAAGTGTATGCAGAGTTTGAGTGGTGTGAAGTCAAAGTACCACTCACATTGTGCGGCACGGTGGGTTTTGCGCGACCCAGGGATGGACGTTATAGAGGTCTCTATCAAATCCCAACCCGAATGTCAATCCCCACCTTGTGCAGCTCCTCGACGTACAGCTCTCCTAGCATCGCCGATGTAAGGATGCCTCCGCCCATCTTTGCGGCCTCAGTCTCTCCTATCCTTCCCCTCAAAATGAGCATCGCGGCCGCAGACAGCGTTTGCCCTGTTGTAACGTATCCACCTCCGGAAAGGCACACTTCGCCCAGGACCTTCTGCTTCTGCGGCGTATCAGCGATCGCCAGTCCACGGTAGTTCATGAAATCTCCCTTCATCGACTCGCGTGATGGGCCTTCACCAGGCTTCGGGATCGCGAGGCGGCGGATGAGGGGTGCGAGAAGCCAGCGCGAGGGAGGTAAGGCAAGGAGCAGACCGAAGAGCGCCATTCCCAGGCTGATGGCTGCACCGTGGAGGAAAGATTTCGCGCGCATGGTCTCATGGTAGTTGAAGCGTGGGCCGTACGAGAGGTCCGCGTTCCCAGTCTTCTTCGCGCGTTCTTGATATAAACCCCACGAGCGATGTGCAATGCAGCGATCAACCGTTGCCATCAACCACATCGTCTGGAGACCGCCGAGCTCGGGAATATGCGCCATACCAAGAACCCTATACAGCCAGCCGCCTCTGGGGCTTTTGGCGGGCGCAACCGGTCGCTCGGGCGCTATCGACCATGGCTCCATTCCCTCACCCAGTTTCCGTGCGCCAAAGTGCTCGAAGAGCGTGAGCATCGTTTCGCTCGTCCCGCCACTGATGCCTGTCTTTGCGTCCAGCAAGCTCACGTCCACGGTGGCCGTCCCCGTGCCCAGGGTCTGCCGCACGTGCCGTGTGAGCATGTACGTCAGCATGTCAGCCGGGACCGAGTCCAAGCCACACTGGGGGATCATAATGGCGCCGGTCGTCTGAGCAAGGGAAGAGTATTTCTCGAGCATCCTCTTGATCCAAGGAATTTCGCCTGTGCTGTCAAGATAGTGGGTTCCTGTGCGGGCACACGCAGCGAACGCGGGCTCGCCATATAGCGTGAAGGGCCCAATGGTGGATATCAAAAGGTGGGTCTTGGAAGCGAGGGCTGTGAGGGCGGTAGGATCGAGTGTGCATGTTTCGACATCTAGGCGGCCAATCAGTAAGATAGGAGGAAACGGGGTCCTTCACGATAGAATTGGGCCAAAGACTTGGGTAAGAATGATTCTTCTTTGGCATTCTGCGTCTAGTTCTACAACACATGGCTTGGGGAATAAAACATGCTGAATGATTTTCTGCGTACCTGGCTGCTTACGATCCGGGCTTAGCGTGTTCAATTCTTTCACCAAGCTTTGGAGCTTCGTAGTGTTGCGGCCTGCAATGGCCCATGTTAAATCAGTAGGCAGGTGTTGGCCTATCCATTCTGCTGTGAGCTTTCCCGTATATCCAGTGGCCCCAAGTAGAACAAGCTCATATTGACGTTGGCCTTGATCCATTGCAGGTGGCAGTCCAGCGTTCGATGCTGTGGGTGGGTGGTCAAGACAAGAGATTTAGAGGTAGTGATAGCCCATGGTGTTCTGTGTGGATGAAGTCATGCCAAGGCAAGAGAAAAATGGCTGAATACGAGGAGCGCGGAGGCCCGCTCCACCAAGCTCGCTGCGGTGATGATTCTGTGTTGAGGAGTCGTTTAGGAGACTTCTCCAAACCATCCGATCGATTTTCAATGGTCTGCAGTCGCAAGACCATGGTGAAGTTGCTTGTGGTGAGATGCGGCTACGTCTGCTCTAGGACTAAGCGCGCTTGGCATTCGGCACTTGACAATCCAGGATCAACCCACACACGACAGGACTTGATCTTTCTCACCGCCACCGCAGTCTCCCTTGACACCCATATACCATGGCTTTGGCCGACGAGAGCGCGAGCCGCGACCCACTGACCCTGTCAGAGAGCCACACTAACTTCCAAGTTTGACTGCTGCGACTGTCGGCGGGGTAGGTATTCGGTCATGCTTAGGGCTACAAACATTTCGTCGCTGACGTGGGCGAGAATCACAGTAGCACGCAGGCTGGAACCAGTCCGTTCGTGCACACTTTCTAGTTTGCGGTGGATAAAATGCTCGGAGGCGCGATGCGAACGCAGGCCACGTCTGCAACGGTAATCAATGCACTCAGGCGCTTAAACCGGCGTTGCGCAAACGCGCGACCCATCGCACTCGAGCCTCGAAGGCGGGCTGTCCTGCTCCAGCAGCGAACGTCGCGTAGAAACCAATATATGTCACAAAACCTACCTCGGTTTTACCCTGGACTGGGCCTCGCTGCATTCCTGCCTCCCTAGCTTCAAGACCTGAGTGATTTTGCACGGTTGCCTACAGATGTTGAGTTGCCCGAATCGTACCATTGACTGCTCAAGAGCGGACTATGCAGTAAGAAAGAATCATAAACCAAGGGTGGCCGGAGGGCCTCCTGAACACGCACTGGACGCCTGGGGAATACAAGCTTGACATGGCTCTGGTACGGTAGTGCCTCGGTCTGCCGGTCTGCCAGCGAGACCAATCAGGACGGCAGTGAGATGGGAAGAAGCAATGCCTCCGCTACGAGCGACAAGATGTCGGCAAGCTATTGATCTGATCAAGGCCTATATGGCTTGCTCAGCAAGGCGGTTTAACTATGTGACACGTGGATGGGTAAGCTCCAGCTCCGGAGACTTTGGAACGTCGACCAGGCTGCACCCACATCGACGCAGCACTGCTCACCACGCTACACTCCCCTCTCCCCCGCCCCCCCACAGTGCCCTCAATGGTGCAAGGCGAGTGCCGCCATTCTACATTGAACCGCCCCGACGTCAGCTGCGAGTGCGCTGGACCCTCCCAAGCTCCCGCTGTTGGGGCGCCTCGTGAACGCAGTCGTGACTGGCTGCGGTGGCCCATGCGCATTAGCGTTCCTTGGCAGCCGCTATATAGTCCACGCCCCTCCACCGCCGCCTCTTTCTTCCACCTCGACATATGATCACCGCCGGCTTTCCCCTCTGCGATCCCACTCATTCTCAACGCTTCGATGGCCGAGACTTGCATAGTCTGCCTGGGCGACCTGGTCCCCCAAGATACAAGTCAGGTGGCCGCTACCGATGCCTCCCTAGTCGAGGATGGGGTTGATAGCGACCCTTATTCTAGCAAGCTCCGAGACGCAATAGCCACGCCTTCGGACCCTACGCCCAAAGACGAGGACTTGGTTGCGCATCTCTTGCCCTGCGGCCACAACCTGCACAACGAGTGCTTGAAGCCATGGGTCGAACGTGCCAACAGCTGCCCAATTTGCCGAGCCAACTTCAATATGGTGGAGCTCGGCGCCAGGATTGGAGGTATGTGTTCACCTTAGGAACCGCCACTCATCACCCTCTCCACGGACGAATTCGCGCTTGCTTTGAACTATGGAGAAGAGAGACACCGCTAGTCGTCCGGCTTTGCGCCAGGATGTTCTAAGGTATCCCTCCTGGTCGTGTAGAAGTGGCGGAACCGTAGTCATGTATGCTAAATAGTTCTCCAGGGCCAATACTTTCCTCGTACGCCGTTCAGGATAAACAGCAAGTCGCCGAAATCGACCCATCCATGATCATCGAAGATGACTACACACTGGAAGATGATGGCAGCTACGATGCCTGCATGGTTTGCGATGAGTTCGGGGATTCATCTCAGCTTATGTATTGCCATAGCTGCGAACAGCTTTGCCATGTATTTTGTGCTGGTCTTGATAGAATGCCCACCCGTGGCGCATGGTACTGCAATGGCTGCATTGAAAACCCTACTTTGCTAGAAGCTGCCAGCCATCGCCCAACACCCCGCGGTCCGGCAGCTTATAGGGCTGGGCGCAGTCGCATTCCTCGCCGAAACCGTGCGCCAGATGATTGGGTTGGTGTATGGCAGAGTGTCTGGGATCGCCTCCATTTTGACATCGAATTTCCATTTGAGGAGGACGACCAGTCTGAATCCAGATCTGAGGTCCAGCGTCGTGAGAATCAGGAATGGGAGCGGCGCTTTGAACTAGCGCGCCAAATGGGCGCCGGCACTCGCTTCCGTGCTGCCGCCGATAACATCACCGCTCACCGGACTAACCAAGCCAATCGTCCTCGTCCAGTTAGTCGCGTTTTACATCGGGAAGCCCCTAAATCACCAAAAGATCCTGAATCACAAGAGGAACTAAGAGCTTGGAACGCATTCGAGAAGGCTCGTGAGCAAGTTGCGCAAGAAGAAGTACAAGGACCTGAAGGCTTAGAAAGTAACAGCCGCAGACGGAAGAGGAAGTCTGCTGATTCATCGCCTGCTGAACCATCGCTTGATGAGCCTCAACCCGAGCGCAAGCTGAAGCGACCCCGAACTCGACTGAACGTGGATGTTGCTGAATCTTCCGCCGCAGCAGCTCGTCGTCATACTACGGCATCGCACGCATCACCTCCGGCTGGTGGCGACTCCACGATGCCCGGTTTTCTACAATCACTTCTCCAGGAGGTTGAGGTAGATCGCTTTGCTGAAGATCGGGAAATAGTCGCACCACAACCCAAGCGCATCATTGTAGAGCGAGCTTGCTCCCCGCAAAACTCTTCACCTGGTCTTTCCCCCGTCTATCCTACGCCGCACGGCATGACAACGCCTCCCCCGCTCAACATCAATCGGACCGATTCTCCTACGCAAAAAGATCAACAGCTGTCTCCAACATACTCTCCCTATTCACCTGTTGATGGTGATGCTCCTCAGAGCCGCAGAAAGATGGCATATCGGCATCGTTCTCCAGGTTTGCACAGCCCGCCGCGCTCGAAAGACTCATCGCCGACCCGTTCCTCCACGCTTTCATATTCGACTAAAGCCGAACTTCAACGAATGGTTACTGCTGTTCTTAAGCCGATATATATCAAGAAAGATATTAGCAAAGACGACTATACTGAAATCAACCGTGATGTTTCGCGTCTACTCTATGATCGTGTTGGAGAAGCCGGTGCTGACGCTTTGGCCAAGCAGGACACACGCGAAAAATGGCAAAGGATGGCGAACGAAGAAGTCGACAAGGCCGTGAAAGCACTTGATCCGAATCGCCCTGCTGTTTCACCTATTCTTGATGACTCGGCCTCCACATCATCATAATCACATTATTGTCTCTTCTCGGTTTATTTCTACGATACCCCTTCAGGTTCTCAGGTGCTCTCAATAGCAATGCTTGGTGCAGAATCCCGGTTGCGCATGCTGGGCTATGCTAAGGCGTTTTGGATTCATGTTAAAGTGGATTATGGTCATATCTAGCGAAGTGGATATTGGAGCATATAGGCATAAAAGGGGCATGTTACCATAGTTTAGGGTCTAAGTTTGGACATATGGGACAATAAGCTGGAACGAAAAGTTCAGTATGTTGCCTTCTATAAGTGTATACACGCTCAGTAGAACCAATACCTCAATCCATGCATCACCGTGATCATAAACACTCGCAGGGCTCTAATTCAATTACTTACTATGCTTTCTTCACTACCTGCGAATCAAGTTCTTATGGTAGTGGAGACTTTATCGAAAAAGCCCGTCTAGCGCGCCTTTGTACGTTCTGCTCACTTGGTCATACTGATTGTGCGCATACATACTCTTTGCATATTCGAGAGCTGGACGTCAGCGTCATTTCTCACTATCGTCCTACGGCTCTCAATGCGGCAGTCCCATCTGCATTGCGACCAAACCCTCTCTAACCCTCCTCACAACTTGGATAATACTGTTCTCTAGCACCTTTTCCGCCGTTGCTACCCACAGTCCATGTGTCTCACCCACATCCCGACCCACCTCTACAAACCTCCCCAATAGCTTCCTAAGCTGTACACCGTCCTGCGTCACCGCCCTATCTCCCCGGCGCAGCGCCACATCCGCTGCACAAATCACACGCATCCCAAGCGTGAACACCTCGGGTTTAGAAGTCCACCCAAGTGGCCCATCGCGTTCATTCTCTGCTACCTGGATAAGCTCACGGAGACCAGCAATTACCCACGCCTGTAGTTGAGCATGCACGTGGCCTGGCATTGCATGCGCGGATGACGCTCTTAAGACACGCGACCAGAGCACGGCATCGAGTGTGGGATCCAAGAACAGGTTCTGCTTTTCAGTCGAGAACAGGGCTGTGTCTTCCCTGCGGTACTCTACCAGCAGCTGTACAAAAGGTACTGCGAAGAGAGGTGTCTGGAGGGGCGTGCCGGTCAGGCGGCGCAGCGCGGAAGTCTGGAGGTCACTCGAAAAGGTGAAGTGAGTGATAAGGAAGGACGCAAGTCGGTGGGATGACAAGACGGGCACAGAAGGCTTAGGCAGGGACCGGGGCTCGCTATGAAAGGAGATCAGTGAGGCAGTGGCGAGCGCGGCGAGGTCGCGGACCTCGTCGTCGTCATCGTTAAGCATGTCATAGAGGACGAGGGTCAGGCCTAGAAGGAGCGGACCCGTGGATTTTGATGTCGGGCTCATGGTCCATATCTGGCTGATGGCGGAGACAGACTGCACAGCGGCGAAGCGCGCATCGAAGGGGCTCGTCTCAACTAGAGTCATTCGAAGAAGGCGGATGTAGCGCGCGATCCTGTACAGCATGCTACGGCGATGCAATGGGTACCTATGGTATGCCCAATCAAGGAAGAATGCTAAGAGGTACAAAGCAGATTCGGCATTTGATGGTGTTCCTTCCAGGCATTCGGCCTCCAGTTTGGATAGTGTGAAGAGGATGTCATTCTCGCTGATCAGAGAAAGCACACTGTCTACCATGGTAGGATGCTGACATAGCCCGTCGGCAAGTACAGTTTGCGCTTTGGAGAGTACTTCGACACCCTGAACGTCGCGAACCAAGTGGTATATGTCCAAGAGTATCAATGATATCTGGAGAACGGGTCCTCGTGGCACCTTCGCTTGAACAACGTCATTGAGGGTGTCCAAGGCTACTAAGCATGTATCTGGCGCTCTAGCCGCGAGGAGTAATAGAACCTTATCCATACTTCGATACTCGTCCGATATAATGGCGTAGATATGTTCTGGTCGGACAACGACTCTGTCGATGAAAAATACTCGGGCTAGTGACTGGTGAAGTAAAGAGTTGGTTATTGTACTGTGTGTGTCAAAAAAAACCGGACCAACGAGGACGAATATACATACCAGTTGTCATAAAAGTCTTGATTTGCTCCAATGAAAATCTGAGCAGTGAGCGCATGCCACAGATCTAATGTTATCTTATGTCCTGGACTAGTGATAATGGCTAAACCACATAGACTAACTAGATCAAGGAAAGCAGCTTTGACAAATGGACAACTTGTCTCATTGTACCAGGTGTTCATGCATACACTCAGATGCAACATTATATTCCTAAGGAACTCTTGATCTACGCATCATGTTAGATGAAAAAGTAGCTCGTTATATAAATTGTAAAGGACGTACCATTATCGAGGGTGCTCTGCAGACCTTTCCTTAAACAATATTTGACGCAAAGGAGCTTCCCGTGTCTAGCATTGTGAGACTCTTCGAAGTTATTGAGAAGCCATTTGGAACCAGCAAGCAGCTCATGCGGTCGATACAACGCCGCGATCGTTCTCGCGGCCATATCACGAAGGTGCCAGTGGGGGCTTGATAGCAGCTCCGTAACGGAATTCAATATGAGTAATCTGCTATCTTCAGGTGGCATTGCTTGTCTTAAGATTTGGAGTGCTGGAAACACGCCTTCTGCGCCGTGGAGGTCCATTGGGGAATCACTATTGGGCATGTTCATTGACTTTTTCAGCGGCCCTTGGGGGTCAAGAAGGCTCCTCAGAATACCTGTTAAAGCTGGATAATTCTGGTACGAAAAACGCGAGGTCTTTGTACTTTCGCGTTCTTCCCAGTCCTGGGCTTCATCGCTGCCAAGCAGTCGCTCGATTAATGCCTTGAATAGCATCAAACTACAGTTCCGGATGGGCCATCTAGAGCAAAGTTAAAAAACATATTTCTATACCAATGAAACAAGGCGTACATTTTTGAGCTGAGTGTTCTTGATGCCAGTGACAACCCCTCTCCGATATATGCCTCGGAGGGCATGCTAAGTTTTGATGTCATAAAAAACTCCTTTACGCAGTTCAGCGCATGAACTTGCGGTAGTCGACTTTCTTCAATATTGGAGTTCTCAGCATTTTTGGAAGCCTCGGCAATCAAATCTTGCATTGCTCTGGTGAACAGTCTGCCCCCAGATTGTGATTCTGCAGTTATGATCCCAGACATCAATGCGGGTATACCGCCTGACCGCCTTGTGATCGCGTGTGCTTTAGCTTGAATGGACAGGAGCGTTTCCTGTGAATGTTAGCCCAGAATCAGGCGTAACTAGGTCTGCCCATACATAATACCAGTTTTCAGGCAAGCTTCGTAGTCTCGTTTCGTTGACAACAACGCATCGTTTACAAAAAGCTGCGAAAGTTTGTGCCACGGTTGAAAAGGCCCCTCGGTGACGTAGTTCAATGAGCTGTGTGAAGCACAATCGGCCAAATGCCTCAAATAGCTCGGCACCGACCAGTGCACGCTCTTGAGATCCGATAGGAGCTCTCGAAACGATTACTCGCAGAAGTGTGCTACAACAAAGGATAAGCAAGTGGTGAGCCTCAGGCTCATCAACATGACTTACCTCGCTTCCTTTAAGCCTCTCCATGCATAGCTTAGGATTTCCTTTGTATCAGGGCTGTCATCTTCCTCTAAGTCTTTTGGAACATGTCCTTCTGGTGCATCCGCGCACAGGACATCCTTTACGCACAGCCATAACGTTTCAAACCCAATGAGTACTTGATCGTGAATATCGTGAAGAAGCTTAAAGGCGGCGCCATCCATCATATAGACATGCTCATAGAATTCATCTTGATCCAGAATGTATCTGTTGATGTTAGTCTGTAAACGGTGTGGGGCTGTGACGCGAACAAACCTTATAGCAGCAAAAATGCCGTGGACCGGCTGCCCATTGACAGCTTCGCTCAAGCTCTTCTGGGCTACCTCGAGGGTAAGGTTCAGCTGCTTTGTTAGTTGGTTTAGAATATCAAGTTTCGTCACTTCTTGAGGTCCTCTGGGGGTACAGTCTTGAGAGTTTAACGCAGAATAATAATATAGAGAATAGGACCGTGCAAGTCCATCTGCATGGTCCGCCCTTCCCGTTCGTAGCAGTGTGGCTTCGGCACGTTCGATAAAAGCTGGAAGCTGCCCTATAGCAACCAGACTTTGTTCTTCTGGTAATGCACCGAGACAAATTTGCAGAAGGAGCACAGAAATATCCCGGACATCATCAAAAGGGTCTAAAATCATATCCAGTAGTTTCCTGATGAGTTTGATATTCGAAATTTGGAGGCCATGTACCCAGTGCAGTTGACCCTGTGCAGCTTTAGAAAGAAATTTGCGAGGAACACGGGGATCAACGCCCGACTTGAGAATTATCAAAAGAGCTCTTAAAGCTGTTATGCGGCGCTGATAGGATGCGTCCGGACGTATCTCTCCTTCTATAAAACTTATATACCACGTAATGAACTGTAGAGATTCTGAGAGTGGATCTTGGTGCGATGGTTTTTTTGTGCGGTTAAAACAGATATCAGGAAATGGTAAGCGTATAGAATTCTCGGATGACTTTTTGGTCTTCGTTTTCACCAGTGTAGCAGTGCTCCCTCTAAGGCGGTCGAACAGCCTCTGGATGTATCCTATAAGCTCTCGACGAAAGTTCACATCTATATCCGTGTGAAGATGGACTAAATTCCGCTTGAGTGATTTGAAGACTCCACCGGTGATAGGTCGAGTCACCGCGGTTGAATGCACGGATAGAAAAAGTCCAGCAAGTCGGACCCCACCTTCCATGTGGGAGAGCCAGCTTCCGAAGATGTCATCAGGAAGGAGAATCGCACCGTCTTCAACAGCAATGGTTTTGCAGAGCCGATAATCTGTAATTTTGTTAATCATCTCGTTGAATGGGCGGGAAATGACCCATGAGTAGCCAACCTACCAACATCTCTTACTACACCTAACTCTTTTCCAGTCTCTATGGAGGCCAAAAGCATTCTAAACTCTTCCATATTGCCCAAGCCATTGTCCTTTGTATCAAGTTCCGGCAACAGGCACGGGAGTGAATCTTTTAAATCCACATGCCTAGCAAGATTTAGGTACGAGAGAAAATACAAATACTCTTCGATATTCGGCAAGAAGCAATGCGGGAACACGTGAGTTTTGAATTCTTGAATCCTTTCTGGCCAAGCCCGGAGACATTCAACTACCGGTACCACCCATATGGCTGCAGCAGATTGGCTAGTCCCAGATGGATCTTGATGGGATGTTCGTCTTAGCTGAGCAAGAAAGTTCCTGATCAAGTGTCCTGCTGAGAGTGAAGTGTCGTGATGAACCACCCAAGACAGCAAAACTTCGAGTAGAGACTGAGTGGTAGCTCCTTTGGTGAAGTTATTTGAGAAGTCATTCGACGACTTAGAGTAGATATCTACAAGCTGGGGGATTGTTGCAATATCCTTTTGAATGAAATACGCCAAGCCTTGCAAAGCGGGTTTCACTTTGAGTCGGTCTTGGCGTTGGCAAATAATATGGACGAAGGTTGCAGTCGCCTTCTCCTGCCAATCCAACGAACGTGGACTCTGACACCTAAGAAGAATGCCAGTGAGCGTCAAGAGAACTTGTCTTACAGACTTTCCTTTCGCACTATCTGAGCGGTCAAGATATATAGTCAAAAGTTTCGGCCAGATCCGGTCACTTAGAACTGCTTCGTGGAGATATTGGCTGTCTAGAACTTGACATCTTTCGATGATAGCGCATAAGAGGTTACATGCCGCCGCTCGATGCGAGGGAGTAAGATTCGGCAAGCCTGCAGTATACAGAAGTGGATCTACTACATCATATAGCCCTCTAAATCTTTGATTAGAATGTGTCGAGCACGACAACAAAAGTTCACAGACTTCGCTTCTTACTTGACGCCAAGATCCGGTTCCTGATTCACAAAGTTCGGAAAGATGCTTGTAATGTCTCGAGCGATATCTCTCAATTGCCCTTCTGGGATTGGTCTGTCCGCAGTCGAATCCCAAATTGCCATGCTGTGTATACCCCGCGATACAAGACGAGTGATGAGTTCGTGGGGAACCGGGACAGTTGAAAGAAATTTGGCGCTAGTCTGCATGACAGGCTTGGCATCAATGTTCCCACTATCTGTATGTACGTATCATCTTCAAATTAATACCTGTGCTTCCAAATGTGATTTCTTAGTAGGCCTTCTCATGGTATTTATGCTATTACACACATGCGTGGTAAATGATATAGTTTTCGAGGGTTGCAAGTCCCATGATGTCATATCAACTTAATGACCTCGTACTGATGGCCATGGCAGCATCTGCTGAGCGTTTGCTTCGAGGGGTAAACTACCCATGGCCCTTGATTTTTGGACAGAGGTTATCTATGACCCTGGATTATTACTTATGCACTGCAAACCCCAGCCTCTTAGATAAACCCCTCCCCCACGACGCCTAGAAGGCCTCTCCTTTCCCAGAGCAGTCCCTAAGGCAACTAAGACCATATGTACTTGGCTATCTGAGTTTATGCCAAACCTCAACATTTTTTTGATTTTTTTTTCAAGCATTTTGATTTCTAGGGTACCAAGAAAGGTGGTTGTGGTTTACCGACTTGACCGACTGCGGCTGTCGTGTCTAACCTCTTCTCTCGCCCTTTGGGAGACCTTAGCAGAATGTTTACGAAGAAAAGATCATTAGACACAGCGGGAAGAGAATTTGGTCCATGGAGCTATGATCCAAATGACAACGATGAATTGGTCCATCAGCAACATCAATCTGCTCCTGTTGTACCATCGTCATCTGCATTCACTCATCTTGAAGTGGCGGCAACGCATGGTCATATGAAGCAAGTCATTAAATCTCTCTCTGTAGAACGATTCTACTCTGATAGCGACGAAGCAGAGGTAAATAAGCCCAACTCTCGTTCTTTTCACAGATCTGCGTCACTGATTAATTATAGAGTTTCAACGATGTCTGTAAGAAAGATGGCGCCCAATCTACACTTCCCTTCTCTGAGGGAGGAGGGTCTCCTTCTCCCTGGACGCATAAGTTCGAGGAACCCAGATTGCAGTCTGACCCGGATGTTATGGCATCCAGAAGGAATAGAGCGAATAGGAAGGACGATACTTCACCACCGGCACAACTTAGAAGCTACAAGGAAATTAATTTTAGACAGGAATTTAAACAGAGCCCCTCATGTCGAAACCGCCATCGTACCAACAGGCCTTCACTTATTTCCGGACCTTCGCTTCCTTACTATAACCCACATGATCCAATCTCTTCACGGTCTGTGGCACGCACTCCGGCCCAGCTCAATAATATTACTCTAAATCTAACGGCCCCACCAATTGATCATATTGTTTGCGACGAGGGCGCCTTTCTGCCGATCGATCAAAGAGAGAAGCCAGGTCTAGGTCACAGACTCGCAGCCACTGAGCAATCCCACTCTACTTCCGATATCAACGCCTTAAAGCTCAGTATGCAAAAGTCAAAGTCACATCCATTTTACGACTCTTCGGAAGATGAAGGTAGCATAGTCGGTCAATGCATCACCAGGAAGTCTCTGCATAGTCATTGGAATCTGGATCGAAGCCGAGCAGAGGATATCAGAAGAGGTGTATCGGAAAGCAAGTCGTCTGGCCCAATCAGCCAAAGCTTAGTATCTGTGCGCGAAGAATCTCAAAATACTCGGAGTATTGGGTGCGACCAAAACTCTGGAGCACAGGTTGCTGCAAAACAGACTCTGGGATTGGGCCACAGTTATCCTTTCAAAGGAGCCAAAGCAGAGGCCAGGATGGTCGGGAAGGGTAACATTGATGGAGACAGAATCAATAATTCTGAGTTGGCCCCTCCAAGACATACGCAATCAACTCTTATAAATCGCAATTCCGTAACCTCAGGACCCAACGTCTGGAAAGGTTCAACTCCAAGCAAGGATGATAAATCTTCTTCTTCAAACCATTTCCAGGGGCAGCTGACCTCTGCTCTGCATTCTTCGCAATCAGTGCCGCCTGGGAAGCTGCGAGCCCTTTCCCAAGATATGATGGACAAATCAGTGACAGCGAAAAATACAGGGGCGAAGGAGTCGTTGAGGAAAACCAAACAAACAGAAGCAGAACGAATTGAAGAGCATCTCAGAATGCATCGGGACACGCCACTACCACTAGCAAGGGGTGCAACCACGATAACTCAATCACGTAAAGATTTATCGTATAACGCAGCTTCTACAATGGATTCTCGTAGGCAACAAAGAAGCTCGACAGCCGATACTCAAGCATTAAATTCGTCTGCGATTACAAATAAATCACGAGCTGAAAGGAATATAAGGGGTTACACGGCAGGACAACCCGAGCACGCAGTGGTTCCACGCAGTATCTCTACAGTTGCTAATACAGAGCCGAAGCGACAGTGGAAGGGACGAAACATGCCACCATGTGGCAACAAACACACCAAAGACAGGCCAGTATCTGTTGTTCCCCACACTCCTTGCGCATCTCCTTCTAAAGTAGAGATATCTAAGGGGACTACAGTAGATCGTGGACCATTGGGCAAAACACCCAAGCCAGGCAAAATGACTGTGGAAAGCAACACGAACTCAGTCTTGAAGCACGGGACAGGAATGTTTCCTTTGAAAAAGCCTATATCTATGCTTAACAATGGTGCTCAGCTTGATCCAATGCCAACAGGTGGGGGGGACACATCAGTTAAAGGCACAACTCAAGCGACAATGTCACTAGCATCGAAGAACATTGGAGCCAAATCTACGTCAGTCAAAAATGCAGGTCTGGGCGAAGATGCTTCGCCTTTGAAGCCTACACCTGTGCTGCTAGGCATGAATTCAAACAACTGCCTGGCTACTCGCAATGAAATTGGAAAACGTGCTCCCGCCTCTTCTAAAGCGAACAAGAGCAAGAGTGATGAGCATATTCAAACATTTCACGCTGGAGACATGGCGAAAGATGCATTGGTGGACTCTGCAAAAGCTTTACAAGATCGGGATAATTTAACCAACGTCCCCAATCCTACTGAAGGACACCGGGTCCCTACCAGTGGCAGAGGGAAGAAGACGCAAGTCACGCATAGTCCGCCTTCAGGAACAGACGCAGGGTCGTTGCACGTCTTAAGCGCTCCTACTCATAAGGAGAACGCCTTAACCGACCCTGATCCTACCGTTGTACCGAAGCCGAAGATTAATTCTCTTGTAGAGAGAACAAGGCAAAAGATAGCGGAAGAGGAGAAAAAAAGTATATCTCCAGCACATGAAGGGGGATCAAAACCTCTTCAACATGCCACAAACGTATGTAGGAGCATGCCCTTGTGCACATACACTAACTTGTACAGGGCTTGAAGCCAGCAGCTACAGTTACGTCGATCGCACCGAAGCCCACAGCAAACATAGCGGCAGAGCCAGCTAAGGTACCCAAAGTAAGTGAAGCTTCTGGGGCAGGGCTCCCCGACAAGGCTGCGGATACACCAAAGCCTGGAGCAGTGAGCGTGGCACAGCCGTCGAAGTGTACATTGCCCTCAATACCCCTGAGCGAAGACCGCTTTTCCAGGTCGGCAGAATCAATCGTACCAGCCTATTTCTCCTATCGGATCAAACAGAAGTTTTATACAGATGCAGCCAGTGAGAGCAAGGTGAAGGCCGAAACGGTAGGACCTGATTTCACGAGCATGGCACAAGCGAACAATCAGGCCGAAGCCCTTTTCAGACGGCGAAAAGAGGAGTGTAGCTCCTGCTTTGCTACGCGCTGCGAGTCGGCTAGCAGCAAGTTTAGTGACGAAGGAGGTATATTGCTTGAGGGTGTCTTTGGGCAGATGGCTTGGCCGGGTAAGACGTCGCATCTCAAGGTTTGGGTCGAGCGCGGATGTGGTAAGTAATGCCCCTGATGATAGGCAAGATGCGTCGTGTATTCTACGTATGGGTACACGTATAGCGGGATTTGTGTGCTAACGGTGCATGTCCTCGACCAGTTCCAGCCGTTGCGGCAGCGATAGAGCCGGCTCCAGGGCACACGCCGTTCATCAGTGCAACCGTATACTTGGTGCGGGTGAACAAACTGATTGAAGTGGCAGGCAATGGACAGGAAGAGTCGGACACGGATAGACAGGCTTTGTCAGCAGACGATTCCGACTCGGATTCGTCGTCGTCGTCGTCGTCTTCTTCCGAGTCCTCGGTCGACGCCCACGACGTCGACGCAGGCAAGCACAATAAGAAACGCAAAGCAAAGCTCGCGCTCCAAGCGCAGGCATGTCGGTCAAACAAACGACAGCGCACGGCGTCGACGTCTGCGGTGGGCCATCGCCTCGTACGTGTGCATCAGCCAGTGCCTTGCACGCAAGGCTACACGACGCTGCACGCAGCCAACAACGCCGCAGCTGAGCTACAGATTGAGATGGCGCACAGAAGTCATCCGAAGAACGCACTCGATGTGCAGTGGAAGGAGCGGAATAAGAGAGAGCTGAGGAGGAAAGTCACGGAGCTGGACGAGAAGGAAGGGGACGAGGGGCTGTGGAAGAGCGAGTTTTCGGAGGCGAAGGTTGGGGGAGAGAAGTTTGAGATGGTGGTAGAGCGAGTGAGGATCTGTGGGCCGAGGAATGTCATCTAGGGGAGAATGGAAACTCGACTGTCAGATTGTACCTATTGTAGTCTGCTGGTGGGGCAGGGAGAAATCCTGAATCCTGATAATGGCGTATGGATGAATGAACGAATGGATGAACGGACGAAGAGGTGGAGCGGGGCGGAGCACTTGGGGTACGTATACAATATCTACAGAAGCTGGCTGAAGCTGGCTGGGGCTGACGGCATCTCCACCATGGCACCACCAGCCGGCCAGAAGAAGGTCGTGTCGCGAAAAGGAGCGTTATTAGAGGCACTCGGGTACATCGGGCGGCAGCAGCCAAGGCCTGGAGCCAGGCAAGCGAAGCCACGGCCGTGTTTGACGCTGCGCGACTGGGCTAGAATCTGGGCGCTCGAGCTGCCTCCCCTGCCTGCCCCCCTGCCTTTCCCCGAGCTCCCACAGCCCACAGTCTCTCCCCTGCGGCTTGCGACAAGTCGGGCACTCGGGAGTCCCGTTGGACTGGGGCACGGGGCCAAGGTAATTCCAAACCTGTCCCTCAAAACACCACCCTGCGCCAACCCCCATCCATCTTCGCCGCTGCACTTACCCACACAGTACCTACCTACGCTGACCCTCGCCCTCGCCCTCTCGCCCTCTCGCCCTCAAACCGCCTACTCTCTCCAGCTGTCTGGATGCCAAAGGCCACGACTACCGTCCTCACCACACGCCTACGCAGCCCTCATGTCCATGCGAATTCACCCCTCCACCCCCGATTATGAGCTGCTGCCGCGAGCCTCGTCCGACGCCGACGACCTCGACCTTGACCTCGGCCTGCACCCTCGGCCTGTCGTCCAACGCCATGTTCCACAGCCGTCGTGGCTCGCCCTGCTGGGTTCCAAGATGTCAGGCGTAGACAAACTCGTCGATCCCGTCGTCTGTGCCCACTACGTAACTCCGCGCCGGAGGAAGCGATCTGTCCTGCGTCTGATATACTGGTCCATCTTCTCCGTGCCCTACATCTGTCTCTTTCTCGTGCTCTCAGCCGTCGTCCTCTTCCCATCGTACACGCACCGTCCCGCCCACTATAACGAGCTGCGCAATCGTGCCATTGCCACCAATGCCCTCGGCCGCGCCAACGTGCGCAACGAGAAGGTCTTCATTGCCGCTGCCATCTACGAAGACAGAGGTGCTCTGACATCAGGCCCATGGGGCAAGGCTGTGCTGGATCTGGTCGACCTTCTCGGCCCGCAGAATGTTCACCTGAGCATCTTCGAAAACGACCCGGACGTGGAGACCCGTCAGTCGCTTCTTGATTTCGAGAAGAAGGCTCCATGTAATACGCATCCGCTTGCCTACTACCATGACTTCGTGCTAACAATAGCCCAGGCAATTCCACCATCACCTTCGAGGACATGGATCTGACTTCCCTGCCCCGCGTCACCCTACCCAACGGCGATACTCGCATTAAACGCATTGCATTTCTCGCTGAGGTGCGCAATAGAGCTCTGGCGCCTCTGGATACCGTCCCAGTGCCCTTCGACCGGATTCTTTATCTGAATGACGTAAACTTCGATCCTATTGATGCTACCCAGCTTCTCTTCTCCACCAATATCGATTCAAACGGGCACGCGAATTATGCCGCAGCATGCGCCGTGGACTTCATCAATGCATTCAAATTCTACGATCGATTTGCAACACGAGACCTGGAAGGCTGGGTTACCGGCATCCCCTTTTTCCCCTGGTTCACCAGCGCTGGCAGCGCCGTCAGCCGCCAAGATGTCCTTGAAGGTAAAGATGCTGTTCGCGTACGGAGTTGCTGGGGTGGCATGACTGCTTTCGAGGCCAAGTGGTTCCAGGACCACGCCCGTTTTGTTCAAACCCCAGATGCGTCGCCCAGCCCAGTGTCGCCCCTTCGCTTCCGCTACGAAGAAGACACATTCTGGGAGTCGTCCGAGTGCTGCCTCGTCCATGCTGATCTGCAGCAAAGACGTACCAGTATGGGCCTACCCCTGGATTCTGGTATCTACATGAACCCCTACATTCGGGTGGCTTACGATCCTAAAACACTGTCCTGGCTTTCTCTTACCCGCCGCCCGGAGAGGCTTTATGCTGCAATTCACGACCTGTTGAACTGGGCCATTGGATTTCCCATATACAACCCGAGGCAGATGGAAGAGCCAGGACAAGAGGTAGCCGACACCGTCTGGGAGTACGACGACCCCGTGAGGGCCTACCTTCCCAACGCAACCACTGCAGACCTAAGCGGCCACTGGCGCGAAGTGACACGGGTTGCCACTCCAGGGGGCTTCTGCGGTGGTCCGAACCTGTTGGTCATCAACGAAACCCCTCAACAGGGTGAAGGCAGGTGGGGCAAGATTGAACCCCCAGGTCCTGCTGCTTAATATTCCTTCGCTTCTGCACCATACGGTTGCCTTTGGTTCGATTCATGTAATTCTTTTTCTAGGTTTTACTCTTCCTACCCTTCATGATTTTCTGTTCCATTTACCTTTTCCTTCTGTCATCATCGTATGCATAGCGTTGGCGTTTTATCTTCACGGGCAGCCAGAAAATTGGGGCACGGCAGCATATATGCATAGCATTAGATTCGGGCGTTTTATCTCATCATGGGTATGACGGGAGGATTCCCCGTCTGTTCCACGAGAGGGTCATCCAAGGCTGAATAATCCAACTGTGAATTCCAAGCATCCAAAGACTCTCCCTAGCTGCGCCAAACGGGCCGCTCTAAGGGCGGTATGTGACTAGCAGGCGTCACCTGCTGCGTCTACATGTGATCTAGACCACAGTGGCGATCCCAGCTTGCTGCGATGCGCATGAGGGGCAGACCCGCTAAGGCTCAAAGATGTGCGTTGATACCGTGGCCAATCAAGTCATGTGGCGTTTTCCTGCCAAGCCTGCATCATCAGGGTGCTCAACTTTCAACTCTGACCCTACAACCGCCTTCACCTCTATTTAGACTCGTCTATTCTATATTGGCGCTGCCGCACTCTGCTACACTGTATCTCGTATTTCTTGTTTGGTTGTCCAGGCAGGCACACTACGACCCATCCTCACCATCCGACTTGTACGCACTTGAGGTGCAAACCGTCTCTAAGAAACATGGGGCTCGACACTGACGCCCAGGGGTGGATTATGGCTGCTGTGAGCGGCATAGGTGAGGCGGATGGTTCGTGTGTTAGATCAGGGCTCCTCACTAACTACTCTTTCAGCATGCACTGTTGGAGGTAACGGAAGCTGGTGATTCCGAAAAATGCGACGTAACACTAACGCCACTAGCATCCATAATATGCGTCGACATCATCGTCCGCCAGCTGCCCAGCCAGAGGAATTTCCGGATCGAAGAAAGCAACTCATTTTTATCCTCGGGCTTGAGCCTGTCTTTTGGTGTTATGGTGCGTATGCTGCCAGATTATGAATGTTTGTATTAAGCGGAAGCGTCATTCGCTGACGTAGAGGATTAAGATATTTTCTTCTTTATACAGTATGCTTCCTTCTGCGAAGAACTATCTCCAGAAAGGGGGTATGGGACGTAAGGCAGCAGTTTTGACTCTGATTGGCAGCTTCTTGGTGGGAGCCCTCGGTATTGCGGTTGTGTCGCAGATTCTGCACCGATATATTCCCCATTCGGTGGTGGACTGCGACCATGAGCATGGTGATGAAGAGGATGGAAAAGGGAACAGTGCGCATGTAGATCACCACCACCACTCTCAGTCCAATAGCAGACTGATGGAAGAGCAAGCTCGGCGTCTTCCGCTAGACACCCCTCTCGACCAGTCATATTCTTCCTACGGTGGTATTGAGCAAGCCCATCATCCAGGGCGCCTAGCTAGGAGACCTTCCCTACATGCGCAAATCTCCACCAAGGTTTCCCAACTCGTTACTAGATCTAAGGAATTTTGCGACGAGAATGGTAGATGCTTTGGGTACTCTGACCCGTGTGGAACCGAATGCTTTAGGAATTTGCAGCACGACAGGGTGTCGCGCCTGCTTCACTCTACTACAGCGAAGATTCCTGCTCGGCCGGCTGGTTCCAGGACACAGACACTGCCAGCAGAACACCAACCTCTCTTACAACACGTCGGTGAAGATGCTCCGCTGACACCCACAACATCCAGTCCCACGACAATGGAAAACTCGGCATCCAGCCTCCCGCCGCTAAACGCTAACGGTCACTCCCTCCACAAGAAACCCAGCGAAGCCTCGATTGTATCTCAGAAGTCGGCGGCGGCCTCGTCTACGCACACCCATCCGCACCACCACCATGTTCCCACCAATGTCTTCATGTCTATTGGCCTGCAAACTAGCATCGCCATTGCTCTACACAAGATCCCCGAAGGCTTCATCACGTACGCAACTAACCATGCCAACCCACGTCTTGGCGTCTCCATCTTCCTCGCACTCTTCATCCACAACATCACCGAAGGCTTCGCCATGGCGTTGCCGCTTTATCTCGCGATCAAATCGCGCTTCAAGGCCATGTTTTGGAGTGCGCTGCTGGGTGGCGTCTCGCAGCCCCTCGGTGCGGGGGTTGCAGCACTATGGTTTAAGATTGCGAAGAAAAGGGCTGGAAATGGCGAAGGAGAGCCTGGTGATATGGCATACGGCATAATGTTCGCTATCACCGCGGGCATCATGGCCATGGTCAGTTTGCAGTTGCTGGGCGAGAGTTTGGAGTTGACGCACTCACGTCGGTTGTGTTTCGCAAGCGCATTTGTTGGTATGGGAATATTGGGTTTGAGCAGTGCGCTCACGGCATAGAACTCTTTTCCAGAGCACAGGGAATAGATCATGTTAGTGTCGACCGGCTGGTCATCGATGCATTTGGGCGGAGTCATATCTTGAGGTATCTGGTCATTATCATTACAATAGTTGGGAACTGAGTATATAAATGGCATAAGGGCAAGTCCCAGTCTTCTTCGTCTTTCAATCTTCATCTAGTCAAAGTGCACCAGATGTTCGTTCCAATTCGGGGATTGTCTTCGCCTTCACTTTCTTTTACCGTGTACGGATCAAGATCTACACCCATATCAATGGCTCCTTCCATAGGTGAATATTTAAGTGTCTATTCAGAGCCGACAATTTCGCGATTCACTTCATTTCAATCACTTCGCACCGGATTAACGCACCTCCGCTCGATTCGCTCACCCTAATCCCACAATTCGCATCGACTCTTTTGAAACCTAACCATTTCAAACCGCTGGAACGGACTACAGCGTACGCACTATTGCTCAACTCGACCAATCTTACAGTTGCACGCCTGCACAGACGGACTGCAAGACAAGCCCAAGCTAGTGGTACTGCCCGCCCATCCGCCATCTCTTTCCCATTTCCCATTTCCCAAACACATTCTCATTAAGCTCTGGGCGTCGTGGCCCGCGCTTCGAATCATGAAACACTCTTACTATATTGTACTCCAAATGATCACCGACGTACGACTAACGTGGATCAGGAGTCCATAATCTACACCAGGGAATAGATCTACTTCGATCCAGTTGAAGGCAAAACCCTCAGCAGGACGGATAGAATGAACGCCAACCACGCGATCATCCTAATTCTCGTCATGGTGATGGCATGCATAGTCTGCCTATCATGGTGGTGCTATCGCGACTGCGGGCGTGTCGTCCAGCTCGAGCTGGCGGAGAGAAATTATAGGCGCGATGTGGAAGCGCAGGCTTCTGCGGCTCAAACACCGGGTCAGGCGCAGACAGGAAACGGTGCTGGGCGTGGCAGTGGAACGGGACCAGTGCCGGTGTCATAAAACCTGGGAAAGTGGACGTACGACGTACGTTTCTGCCCTCGATCCATCCTTTCTTCTCTTATTTCCTTCTCTGCCTCCATTCGGAAATGGTGTAAGGACTTTACTGGTGTCCAGGCATACCGCCACGCTAAAGGGTCTACCACAGAGCAAGAACACACCAAGTGCAGCGACTGAGAGATGTTGACCACTTTTATGGCTTAGGTGCAATCTTCTGCTTCTCAGGTGTTGAATAAATCTAGCATCGGGCGCAGCTCACGAATGGGGGAGATTATGATGGTTTATGGAATGAATGCTGGTCGCAAGGAACGTGATTGAGGAGCGCTAGGTTACATGTGTATTGTTTGCTCGAACAACAGGTTCAAGGAAGCACAAGACATATAGCCTATGCGCTATGCATTGTTTGCTGCGCGCTATAGACAAGTCTTTGTGCTCAACAAACTTGGTTTTATGCTGCCACCGACACGTTTGCGCACGACTGACTTTGAGAAAAGGGATTCAGTTTCCCAACTTACCTTGCTTTGCTCCTATACATCTTGAATTTCCCCTTCGGACACATTTGCTTGACATCGCAAGATGTTCAGCACAAACTTGGTCGTCGCGGTCGTCTTTGCGCTCCTATTTGGTGCTGCCATCCTCTGGCTCGTTATCTATTATCTCCATCGCTGCATCCACAGGAAGTGTCTTGGTTTGGCACAATGGTTTCATGTTATGCTCGAGACAGAGCGCGAAGATTATGAAAATGAGAGGGTGGTATCACTAGAGACATGGAAGTATCCCAGACACGAAGAAGCGTACCTGTGGGATAGAATGAGGGATCGGGAAAGAAGTAGGACAAGGGAGGCATCGATGGCGAGGGGTCGCAGGGCAGGCGAATGGGAGAGAGAACTGGACAGGATATTATATCCGTCAAGAAGACCGGGTCGGGTTTTAGCATGCCCGAGGGCAACCCAAATTAAACGAGGAAGACGCAGAAACATAATGGAGGCGTATGAAGCAAACGGGTCGGGTTGTAGCATCGGAGATTCTGTGTCGCGAACTGGTAATCTGTATCCACCACTACCGCTCTCTCATCCAACCGTACCATTTGCAATGGCTCCAGAACAGTCACCGCTAGTGTTCGAATCGGCTTCAGTGTCTAATGTACGGCCACAAATACATTTGGACGAATACGATACACCACTGGAAGGGCATATGTATGAACAGCCGGAGCCAGATCCGGAGGTTCCATCACTGACAAACTATTCCAATCCAGCGCGCAACAAAACGGACTTCATTATCATCGACCGGGAGTACCCGCCAATCATCAAAGAAGCCCTAGAAAGAGACAAGAGAGCGAAGGAGAACAAGATGCAAAGGGGCAAGGGGGAGAAGGACGAGGACGAGGACGAGGACGAGGACGAGGATGAGGATGAGGATGACGACAATGACAACGACAACGTAGAGAATGGGGTTAAAGGAAAACGAGCCGAGAGCCTACATAAAATCAAACCTTCTCTGGCTAGTTCTGTGGAGGACATCCCGAGAGCGTATATCCCAAGAGCAGACCATCCATTTCAATGCCTGCGATATACGGACTCAATATTCCCACTACAGGCCAGAGCGCAGTCTTTGTATCCTGGACAGTGGTACGTAAGCCTGCTATCTCAAGGCTAGTACTCTATTCATCGCTGACGCTTTGGCTATGTGTGTAGGGTGGACTATGCGGGCTATGAAAGGCCCATCAGAGGGGAGCTGCGAGGGTATCCCCCATACGAGAGGGCAGATGGAAAGCGCAGATGGAGACAATCTGCTGATAGGACGCAAGGCCTATCACCTAGTAATGCTTTTCCATACTCGGTTTAACTGACAAAGCAGTAAACAGATGCGTTACCAAGGCAACAGACGAAAGCGTAGAACAGCCGACAAGCCCAGGTCAGACGGAAGCGGAAAGCAGAGGCCACAGCCTCTTGAAACTGAGGCTGGGGAGATAGGAAGGGCGGAGCAAGTGAGTACAGGAGAGAATGAGCTGTGGGATAGTGGGCAAAGTCGGGACAGGAGCCAAGCAGGAAAGCGAGGATAAACCTAGGAAGGGCAGCCATGGAAGTGGGTCGGGAAAGGGAAAGGAAATGAGTAAGGCAGCAAGGCGCAAAGCAGCAGCGGTGGAGTCGGATATTGTGTCAAGCGCGGGATCATTTCACTGTTGATCGGATGCTTGTGATGGATATTGCGAGCAATGTAGGCCCCAAGCCCTATCGGGCCGTAGCGCGCGCGCGTCCAACGTCACCGGCCGCAGTGCCTTGGGCCATGGCCTGCATCGTGCATCGCCCCAGCCCCAGCTTCACTCTTCGTTACATGTATCTCTTCCTTACCCGCAGGCCCGCTCCCTCACTCTCGCCCTCGCCCGCTACCTTTGCCGCCGCCTCTGCCCTTGCCTCCGAACCAGTACAGTTCTCGGCGCCATGTGGGACGACGAGGACAATAACCCATACGGGTCCTTCGCTCGCCACGACTCCAATTCGTCGGATGTACCTGGCCTTTCCTCGCCTGGAGCTTGTGAGCTGACTGCAATCTGCCTGGTGGCTACGCAAAGCACTTGTGCTAACCCTGCCGCCCAGTGCCCTATCGCCCCGCCACCCCGCCGTCAGACACATCGTCGCCTGCGCAGGAATCGCCCGAATACATGTCCCAGCGCGACATGAGCGATGTCGACTACAACGAGGAGCCGTCGGAGGGAGAGCGCGTTGCCCCTAAGAAAGGTGGTTATGACAGCCGCGTTGAGCAATGGCTGTATGAGAATCCCGAATCGTCCATCCTGATCACGTACGCGGGGAAGAATCTCGAGGGTGGCGGAAGCTTCATCGCATACACTATCAATACTGGAGGCCTAGAAGTACGCCGCAGATACTCCGAGTTCGCATCTCTCCGCGCAACGCTGGTCAGCCTGCATCCCACCCTGATCATACCCCCCATCCCCGAAAAACACACCATGGCCGACTATGCTGCGAAGCCGACAAAGGCCAAGGAAGATGCTGGAATAATAGAGTTACGCAAGCGCATGCTAGCCGTTTTCCTTAATAGATGTCGGAGGATGAAGGATGTCTTTGAGGACGGCGTATTCTGGCGATTTCTTGACCCTCACACGAGCTGGGTATGCTCTCTGTTCCTGCACTAGTTGCCACGACTTCTGTTTGCTAATCCTTATTGTGCTGCAGAACGAGGTTCTCCATGCCCCGCCAGCCTCCAACATCCCCAAGCAGATTCTCAAGGCGCCACCGCTCGATCCCGCAAACCCAACACAGGCGCACAGCTACCTCCCCGTTCCATCTGCTTCCGCAAGGCTCAAGACCAGCGGCCCGTCATCATCCTCAGGCACTCCGACTTCTCCGCCCAACTTCGCCGCCACGCCCTCCACAGCCGCTCACACGACTTCAGGCCCGCAGGTTTTCGGTCGCTTTCCACCAGAGTCGAAGAGCTTATCTGAGGAAGAGTTTGACCCATATTTTGTTAACTTTGAGACGTCATCAAAGGAATTGGAGATGTTATTGCAAGGTAGCATGGAGAAGGTCAACAGGCGCACGCTTTCCCACCTCTCTGCCTGGGGTGACGATTTGGCTGAGCTGGGTGCGCGCTTTAATGCCTTCTCGTTATCCGAGCAATCGCAGTCACTGGCAGCTGCTATTGAGAAAACTGGACAGGCAGTTGATTCTACCTACATCGCTACCGCTGAGCTTTCCTCGTCATTAAGCGCAAGTTTCGCCGAACCTATGCGCGAGAGTGCTCAGTTTGCGGGTGTGGTCCGCAGCGTATTACGATATCGGGTTTTGAAGAGGATACAGGAAGACATGACTAAGGATGAATTGGAAAAGAAGAGGGCTCTTCTTGAATCCCTGGAACGTAGCGAGGCGGAAGCGAAAAGACTAGAACAGCATCTCAGCGGCGCTGGCCTCTCACATCCTGGGCCTGTGCGTAACCGATCGACCTCGAGCAGCTCGCAGCGCAGTGGTGGGCATGACAGACGACCCGAAGAAGATACCGCATCCATCGATTCCGACTTTCCCCCAACGCATGGCGAGCAGCCTCCATCTTCGTCACAAGGCACACCAGAGACAAGCAGTATATCACCAACTAGCTCACATAAGAAGAGCCCTAGCGGCAATTTCGTTACAAACAAGCTTTTTGGACCAATCACGCACGCCTTTAGGGGTATGGCCGACGTAGATCCTGAGCGAACAAGGAGGGACCAAATAGGAAAGACAAGGGAAAGCCTCCATCAGGTTAGCAAATAATGTTTCATGACTGGAATTTAGAGCTAACAACATGCAGCTCGAACAAGCCGTTGTAGTCGCTGAAAAAGATACTAAAGATGCAAGCGCCGGGGTGCTTAAAGACCTGCGTCGCTTCCAGCACGAGAAAGAAAACGACTTACGAAGATATATGGTAGGTTGAAAAGCCACCCACTGAATAGCTCCTTTACCATTCTGACTCGAACAATAGATGGAATTTGCGCAGTGCCACATTGATTGGGCCCGACGGAACCAGGCGGCGTGGGAAGAGGCAAAGGTAGAAGTTAAAAACATACAACCGCATGCTGTGTATGACGAGTAATGAACTGCTGTATACAATTGTTGGGGCTATGAAGCTTAAGCCTCAGACAAATGTACCAAGTAGAGGAATATCGAAGTAAGGAGGTTTCTACTGCTTGGATCAGTAGCGATGCGAAGGTACTGGACTGGAATATGGACTGCATTGTCCCTGCCACCCCATTTATATCAGATAGAAAGATGTAATGCTGTCGACTTGATGTAAGTGATGCGCTTGGGCATGCATATGCAATCACCAAAGACCAGGTACTGTTTCACGTTCAAATGCACAAGTTTGATGCTTTGAGTCGCCTTGAAAAGGGACTCGCATATGGTATAGTATTTTGTAGAAGGAAGCAGGTGATTGAGTGGGCGCATGTGGTGAAGACGCTGTTGTCCACCCATATTTGAACATCCTGGAGAAATTTCTATAGGTCCAGAAGAATACATGCCAGAGTAATGGACCCACAACACGACGCAGTAAACGAAAATCATTTTGTTCGTCAACAAGATGATTTGCCGCTTCGTTTTCGTCTATGTTCTAGTGTTTTGCTGACGTGTTCACGTGTACTCACGACCAACTGAGGTATACAAGTCGGTTCGAAAAGTGTATTGTCGAGATAAGATAACCCCAATGCCTTCGTACAGTACTACCTGCGCCTATGCTAATTTACCGCGTAACCGGTTGAATGCCTAAAAGAAGTGACTGGATATCATGAACTAAAAACAATCCCCTGGACAAGGGGAATAAAACCACCCACAATACTCCTTGCTAAGATCTGGAATTTGCTTGATAGGAAAGGACAAAAAAAGAGAAGGACAAATCGGACATAGAAAGCCTCGGACAAGATGAAAAGTAGGAGGACGAAAGAATGGGCAGGCAAAAGTGACTTGCGAGCCGTCATCTCGAAAACGCACCGTCCTCCACGTCACTCAGACCGCGAAAGGCGACCCTTCCGTTTGCCCTGAGGACCTCGCACACCGTCTCAGCACTGATTTCATACCCGCTCTTCTTCCACCTCATATTTAACCAGCTCGCTAGCGCATCCGCACTGCACCCCCACTTGCGCGCGTCCCACTCTTGCAAAATCACGTCAATGACACCCTTATCCACACCCAGCTCATCAGGCGCCTGCAGGGGCACACTGGCAAGAGGTAGTGGCAACGCGCGAGGCGGAAACGTAGCCTCGTACGCTGTCAAGAAGTGAAGCAGCGTGGACTCGGTGTGCGGCGGCGAGCACAATGTGAGCCCAAAAGGCTGTCCGTTCAACTTGAGCGCGCTGAGCGGGCACGCAGCCGTTGGATAGCCGGCGGCGGCAGATAAAGTGCTGAGGCTCGAATCGCCCGGAGCGACAACAATATCGAGCGCGTGCTGAGAAAAAAGGTAGTCAAGGCCGTCGCGACCGGCCGTGTTATGGAGGTGGGTGCGCGCTGTGCGGATTTCCTCCCTAGTGGTTGTAGATTGAAGGGCGGCCATGAGGTCATTTTGGTGCGGACATGCTGATAGAGGAAGATGTGTTAGTGAGGGGCGGATCTGGCTTGCGAGGTGAGTAAAAAGAGAAAGCAGTTGCTTACCTGGTGGGAGTGTGAGTTCCGGGTGCTCCAGGTTGAAGTTTATTATCTCAGCGAGGGAGTGAACTTTGGTTGTTTTGAAGCTTTTGATAAACTCGGAGAGGCACTCTTTGAACTCAGAATCTATATCATTTGTTACTTAGATTCGGAGCCTGCAGGAGGAAGAACAGGGAGAGTAGAGGCGCAACTCACAAACTATAGGTTCAAAGCTATTCTTCCCATCAAGATTCAGACTGCTTTGGCTTGGAAGTTCGACTGGGTAGACTATGTCGACGCCCATTTCGATCAGGCTCTGCACTACGAGTTCGTACTTTTGGAGCTATGGCCAGGGGAGTCAGCATCAACTACTATCGACTCGACCACGCATGCAGGTCAATCTCTGAGAAAGTCCGACCAGATCAACACCCTTGCTGCGATTCGTGATTTGCGACCGACGCCTGCGTAACACAACGAAAATGGACATACCATGAAGCGCTCAGCGTCAGCGTTGATACGGCCAGTCTTGCGCCACGAAGTCCAAATGGTTGGTTCGGTGAAGCCGATGCGCAGGCCGGCCCAGTCCTGCTTGATCTTGAAACTCGCTCTTTGGATCCGATCATTCAGTTCTTTACTCGTAGGAGAGAGAATAACGTCCATGAGGGCGACAAGGTCCTTTGCGGATTTGGCCTGCGTTTGCATTAATTAGGAGCAAAGGGTACACGACGGCGTAAGGCGTACCATTCCACCTGCCGAGTCAAAGCTCTTGCTGAGAGCGAAGATGCCGTCCATGGGCACCTCGCCGACCGTCGGCTTCAAAGCGTATAGCGCAGCACGATTAGCAGGCGTGATAAGAGACCCGATTGTATCCGTCCCAATGGCAAGCGCACTGAAGCCAGATGACACACTCACAGCGGAGCCTGTTGACGAGCCGCCCGGTGCTGAAAGCTCCCAGTGCAGCTTCTTCTTCGCGATATGTCTTGCAACGTATGGTGACTGGCACTGCCCACCCACTGCCGACCAGCCCGGCGGCATCGACGGGTTTTTCAACCCGCAAAATTCAGTTAGGTTGGATTTACCTAGTATGATTAGGCCTCTTCT
>Ga0247757_10000436_pt1 | contig 34750 bp, 35 predicted proteins | sample UWRJL126311R4_FD_180929 | JGI IMG/M metagenome (GOLD analysis project Ga0247757, IMG submission 180929) | Plant litter microbial communities from Arlington Agricultural Research Station in Wisconsin, United States - UWRJ-L126-311R-4 | ecosystem: Environmental > Terrestrial > Plant litter >... | reverse complement strand
CTCGGCAACAGCATCGGGTGGACCCTCGTCCTCATCACGATCTGCACGATCCTGGGATTCCTCATCGGCACCGGACTCGGGATGCTGGTCGGCTGGAAGCGCGGGACGTGGCTTGACGCGCTCATCCCCGTCACCAACTTCATCTCGTCGATCCCCTACTTCTGGTTCGCGATGGTGATCGTGTTCGTCTTCGCGATCACGCTGCGCTGGTTCCCGCTGAGCGGCGGATACTCGATCACGACCGAGATCGGATTCAACGCCGACTTCATCGGCAGCGCTGTCTACTACGCGATCCTCCCGGCCTTCACGATCGTCGCCACCGCCATCGGCGGCTGGCTGATCGGGATGCGCAACATGATGGTGACGACCCTCGCCGAGGACTTCGTGCGCATGGCCGAGGCGAAGGGCCTGCCGCGCCGGCGGGTGATGTTCACGTATGCGGCGCGCAACGCGATCCTGCCGTCCTTCTCCGGATTCGCCATGTCGCTCGGATTCGTGGTCGGCGGCTCGATCGTCACGGAGATCGTCTTCAACTACCCCGGCATCGGATCGGTGCTGTTCAAGGCCGCGCAGGCGCAGGACTACCCGCTCATGCAGGCACTCTTCCTCTTCATCACGCTCGCGGTGCTGGTCGCCAACGTCCTGGCCGACATCGCCTACGTGTTCCTCGACCCGCGGACCCGGGAGAACTGAGCATGGCCATCACGCAGGCGATCACCGCCGACACCGAGGAGTCGCCGACTCCCGCCCGCGCGAGCGCGTTCGCGTGGGTCCGCGCGATCCGTTCGCCCGGCGCCCTTATCGGAATGGTCATCGTCGGGATCTTCTGCGTCCTGGCGATCATCGGGCCGCTCATCGCGCCCTACGACCCCTCCGCGGTCAGTACCGGGGGGCTCCGCGGGCCGAGTCCGGAGCACTGGCTCGGCACCACGCAGACCGGGCAGGACATCCTGTCGCAGCTGCTCTACGGCGCGCAGATCTCGATGAGCGTCGGCCTCGCGTCCGCGGTGGTGGCGACGCTCCTCTCGGTCATCGTGGGGCTCACGGCGGGCTACCTCGGCGGGATCGGCGACGAGGCGCTCTCGCTGCTGGCCAACGTCTTCCTGGTGCTGCCCACCCTCCCGCTCACGGTGATCCTCGCGGCGTATCTGCCCAGGACGGGCTCCCTCGGCATCATCCTCGTGATCGCCGTCACCAACTGGGCGTGGGGAGCGCGCGTCCTCCGGGCGCAGACGCTGTCCCTGCGCAAGCGCGACTTCGTCGAGGCGGCGCGCGCCACGGGCGAGCGCACCGGCGGGATCATCCTGCGTGACATCTTCCCGAACCAGATCGCCGTGATCGCGGCGTCGTTCCTCGGGACGGTCACGCTCGCGATCCTGATCCAGGCCAGCCTGGCGTTCCTCGGACTGACGAGCGTGACCGAGTGGTCGTGGGGCACGATCCTGTACTGGGCCCAGGTGTCGAGCGCGCTCCTGGTCGGGGCGTGGTGGTGGTTCGTCCCGGCGGGCCTCGCGATCGCGCTGCTCGGCACGGGACTCTCGCTCGTGAACTTCGGCATCGACGAGTTCATCAATCCGCGGCTGCGGCAGGCCGGCCTCGGCTCACGACGGGCCCGGCGCGCGGCGTCGCGACGCGCCCGGACGACTCGCACGGGATGGCGTCGGCGTCCGCGTGCCGCGCAGCGCGCGACGCCCGTCGTCGACACCATCCTCGAGATCCGCGACATGCACGTCGACTACGTCGGTCAGCACGACCGGACCCGCGCGGTGGACGGGGTCTCGCTGACCCTCCGCCGCGGCGAGGTGCTCGGCATCGCCGGCGAGTCCGGGTCGGGCAAGTCCACTCTCGCCTACGCCATCACCCGCCTGCACAAGCCGCCGGCGGAGATCACCGGCGAACTGCTGTACACGGACGCCGAGGGCACGACGACCGACGTCCTCCGGATGAGCGAGGACGAGCTCCGCGACTTCCGCTGGGACGAGCTCTCGATCGTCTTCCAGTCGGCGATGCACGCGCTCAACCCGATCCTCCCGATCGGCGAGCAGATCGACGACGTGCTCCGGGCCCACCGGCCCGAGATGTCGAAGCGCGACCGCGACGCGCGGATCGCCGAGCTGCTCGGGCTGGTCGGCATCCAGAAGGACCGCGTCCGCGCCTACCCGCACGAGCTCTCGGGCGGCATGCGCCAGCGCGCCATGATCGCGATCGGCCTCGCGCTCGACCCGGAGGTCATCGTCATGGACGAGCCGACGACCGCCCTCGACGTCGTCATCCAACGACAGATCGTCGAGCAGATCATGGAGCTCAAGGACCGCCTGGGGTTCGCCGTCATCTTCATCACGCACGACCTGTCGCTGCTCATCGAGCTCTCCGACACGATCGCGGTGATGTACGCCGGGCGCGTCGTCGAGATCGCGGCCGCGCAGGACTTCTACCGCGAGCCCAAGCACCCGTACAGTGCGGGGCTGCTCGGCTCGTTCCCCACGCTGAGCGGTCCCCGGCGCGAGCTGACCGGCATCCCGGGATCGCCGCCCGACCTGCGGCGGCTTCCGAACGGATGCGCGTTCCACCCGCGCTGCCCGCTCGCCTTCGACGCCTGCCCGAAGGTCGACCCGGTGCTCGTGCAGATCACCGATCCCGGCCAGCGCGCCCCGCGCGAGGCCGCCTGCCTTCTGCACGGTGGGCCCGAGGCGCACGCGCGCGAGCTCGCGGAGGCGACGCGATGAGCGCGGAGAACATCGGTCGTCGGGTCGCGGCCAACACGCCGGCCACCGACGTCCGCAGCACCTCCCTGCCGACGGTGTCGGACGCGCCGCCCGTCCTCGAGGCGGTGGGCGTCACCAAGCACTTCCGCGCCCGGAGCAACCCGTTCCGGCGCACCCCGGTGGTGGTGCACGCGGTCGACGACGTGGACCTCTCGCTGCGCCCGGGACGGATCAGCGCGCTCGTGGGCGAGTCCGGCTCCGGCAAGTCGACGCTCGCGCGCCTGCTCGCGCAGCTGTATCCGCTCACCCGCGGCGAGATCCGGTATCGAGGGGAACCGACCGTCGCGACGCGCGGCGGCCGCTTCCGCCGCTACGTCAGCAAGGTGCAGCTGATCCTGCAGGACCCGTTCGGGTCGTTCAACCCCGTGTCGACGATCGCCCGGACCCTGGACCGTGCCGTGCGGATCCACCACCCCGGGCTTCGGCGGCCGCAGCGCACGGCGTTCATCGAGGACCTCCTCGGGCAGGTCAACCTGCAGCCGGCGCGCCAGTTCACCGACAAGTATCCGCACGAGCTCTCCGGTGGTCAGCTCCAGCGCATCTCCATCGCGCGGGCTCTCGCCGCGGACCCCGACGTGTTCCTCGCGGACGAGCCCGTCTCGAGCCTCGACGTCTCGATCCGGCTCGGCATCCTGAATCTGCTGCGCCGTCTGACGGAGGAGCGCGGCGTCGGCCTGCTCTACGTCACCCACGACATCGCCTCGGCGCGCTACTTCGCGGCCGACACCTCGGTCATGTACGCGGGACAGCTCATCGAGTCGGGCCCGTCCGAGTCGGTCACGCAGGAACCGGCGCATCCCTACACCCAGCTGCTCATCGCCTCCGCGCCCGACCCGTCGCGTCCGGCCGAGGCCGAGCGGATCGCGGACATCGGCCAGCCGCCGAGCCTCATCGACCCGCCGGATGGCTGCCGGTTCCACCCGCGCTGCCCATTCGCCATGGAGCGATGCCGCACGCAGGCGCCACCGCGCTTCGAGCTCGACACCGAGCACTGGACACGGTGCTGGCTGTATGCCGACGACGACGAGGCCCGCACCAAGAGGAAGGAGGACGCGGCGGCCGTGGGCCGGCTCACCGCGTCCCCCGCAGCGCGGAAGGAGGGCCCTCCCGCTGCGGAGCGTCCGTGAAACGGACGCCCTGCTGATTCTGCAATTCCCGACCTTAGACACACCCAGCACCAAAGAAGGAGCTACGGCATGTTCAGGAAGTCCTCGTCGCGTGCGACGAGAGCAGTGGCGGGCGCCGCTCTGGCCGTGAGCGCGGTTCTCGCGCTCTCCGCCTGCGGCGCCGGATCCAGCGATTCGGATGTCAAGGGCCTCGTGCTCAACGTCGGCGGACAGGCCGACAACCTCACCCAGGTGTTCAATCCCTACCTGCCCGACACGGCGCAGGGGCTCATGAACGCGGGCAACGGCAAGGGCGGCTTCATCTACGAGCCTCTCGTGCAGATCAACTACGTCGACGTCGGCAAGGACATCCCGTGGCTGGCCAAGTCGTGGGAGTGGGCGGACGACAACAAGACGCTCACCTTCCACCTGCAGTCGGGGGTGAAGTGGACCGACGGCAAGGCGTTCAGCGCCGACGACGTCGTCTTCAGCTACGAGCTCATGAAGAAGTACCCGGCCCTCAACACGATCGGCGTCGACTTCGACACGATCACGGCCACCGACCCGTCGACCGTGAAGATGACCTTCGCGACGCCGAGCGAGCAGTTCTTCACGCGCATCGTGCAGATGGCCATCGTGTCGCAGCACGTCTGGTCGAAGGTCAAGGACCCGGTCAAGTACGAGGACAAGAACCCAATCGGCACCGGCCCGTTCGAGCTCGACAAATTCACGCCGCAGAGCATCCTGCTGAAGGCGAATTCGAACTACTGGCAGAAGGGCAAGCCCGGCATCGGCGGACTGCGCTTCATCGCCTATAAGGACAACCCGTCCCAGGCCAACGCGCTCGTGCAGGGGGACATCGACTGGGCCGGCGCCTACATCGCGAACTCGAAGACGACGTACCTCAATAAGAACAAGGACTTCCACTACTGGGCGCCCGACGTCGGCATGGACGGCCTGATCCCGAACCTCGAGAAGTGGCCCCTCAGCGATCTCAACGTGCGGCAGGCGATCAGCCTCGGCGTCGATCGGGCCGAGGTCGGCGCCTCGACGGACTCGCACCCGGCGACGAGCGTCATCGGCCTGCCGATGCCCGCCTTCGAGTCGTCCATCGCGCCCGACCTCAAGGGCGTGAACTTCACGCAGGACGTCGCGGCGGCCAAGAAGAAGCTGACGGACGCCGGCTACACGATGGGGTCGGACGGCTACTACGAGAAGGGCGGCAAGACGGTCGAGTTCTCGGTCAGCTTCCCCTCCGCCTACACCGACATCGCGTCGCGTGCGCAGGTGCTCGTCTCGCAGCTGAAGGACATCGGCATCAAGATGACGATCGACGGCGTCGCCGTGAACGACATCAACAAGATGACCTCGTCCGGCAACTTCGAGTCGACCATCGGGTACCCCGTCGACTCGGCGCCGCGGGCGTACTCGTTCTACGACAACATCATGAACCCGGCCTACTACCACCCGACGGGGGAGGAGACGCCGACGTTCCAGAACATCGAGCGGTTCCAGAGCCCGGAGGCGGCGGCGCTGTTCGAGCAGTATCCGAACGCCACCACGGACGCGGCGCGGCAGGACATCATCAACAAGCTCGAGCACATCTGGGTCGACAACCTGCCGATGATCACGATGTTCTACTGGGGCTACTACGGCGACTGGTCGACGGCCAAGGTGACGGGCTTCGCGAGTCCCGAGGACCCGTACTTCGCGCCGTTCCCGAATGCGGTCGTGGCGGTGAACCTCAAGCCGGTCAAGTGATCGCGGGGGCGGGACGGTGCATCCGTCCGTCCCGCCCCCTTCCCTTTTCTCTCCCCGTCCTCCCTCGTCCTTCAGGAGCACCATGGGCACCGCCCCGGCGCCGCGCGCCCTCGTCGTCGTGACCGGCGACGACATCCACCACGACCTCCTCTCGGCGGCCACCGCCTTCCAGCAGCTGGGAGCGGAGGCCGGCTTCGCCACCCAGCGCGGGATGGGGATGAACCGCTTCGTCGATCCGCGTCCCTCGACGGGCGAGGCCGCGAGCTACCTCCTGTACACGGCGGGCGGCTCCTTCCCCGGTGCGCAGCAGCGCGCTCTCGCCGAGGCGGTCGCCGGCGGCAAGGGGCTGGTCGGCGTCCACGGCGCCGGCATCATGGGGGTCGTCGACGACGGCCTCGACCCCGAATGGGAGCCGATGTACCGCCTGCTCGGCAACCGCTACCTCTCGCACGGCCCCGGTCACCACGAGGGCCGTCACCGGATCGAGATCGTCGGAGACCATCCGGTCACCGAGGGCGTCGAGGACTTCGAGCTCTTCGACGAGTACTACGAGTTCGAGCTCGCGGACGACGACGTGGCCGTGTTCGCCCAGCGGCACCGGGCCGATGGCGTCACGATCCCGGTCGGCTACGCCCGCGAGGTGGGCGCGGGGCGCGTGGTGTACCTCGCGCTCGGGCACGACATGCGGGCGTGGGGCGAACCCGCTTTCCGCACGCTCGTCCGCCAGGCCCTGCAGTGGACGGCGGGGCTGCGATGAGCGCGCCGCTGGCCGTCATGGCCTACTCGGTCCTCGAACCCGCCCTCGCCGATCTCGAGGGCACGCTGGCCCGGGTCGCCGGCCTCGGCTACCTCGGTGTCGAGACCTATGGGATCGTCGAGCACTACGGACCCGCCCGGGTGCGGGCCGCGCTCGACGCGACGGGACTGGAGCTCACGAGCGCCCACACCCCCTTCCCCGCGGGCGCCGATGCCGAGCGCCTGCTCGATGAAGCCGAGGAGCTCCGCGCGACCACGCTGGTCTGGAGCATGGAGCGGGACGAGTTCGCATCGCCCGCCGCGATCACCGCCGGCCTCGCGCGCGTCAACGAGGCAGCCGAGAACGCAGCCGCTCGCGGGATGACGATCGCCTACCACAACCACTTCGCCGAGTTCGCGAACACGTTCGACGGCCGGTCCGCGTACGACCTCCTGCTCGAGCAGCTCGATCCGCGGATCGTCGTCGAGCTGGACGCCTACTGGGCGGTCATGGGGGGTGCGGACCCGGCGGCGGTTCTGACGGGCCTCGCGGACCGCGCGCGCCTCGTGCACATCAAGGACGGCCCGGCGGTCTCCTACGAGGGCGACGTCATGGTCCCGATCGGCGACGGCCGCATCGACTGGCGCGCGGTGCTCGGGGCGGGCGCCGGGCTGCGCTGGCACATCGTCGAGCTCGAGCGGCTGCGCGTGGACGTGTTCGATGCGCTCGCCGCCAGCCGCGACCACCTGGTCGGAGCCGGTCTGTCGCGGGCGCGTGAGGGGGTGGCGTCGTGAAGGTCCTGTTCCTGGGCGGCGCGGGCATGATCGGTTCAGCGGCGAGCGCCGAGGCGGTCCGACGCGGCCTCGACGTCACCGTGGTCACGCGCGGGGATCCGAAGCGCGCGCTCCCGGACGGCATCCGTCACATCGCCGCGGACGTCCGCGACGTCGAAGGCCTCCGCACCGCGCTCGGCGGCGAGCGCTACGACGCCGTCGTCAACTGGATCGGGTTCACCCCCGAGCACCTGGCGGGGCACGCGGCGCTGTTCGCAGACGCCGGCCAGTACGTCTTCATCAGCACCTGCTCGGTCTTCGCACGACCCGTCCCGCAGCTCCCGATCACGGAGTCGTCGCCCCGGTCGCAGCCGGTGTTCGGGTACGCCCGCGACAAAGTGGCCTGCGAACTGCTGCTCGAGCAGGAGGCGCGCGAGACCGGGTTCCGCCTCACGATCGTCCGCCCCTTCCACACCTACGACCGCACGGTCGTCCCGGTGCTCCCCGGGTGGACCGCGGTCGAGCGCATGCGCGCCGGGCTCCCGGTGATCGTCCACGGCGACGGCACCTCGCTCTGGACCCTCATGCACGCGGACGACTTCGCCCGCGCGTTCGTGCCCCTGCTCGGCAGCGCGCACGCGGTCGGCGAGAGCGTCAACGTGGTGAGCGGCGACATCCTCACGTGGGATCAGATCCACCTCTTCCTGGCGGCCGCCGCTGGGGTGCGGGAGCCGCTCCTCGTGCACCGATCGAGCGAGACGATCGGACGGCGCTGGCCCGGCTGGGCGGAGGTCCTGGAGCACGACTTCCGGCACACGATGCTCTTCGACACCGCGAAGCTGCGCCGCCTGGTGCCGGACTTCGCCCCGCGCATCAGCCTCTCGGCCGGGCTCGACGAGGTCATCCGCTTCCACGACGCGACGGCGTCGGCCCGCCGGGTCGACGCCGATCTCGCGGCCGCTTTCGACGACCTGGTAGGGGAGTGACCGCGATGCTCGGAGTGCAGCTCTACAGCGTGAAGGACGATCTGGCGGCGGCGAGTCTGCCGCGGACCCTCGAGCGACTGGCCGGCATGGGCTTCACCCACGCCGAGCCGTACGACATCCTCGGCGACACGGCGGGGCTCGCGCGTGCGGCCGAGAGCGCCGGCCTGCTGCTCGAGGCGGCGCACGCGAACCTCGTGACGCTCGATCCCGCCCGCGTTCTCGACGCCGCGGCCGCGCTCGGCCTCGGCACGGTCATCGTGCCCTGGACCGATCCGGAGGGGATCGCCGACCGCGCCGGGGTCCAGCGCCTCGCGGCCGCGATCAACGACCAGGTGGAGCCGGCGGCCGCCCGCGGGATCCGACTCGGGTACCACAACCACGACTTCGAGTTCGCGACGGCCATCGGCGGCTCCTCGGCGTGGGAGCTCCTGGTGGAGGAGCTCGATCCGCGCGTGATCCTGGAGCTCGACACCTTCTGGGCGAGCATCGGCGGTGGAGACGTGGTCGAGATCCTCGGGCGCCTCGGCGACCGCATCCCGTACCTCCACGTCAAGAACGAGCCGGCGGATCCCGGCGACCCGCCGTTCGCCGGGCCGGACATCACGGGGCGGCTCGACGCGGTCCTCGCCGCAGCGCCCGCGCTCGACATGCCGGTCGTCGAGATCGTCGTCGACGACGGCGACGTCTATCCGGTCCTCGAGCGCAACGCGCGCTACTTCGCCGGGCTGGTCGCCCGATGAGCGGCACGGGCCCCGTGGGCGTCGGCGTCATCGGCGCCGGCAACATCTCGGACGAGTATCTGCGGGCGATGTCCGCCGCCCCCGATCTGCGCGTCGTGGCGATCGCCGACCTCGACCCGGGACGGGCGGCCGCGCAGGCGGCCGCCTACGGCATCGCGCAGGAGCCGGCGCCCGCCGCGCTGCTGGCCCGCGATGACGTCGAACTGGTCGTCAACCTGACGATCCCGGCGGCCCACGCCGAGGTCGGTCTGGCCGCCGTGGAGGCGGGCAAGCACGTCTGGGCCGAGAAGCCATTGGCCCTCGACCGCGCGGACGCGCAGCGACTCCTCGACGCCGCGGCCGTCGCGGGCGTGGTCGTGGGCAACGCCCCCGACACGATCCTGGGCGAGGCGATCCAGCACTCGCAGCGTCTGCTCGACGACGGGGCGATCGGAGCGCCGCGGACGCTCCTGACGCTCATGCAGGGCCCCGGCCCGGACGTCTGGCATCCCCGCCCACAGTTCCTGTTCGCGCGGGGCGCGGGGCCGCTCTTCGACATCGGGCCCTACTACGTGTCGACGATGGTGCAGCTGCTCGGCTCGATCGTCGGGGTCGAGGCGCTCGGCAGCAGACCCCGCGACGTGCGGACGGTCGGAGCCGGGCCCGAAGCCGGCGCCGGATTCCCGGTCGAGGTCTGGACCCACGTGAGCGTGCTCCTGCGCTTCGCCTCCGGCGTCATCGGCACCTCGGTCTTCAGCTTCGACTCGTGGGTGGAGCGGCAGCTCTTCGAGATCACGGGTGACGCCGGCACGCTGGAGGTGCCGGTCAGCGGCTTCGACGGCCCGAGCCGGATCAAGCCGGCCGGTGATCGGACCGCGCCCTGGCGCGAGCTCCCTCCGCCCGGCACGCCGCGCGCCCGCGGAGCAGGCGTCGTCGAGATGGGCCGCGCCGTGCGCGCCGGCGTGCCGCCCCGCGCGAGCGGGGACCTCGCTTTCCATGTGCTCGACGTGATGCTCGCGATCGAGGAGTCCGCCGACGCCGGCGGTCGTGCGATCGAGCTCACCAGTCGTGCCCCGCGTGTCGAACCGCTTCCCACGGATTGGGATCCCACCGCAGCCACGCTGCCCGACGCGGGGAGAGCCTCGTGACCGTCTACGCCCCCACCGAGTACATCGACTTCGATCAGGCGCGCGCGCACCAGGCCGAGCAGCTCGGCGTCGCCATCGAGCGCATCCGCACCCAGCTGGAGGACTGGCACCGAGCGGGAGCCCTGCGGGGAGCGGGCCCGGTGTTCCTCGGGATCGGAGCGAGCTATGCCGCTGCCTGCGCCCCCGTCTGGGCCCTGCGCAAGCGCGGGATCGACGCCTGGCGGCTCAGCGCGGGGGACGCCCCCGTGCCGTACCCGGCATCGGGGAATCCGGTCATCGGCGTCTCGCAGAGCGGACGCAGCGCTGAGACGCTCGACGCGCTCGCGTCCCTCCCCGAGGACCGTCGGCGCGCTGTCGTCAACACCGCGCCGTCGCCCCTGACCGACCTGGTGCCGGGCAGCCTCACCTTCGGCAGCCTCCGCGACAGCTACGCGTCGACGATCGGCTACACGGCGACGATCGCCGCTCTCGGCATGATCGCCGATCGATGGGACGGCGGCGCGCTCGATCCGGGGTGGGCCGACCTGCCGGCGGCGTTCGCCGAGGTGGACGCCGCCATCGTCGGCTCGATCGGGCGCGCTGTGGATCTCTTCGACGGCGCCGCATGGGCCGACCTCGTGGGGGCGGCTCCCGCCGCCGGATCGGCGGAGGAGGGCGCCCTCCTGCTGCGCGAGGTCGCGCGCGTCGCGGCGACGGGCATGAGCACCCGGCAGTACCTGCACGGCTCGATGGAGTCCGCGGGAGGTGGCGTGCACGTCGTGTTCGGCGACCGTCGGGAGGTCGGCGTCGCGCGGACCCTGCTCGACGCGGGACACCGCGTGGTCCTCGTGACCCGGCAGGACATCGCCGACGAGTCGCGCCTCGCCGTTCTGCGGCTGCCGCAACGACCCGCCGCGCAGCGCGCCATCCTGGAGGCGTCGGTCGTCCAGGTCCTCTCCGCCGGAGTCGCGCGGGCCCGCGGAATCGCGATCGAGGAGTTCGTGTTCCACGCGGACGACATCAAGGTCTCGTCGACGACGGCGGAGGGCGCATGATCGCGGCGGACGTGGGACTCGATCTGGGCGGCACGAAGGCAGCGGTCCTGGCCGTGGGCGAGGACGGCGAGGCCCTCGTCGACACGGTCGTGGCCGCCGAGGGGTGGGACGCCGAGCCGATCGCCGACGGCGCCCGCTGGGTCGCCGACCTGCTGGCCCGGACCCTGCCGTCCGGCGTCGCGCCCCGTGCCGTCGGCATCGGCGCGCAGGGCCTCGACACCCCGGAGATCGCCGCCGAGTTCGCCGCGGCGCTCGGGAAGCTCGGGATCCGTGCGCGCTGCGTCAACGACGCGGCCCTCCTGGTCCCCGCCGCCGGCCTCGAACGGGGCATCGGCCTCATCGCGGGGACCGGTGCGATCGGCGTCGCGACCGACGCCGCCGATCATCCGCTCATCACGGGTGGTTGGGGCTGGGTCATCGGGGACGAGGCCGGCGCGGCCGGCATCGTCCGAGAGGCGACGCGCGCCGCGCTCCTCGCGCATGACGACGGCAAGCCCGACGACGGACTGCTCGATGCACTGCTGCAGGCGTTCCGCGTGCCCGACGCCGAACGCCTGGCGCGCGCCGTGAACGACGAGCCGACCATGGACAACTGGGGTCCGGCCGCCCCGGCCGTCTTCGCGGCGGCGGATGCCGGCTCCCTCCTGGCGCTCGCCGTGGTCGACGGCGCAGCCGACCACCTCGCCCGCCTGGTCGATCAGCTCGTGCGCCGCGGTGCCGTCGGCGACACGGTCGTCGCCGCGGGGAGCGTGATCGTGAACCAGCCTCGGCTCGCCGACGCCGTGGCGGCGCGGGTGGCGGAGCGGCATCCCGGATCCCGTCTGCAGCTGCTCACGGACCCCCCTGTCGTCGGCGCGCTGACCATCGCGCGCCGTCTCGCGTCCTGACGACGCACCCGCCGACTGACGAAGAAGGAGTCGCACATGTCCATCGCCACCATCAACCCCGCCACGGGGGAGACGCTCACGACCTTCGACCCGCATACGCCGGAGCAGGTCGAGGAGATCCTCGCGCGCGCCGACGCCGCGAACGCCCTCATGCGCTCGAGCACCTTCGCGCAGCGATCCGGCTGGATGCGCGCGGCCGCCGACCTCTTGGACGCCGAGCTCGACCACGTGGCCGGGCTCGCCTCCACCGAGATGGGCAAGACCATCGGCACCGCGAAGTACGAGGTGACCAAGTCGGCCAACGGCATGCGCCACTACGCCGAGCACGCCGAGGAGTACCTCGCCGATGAGACCCCGGTCGACCCCTCCACCGTCGGCGCCAGCACGGCGCGCGTCGTGTTCCAGCCGATCGGCACGGTGCTCGCCGTCATGCCGTGGAACTACCCGTTCTGGCAGGTGATCCGCTTCGCGGCGCCCGCCCTGATGGCGGGGAACACCGGGCTGCTCAAGCACGCGTCGAGCGTTCCCCAGACGGCGCTCTACCTGGGCGAGCTGTTCGAGCGCGCGGGCTTCCCGGCGGGCGCCTTCCAGACGCTGCTGATCGAGGGCGCGGCCGCGTCGAAGCTCATCGACGACCGCCGGATCAAGGGCGTGACCCTGACCGGCTCGGTCGGCGCGGGTGCCGCGGTCGCCGAGGCCGCGGGACGCAACGTGAAGAAGAGCGTCCTGGAGCTCGGGGGCACCGACGTGTTCGTGGTGATGCCATCAGCGGACGTCGCGCGCTCGGCCGAGTTCGGGGCGAACTCCCGCACCCAGAACAGCGGCCAGAGCTGCATCTGCGCCAAGCGCTTCTACGTGCACGAGGACGTCTACGACGAGTGGTTCGCCGCCTTCCTCGCGAAGATGGAGTCCACCAAGCCGGGCGATCCCTTCGACCCGGCGACGGGATTCGGCCCGATGGCGACGCAGCAGGTCCGCGCCGAGGCCCACGAGCTGGTCGAGGACGCCAAGGCGAAGGGGGTCACCGTCCACACGGGCGGCGAGCTGCCCGACGGTCCCGGCTGGTTCTACCCCGCCACGGTTTTCACCGACGTCACCCCGGAGATGCGCATCTACCGCGAGGAGTGCTTCGGCCCGGTCGCGTGCGTGTACAAGGTGGCGAGCGTCGACGAGGTCATCGAGCGATCCAACGACTCCGACTTCGGCCTCGCCGCGTCGGTGTGGTCGACCGATGCCGACGAGCTGCGCCGCCTCGAGGACGAGCTGGAGTTCGGGGCCGTCTTCGCGAACGGCAACTCGGCGTCGTTCTTCGGCCTCCCGTTCGGCGGGGTCAAGGACTCGGGCTACGGACGCGAGCTCGGCCGGTTCGGCATCCGCGAGTTCGTCAACGCGAAGACGGTCTGGGAGGCCTGATGACGACGGCCGGGCTCGGCATCGCGCGGTCCGCCGCGTGGACGGGCCCGGCCCGGCTGCTGGCATGGCACGCGACCACCCACGTGCTCATGCTGGCCGTCATGATCGGCGCCATGCGACCGGGCAGCACCGCGATCGACCATCTGCTCTGCGTCGCCGGCATCGCTGTCGTGACCATGGCCGCGGCGCGATCCGCGAGGACGCGCCCGCATGTGATGGCGGCGATCGTCGATGCGTGGGCCACGGCCCTCCTGATCCTGGCCGACGTGACGTGCGGCTCCGCCCCGGCCGGGGGCGGCCCGCACGCGCACGGCGGGTCACTCCCGGTTCCGGCTGCCCTGGCCGCGGTCGGTGTCGGATGGGCGATCGCGCGGCTGTGCGTGACCGAGAGGCGCCGGCTCGCCGGGAGCCTCATGACGCTCGCGGAGCTCACGGCCATGGCCGTCGTCATGCTCGTGCCGGTGCGGTGAGCGCGGAGTCGGCGACGCGTCGTTCAGGAACCGGGTTCGGGATGCTGGGTCGAGCAGGACTGCACGGCCAGATTCATCCGGGTGTCGTCCGAGCCGGGGTACCCGAGCGAGATCCCTCCGTCCGACGTGGTCGTGGCCGGAAATCCGGCGGCCGTGATGCAGCCCACCATCACTCTGGCCCATTCGTCCGCGGCGGAGACCGGGGACGCGGAGTATCCGGCCCGGCCCAATCCGGCTCCCGCTCCCGCCCCGGCGATCCCGGCGGTGAGGAGGACAAGGCACCACACGGCGGCGATCCGGACCCTCACAGGAGCGATTCTGCCGGAGATCGCGGCGCACGGCAGAACCGTGACGCACCGCGCTCGACCGGCGCGGACGGCGAGGTACGGCGTCCGCGATCAATGCGGCGTCCGACCCGAGTGCGGCAAGCGCTTGCCATCGTTGTTGCTTGCGAGGCGGAGAGGCTCGCGCGACGCTGATCGAAACAATGGAATGCGCTTGCTTCGCGTATGCTGCCCTGAGCCGAGAACCACGGAGGTCCCGACATGGCAGACACGATCCCCAACCCGGACGGCGAGCTGTTCGTCGATGGACGGTGGATCCCGTCCTCCGCCCGCGAGGCGATCGACGTCGAGGACCCGGCCACCCGCGCCGCGGTCGGCCGCGTCGCCGTCGCGACGGACGAGGACGTCGACGCCGCGATCGAGGCCGCCGGCCGGACGTGGACCGCATGGCGCGAGACGAGTCCGCACGAGCGCACCGCGATCATCATGCGCGCCGCCCAGCTGCTCCGCGACCGCGCCGTCCCGATCGCCGAGGCGATGACGCGCGAGAACGGCAAGCCGTACGGCGACTCGCTCGACGAGGTCGCCTACACGGCCGACATCATGGACTCCCTCGCGACGGAGGCGCCGCGCCGCTTCGGCCAGGTGCTCCCGACCGCCGCGAGCGACGGGCGCACGATGGTCGTGAGTGAGCCGGTCGGCCCGGTCGCCGCCTTCACGACCTGGAACTACCCGCTGACCGTGCCGGGCCGGAAGGTCGCCGCGGCGCTCGCGGCCGGCTGCACGGTCGTCATCAAGCCCGCGGAGGAGACGCCGGCCAGCGCCGTCGCGCTCGCGCACGCGTTCGCCGACGCCGGTCTGCCGGACGGCGTGCTCAACATGGTCTTCGGCGACCCCGGCCGGATCTCGTCCCGACTCATCGCGTCGCCGGTGATCCGCAAGGTGTCGTTCACGGGCTCAACGCCCGTGGGCGTGCTGCTCGCGAAGCAGGCGGCGGAGGTCGCGAAGCCGGCCATGCTCGAGCTCGGCGGGCACGCTCCGGTCATCGTCTTCGACGACGTGGATGTCGACGCCGTCGCGCAGCAGGCGCTCGGCGCCAAGATCCACAACACCGGCCAGTCCTGCGGATCGCCGATCCGCTTCTACGTGCACGAGGACGTCTACGAGCGCTTCGTCGAGCGCTTCGGCGAACTGCTGGCCGCGGTCCCGGTCGCGGACGGGTTCGCCGAGGGCGTCGGCATGGGCCCGCTCGCCAATGCGCGCCGCTTCGCCGCGATGGCGTCCATCGTCGAGGACGCGGTGGCGCACGGCGCGCGGCTCGTCACGGGCGGCGCGGGCGACGACGCCACGGGCTACTACTGGCAGCCGACCCTGCTGGCCGACGTGCCGGAGGACGCCGTCGTCATGAACGAGGAGCCGTTCGGCCCGATCGCGGCCGTGTCGTCGTTCCGCGACGAGGCCGACGTGATCGAGCGCGCCAACCGCCTGCCGTTCGGGCTCGGGGCGTACCTGTTCACGGGATCCGCGGAGCGCGCGCTGCGCATCCCCGGCCGGCTCGACGTGGGCATGGTGAGCGTCAACCGGTTCGGCGTCGGCGCGCGCGACACGTTCTTCGGCGGGCGCAAGTCGAGCGGGTACGGCTCGGAGGGCGGTCCGGAGGCGGTCGAGGAGTACCTCGTCCGCAAGCTCATCGTGCAGTCGTGAGCGGGATCGCGGCCTAGTTCAGCCGCGGGGTCGACTCGCGGATCACGACCGTCGCCGGCACGGTCATGGGGCTCTGCGCGACCCCGGTGATGAGCTCCACGACGGCGGTGCCGACCTCCGTCGTCGGCACGCGCACGGTCGTGAGGCCGGGCACGACGTTGCGGAGCGTGCGGATGTCGTCGAAGCCCGCGAGCGCGATGTCGTCGGGCACGCGCATGCCGCGATGGCGCAGGCCCGCGATCGCGCCGAGGGCCATCTCGTCGTTGAGCGCGAACAGCAGCTGCGCCTCCGACAGGACCGCGTCGTCGAGCGAGCCGACCGCAGTGAAGGCGCCGTCCCAGCTGAAGTCGGAGAACGTGATCGCGGAGTCGGGGAGGGCGAGGCCGCGCTCCTCGAGGCCGGCTCGGAACCCCTCGATGCGGTCGCGCGTCGTGACCAGCCCCTCGTCGCCGCCGAGCACGTGGAAGCGCTCGTAGCCCAGGCGCGCGAGCGCGACGGCGAGCCGCCGGGCGCCGCCGGAGTTGTCGAGGTCGACGAAGTCGAATGGCATGGTGGTGCGGCTCACGACCACGACCGTGCCGCCCGCCGCCTCGTACGCCTCGAGCTCGTCCTGCAGCCGTTCGACGCCCGACGCGGAGCGGGTGCCGCTCTCGGCGAGGACGATCGCGCGCGCGTGCTGGCCGCGCAGCTCCCGCACGAGCTCGATCTCGCGCTCGAGCCGGCGCTCGGTGATCGCGACCGTGACGCGGAGGCCCGCTTGCTCGGCCGCGGTCATGACCGCCGCCGTCATCGACGAGAAGTAGTCGGCGGCGATGTCGCTGACGAGCAGCGCGAGGTTCGTCGTGGTGCCGCGCGCGACCGCCTGGGCCTGGAGGTTGGCGGTGTACTGCAGCTCGGTCGCGGCCGCCATGACCTTCTCGGCGAGCTCGCCGCCGACCGTGCGCTCGCTCCCGTTGAGCACCCGCGACGCGGTCGACTGGGAGACGCCGGCACGCCGCGCGACGTCGGCGAGCGTGACGGGATGGGACCGGCGCTCCGACGGCATCGAGCTCACACCCTCTCGGGAAAAGGTGGGACCACTCTAGCCAGATCGGCCCTGTCACACGGCCGGCGACACCGACGATCACGGGCGGGAAAGCGATATCCGGATATCCTGGACCGCATGCCGTCACATGCGCTCATCGTGTCCGGGTCCGGCCGCTACGCCGATCCGTGGCATCCGTTCGCCGCGACGTCGGCGCGGGTGGCGGAGGTGCTCGAGGGCGTCGGGATCGCGCCGACCGTGACGGAGGACGTCGACGCCGCGCTCGCCGCCCTCCCCGGGACCGCCCCCGACCTCCTCGTCGTCAGCATCGGCGCCCCCGACGGCCCCGCTCCCGAGGGCGGCGACCACGCGCCCGGCGATCCGGCGGTCGACGCCGCGGCGCGCGCGGGCCTGCTCGCGCATCTCGCCGCGGGCCGTCCGCTGCTCGCGCTGCACGTGTCGTCGACGAGCCTGGCCTTCGTGCCGGAGTGGGAGGCGATCCTCGGCGGCATCTGGGTGCGCGGCACGACGATGCACCCCGACTACGACCGCGCGCGGATCCGCGTCGAGACCGACGCGCATCCGATCGTCGCGGGCGTCCGCGACTTCGAGGTCGACGACGAGCGCTACTCGTTCCTGCGGGTGGGGCCGGCCGTGCACGCGCTCGCGTGGCACGAGCACGACGGGCGGCGGCATCCGCTGCTCTGGGCGCGCGAGTACGGCGCGGCGCGGGTCGTCTACGACGCGCTCGGGCACGACGCGGCGTCGTATGACGCCCCCGAGGCGCGCGAGCTCATCGCACGGTCGGCGCGCTGGCTGCTCGGCGAGCTGTAGCGAGCCGCGGCGCCTACCGCTCGAGCATCCGTCCCGCGTCCTGCCAGGTCGAGGGGTCGAGCTCGACGGCGCGGAGCGCGGTCCACAGCTCGTCCGGGATCTCGACCTCGTCGAGCTGGATCGACGCCTCGAGGTCGGCCACCGTGCGCATGCCGACGATCGTCGACGTGATCCGCGGATCACGCGTCGAGAACTGCAGCGCCGCGGCCGCGAACGGCACGTCGAACTCGGCGCAGAGCCGGCCCATCTCATTGGCCGCGGCGATGAGGGCGGGCGCGCCGTCGCCGTACGCGTAGCGCTCGCGCGCGACGGGCCAGCGGGTCAGCATCCCGCCGCCGTACGGCGCCGCGTTCAGCACGCCCATGCCGCGGGCCGCGGCGAGGTCGAGCAACGACTCCGCCGTCCGGTCGACCAGGGTGTGCCGGTTGTGCGTGATGAGGGCCTCGAAGTGGCCGGTCTCGACGAAGCGGGCGAGCAGGTCGACCGGGCCGCCGGAGATGCCGAGGTGGCCGATGAGACCCTCCGCGCGGGCTGCGACGAGCGCGGCGACGGGTCCGTCGTCGGCCATCGCGAGGTCCCACTCGGTGTTCTCGGGATCGTGCAGGAACACGATCGGCAGGCGGTCGAGCCCGAGGCGCTCCGTGCTCTCGGCGAGGGAGTCGCGCATCCGGGCGCCGGAGAAGTCGTTCGTGACGGGATGCCGGTCCGCCTTCGTCTGCAGCACGAGCCCGACGGGCAGGCCGCCCGCCGCGCGGATCGCGGCGCCGATCCGGCGCTCGCTCTCGCCGATCCCGTAGTTGTTCGAGGTGTCGAGGTAGCGCACCGTGTCGTTCCGGAAGAGCGCCGCGGCGAGCGCGGCCGACTCCTCGGGCGCGATCCCGCCCTGCGGGTCGTCGACGTCGCGCCAGGCGGCCGCTCCGGCGCAGATGCGCGTCACCGCGATGCCCGTCGCGCCCAACTGCCTCGTCTGCGCCATCCGATGTCCTCCGGCCCGTCGTGGGGAATGCGTTTGCCACGCCGACCTTAGAGGGTCGTCTCGGTGTCCCGCCAGGTCGTTCTCGAGCAGAACGAACCCTCGCAGCAGTCGCCTTGACAGCGTGTGCCGCCGATCATAGTCTCAATCGGAAAGCGCATTCCTCCTCGAGACGGAGTGCCGCCCCTGCACCCGCAGCACCACCACATCAAAGGAGATGCACCACGTGAACAAGAAGCTCCTGCGCGCGCTGGCGATCCCGCTCGCCGGCCTCGTCGGACTCGGCGGCCTCGCGGCCTGCTCGTCCAACGGCGGCTCCGGCTCCGACGCGAACGGCGTCGTGAACCTGAAGTTCGTGAACTGGGACAACGGCATGGACAAGGTCGTGGGCGCCTGGAACAAGGCCAACCCCAAGATCCAGGTCAAGCTCATCAAGCCCTCGGGCACCGGCTACACGCTCTACAACAAGCTCATCACCGACAACAAGGCCGGCACCAACCCGGACATCGCCGAGATCGAGTACCCCGCGATCCCGCTGATGATCTCGCAGAAGGTCATCGTGCCGGTCGACAAGTACGTTCCGACGCTCGACAACTACTCGAAGAACGTGCTCGAGCGCGTGCAGTTCGAGGGCAAGACCTACGGCGTGCCCCAGAACATCTGCCCGCTCGTGTTCTTCTACCGCAAGGACCTCTTCGAGGCCGCCGGCATCACGCAGGCGCCGACCACGTGGGACGAGTTCGCCGCCGACGCCGCGATCATCCACGCCAAGAACCCGAAGCAGTACATCAGCAACTTCGACGCGGCCAGCCCGGAGTGGTTCTCGGGCCTCGCCGAGCAGGCGGGCGCCAACTGGTGGTCGGCCTCGGGCAGCACCTGGAACGTGGACATCGACGACGCCGCCACGCAGAAGGTCGCGACCTACTGGCAGGGCCTCCTCGACAAGGACCTCGTGGCCCCCGGTCCGAGCTGGTCGACGCAGTGGAACACCGACATGAACACCGGCAACATCATCGGCTGGATCTCCGGCCAGTGGGCGCCGAACCAGCTCCCGTCGATCACGCCGGACACCGCGGGCAAGTGGGCCGCGGCTCCCGTGCCGTCGTGGACCGCGGGCGACAAGCAGATCGGCACGTGGGGCGGTGAGGTCGAGGGCGTGACCGCGGCCTCCAAGCACCCGGCCGAGGCCGCGAAGTTCGTCAACTGGATGAACAACTCGAAGGAGGGCCTCGACCTCCTGATCAAGAACGTCAACGTGTTCCCGGCGTCGTCGAAGTACCAGTCGCTGCCGTCGCTCGACACCCCGCCGCCGTTCATGAGCACCCAGCCCGACTACTACAAGCTCATGGCGGACCTCGCGACGAACGTGCGCGGATTCGACATCTGGGGCCCGAACGCGAACATCACGTTCAACGCCTACTCGGACGCGTTCGGCAAGGCCGTCCAGAACAAGACGTCGTTCACCGACGCGCTGAAGACGGTGCAGGAGACCTCGGTCGCCGACCTCAAGAAGCAGGGCTACACGGTCAAGTAGCCTCGCGACCCCGGGCGGGATGCCGGCGGCCTGGGCCCCGGCATCCCGCCTCCCTGCTCCTCCCCCGAATCCGCAAGGAAGTCCCATGGCCATCGCCACCTCCGCCCCCCGGCGTCGCCGGCGCGGCCCGATCCTGCCGGTGCTGCTCGTGGCGCCCGCGGTGATCCTGCTGCTGTTGTTCACGTTCGCGCCGGCCGTCTACGCGTTCGTGCTGAGCCTGCTGCGGGTGCACGTCTCGGGCGGCCTGCTCGGCAGCTCCACCGAGACCGTGTTCGCGGGCGTCGCCAACTACGTCTCCACGCTCACCGACTCCGAGTTCTGGGCGAGCCTCGGCCGGATGCTGCTGGTCGCCGCGGTCGGTGTCCCCTCGGTTCTCGTCTTCGCGACGCTCTTCGCGCTCTGCCTCGACGCGAACCGCGCGCGCCTCACGGGCTTCAGCCGCCTGGCGATCTTCCTGCCCTACGCGGTGCCGGGCGTCATCGCCTCGCTGCTCTGGGGCTTCCTCTACCTCCCCGCGACGAGCCCGATCGGCGGGCAGTTCATCGACTACTTCGGGAGCACCGCGATCTTCTTCGCGGTCGCCAACGTGGCGGTGTGGGGCGTGCTCGGCTTCAACATGGTCGTGCTCTACACGGCGCTCCAGTCGGTGCCGCGCGAGCTCTTCGACGCGGCGCAGATCGACGGCGCGAGCGAGCTGCAGATCGCGCTGCGCATCAAGCTGCCGATGATCGCGCCGGCGATGACGCTCGTCGCGCTCTTCAGCGTGATCGGCGCGCTCCAGCTCTTCAACGAGCCGACGACCCTCAAGCCGCTCACCAACGCGATCAGCTCGACGTGGGTGCCGCTCATGCGGGTCTACTCGGACGCGTTCGTCAACAACGACATCTACGGGGGAGCGGCGAGCGCCTTCACCCTGCTGGTCATGACCGTCGGCGCCACGGTGCTCGTCAACGTGATCGGCAACCGCCTCAGCAGAAGGAGCGCGCGATGACCGCGATCGCCCAGACCCCGCGTCGCGCCGTCGCGCGCCCGAGCCGTGACGGTCGCCCCGGGTCGCGCCGCATCAACTGGGTGGCGACGATCATCCTGCTGTTCGGCGCCGTCTACTGCCTCGTGCCCGTGCTGTGGATCCTCATCGCGTCGACGAAGTCGAACGGCGAGCTGTTCTCGACGCCGCCGCTCGTGCCGTCGTTCGACGGGTCGTTCTTCAGCAACATCAGCGGGATCCTGAGCTACGACCACGGCATCTGGCTGCGCTGGGCGGGCAACACCGTCATCTACGCGGTGGGCGGCGGCGTCCTCTCCACCTTCATCGCGGCGGCGGCCGGCTACGCGCTCGGCAAGTACCGGTTCCGCGGGAGCGCGTTCGTGTTCCGCACGATCGTCGCGGCCGTCCTGCTGCCGTCGGTGCTGCTCGCGGTGCCGCAGTACCTGCTGCTCGCGCCCGTCGGCCTGACGAACACCTACTGGAGCGTGCTGCTCCCGCAGCTCGTCAACCCGTTCGCGATCTACCTCTGCAAGATCTACGCCGAGGCGTCGGTCGCCGACGAGATCATGGAGGCGGCCCGCCTCGACGGCGCCTCGGAGTGGAAGATCTTCCACTCGATCGGGCTGCGCCTCATGGCACCCGCGCTCATCACGGTGTTCCTCATCCAGTTCATCGGCGTCTGGAACAACTTCCTGCTGCCGTTCGTCATGCTGAGCGACAACGAGCTGTACCCGCTCACGCTCGGCATGTACGGCATGATCATGCCGACCGGCGGCCAGCCCAACCAGTTCTCGCTCGTGATCGGCGGCGTGTTCCTCTCGATCGTGCCGCTCGCCGCGATCTTCCTGTCGCTGCAGCGGTTCTGGAAGGTGGATCTGCTGTCCGGCGGGGTGAAGCTCTGACGACAACTTGTGCGGAGACCGCGAAGCGGTCGGCGACAGCCCCCGAGCGTCGGTAGCGTCATCACATCGAGCACGAACGAGTCGCCGCCCCGATCGCGGTCATCACCTACAACCTGTGGCAGGGGCGCGCCCAGGGAGAGCTGGAGACCCTCGTGGCCCGGCGCGATCCCGACGTCCTGTGCGTGCAGGAGGCGCGTGCGGCGGAGCTCCCGGAGCAGGTCGGCGGCATGCGGCTGGCCGTGGCGACCTCCCGCAACCGTCTCGGCGTGGCGCTCTACGTCAAGACCGATCGGCTGGAGGTCGAGGAGGCCCGCACGGTCCAGCTCGCGACGTCGCGTCACGACCGCTGGGTCGGCGGCACCGATCACCGGCTCGCGGCGACGCGGGTCCGCGATCTCGAATCCGGCCAGCGGCTCGTGCTCGGATCGTTCCACGCGACGCCGTTCACCGACTCCAACGCGGCCCGCCGCCGGCAGGTCGACGACGCGCACGACGCGCTGCGGGAGCTGGGGCCGGGACTCCCGTCGATCATGGCGGGCGACTACAACCACCCGATCCTGCTCTTCATGCTGAACCAGCACCTCCGGCGCCGCGGCTTCTCGATGGCGCGCACCACCACGAGCACCTACCGCAAGGACGGGAACCTCATGCGGGGCAAGTTCGACGTCGCCACGGTGTCGGGCTTCGACGTGGGCGAGGCGGTGACGCTGCCGCAGGGCGGCTCGGACCACCTGCCGGTGCTGTTCCGGATGACGTACGCCTGACGCGGGTCAGGCGCGGATCGCGGCGGCGACCGTCGCGAAGGCCGGCGTCGTCGGGTCGATGACGTCGAAGTGGTCGGCGTCGAGCAGCTCCAGCCGGATCCGGTCGTCGCGCGCGGCGTACGCGATCGAGTAGTCCGCGGGCACGACCTCGTCGGATCGACCGTGCACCACGACGATCTCGGAGGCCGGCAGCGCGATGCGCATCGGGTCGATCGCGGCGAGGACCGCCGGGTCCGGATCGGCGGTCCCGAGCAGAGCGGCGACGGCGCCGTCGGAGAGCCGCGCCCGGTGCGCGGCCGCGACGTCGAGCACCCCCGCGAGCGAGACGACCCGGGCCGGCGGCCGATCGGCGCGCGCCGCCGCGAGGAGCGCGAGGTGGCCGCCCGCGGAGTGCCCGGCCACGACGACGTCGCCGGGGTCAGCTCCGAGGAGCGCCGGGACCTCGCGGAGGATCCGTGAGGTGTCGTCGAACGTTCCGGGGGCGCCGCCGCCGGGGTCCCCGACGCGGCGGAACTCGGGGAGCGCGACCGTCAGCCCGGTGGCGGCGAGCGCCGCCGCGAGGTGGCGGAGATGCCGGCGATCGTAGGCCGCGCGCCAGAACCCGCCGTGGAGCAGGACGACCGCGCCGCGGGAGGGGCCGGCGGGCGCGAAGAGGTCGACGACCCCGGTCTCGCCGTCGGCGTAGCGCGCGACCGAGGTCGGCTCCGGCGTGGGCCGGTCGAGGACGTTCACGCCGCGCGCGCGAGCTCGTCGGCGATGCGCCGGATCGCCGCATCCACCTCCGCGAACGACGTGCTGAGCGGCGACAGTCCGAGGCGGATGCCGTCCGGCCGCCGGAAGTCGGGCACGATCCCGTCCCGCCACAGCACCCCGATCAGCTCGGGGAACGCGGGATGGTCGACCGTGACGTGCCCGCCGCGGACGGACGCGTCCCGCGGCGACGCGAGGACCGCTCCGAGCGGCGCGAGCAGCTCGTCGTGGAGGCGGATCGCGTGCTCGGTGAGCGCGACCGATTTGGCGCGGATCCGGTCCATGCCGGCCTCCTCGACGAGGTCCATCATCGCCATCATCGGCAGCATCGCGAACACGGGCGGCGTGCCGCTGACGAATCGGCGGATGCCGTCCGCGGCCGCGTACTCCGGCCCCATCACGAACGGGTCGCGCGCCCCCATCCACCCCTGGATCGGCTGCGCGGCGCGCTCGATCAGGTCCGCGCGGACGTAGGAGAACGCGGGGGAGCCCGGACCGCCGTTCAGATACTTGTACGTGCATCCGGTGGCGAAGTCGACGCCCCACGCGTCGAGCTCGACCGGCACGGCTCCGGCGGAGTGGCAGAGGTCCCACACGACGAGGGCGCCCGCCTCGTGCGCGGCCGCCGTGATCCCGGGCACGTCGGCGATGTAGCCCGAGCGGTACGCGACGTGGCTCAGCACGATCACGGCGACGTCGTCGGAGAGGACGGCACGCACGTCGTCGATCGTGACGCCGGCCGCCGGATCGGGGTCGAGCCATGCGATCTCCGCGCCGCGCTCGGCCGCGATGCCCTGCACCACGTAGCGGTCGGTCGGGAAGTTGCCGCGGTCGACGACGATGGTGCGCCGATCCGGCTGGGCCGAGAGCGCGCCGCGGATCAGCTTGTAGAGGCTGACCGTCGTCGAGTCGCCGACGATCGTCTGGCCGGGCGCGGCCCCGAGCACGTGCCGGGCCAGCCGGTCGCCGAGCGTGAGCGGCTGATCGAACCAGCCCTCGTCCCAGCTGCGGATGAGCCGCTCGCCCCATTCGTGCTCGACGAACTCCGCCAGTCGGCCCGGGAGGTCGCGCACCGGTCGGCCGAGCGAGTTGCCGTCGAGGTAGAGCAGGCCGGCATCGTCCGTGCCGACGAACCGGTCGCGGAACGACGCCAGCGGGTCGGCCGCGTCGAGGGCGGCGGCGTCCATAGCGGTCATGACGCCTCGATCTCGGTGCGCAGGGCGAACAGCTCGGGGAAGAACGTCAGGTCGAGCGCCCGGCGGAGGAAGTCGACGCCGCTCGAGCCGCCCGTGCCCTGCTTGAACCCGATCGTGCGCATGACGGTGCGCAGGTGGCGGAACCGCCAGAGCTGGAAGTTCTCCTCCAGGTCGACCAGCTCCTCGCACGCCTCGTAGAGGTCCCAGTTCTCGTCGGCGGTCTCGTAGATCCGGGCGAGCACGCCGCGCAGCTCGTCGTCGTGCACGTGGGCGACCGTCACGTCGCGCTCGAGCACGCGGGCCGGGATCGGGAGTCCTCGTCGCGCGAGGAGGCGCAGGAACTCGTCGTAGAGGCTCGGCGCCTCGAGGGCCTCCTGCAGCATCCGCGCGTTGTCGGGCTCGCCCGCGAAGACCTGCAGCATGCGCGCGTTCTTGTTGCCGAGCAGGAACTCGACCGCGCGGTACTGCGCCGACTGGAACCCCGACGACGTCGCCAGCGAGTCGCGGAACTGCACGTACTCGGTCGGCGTCAGCGTCGCGAGCACCGACCACTGCTCGATCATCGAGCGCTGGATGTGCTTCACCCGCGCGATCTTCTTGAGCGCGTCGCGGAGGTTGTCGGCGGCGAGCGATGCGCACGCGGCCCGCAGCTCGTGCAGCACGAGCTTGAGCCAGAGCTCCGTCGTCTGGTGCTGGATGATGAACAGCAGCTCGTCGTGATGCTCCGGCGCGCTCAGCGGATGCTGCGCCGCGAGCAGCGTGTCGAGCTCCAGATAGGACCCGTAGGACAGCTGGTCGCGCAGATCCGTGACGATCGACGCCTCGAGATCGCGCGTGTTCGACTCCGTCGTCATGGAGTCCATCTTCGCCTCATACCAGGATCGCCCGGCGCAGGATCGCGCGCTCCGCCTGCGTCCACACCGTCGCGACCGTGAGATAGAGCGTCGCCGCGAGGGGGACGATCGCCGCGAACACGACCGTGATGAGCGGGAGCCAGCCGAGCACCTGCGCGACGCGACCGGCGGCCGCGGTCTCGGGCGGCAGCATCCAGCGCCGGTTCTCGCGCCGACCGATCAGGACGGTCGCGACGATGACCGCGAGGAGGACGCCGAAGACGATGAGCACGGACGGCGTCAGGACGCCCGTGAGGGACGCGAGCGACGCGCCGAGCGGCACGCCGAGCAGGTGCTGGGCGAGGAGTCCGTTCGCCTGCCCGGCGATCACCGGATGCGTGAAGACCCCGTAGACGAGCGAGACGACCGGAGCCTGGGCGAGGGCAGGCAGGAGCCCGGCGATCGGCGACACCTTCTCGGCGGCATGAAGTGCGAGGGTCTCGCGCTGCAGACGCTGCGGGTCGCGCGCGAACCGCCGCCGCAGTTCGGCGAGCTTCGGGGCGAGACGGCGGCGACCGGCCTCGGCCTTCACCTGGGAGCGCCCGACGGGGATGAGCGCCGCCCGCAGCGCGAGCGTCACCAGCACGATCGCGAGGGCGGTCGCGGATGCTCCCGCGATCGGGGCGAGGAGCGACGACAGGGCGTCGATGGCGGACGAGGCCGCGTGGAGGGCCGCCGCGATCGGCGGCAGGTCGAAGAGGTTCATGGGGTCCTTCGGTTCGGAGTCGGATGCGGGCGGATCGCCGCGCATCCGCTCGAACCGGCGGAACCGGGAGCGGAGGAGGTCGCTAGGACGACGCGGCGGGGAGCGCGCGTCCGGGGGCGCGAGGTCGCGGGCGTCCCGAGGTGTGGGGATGTGCGGGCTCGGGTTGCCCGTCGGGCAGAGCCGGCCGCGCGTGGAGGCCGGCGGCGGCGGTGCGAGTTGGAGCCCGGACCGCGAGGACGGCGATCGTGACGGCGATCGCCGCGGCGGCGGCGACTGCGCCCGCGACGAGCGAGGACTCCGCGGGCCCGGCGATCGCCAGGGCCAGCGCGAGCGCGGCGACGACCGGCAGCAGCCGGAGCAGTCGCGTCGTCATGCCCGCAGCCTACGTCCGCCGACGACGCTCGGGGGCTTCAGGCCGTGACGGCCGCGAGTCCCTCGAGCAGCCCGGCCATCGTCTCGAGCACGGCCGCCTGCTCGCCGAGGGCGTAGGTCGCGCCCAGTTCGCGCGGGTCGCGGTAGCCGACGCGCGTGGTGCCGTGGTCGTCCCAGATCAGGATGCGGAGCGGCAGCTCGACACCGACCGTCGGGTCCGCCTGCATGAGGTGCGTGCCGACAGCGGGATCGCCGAAGATCAGGACGACCTCGTCGGGCAGCTCCAGCCCCGCGCCGCGCGCGTTGGCGCCGTGGTCGACGGTGCCGAAGACGGGGATGCCGCGCCGGTCGAGCTCCGCATGCAGCTTCTGCGCGGCGGTCGCGACGTCGCCGGCGGCGGTCGTGGTGACGAGTCCGGTCACGGGATGGTTCCTTCCGAGGTGCTGTCGTCGAGCCGGGTGACCGCGCGATGGGCGAGGTCGCCGAGGAGCCGCACGCGGTCCGGGCCGAGGTGGGCGAAGAGGGGGTCGCGGATCTCCGCGTGCTGGCGCTGGAGCACCAGCCGGACGAGGTGCCTGCCCTCCTCGGTGAGCACGACCCGCGAGGCGCGCCGGTCCTCGTCGACGGCGCGGCGATCCACGATGCCCTGCTTCTCGAGCGTGGTGACGGCGTGGCTCGTGCGGCTGAGCGAGAAGCGCAGGGTGCGGGCGAGCTCCGTCAGCGTCGTCGAGCACTGCGGGCGGGAGTTCAGGACAACCAGGATCTGCATGTGCCCGTGCGCGAGGTCGCCGTCGCGCTGCGCCTGGCGCTCGAGCGAGGTCTCGAAGAGATGGCAGGCGAGGAGGACGTCCGCCCAGATGCGGGCGACCTCGTCGTCGGGTGAGATATCCACAATGACATCGTGGCGCGGGGGGCGGAACCGGTGCGTCTCCGCCCCCCGCGCGTCGGATCACTCCGCGATGAACGCGAGGAGGTCCTGGTCGAGCTCCTTCTGGTAGTCGCCCCAGATGCCGTGCGAGCGGCCCTCGTACTCCTTGAGCGTGCCGTGCTTCACGAGCTTGATCGCCTTGCGCGCGGCGTCGTCGATCGGCACGATCTGGTCGTCGGTGCCGTGCGCGATGAAGATCGGCACGTCGAGGGCCTTCAGGTCCTCGGTGAGGTCGGTCTCCGAGAACGCCTTGACGCAGTCGTACGCGCCGGCGATGCCCGCCATCTGGCTCTGCCGCCAGAAGTCGTAGACGAGGCCCTTCGACTCGGTCACGCCGTCGCGATTGAACCCGTAGAACGGCAGCGCCAGGTCGAACCAGTAGCTCGACTTGTCCCCGGCGACGCCCGCTCGGATCTCGTCGAACACCTCGATCGGGAGGCCCTCGGGGTTGCTCTCGGACTTCACCATGACCGGCGGGATCGCGCCCGCGGTGAAGACCTTGGTGACGCGGTCCGGGTTCTGGGCCGCGAACCGCACGGCCTCCCCGCCGCCGGTCGAGTGGCCGACGGCCACGGTGTCGCGCAGGTCGAGGTGCGCGGCGAGCTCGGCGAGGTCGCGGGCGTAGGTCTCGATGTCGTTGCCCGAGTAGGTGTTGGTGGAGCGGCCGTGGCCGCGGCGGTCGTGGGCGATGGCGCGGTAGCCGGCGTCGGCCACCACCTTCAGCTCGGTCGACCAGGCGTCGGAGCTCAGCGGCCAGCCGTGGCTGAACGTGACCGGTCGGCCCTGGCCGTAGTCGACGTAGTAGATCTCGGTCCCGTCGGACGTGGTGAAACGAGGCATGTTTGTCTCCTCCGTGCGGTGGCGCGACCCCCGTCCAGGGACCGCGTGCTCGACACCATATCGGCGGGATATTGCACGTTCAACCAATTCGGGTGAACTCGCGCGGTCAGCCGAGGGCGATGCCGCGCTTCGCCATGAACGGGACGGCGTCGACCGCCTTGCCCGTGATGCGGACCTCGAAATGCAGGTGGCACCCCGTGGCGGCGCCGGTCGCGCCGACGCGCGCGATCTCCTGCCCGGCCGCCACGTTCTGCCCGACGGTCACCTCGGTGCCGCCGTTCATGATGTGGGCGTAGCCGGTCTGGATCCCGTCGCCGTGCTCGATGAGCACCCAGTTGCCGTAGGTGCCGTCGCGCTCGGCCTGGACCACGGTCCCGGCGGTCGCCGCGAGGATCGGGCTCCCGCACGCGGCGCCGATGTCCGTGCCGGCGTGGAAGTCGCGGGTGCCGGCGACCGGGTGGTCGGGGCGCGCGCCGTACGGGCTCGTGATCGGACCGGCCTCGGGGAGCACCCACGGCTGATCCATCAGCTGGCCGGTGTCGAGCACGCGCTCGTCGCCCGTGGAGGCGGACGACACGAGCGCCTGCGGCTCGTCGGCCGTGTAGGAGTCCTGCCTGCCGGGGGCCGCGATGTGGCCGGAGGCGACCTCCCGCTGGGCGGCGCCGTGCGCCGAGACCGCGGCGGAGGCGTCGGCCGGCGACCCGGCGGTGGCGAGCAGCGGCACGGCCGCGACGCTGAACAGGCCGAGCGTCGCGAGGGCCGCGAGGATCACCCGGCCGGGACGGTGCGGATGCCGTGCCCGCGGGCGCGGGGTCGGGCGTGAGCAACCTCGGCGGGACCGCGTCCGCTCATGGGCGAGACGCTCCCTCCGGGTCGCGAAGGCGGCGGGGGTGTCGATGGGCATGCCCGGTCCACGGTACCCGGGCACCTCGCGGCGATGCTGGCAGGGAGCCGAACGCGGCCCCGCCCCGCCGGCCGCGGGTACGCTGAATGGTCCGCGACCCCGCTCTCGAAGAGGCCGACATGTTCTACGCGTTCCTGAAGCACTTCGTCGTCGGGCCGCTCATCCGCCTCCTGTTCCGGCCGTGGAGCAAGGGGCTCGAGAACATCCCCGACAGCGGCGCCGCGATCCTGGCGAGCAACCACCTGTCGTTCCTCGATCCGGTGTTCCTCCCGGTCGTCGAGCACCGCCCGATCAGCTTCCTCGCGAAGAGCGAGTACTTCACCGGGAAGGGCCTGAAGGGCCGGCTGTCGCGCTGGTTCTTCCTCGCGATCCGGCAGCTGCCCATCGACCGCTCCGGCGGCCAGGCCTCCGAGTCGTCGCTCGGTGCCGGGCTGGACCACCTCGCCGCCGGCGGGCTGCTCGGCATCTACCCCGAAGGCACCCGCAGCCTCGACGGCCGCCTCTACAAGGGCCGCACGGGCGCCGCCCGCATGGTTCTCGAGGCGCGCGTGCCGGTCGTGCCGATCGCGATGGTCGGCACCTTCGAGGTCATGCCCTCGGGCGCGAAGGTGCCGCGCTTCAAGAAGGTGGGCGTGATCGCGGGGGAGCCCCTCGACTTCAGCCGCTTCTGGGGACGGCAGAACGACGGCGACGTGCTCCGCCGGATCACCGAGGAGATCATGCGCGCGATCCAGGAGCTGTCGGGGCAGGTGTACGTCGACGAGTACGCGCCGCGGCGGCGGAAGACGGTCGCGGCGCGCTAGCCGCGGGCGGGCGCCGCGTCGGGCTACAGCCCCCGGCCGTCCCGACGGGCGAAGGACACGATCACCGAGATCACGACGACCACCAGCACGACCGCCGGGAGCGCCAGCCACCCGAGGTCGGGGCCCGCGCCCGTGTCCTGGCAGTCCGTGACGGCGACCGCGCACGACGCCGGGACCGCGGCAGGCGGGAGGGTGTCGATCGGAGCATCCATCGACTCCGATCCTCCTCCCGCGCGCCCGAGAACGTTGCATACAAAAATGGTTACCGACGAGTCAGTAAGTGTGTCATGATGATCCGCACACGCCCCGTCACCGGGGGCGCACCTGACGAAAGGCGACGCGATGCCGCGCACCCTCGACGGCCTGGAGGCCCTGCCCGCGGACTTCGTCTGGGGCGTGGCGACCTCGGCCTACCAGATCGAGGGCGGCGCGACGGAGGACGGCCGCGGTCCGTCGATCTGGGACACCTTCTCCCACACGCCGGGGAAGACCCGCAACGGCGACACCGGCGACATCGCGTGCGCGCACCGCGAGCTGTGGGAGTCGGACCTCGACCTCATCCACGACCTCGGCATCCCCGCCTACCGCCTCTCGCTCTCGTGGACCCGCCTGCAGCCCACCGGCGAGGGCGAGCTCGAGCCGCGCGGAATCGCGTTCTACCGCGCGCTCCTCGAGCGCATGCGCGAGGGCGGCATCACCCCCTACGTCACGCTCTACCACTGGGATCTCCCGCAGGCCCTCGAGGACCGCGGCGGCTGGACGAATCGCGCGACCGCGCAGCTGTTCGCCGACTACGTGGATCGCGTGATGGTCGCGCTCGGCGACCTCGCCGACGACTGGATCACCGTCAACGAGCCGTGGTGCGCCGCCTTCCTCGGCTACGCGTACGGCGCGCACGCCCCCGGTCGCACCGACCCCGTCGCCGCGGTCGCGGCCGGCCACCACCTCAATCTGGCGCACGGACTCGCGACGCAGCGGATCCGCGCCCGCCGCCCGGAGGCGCGCGTCGCCGTGACGAACATCGTCGCCGACCTCGTGCCGGCCTCCGACTCCGCCGAGGACCTGGCCGCGGTCGAGCGTCTCGACGCCGTCAACCACGGCTTCTTCCTCGCCCCGGTGTTCCAGGGCCGCTACCCGGACGCCGCACACGCCGTGCTCGACCGGTTCGGGCTGGCCGAGCTCATCCAGCCGGGCGACCTGGAGACCATCGCCCAGCCGCTCGACCGCGTGGGCGTCAACCACTACCAGCGCGTCATCGTCTCAGACGGCCCCGGACAGGGCCTCGCCGACGCCCGCGAGGTGCCGGCCGGCGCCGCGCGCACCTCGTTCGACTGGTCGATCACGCCCGACGCGCTCGCCGCGGTCGTCCAGCACGTCGCACGGGAGTACACCGACCTCCCGATCCTCATCACCGAGAGCGGCGCGAGCTTCCACGACTACGTCGACCCGGAGGGGCGCGTCAACGACCACGACCGCGTGGCCTACCTCGAGGGCTACCTCGGCGCGCTCGCGGGAGCCGTCGCGGGCGGCGTGAACGTCGCCGGGTACTTCGCCTGGTCGCTCCTCGACAACTTCGAGTGGGGCGAGGGCTACGACAAGCGCTTCGGCCTCGTCTACGTCGACTTCGGCACCCAGCGGCGCATCCCCAAGCTCTCGGCCCACTGGTACTCGCGCCTCATCGCCGACCACGCCGCCGTCGCCCGCGAGGGCGCCCTCCCGACCTCCCTGCCCGCCTGACCCGCAATCACCCACCCACCCACCACAGAAGGAACCTCGATGAAGAGAATGACCACGGGCATCGCCGTCGCCCTGACGGCGGTCCTCGCGACCGGCATGCTCGCCGCGTGCTCCGGCGGCGGCAGCGCCGGCGGCGACGTGACCCTCACCTTCCAGAACCAGTTCTCGGACTCCGAGTCGGCCGAGATGGCCAAGCTCGTCAAGGAGTACGAGAAGGCCACGCCGGGCGTGACCGTCAAGCTCGCGCGGGACAACGACTCGTCGTACTACGACAAGCTCGTGACCCAGATCACGGCCGGCAAGGGGCCGGACATCGTGCGCCTCGAGCCCCCGAAGGTCGCCCAGTACGCGGCGAGCGGCTGGCTCGCCCCGGTCGGCGGCGCGCTCAGCTCGACCGACGACTACTTCGCGAACACGATCGACGCGGCCACCGTCAAGGGCAAGATCTACGGCATGCCCCAGGACGTCTCGACCCTCGCGCTCTTCTACCGCAAGGACCTCTTCGCCGCCGCCGGCATCACGGCGCCGCCCACGACGTGGGAGGAGCTGAAGGCCGACGCCGACAAGCTGAGCGGCAACGGCAAGTACGGGATCGGCCTCTTCGGCGGCTGGGGCGCGTACGAGTTCTACCCGTGGCTCTGGCAGTCCGGCGCCGAGGTGCTGACGAAGGACGGCAAGAAGGCCGCCTTCGGCTCCGCGGACGGCGTCGCGGCCCTGCAGTACTGGGTCGACCTGCAGAAGAGCGACATGCCCCCGGGCATGGCGACCGCGACCGAGGACGATGTGCGCGGTCCGTTCACCAACGGCGACGTGGCGATGCTGACGTCCGGTCCGTACATGACGGGCATCCTGAAGGACGCCGGTCTGACCGAGGAGCAGTACGGCGTCGCGCCGCTGCCCAAGGGCAAGCAGGCGGCGTCGGTGCTCGGCGGCATGGACCTCTCGGTGCTGCAGAACTCGAAGCACCAGAAGGAGGCGGTCGCCTTCCTGAAGTGGCTCGGCTCCGACAAGGTGCAGACCACATGGTCGAAGGACCTCGGCTTCGTCCCGGCGAAGAAGTCGCTCTACGACTCCTCCGCGTTCTCGGGCGACCCGAACATCGCGACCTTCGGCACGATCATCGAGGCGTCGAAGTCCCGCCCGACGATCGCCCGCGCCGGTGACGTGGACAGCGCCCTCGGCAAGGCCGTCGGCGCGGCGCTCTCCGGTTCGCAGAGCGCGGCCGACGCCATGAAGGCCGCCGCGCAGGAGGCGGACGCCGCCATCAATGGCTGAGACCCTCACGCTCGCTCCCGCCGGTGCGCCCCGCGCGCGCCGGCGGGGGCGACCCCTGTCGCAGCGGCTCGCGCCGTACCTCATGATGTCGCCGATCGCCGTCGCGGCGGCGGTCGTCATCGTCTTCCCGATCATCGCGGTGATCGTCGAGAGCCTCTTCGACGTGAACCCGTCCCGCCACGCCGGCTGGCTGTGGAAGGGCGTCGGCAACTACGTCAAGATCCTCGGCGACCGCGAGCTCGGGCCGGTCATGTTCCAGAGCCTCATCTGGACGGTCGGCTCGGTCCTCCTGCAGTTCGTCGTCGCGTTCGCGGCAGCGCTCCTCGTGCGCGGCGCGCTGCGCGGCCGGGTCTGGACCTGGCTGCGGGCCATCTACGTGCTCCCGTGGGCGACGCCGATCATCGTCGGCGCCATGTCGTGGCGCTGGCTCTACCAGCCGCAGTTCGGCCTCATCAACAGCGTGCTCGACGCGGTCGGACTGCACGGGCTCGCGACGCCGTGGCTCGCGGACCCGCACACCGCGCTCGGCGCCGTCATGCTCACGAACGTCTGGCGCGGCTTCCCCTTCATCATGGTGATGCTGCTCTCGGGCATGGCCGCGATCCCCGAGGACATCTACGAGGCGGCGCGCGTCGACGGCGCGACGCCGCGGCAGCAGCTCTTCGGACTGACGCTCCCGCTGCTGCGGCCCGTCATCCTGCTCTCGACGCTCATGTCGCTCATCTGGACGTTCAACAACTTCGGCCTCATCTACGTGATGACCGGGGGCGGACCGAACGGCGCGAGCGACATCCTCACGACCTACGTCTACAAGAACGCGTTCCAGCGCTTCGACTTCGGCTACGCGTCGGCGCTGTCGGTGTTCCTGTTCGTCGTGGTCGCCGTCGCCTCGCTCCTCTACGTCCGCGCTCTCGGGAAGGACGCCCTCAAGTGACCGCCGTCTCCGCCCCCGCCACGACCGCCCGCGCCGCGCGCCGCCGCCGCGGCAACCGGGAGGGATCGCTCCTCGGCCTCATCGTGCTGCGCGTGCTCGCGATCCTCATCGGGCTGTTCGCGCTGATCCCCGTGCTCTGGACCGCGCTCGCCGCGTTCAAGGACAGTCGCGAGGTCTTCCAGACCCCGCCCACGATCCTGCCCGCGCATCCGACGCTCGACAGCTTCGCCTACGTGCTCGGACGCGGCGCCTTCGGCGCGTGGTTCCTCAACTCGGCGATCGTCGCGTTCGGCGTGGTGCTGCTGGGCCTGATCATCGGATGCCTCGGCGGCTACGCGCTGTCGCGCTTCCGGTTCCCGGGCCAGCGCTACGTGATGGTCGGGCTGATCATGACGCAGATGTTCCCGAGCGTGCTGCTCATCATCCCGCTGTTCTGGCTCGTCTCGAACGTCGGCCTCTACGACTCGCTCGGCGCCCTCATCATCGCGGGCGTCTCGACCTCGGCGCCGCTCGGCGTGTGGCTCATGAAGACGGCGTTCGACGAGGTCCCGGTCGAGTTCGACGAGGCCGCGCGCCTCGACGGCGCGGGCTGGATGCGCACCCTGTT
>Ga0247757_10000435_pt1 | contig 34778 bp, 46 predicted proteins | sample UWRJL126311R4_FD_180929 | JGI IMG/M metagenome (GOLD analysis project Ga0247757, IMG submission 180929) | Plant litter microbial communities from Arlington Agricultural Research Station in Wisconsin, United States - UWRJ-L126-311R-4 | ecosystem: Environmental > Terrestrial > Plant litter >... | reverse complement strand
CTGGGTTCGAACAAGCGACTAGTCGGCATGGTTTGAAGTGGTTAACCAAGAGTTGATAGCTAGCCAGGCTGACTCCAACCCACTTGGCCACTTCAGCATCACTGAGTAGTTACTTGTTTGATGACTACTTTCTCAATTTTTAAGATTATATACATCTTATAGGTCGACTTAATAGGTGGTTGATTGTTGTTTTGCTGCCGTGTGTGGGCGGCGTTGGAGTTTGCCCGCGCCTGGCTCGTTGTCGTTTCACTCCATCCACCCTTCTTTCTTGTCGATACCAGCTTTTCTTTCTATCCGTCCCTCTCTCTTTCTCTCCTCTCTCTTTTCATTAATAAAAAAAATAAAAGGGAAAAAAAAGTGCAAAAGAAGTGTTTCACAATGTCGGATTCAATATACTACGTACTGATTTATGAGATCGCCTTATAGCCCTGAGCACTACGAGTTTGTTTCGCAAGAAGTCCTGATCCTTCACCAGTGTGGCAGACAGCGCAACGTTATTCCTGCCATAGAGATCTATTTCGTTACTTGGATGTTGCGATTGGTACATGTTTCGTATCTCTTTGATCTTGGTATTCTACGCCATAGTAATTAGAATAGATAAAACGCACCCGGTGGCTTGACACACGGCCTCTCCAGAGTGCCAAAAGATATCTTTTTCACGAAGAGCGTCCCCTAGCGACTTGTTTATGGAGATTATGCCGACTAGGTACATGCTTCTTTGAGGTCTCTGACTCTGCTGCAGATGCTACTGCAGAGCCATGACCCTGTGGTAAAGAAGATCCCCTTCGCTCATCTCGAAAGCGAGAACCGGCAGCTGAACTCGAGTGAAAGGAACTGATCTAAATGATGAAGAAGAGGAGCGATGGGATAGAAACAAAGACAGTTGAACTAGTGAAAAATAGCACCGAGTGCAGCTTTCGTCGTTCCACAGCGTCAAATAGATGGTGAAAATTAGAGAAGCGAAGAGGAAAGGCAATGATAAACGCGACGCACGACGCGGATGACGCGTCTCTTGGGCAACGCCCAGGGTAGGGCTTAAACTAGGTTTAGATGTGAGGTTAGTTTAGGGTTATCATTTTGAGTTAATGCGGCGATCACAGCATTGATCGGGCTGCATCCTCAACACTAACTCCACGTTTTTAGCCTTTTCACCTCCACAAGAGGTATACGCAGCGTCTAAGGGTCACATATCATACTAATACTCGTTCCTTTTTTTCTTCAAAATATATCTCATATCATTTTTGGTCATTTAGGAGTTTTTGTGATGTATTCGGCGGTGTGGTCTTGAATACATGTACTATCTGGTCACTCAAGGGAAATTTGCACTGACTGGAGGTATGAATCACTATACCTCGATTAATTATTGGTATTCACTGCTACATACTTCATTGAATAACTGAAGCACTCGTTTGTGCTTCGATCCGTAGAGAAAGGCAAACCAAACTCTTATTTGTTGAATAACAACAAACTACAACTGCGGAAGCTGCCGGCACCCTTCATTTCCGACATTCCTTCGTAGTGATTATCCAGAATGTCAAGAGTTCACTATGAAAACGAATGCGGTGAAACGTGTCTTCGAGATTTGGGTACATTGCGCAGGGAGCCAGATCATGTTCCACTGTTTTCGTCCACAGGGCTCATGTCCATGAGCTCACTAGCCGTGTGCTGAAAATTCGAGGGCTGGGTAGTTTCCATTCTTGTAGTCCCAAGGTCTTCGCCCACGATGCCATCATCAACTATGTTCTGGAATCGTCGGTTGAACTGTAAGATAATTATTAATACTTTCCACATGAAGATTATCCGATTTACTCACCTGTTTAAGCAACATGCTGACTTCGTCGCGCATTTTCTTTTCGTGCTCAGGCATAGAGCTCTGATTGACTTGACCACCGTCAAGAACACGCTCATAATCTGTGCAGATGAGGCTAGCGATCTCTTCGGCTTTGCAAGTCATCATGTGCTTTAAATCAGCACACATCTTCTCCAAGGCTATTTTTACTTCTTCAATAGCAACTCCAAACATTTGGTGTCGCTCTTGCTCCACGAATTCAATCATATGGTCCTTCATTCGTCTAAAGCACCCGTTACCGGACTCCCGGGCACAAACATCGTACGCGTGTTTCATAGCCTTGGCTAGAGCGGGGTTAAACCCACGATTGGCAGTACGTTGGGCTTCCGTCATAAAATCTACCAATTGATGGTTGAGTTCACAGAAGATTTGCTCCGAAGCGCTCACAGATCCTTTGAGGATGCTTGCAATCGCCAGGCCAACGCCATCTTTAACTCGCTCCTCCATAGTACTATAGAAGATCTGGAGGCCATTCTTACAGTCTTGTAAGAGTGTCCCAAAATGTTCTGGGAAACGGTGCTTGAACGTGCGCTCCCAGCTCAATGCCTGTATATTTAATATCTCCACTAAATTTTCGTATATATCAATTCAGCTTACTAGTTTCCTTGTAATAGGATCAAGAAGATCGGCATTAAAATCTCTGTGACCCGCAGAAGCAGAGTGATAAGCTCCGCCGCGTCGAACGATCGCCTTGTAAGTCATACAACGAACACCCCCATTAGTATGATCTCCCCATTTGGAGACCCTCTCAGGTGCGGCCTTGAAAGTTAGTGTAATGAGCTTTGAGTTAGGAAATAACTTACTCTAATAGCATGTTTAATGTACTTCGGCATGCGTTTAAAGAGCTCTGAAATCTCTTCTTTGATAGCACCCACACACTTTGCAACCGCTTTTTCAAAAACTATCTCCACCTCCGAGAGACGGTTCTTGAAATAATCCAACTCTTTTTTCTTATCAGAATTGCTTAGTACCAGACCAGTGCTACCATTAGATGACCAAAAATTGAACGTATTTAGATGCTGACAGAGAGCAAGCAGAAAAGCACGACTGGATTGGATTCTTGCGGTTGCAGTCAGGTTTTGGCAGTGTTTTTGCAACTGAGGTATCTATAGTATGTCAGCATGATCACGGGCGCATATGGTCGTAGTGTAACAGCTATTGCGGCTTACCTCTGTGTCCTCTTTCGTTTTGAACCCTACAACACGTTCATCCATTTTCAAACGGCCGCACATCTTCTGGTAAGCACGGCTGCTCACGCAAAAAACGGGTAAAGAGTTTGCAACTTCGTTATAATCTCGAAGTTCTTCCTCCGGATTCCAATTTTCTTCGTCGTTTTCAATTGCGATGTCATTGTCGAGATCGCGAATGCCGGCGGCAAAGTCCTGCTGAACAGCTGCTTTGGAATACTGATTACGTTGATCAATGCAAATAGCTTTCAAGGTATTTTGGATTTCATGGCTCTTTGCCTTCAGCCCTTGAAGTGAAGGCATCCATTCATTGATGGTCTCCTTGGCCTTTGCTTTTTCCTGACGTGCAATCTTTTTCCTACTTTTTAGCTCCCTAAGCTTTTCCTCAATCTCTTTCGGGCTCAACGGCTGTCTCGAAGAATACAATTCAATATCAGAATCGCAACCATCAGTCTCCGAAATTTCAAAATCTTCATCTGACTCTTTTTCTGTGTAGGCCACTTTAGGTCGCTTCCTTGTCAGGCCATGGGATTGAAGCTGAAGTTCTGATTTCTTGCGCTTGCGTTCTTCTTTGACTCGTGGAGGAAAGACTTTTTCACCGTTTTCTACGCGATCTTGAAATCCATCCCAGAGTTCAATTTCTTCTTGAAGAGTATCAATAGAAGTCTGGTAATCGTCTACCAATTCTTTTGCATCACTCATTCTAGAATCAATGTCTTCAATCTCTCCCTGCAGCTGGAGATGTTCTTCTTGAAGCCCTACGACGTAGTCATCATCATCCAATCCCAAGCTCTTAACAGCTTCACTTGAAGATATGTCATCTGTCTTTGAGCAGATAAAACTGACGTCGGAATAGGTTCCATCGTACTGTAGTTGACGTTTAAATGAATCGCCGAGGAGAGTCTTCGCGGCCTTGTCATCTACCGCTCGCGTAATGGGAGCAACGATCCAAAGACCGCTGCATTGTTTCATATACCGTTCGGCTACGGCAGACCGTGCTGCATTTGAATCATGAACTCCGGGTAGGTCAACTATGACCGCCCCTGTCGACAAAGCTGGAGATTTCGTATAGATTTTGACAACTTTGATCAAAGGCCAGTACTCCAAGCGCGGCCCTGACTCTTGCTTGCTTCTCTTACGCTTCTTAGTCTCTTTTCCAGTCGATTTCTCGTTCTTGTCTTTGCTGTCAACATATTTTTGTAATTCTAGATAGAAATTTCCAGGCTCTTCACGCTCGACATGCTTTGTGGTGCCGAGAAAGCCTAGCTCCTGACGACCCATCAACTCGCTAATTGCGCACTTTCCCAAGCTGTCTTTAGTGATCTGTGGGTAGACTGCATGAAACTTTGCCCAGGCGATGCCTGCTTCCGTGTCCTTCCTGGAATGGTCCGAGGACAATGTTCCATTCTCGGTGAGACAGTCTTCCAACAGAATTTTCAATTCCTTCTCCCAATCGTCGCGGTTTATAAACTCAATCTCGGCGCGATATTTAGAGCCAGGGTCAGGGCTGTGGTTCCAAGAAAGCTCCGTGACGACCGCAGTGCATGCTCTGACGCAGTTGGTTGGCACTAGCTGCTCTTCGTCCAGTACGGCATTGATCACACTGCTCTTTCCCGCTCCTGTATTACCAACAACACCCACCACGGTCGGAGCACGCTTGGATTGTACTTTTATTTTGTCGACAGAGTCGATCCAAGCACCAGCGTCTGATGTCAGGTCGGCGAACTTTACAAATATCTCCCTCAGCTGGCCCAAAATCTCCATGGACACCTCCACGCCGGCTTCAAGTATCTCGGCATCGCCTTTGGTGATTAACTGTCGGATTAAGTGGTCTACGGGATGGATATCGGCTTTATTATCTTCCTCTGGTGGTTCGCATTGAGAGGAGGGAACGTGGTTCTTAAGAAGCGGATTGCCCTCCGGCTCCTGTTTATGGGTGTCAAAAATCTCTTCGAATTGAGAGGCCTGTTATGATTAGTGTATGTCATGGACCGATTGGCGATGCAAGGCTTACCATAGACGAGGCAGCTTCCTCTATCACTACATTTTTATGGGAAGGCAACGGCAACGGTTCGGACTGTGAGAAAGACCTGCCGATAGACTCTCCGGGAGCGGGCGTATGCGGAGTTCCGGAAAGAGCTGCAACACCTTTCTCAGGTGAGCCGCCAGGTGCAGTAGAAGATGCGGAAGTAGGCGCCGCCTACGTATGTAATTATAAACAGGCGTCGAGGTAAGAATTTACTTGGTCAAGTACTCACGAAATGGGAAGGCCTCTCTACAGCTCTAAGGGACACGAAGCGGTCGTCGTAAATGTCCAAGTCCTTAACCAACGTCTCGGAGGAGGGAATGGTGTCGTTGAACCACAGATCTATCTCTTTTTCCGGAACCTCTTTCAAATGCACTTCGGCGATCTTCTCTATCGTTATTTTCTGGGCTATATTAGTTTGTGGAAGTCATGCTATCAATTTAAAGTAGTACATACGCGGTTGGCCCTGATCCAAATGAAGTCGTATTCATCGAGACTCTGCTCGGGCGATTTCCCAACTAGAAGGACCGCAACTATGTACTTGTCTGGTTCAATCGAGTGCTCTGGTGGCTGTACCTCCACCACCTTCTGGTGGAAGCGGTCCCACCCTACCATTACTTCAAGTCTAGTGGAACACGCGGCGACGGTGCAGAAGGAAATAAAGTGATATGAGACAATGTAGGAGAAAAAACGAAAGTGTTGATGTGAGAATGGTGGAGAAAAGACGAAAGTGTTGTTGTGAGAATGGTGGAGAGAGAAAGAGTTTAAATGAGAGACGCATGGGGGATACAGTAGTTGCTAGGCAACGTGCAAACGGTCCCCTGCGCGCCCTGGGGAGCTCTTCACTCTCGCTCCACTCTCACTTCACTCTCACACTCATCTTTCTCGTATCCAGAATGTTGTTTCCTTCGGACATCAGCATCGATACTTTTGGTTCCACATTATGTTAATAACAATGCATTCCGCTGATTCAAATACCTGGCCGGATAGGATAGTAATAGATATTTAAATGCATATCTAATTATCCAAGTACCCGAGTAATTACACTTCTCTCGTGACATGTCCCCAGAGCCTCAGACAGATTTGCACACCCAACTCTCAGAGATAACAACCAGTGAACCAATCCCAGTATCGGCTATCGTCAAAGTGACATCTTGCTTAACATTACCTCTTATGAAACTGAGAGATAGAGTCACTGCAACCCACGCCATGACTACGGGACGTCCACATCCTTCCTTTGTTCCCATTTCTTTTATTGAGAAACACATCGAAGGCCCTTAGCATCTTTCGATGACAGTCTGGAAAAGGGAGAGTTGGACAGCGAGAAACACATTGAAGGCTTTTAGCATCTTTGGATGTTAGTTTAAAAAAAAGGTGCGTTAGACAGCAGTGATCAAATGTTAATGGAGTGAGTTACAACACTCAGTTTCCTGTTCTCCACCGGGCACTGCTCATGTCCGCATAAGGCGAAGACCGACCGGAGTTGTCGTCTTTTTATTTTTATTTTTATTTTAATTTTCCATCTCGACAACGACACGCATCTGCATTGATGAGCCTCAAAGACCCAGTCATCAAAGAGAACAAAGCTTCTTTGTTCATCTCCTTTCTTTCTTTGCCTCCCCCCCTCCCCCTTCAAGCGCCTCATAGACGACACAACACCACGAAGCAAATACAATCCATTGTCCGCACTGCTTCTATTCTCGCTCTTTGGCCCTTTGTCTCCTCAACACTCCACCCTCACAATGCCCACCCTCACAATGTCCACCCGACCCATAACTACGCCGTGTAGTCCGAGCGGACACGAGACGGCATTTTTTACGAATATCACCACCACCATCTCGCCGCCGAAGCCGGACATGCAAACATGTCGTCCATCAACGAAGAGTTCGCCACCATAAACTGCCTGATCGAAGCCGCCAACAAGGGCGACCGCTTCCACCTCCTGAACGACCCCAATGCCCTGCCCGGCAACCTCACGAATCCCGTGCACCCCCTGTTCCACAGCTCGAGCCTGCTGGAGCGGACGCCGTGCCTGAAGCAAGCCCTACAGCTAGCCTCGCTGTTCCTCAGCCACGACTCCACGATCGAATTCTTCGTGCCCCTGACGTACGGACGGTACGGGCACGATGCCGGGCTGGGCAAGACGTATCTGTCGGACCCTCTGGCCGACAAGAGCTTCGACGAGATGAAGCCGTACTTCCAGGGCGTGCGCAAGGCGCTGCACTGCCTGGCGCACTGCGTGACCTTCCGCTGGATCCCACTGGCGGAGCGGCTGTGGGCGCGCACCGTCGTCAACCCGCACCAGGCGAGCCACGCGCCCGAGTGCTCCAACGCCTTCTTGTACGACCAGGGCGTGCTGATCGAGATGAACGACAAGCTGCTGGCCTACTACGTCGACGAGCAGGCCGGCTACCTGCGCCGCTCGCGGTGCGACCAGTTCCGCCACGACTTCCAGTTCGCCGTCACCCTCGTGCACGAGATCGTGCACGCCTACGGCGCCATGCGGCGAGGCCACCTCAAGGAGCCCTACGTCCGCATCGACCACCCCAGCACCGAGTGGGGCTACGCATGGGAGAACTTCATGTTCGGATGCATCGTGAACCCGCAGGACAAGACGCGGCATGGCACACACATCCAGCTACGCAAGACATGGGCGTGCCCCGAGGTCGAGCATGCGAATAGGGGCAAGGAGTATGCGGCCGTGAGCGCGGCGTGGGTCGCCCAGTGGTTCCGCACCGAGACGTGGAAGGTGGTCGAGATAGCGGGTCCGCTGGCGATTCCGCCGCCTGTTGTGCACGTCAAGTTTACGGTGTCGTCGCGCTTCTGCCGCTTCTTTGTCAAGACAGATCGCGCCGAGACGCGAGAAGACATTGAGGATCTGCGGGATCGCGCTGCATACGAGCTCCTGGGCGATCAGGTCAAGGGCATATCATCGACGAGGAAGACGATGGAGTTGTCGAAGACCATGTGGGTGCTACAGGAGTCGGAAGAGCTGCAGCAGTCCAATGTTCCAATACCGTCTCGTGTGCCCAAGAGAGAAAATTCCCTCTTCGGAGTGAGGAGGCTGTCCGTGTCTGTTAGTGACGAGCGCAAACATTCCGTCTCGGACAGGACGTCGAGCACCACCTCGACAAACTCCCTGCCCGTGATCGACAAGCGCGCTAAGCGTGTACGAGACGACGAGGACGTCGACTATCGGGATATCGACTATCGGCGTGAGCGCAAGAAGCTCAGATTGAAGCTCCGATTCTAAGTTAAGACCAAATCCACCTTCACCCTGGGCCATATTGCCTGACTATCAGCCATCCAAAGAAGCATATATGCCGTGGTCGCATGGACATCCGTTAGAAGACATGATCTACAATCAATCTGTTAGCCCAGTGTAAGGCTTTGGAGCATCGCCGCCATTGCATCTCTGCATCTTCATTATCGCATTTCGTTTAGCGTACCTTGTAAGCGTCGCTTAATAGAATCTCTTATACATCCACATGAATTCAATAAAGAAAAACTCACTTTGCCACCAATGAATCTGACCATTTCTCCCACATTTCATACCCCAGTTGCCCGAAACATTCCTAAATGGATGCTAATTCATGCCCGACTTGCATCGCCTCAATCCACGTCCAGACCGCCATTTCCTCACGATGATCTTAGACGATAGCGTGATTAGGTCCGCATGCCTGGGGTGACAACATGTCGTGCACATCCACGTTTCCGGCTACTTTGAGTAGCGAGGTGTTGCTATTTGTGTCGCAGACTAAACCCTTCCGTTGCCGTGGGTTGCCGTGCACAGCCCCCCTCACCTACATTCTTCCATCCATCCATTCGTCCCACAACACCAACCATCGACCGCCAAACACCAGGGCCTGCATCTTGTGTAGCGTCCAAAAGAAACCTCGGCTGAGAGTTGGGGTTCGGCACGGCCGCAATCATGTCCACATGCCGTCTCTCTATTGACTGAGAAAATCCCATAGTTCCGCTTTCTCACGACGCTGACGGATAGCCGCCCAATGCCAAGGCAGTGATACCTGGCTATCAAGTAGAAGTAAACATCCAATGATGGGTCGCAGGAATGGCCTCGTTCACGTTTATCGAAAGATTGTAGTTGTCTTAGTCGCGTCTGTGTGGGTGTACGCTACAAGTAACGTGGGTTTGTTGGTGTAGGGCCTAGTGGCAAATTTCACATGGAACGGGTATCGGAAATGTACCATGAACCCCACCTGTACGAAGGCATCGCTTGGAATGCCTTATGGGTGGTAGGGCGAACTTTGTTGGCCCCCAAGGCCTCCTCGGAAGGACATATGGAGGACGGGAAGGGATCTTGGATTAGCTTGATTTGGTGGACACACACCTGGTGTAAGGCAAGATGTTGTACCCACATGTTGATGATGATTTTCTGGATCGGGTGATGCGGCCGGTGAATACGGTACGTACGGTAAAGAGGCGCGCAGCAAAGTGCAGTGCAGCGTAGATGCGGCTATGTGTTGGCAGCAGCAGCGTGAGAGAGAGAGAAACCCTGATACAACCAGCCTTCTTGTGTAACACCAGATCTTTGTTTCGGAATCTGTGACGTTGTTCCCTGCAGGGCGTACTATTCAACGCACCTCAATTCAACAAACTCTTGCCTTCGCCATCCTCGGCGCACATCCAGATTAAACTGTCTCCGGAATCAGGCACCCATACATGATCCGTTCCGAGAAAGAAGCTGGAAAACCCAAACCCACATGTACACCTCCATCGCCTGCGATTACCGGCCCTAGCCTTTCGCTTGCGAGGCACCCACACATGCACCTACCCCAGCACCTGCATCCCCAACCCTTGCGTTCGCATCAAACCAGAAACCCAAACTCTCCGCTTAGGGCGTTTTCCAAGGCGCACTGCCTCAACCTTACAGCGCATTATCAATCAAACGTAGAGCGTCCTCCCGACGAGACGGTAAATGAAGGCCAGTCGAACGTACATAGCCGAGAGAGTAAAACGAAAGCTGGTGATTGCAATGGAGGCGTCGCAGCAAGCAGAAAGTGGTGAAGTGTATGCAGGGGCCAATATACACGCAACCGGTCGCTTTGCGCCTGCATAGGGGCGATGCAGTTGCGGATCCATGGTAACGCCGTTTCCAGGGCGGCTGCGAGAACATGAGGCGCGCAGGGCGAATCTGGGAGGATTGTGGGCGTGATGCTGTCATGTATCAATGTCTGAGATGGTTGGCGAGGAGAATTGTTGTCGGATACGGGGTAGCTGGATGTGGGGGACGCTAGGGGCAGAAGTACGAAGAGCCGTCGGAGAAAGTAGTTGAATGTACAGTTAAGGTAATTGCAATGTATTGTCTGATGATGTAAGACGGAAAGGAACAAGCGACGCATGGTGGTGTCATGAGCAGGATGCGGTTGCCGAATGGGTCGTAGGTCCGAAATGGGATGGAAGGCGCAGACGACAAACTTTCGGCGGCAGGACATGGACGTGGTCAGACGGGCACGAAAGGGGTCAGGAGACTGGCATCGTGTCCGTATGGTCAATTGGGGCTACAGCAGCGAGCTGGATGTTTCCGTGGCGGTGTTTGACATGAGTGTCGAATAAGCATTATTGTACTGCGGCAGCTCGTACGTTGAAGCTTTAGGATACGCAGCTATGTACAGACGGACTAGAAACCCAGTTCCACCCTAAATTCCAACCCAGTAGTAAAGAAAGCGAGGGTATCAATAGCGAAGAAGAGAAGAAAGGGACTTGTGGTCAATTGGCCACAGTCGAAGAAGGTAACGCTCAAATAGCAATCAAAATTAAGAAAGAAAAACCCCAACAAAAAAAAATTGCAAACCCTCATCGAGATCTCCACCCGCGTGACGAATTCCATCGTGCTTCTAGCTCTCTTGCTCTTGATGCAGCCTCTTTTCTCTTTATCGCAGCCATTTCAGCTTGGCTTTGCGCATAGTCTGGTAGCTCGTCGTCCGGTTGTTCCTGCTCCGCCAGTCCTAGTCTTTCCAGTTCCAAGTTGATCGTATTCATGTTCGCCGTCCTACGTGGCGAGGGAGGCGTGTTCATGTCATACGAGTCTCGCCGTGGGAGAGCTGAACTCGACACGGTAAATTCCCGGGGGGCATGCTGTGGCATCCAATCGTACTGAGGGATCTCCATGACCGGTACGGACGGAGTCGAGCTGTTTCGGGCCAAGACTGGTATCCTGTCATTCTGGTTGCCACGTGCTGCAAAGAGAGAGCTCTGCAGAGGAGGAGTGCTATGGGGAGATAGAGGATCGAACCCGTCAGGAAGCCCAGAGGTGGCTTGCGCAAACAGATGGAAATCAGATGCGTCCCCAAAAGGCTCGGTTGGCGACAGCCAGGTATGTGGTCGTGGCCTATCCGATACGTTCTCTCGTAGCGTTGGCGAGGAAATGGGATTGGAGTCTGGGAATGTCCGCCGGGCGCGTGGAGGCGAGGCTTCGAAGGTCTCCATGGAGACTGTTCGGGATTGTGGTTGGGCCTGAGGGCTGTAGGCGCGGTACTGAGGGTTATCTTGGTGGCTTCCTGCGGCAGAACGGGCACGCTGCATGTCGGGTGGATGAGGAGGACTATAGTCGAGAGGAGAACTAGGCATGCTCCGAGATTGATAGTGGGTGGGGTAGAGTCCTGGACTTAGGTTTCCATTCGACGAGGAGCGTGAATGGGAGCTGTAGGATTCGGGCAGGAGGTGGGAGGGATCAAGATTCTCGGAAGGCCTTCGCTTTATCATCGAGTCGAGCAGGCTAGGCTTGCCCTTCCTCCTCTGAGACTTGGGAGAGGGCGGCAGCGGTTTGTTGAGTTCGGGGGTGGTGGATATTAAGGGTATGGCAGGAAGTTGGTTTGCCGATGCAGAGCGGGTAGCGTGGTGCCGGGTACTGGTAGCTCCATAGGCGGACGGTTCCTGAGGACGCCTGGAGCTTGGCATGTCGAACCATAGCTCGGTGTTGTTGTCGGTGCCTCTGCGGCGTACGCCGGTCTGTGGTGTGGCCATTGGGTCTTTGGTGTCGTGGGCGAGCTGCAAGAAGACGAAGCTGGAAGACAGCAGAGATTTTGCCGTCAGGGACAAGTTGTCCTTGTGGCAGGCGGCGAGAGATGTCGTGGCCGTCAGCAGATGTGCGGCGGCGGGTGGCATTCTACAAGAAATAGTGTTCAGTCGGCGGCTGGATGGAATGGTATGCTAGGACGACCAGGGTACGAAGCCGGGTAGTTCTACGGGCTGCAGCAACGGTTGTATGCAGAAGCAATAGCTGCGCTCGGGCTGCGCTACTGCAGGCGTGGGTATTCAGCCAGGTGTTGTATAGGCGCAGAAGCAGGGTGCAGATTGGTGGGCGGGGCGAGCCAGTGGTGGATGCAGGAACGGGGAGATTATAGGTAGGGTAGGACTGGAAGGGTGGTAGTGGTGGTATATTTGATTTTCGATTAGCTCTGCGGCGCAGTCGGCAACGGCATTGGGCGCAGGGGGGGCGGGCTTGGTGGAGGAGGAGGAGGAGGATGCTGATGATGACGGGCGGTGATGATATGTATGGTAACTAGGACTGCTGGTACCCCATGCAGCGGAGCGGAGCAGGCTTTGGGTGCAGGGCAGGGCGAGCGTACACTAGGTGCCAGAAGAGCACAGAGAGGGCATCGTGGCGGAGATTGCAGCGAAACGAAACGGCGCATATTTCAGGGCGTGCCGCGAAGTGTAGCCCCGTGTGCAGGATCGATCTCAGGCGCACACTGCCGTGGGTTGCGTGGGTTAGGCGCGGGTGGCTCCCCCAAGACCACCAGGAGCCCTACTCGCACGAGGCCCGACTCGACTCGACTACCAGCACGGCCGGCACAGCTGGCTTGGTGTTGTCGACCATGCTCGCCTCAGCGCGCAGCGGCGGCGAGGTCCAGGCCAGGCGGCGAGGGCGGGTGCAGGTTGCAGGTTGCAGTCAGTCATCTGTACTGCTTGTCCCGCGTCCAGCACAGCGCACGCCACCTGGGGAGAGGGACAGGCCCAGAGGACCCGGGTGGAGTCTAAACGACCAGGCGATCGGCCAGGGCAGGAAGGGGAAGGGGAAGGGGAAGGGGAAGGGGCAAACCAAGACGCAGGCAGGAGCACAGGCACGCACAAGCAAGCGCAGCGCGCAGAGAGGCAGTGCTGGCTGCGTCGCGGTTGCCGGCCACAAAAATAGGTGGGCCCAGCCCGCAAGAGCCACCGCGGCCCAGCAGGAGCCAGCCAGACACGCCCCCCAGCCCCGATGCGGCAACGCGCTAGTCCCGCAACGCTCGCTGCCCTGCCTGCCCTTCTCTTCCCATACTCGTCGTCCTGCTCGCGAGATGAATCGCTGCCAGCTTCTGCTTTGGGCCTTTTCTTCGTGGGGTATCCTGCTGATGATCACCCGCCGCGCCGTCACCCACTGCACCGCGGCACAGAACAGGCACTACGCCGTGCGCCGTTGCAGCCAGCCCGAAACATGGCACCGTCTCCGTATCTCTTCCACATCCGGCCGTACCAACGACCGCGCCGTTGCAGGCCTCCAGCCGCGCCCTCGCTGCCCGCTGCCTCCACTCCCTAACTGCATTCCCTGATAGCACGCCTCGCTGTTGCTGTCTTCGCTGACTGCATGTTGGCATTCTTGCTTCCCTTTCCTATCGCCTCGTCGCCATCGACTGCCGCATCATTGGAACCGATTCTAGCGTCCCACTCCGCAATCCGTCGCCATCCTGTGCGATGGAAGAATTTCCCGAACACCGCGGGCCAAGAGGTGGCTCCTCCTGTGTCTGCCCAAAGTCGTCAATTAGCAATGCTCACCCATCCGTTGTCTGCTCAGCTTGGGACTCGTGCCATCACATCAGTTGCTAATGCCATAGCCTGAATTCGTACTGTGCGTACTGTGGTCTCTGTCTCGAGTGTGCGGCTGGGAAACGAACTCAGGCCCAGCTCGCTCGTTCTCTGCCATGGCTCGAGCATGCTCGCAAACTCAGTTCCCTCGCCCTCACTCCGCCTCCACAGAAACCATCATGACACGCGACACTCACCGATGGTGCCTGCTCTGTGCTCTTGCTGGCACATTGTCTGCTCAGATGTACTCGCGCGACCCGCAGTCGACCTGTCTCGTCTAGCAGCTTGAAACAGTAATCTTTGGTGTATTCAGCAACATAGGGGTAAAGACGGCACGTACCCACATTCTCATTGGCCAGATCCATTACCTCCAGATCCTGCGAGGCAGATTCGCATCGCAAGTTCACAACCATGTGACGTTGGCACGTCAAATGTAACGCTCGACGGGTAGACTCCAAAGCTCGATCGAGACGTTTAGTCATAATGGCAGGCGGTGACGAGTAGAGGAGAATCTGGACCCACCGATCCACATGTGTACACCGTTCTCGAAAGAAGCCCGGCAAACATCTTACTCACGATGTTGCCTTATAAAACTCCGAGTACGTTCAGCCTCAGGACAGTAAACAACAGTATAAGAATGACCAAGCGCAGAGCGGTGTAGAGGACTCGCTGCTGACTGTCCCCAGTTCGTGAGATCGTGTCAGTTGCGTTCCGCATTCCTTGACTTTTGTGTCTGGCTGCCTCTAGTGGTTCTATTGTGGCTGTAATCCGTATAGCAAACACGGGCCCATTAGAGAGCCTTTCGAAACTAGTCGCAACTCTCCGCCTCAAGTATCATACTTTGTAATGATTCTATAACTGTCGCGGTTTGTCATATGCACCACCCGAGTCATCTGGATTCAACACGCATTTTTTTCTCTTAGCGGTACTCAAACATCTCTGATAACTCTCTTAGGTAACTCGAATGGTAAGACCAAGGATGTGATTTGCGCCTCCCATCAGCGTCTTGCCTGCAAAGTTTCTCTCCTAATCAACCAAGAAATTGCTTGTGCGGAGCGAGATGAGTGGCAACACGCTAGACATACTAGCGACTCTCCACGAGATAAACTTAGCATGGGATGTACTTTCCAGTTTATGTTTTCGGATCGGGTAAGTCCTCCAGAGCAAGGCGCACTCTATTTAAGTGCTCTACATCGCTTGGGCACGACCGATGCTAATGACGTTGAAGCACTAGAAAGAGAAACACTTAACATTTAACCTGTGGTAAATTAGAAGCCACAAAGTCGGACATGTGTCTGTGCATGGCTACAAGTCTGTCGGCCCAAAAGCGTTAGTCTGAGAATGCCCGGCCACCCCGAGCAGTGATTTGAATCCTTCTAGATATACATTGACACGGTATCGCATTTTGTCAATCAAACACGTAAGCGGTGTGTGCGGTCCTCAGACAGAAGTCTAAGCAGAACTCCAGCATAACCCCACGTTCGTCCCACCTATTCCGCCTGCTCCTAGCCTAGCAAAGCCTTCTCCGCCGTAAACGCCTCAATCTCTGGAAACATCTCATTCAAGTGTGGTCCTTTACCTACCATGCTCACTTCCACCATAAAAAGCGAAAGCCGCGCCTGCACCTTGGCAAAAACCGGTCCAAATGTCTCGTATATACTCTGGTGACCCGGCAGCTTCGTAACCTCTCCACTCCGCAATTTCTCTGCGTCGTCATAGGCCACTTGGAACTTCACACCCCTGGCTTTTTCTGCCAGTGCGACCATGTCATTCCACGTCTTCGTGTCACCTGCTATGTAGTACTTGGGCTCCCACTTCTCCACGCTGAGCAGGGAAACCGTGTAAGCAGCAATGTCGCGCGTGTGCGTGAAAGGCACATCGTACGTTCCGTCGCCAGGAATAGCAGCGGCATTGGCTTTCATGTCGATGGCCAGCGCGGTATTTGGTACGTATGAGGGAATCCTTAGGGCGTAGTAATCGAGGAATATACCATTATACAAGACGGTCCAGGACAGAGCCTTAGTAGCTGCGAGTGTGTCGAGCAGTTGCTCGCGCGCGGCTACTTGGGGAATCTCGGATGAATGTCTGTGGCGGTGAGTCCCAATGTCAGGCAGCGAGCATGCGAGTTACGTACTCGGGGCTGAATTCAAAGCCGCTCCATATGCTAGGTATGAAGCGTGTGGTGGCGGTGGAGCGCTCGGCTGCCGCGATGAGGTTCCGCTCGGGGGAATTATCCATGTTCGTGGCAGTGATGGTCGAAATGACGGTATCAATTTTATTTTCTTCGAGGAGCTGGAGTAGCGCATCTTGGTCTGCGTAGTGAGCTGCAAGAATCGGCACACCAATCTCTTGCTCGAGCTTTGGGTTCGCCTAGGATCGTTAGCTTTCGTCAGTTAGTCCACGCAAGGGCTGGCCGGCGTACGCTTCGGGATAGAATCAAGGGTTTGTAGCGGTCGTTGGTTTTTAGGGCGTCGATGAGGGCACGGCCCAAGCCCCCCGAGCCGCCTGCAACTGCAACAATATGGGACATGGTATGCGTCCTGAATTCCAGTGGTTTGATGAGCCATTGGATGGTGCAGACTCGTTCTTTTATATGCTATAAGATATGCTGGTCCCATCTTGTTTTCCGATGATACGCGATGCACCACCACCAGCACCTGGGCTGATGGATACCTTCCGTTACTCGTCCGGTCACAGTAAAATCTTCATGTTACTCACGGAGGAATTTTAACTACCGAGATCATACATCTTCTTGCCAGGTCTGCGGTTAACTTGGTATTACGGACGAAAACCGTACGACAGATGTACTGGTTTATCAGCATATGGTCTAACCCGTCCGGGGAGGTTAGATGAATGTTCTGATTGGTTGGGCAGACAACAACGCCTGTGCAAGTGCAGTTGCATAACCTTTTCTTCGATAGACTGATAGTAATCCTTTATAGGCAATAGACAGCAAGCGTATGAATCCCCAGCCAGTGAACTTTCCATTGAATAGACAACGTGAAATTTCAAGTGAACAGTAGCATTCACAATCCGAACTTGAAGCAGAAACACGACCTGCACGCCAACAAAACTGACGACCTTATTTCGGCCGAAGCACTTCCTGATCAGGACATACCTAACGCTTCTCACGCCAGCAACAACACGCTTCACAGCTTCCATGCATGCATGCACGCATAGCAGCACCACGAGACATCTAAGTCTGCACTACGCAAGCCCATGTGCCCCAAGGCCGCCTAACACGCCCGCCCGTTCCAACAATGGCCCGTCTCCCTCGGACAATAATAAGAAACATCGATGACTTGCATGAAACTCCGTTTCGTAGAGCCGGACTTTGGCCTGTCTCTCCCCGCTTACCACAGACGGCTTAGGCCAGAATGCCGAAGCGAAGAATTTCCGCTTCAGGGCGGCGGCCGGCGATCCACGATGCCCCCCCCTTCCTCCCCTCTCCCCTTCCCCTCCAAGCAAGCGCGCGTAAGCTCATCTCATCGTCCGTCGTTCGCGTCAGACACCTACTCGGACGCACGCACGCACGCGCGCTTAGGTACGCTGGCACTTTGCGGACCGCGTGGGAAGCGAAGGATAGAAAGAAAAGCGACCGCGTCCGAGGCCCGGACTTTGCCAAGACGGAGTTCCGTCATGGGGAGAGGGCCCCTGGGGCAAAGGGCCAGATCTTGAGGTCAGGCGTTTAGGGGTGGAAATAGCTGGGGAGGGCCGGACGCCTGGCTGGGTCGGAATGGCGCTGCTCCGTGGTTTGGGAAAAATGATGTTTGGAAATTCGAGGGGTTTGTATATCAGAAGATGGCGTTGGTCACGGAAGGGTAAGGGGGTGCTATTTGTGTGGCGAATAGGAAAGCAGAGTGAGTATCGTGGGCTGTTCTTTTTATACATATTTTTGATTGGAGGACAGAAAGAAAGAGAAAAAAATGGAATGTTTGGCCTTGACTTGGTACCTTATGGAATGAGCCTTCATAGGGTAGTCTAACGAACTCTCCAGCATTGTTGCAATGTTCGGTTTCAAAATATATATAGGTCATATCGAGCCATTGTCTTAGAGGCGGGTATTGATGAGTAAGTAAGGGGATTGTCAGTTCATGTGGTGTGGTTACGGCTGGTGCTTGGAAGTGAAGAGCTTTGCGACAGTAGGTTGCTCGAGTGAGCATACTAGATGACCCTATGTTAAATAGGAATTCACGTTCTGGCTGTATCACCATATATTCACTATTTGATATGCCTAGGAAGGTGGTGTTTACGTGTACAGAATGCACGGCTTGCGAAAGATTGGCTGTGATGGAATATCAGTATTCAATCCCAACAACTGACATTTGCGTGTACCTGATTTCAATTCTATAACTCCAAGCCTGTTTCCCTCTTCCTGCCAGCCTCCTTCAGAATCTTTGCCACGGCTAAGAAGAAACCATACCTTCCTGTTTAGTATCAGAAACCAAATCTAAAGCTGCCCTACTGTCATCGCGAAACATGTTCAGAAAGAACGGTCACAAATATCAGGAGGCGAGAGGGTACGAGTTCGAAAAAGAGCACCCAATACAAAGGAGACCGACTCGAAAGTGGGAAGTGGTAAAGAAACTCGGAGCCAAAGACGGTAATCGTGGCGCCATGAATGGTGGCGTCTACATAGTCAAGGATCGTGTAACGGGTGAAACGTGTGTGGAAAAACGTAGCACACGCGAGATAGTCAGGACTAAGCTCGTGAGACAAGAGATCATCATCCTCAGATATCTATCGGATCCCGGGCATATGCATGTCACCAGGATGGTCGACCACTTCCTTGACAAGAGTCAAGGCCTTGCAAGCATCTACCTTGAGCACTGCGACGTTGGCGGGCTTAATGTGTTTCTCAAATGGCGACTTGAGCAAGGCGAGCTGTTCAACGAGAGTGATGTCTGGGAATGGTTCATACAGCTATTCGATGGGTTAACGTATTGCCACTATGGGCCAAATCCAGAGGAGAGGTTCAAAAACCGAACACAAAGAGACTGGAAAGGCTCTTGGGACACAGTCTTTCATCGTGATATCAAAGTGGACAATATCCTCGTCACTCGTGGTAGCCGACCCGACCACGAGACAGGGTATCTTATGAAGATTGCTGATTTTGGTTGCGGCGTTGCCAGGCGACATATTTGGGCCGATGTGCGCAACAAGCGAAAGAGAGTTTCAGCTTGTACTCCAGGTTGGCAGCCACCTGAGTCTCCCGAATTCACCGCCCGGTCGGATGTATGGCAACTGGGCGCTGTTATGGCTTGCATCTGCAATATCATGGTATCCCCACACTTCGACACAAACAATCCCGCCCCAGGGTATACGCAAACGCTCAAATATGCCATCAGAGATACACTAGAGCCAGATCATCTAAAGCGTCCTAAAGCAGACGAAGTGTTAGGATTTGTGAAGAAAAAATTTGAATCGATCAAGGAAAAGTTGAAGAAGAATCCAATGCCCGTCCCCATTAAGATTGACTACGTTAAGTTGAACAGGAAGCACAACGCGGCGCGGCAAATGAAGTTCCACCAACGACCACCGCGAAGACCACGCCAACACTCGGAGCCGCGAGGGTTTAACCCAAGGCTTGATGGCCTTAAACCATTCGGTGAATATGATGACCATTTCGGAAGCCTTGGTCTGAGGAGGCCTGGTGAGATGGGAACATTTAACTATGGACAGGGGATATTTGAAGGCATGAGGGGTTTTGGTCGAATGCATGTACCGGATGGATACCGTTCTGACGAAGAACTGTTTGATGTCGGAATGGGCGCATTTTACGACGATCCTGACGACCATTTAATGTTTAATCGCCGATTCGGAAGCCCATGACACGGAGGTGGGATTTTTGGATTTGGACCATGTTATTAACCTGTGCGTATGTATGCCCTACTGGATTTGTGTGAAATCTACACAATAAAATGTGTCTATCCTTAGTACAGTCTTATAATGCTTTAAATTTGAATAATATATCTGTTCAATCACTTGTCCATCCCCATGATTCTTCAAGCTGCCTTATAGTGGCTGTAGGAGGAAAGCCGTGCGCTCGTTCGCATGCATACCATATGTCTCTTAATTGTTCTTGATCTTGACGTGCACTAAATCGATCCCCAACCAATGCAATCGCATAGCATGCAACGAACTTAGAAGGAAATACCTTGCCATTCGAAAGTGCCACGCCACACAACGTACGGACATCCTCTTGCACCATTTTGTCGACAGCAGCACGCGATTGCTTGTGTGAAGGACCAAGCTGCGGAATAGTAGGGTCATGGACAACAAGCAGCATATGTGCCAGCGTGTTGTACTGATTCCCCATCACGTGAGTTTTCTCGTGATATCGAACATCAGGAAATCTTCTTCTGCTACCATCCCAATCCTGTCGGTGGAAAAATGGGTCGAAGCTGTTCGGTCTTTGCATTTTCCACGCTCGATTCTCTGTCATCAACTGATTAAATCGAGATACACAGTGCCTCCCTTGCCCAAAAACGAAGTTGCACACATCGCCCATGTGGGCGATGGTGCGTGTAGCCCAAGTAGAGTCGTCCGCTGGGCCCATGGAGCGGTCTGCTGGGAAAATGTGGAGTTGGAAAGCGCGCTGAGTCATAAGAGATATCCACAACTCTTGTCGGAAGGCAGCCCAGTAGATTGCCTGTCGGAAGCTGGGTCCAGTCGTGTCCACATAAAATTGCTCTGCTGCACGAATGATAGCTTGAGTGCCGAAAAGGTGACCTTGGGGATCAGAACCGATGATAGAAACTATTGAATCTCGTGAGAAGAATACGTTACATTCGATGAGGCTTACTCGCTATTCATTTCCTCCATCAATCTTAAGATGATTGTTGCGGCAAGTAATGACTCATCGCGAATGGAAACGTTATCGTCAAGTGCGGGAATCAAAGTTCTAAAGCACCGTTCGTAGTATGCATCTGCAACGTAAGGATCAAAGGCTGTCGTTCGACTCAATTGACGAGCAGATAGAGCAAGGATGGCATTCATCAATGTAGTGTTGATTTTGGCGCGCCGAACCACATGGATAGCAAAGTGACATCTATTGTCGATCATATCAAACTAGTTACTCGTCAGTGAGATTGAATCCATCAAGAGTAATACGCACAAATAGAGCAATGTTTTCAATGTAATGTTGGAGGAGCATGGCTTCTTGCTCATTACGAAGCGGCCATAATACGGGGACGCCAGGTGGCTGCTGATGGGTAAAGGTAGCTGATCCATCGTTGATGAGTATGTGCGGTGAGGCTGGCAAGCTGTATGACGTTGGAATGGACCCATTGAGGGATTGACTGGGGACTGGGGACTCAGAATTAAGTAATGATGCAACGGCGAGACCATGTGTTGGACTGATAACAGGACTTGGAGGACGTCGCGCGTTCAAACGGGGCGATGGATGAGATGACGAATGGTTCCCTGGTGGAGAATTCTCGCCTATGCTATCGCCTGTATAATGAAAGCGAATCTCCGAAGACTCGTCGAAGAATTCAACTGATTGATCTTTAAAATTGAGAGTAAATTCATGTTGTATAACTTACTACGAGGAGGTAAAACTACCCAAGGCTGAGAAGCACTAAAATGTTTCTGGATCGACGAACGGCGGAAACGCCGTTCGCGCTCATATATACATTGCTTCTTTGCTCGATCACATCGAGTACATTTCGGCTCCTTACCGTCGCCTATGTCACAATTGAGCCAAAGTTGATCATTTCGTTTGGAGCGTCATACAGCGATAATGCCTTGTGCGGCAACGATTGCTGCCATCGTCAGAGAAGTCGTGTTGACGTTTGAAGCAGACTCTATACCATGGCATTGAGGGTAGATCTACAACGAATTTCCGATCGTGAATAGCACGTTGTCGGAGTAAATTGCCCTTTACTCAAGACCTAGACACGCGTTGATGTTAGGCGGAATATTTTCTGCCAGGCTAATCGTGAACCGCTGTTAGCGCCAACCCTAGCATCGCCCCGATGAAGTGGCATTCCGGCATATCCAACCACATCGCAGTTGTTGCTAAGGACCAGGTTTGGCAATACAAAGATAGTAAGCGTTGTCAGCAAGGAAAAGCGGGGTACACCCCACATCCAGACAAGCGATCTGCACGGTTGGCAAAGGAAATCTTCTCCACGAGTGTTGCCCTCGTGGTATCAATGACCGAACCGGCATCTTTCCGCGAGTGTGGTATTCATTTAAGTGTGCGCGATGCAGCTGGTACTAGAGTATTAAATACCCATCTACTGCATCTGTCCCCCCTCACATTGGCCACCACGGCGAAGACATCCGGGCATCCACAATGCCCCACGCTGAGTCTCCAGATCGAGATATCCTAAGCTTTAATGGCGAGAAACTTTATGTAAACGACGGACTCCTTCTCCCGGGGCAAGTCGGTCCCCTGAAAGAATCGTCCCTAGATCTACCGATTGAAGAGCTGCGACGACGCTACGATCAGGACGGTTATTTGTTTTTGAAGGGATTACTACCCCGCGACGATGTACTCAAAGCTCGAGCAGAATATTTCAGAATGTTAGCCCCAAGCGGCGTGTTGAAACCTGGCACGACGCCAGTCGAGGGTATATTCGATGACCAGAAAGATGCTTCGGATTTTCCAGGCATAGGTGCTGGCGCCGCTGGTGGGAATGGTAAACCTGGGGGAGAAAGTGCGGAGAAATTTGTTGATCTTGCACTCGAGGCTCATTATGCTGAATGGTATAAGGAACAGTTTTGCAAGCATCCTGTTCTGAAAGACGCTGTTGCACGTATCTCGGGTTGGGGAGAAAATACGTTTGCTGTGCGCAGAAGTTTGCTGAGGAACAACACACCCGGCAACAAAGCTATCGGTGTCCACTACGATCAAATATTTTTGAGACATGGAGAGCCAACTAGTTTCACTGCTTGGGTTCCAATGGGCGATATTGGTCTTACTGGCGGAGGATTGATTTACCTAGAGAATGGTGAGAAGTGCATAATTTGCCTTAGCTGTAATATGTGCTCAACGTTACAGGACATTTGCTTGGCCGTGAAATTGAAGCGGATTTTACCAGAAAAGCACAAGAATGCGGCCTGTCGGATGAGGAGGCGAAAAATGCTTTCAATCAGAACATGCTTTCGACCGGCCTTCTGGCAGATGGCCCCCGAGAGTATAGTGAAATGTTCAACCGGAGATGGTTGGTAACAACTTACGAAGCGGGTGATGTTGTGCTTCACAATCCTTTTGCGGTATGTTTTAATGCTCATTTTGGAACTCCTGTTGACATGTGTCAGATACATGCATCGACAATGAATCACGACCCGAAAAACATCATTCGGGTTGGAACAGATCTACGCTTTGTAGATAGCAGCAGACCCTGGGACAAAGTGGGTCCTGTAAACCGTTTTCTAGATATGTTTTACTAACAAAACTTGTAGAGATGGGACAAATATTACGAATTTAACGATGGCGTGTGAAGTCGAGTTCACCTAACAGATGCATGAGAGGCTAAGGACTGGAACAGAGACGCTAGAGAATTTACATAATTTACTAAGCTTGGTAGAGTTTGGAATGGTTATAGTGTCCATGATGACGAGTAATTCTCGTATTGTTTGAGCTCGGATAGGTCGAATATTTCCCAGTGATCTAAGCAGCAATTCTTAGATGAGGGCGAAGATGGCATCAATCTTTTAGACAGTCAAGTATATATCATAGGTAGCCAACGCTGCAGGAGTTGCGCGATTGCTTAGTAAGGTGTTTTTCAGCCCGGTGCGGCTTCCTTGTTTTGGTTCTGTAGCACTTAGTGTTTAAAGTCACGTTAGTCTTTGCTGCACCGAATCATTTTCAGCAGCCACTTCACCTGCATTCCTTGTTGCAAATCTTAGGCGATCACAGCTGGCATGACACAACTGAAGCCGTTCCTTCCCTTCACAGACGCCGAACGCCGGCCAACGTGAAGCCAAGCATACACTCGTGCAAGCATGTATTCACATCGAAAGACTTGTCATGCTAATACACAAAGGCTGTAACCTACGAGAAATGGGCTTTCTGTGACCGTCCAACTCGAGTTGCTTGTCTTGCGACTAGTTTGCAAGACTTTACATAAAGTTTACATTGTGAGTACCCTGAGCCATGCCATGTTATCAAGTCTTCTGATCTTGCCCATGCTCACTCGGATACTCATACCTGACTCTTTAGCCACACAGACACGCGTTATCTCCTTATTCCTATACTGTCGTTCCACGCATTTGCAACCTTGCTGCACTCATCATGACCACCGATAACACCAAATCGCTCAAGTATGGGGTCTTGAATCTCAGCGCTGCCCTAGAAGCATTCCAAATACTTCAAGAATCCCCCAATGAGTCCCATAAGCATCTTTGCGAGTGGCTCGCCGAGAAATACCTTGAGGATGGGCTCCGGAACATTTGCCTAGACGAGGACGAGCCACTCGGGCGACGCATCAAATCAAGCGAAGACCTCGGCACCTTGGTCTACGCATACAGCAACGCGAGGGCTCAGAGTTCGAAGATGCGAAAGAGGAAGATGAAGCATGAACTCTACTTTTTTGGACAGCAACCGGATCGTGAGGCAGCTGTCGAGGCAGGAAATTATATACAATCACATTTGAATCCAAAGTCAATAGCTGGTGCTGGTTAGGTATCCAATCCTGGTGGCTATTCGTCTCTTAGAAGAACTTCATAAATGTGGAACGTCTCGTGGTAGGAAAGCTAGGAAATGGTTAAAAACAACGCAAGGAACAGTACCGTAATGACGATTGCAATACAGAAGGATTTTCAGCAGACCGGTTGCTGTTAGAAGTGGCTATGCATAAATCAAGTTAGCATGCGAGCATTTCAATCATTTTTCAAACCTGTCAATTGCTATTAAGGCTGGTGTTCGGAAACATACTGTAGCGTACTAGTCCCTTTTCTATATGAATAAAGCTTGAAGGATTCGACCTTGACATGAATAACATACTCATCTCACAACCAGTTTGGGTTTCTGTTCAAGTCAAGATGTAGTTTCTTTCTCATTTCTGCTCACTGAAATCATTGCGTCAGGTGAACAGTTGTTCTAGTGTCTTAGAGTGAGGGGGATTCCAACCAATAGATCCCACGAAACTGCTGTCTTAAGTCCACTTGTTATCTCTTGTCCAAGGGTATAATAACGTTCGTAGCTGGGAGCCTAGGTGAATAGTTATGGCTTGTCGCGGAAGCAAAAAGTCAGAATCAAGTCAGTAGATTCGGCTGTTCTACTTATAGGCCCTTATGAGGGTTCCCAAGAATCAGTTGTTATATCTGACTTGTTTTGTTTTGACAATAGGTGGTGACTTGCCGCGCACTGCCGTGCCATAGAATACGCACAATACTTAAGGCCTTTCCGCCTGCCTCCACACCCTCACTACCCACACACTCTCCAGTCTCTTCACACGCTCTCCAGTCTCCTCGCAAGCTATACGGTCTCCTCTCAAGCTATCCAGCTTCCTCGCACGCTCTGCAGCTTCCTCACGCTATCCACGCTCTCCAGTTTCTTCACAATCTCCATTCTCCTCACACGCTCTCTACTTTACCTACACGCTCTCAACTCCTCACATACTCTCCACTCTCCTCACATACTCTCCGCTCTCCTCATATACTCTCCGCTCTCCTCGCATACTCTTCGCTCTCCTCATATACTCTCCGCTCTCCTCAAACGCTCTCCGCTCTCCTCACACGCTCTCTGCTCTCCTCGCACGCTCTCTAGTATTCTTCATCAACCTTAAATAGTAGCGCATACTCTAGCCTCAGCCACAGCGCACGCTACAGCGATGAACTACACAGAGGCACAGGGGAAAACGAGCACTACAACTAAGGACACTTCTGACCCCCACTTCACACGCAGCCCCGTGGTCACCCAAACAGCCGCAGGCTCATCAACTCATAACAACCAAAGCATCTCTATCGCCCCACTTCCACCTACCAAATTTCAGGATAGCAAACCAATCATGAAGCTACCGGAATCCGTCGAAGGCTTTATTGACCTTGAGACTCTTGGCAATATTCATGAGGCGCTCTGCATGAGTGAGGTTAGTAATTCCACTTGTATTGTACGCATCCTTACATCTAAATACTAACGATTACCATAGGACCCCGAGGATAGCCAACTTGCTGAATGGATTAACACGCACTACCTCTTTAAGCCTATTCGTGATGGCGAGACTGGTCGCCCAATCCGAACTCACGAGGGTTTCCAGAAGCTCGACAAAGCATATAGGCGTGTTTGCTCGTTGACTAACCGGTCCCAATCCAAATGGCCGTTTTTCGACAGAACATGGAAGTCCATGACGCAGACGCTAGTTCGCAAAGTGGCTAAAGGACAAGTCGAGAGCTCAGATGAAGTTGCACCCTCACCGATGCCACATCTACCAGTGAGCACACAGGGTCCATCACCAAGCGAGCACAGCTCCGTCGAGGGTGAATATTCATCCAAGACGAATAACATCGAGGGCTCCTCTACTGGTAAGTCTTCACAACTCACTTCATTTGTTTCAGTCTGGAATTTCTCTGGGAATCAAAACGAATTGGCTGGGGGATTACTTTCCCCACGAAACCCCCACAAAGTCCGCCAACGACAAGAATTTGACCCCAATACCACCAGCAGTCGCTAACACGGACACAGATAGAGGAGACCCGCCGCTGATTCTCGCGGCTCACGCCCCATCCATCCAGACAAGCCTTGATAGGCTTCCTCCAGTGAGTTACTCAGAAACCCTGCAACCTTGCTAGTATGTGCTAATTCATTAGGGATCCGCTCTCAAGCGAAAGCGTCGCGAGGACGGATCATTCATCTACATCCAAGACAGCAAGCCCAAGAGGGCCTATAGGCCGAAGCGTGGTGGAGGAGCAGCAAGGACTACTCCTCCTGACACACGCGCGGTTGTGGACTCAATTGAGTCCACACCGCAGACTCTTGACAACACCACGAGGCCAAAGGCCACCTCAAAGAAGAGGAAGGCCCCACCAACGGCCACTACTGGTCAACCTTCGCGCAGGTCTAAGCGCCTCGCTACCGAAGACATCCGAGGGACTTCCTCGGGTGTCTTCGGTAGCACCCAGATTGGGTCCCCACGGGGTAGCGAGATACCTCAATCAAGCACCCCTTCAGCATCCACCGCCCAGAGCGCGCCTGCTGTGAGTTCAACAGACTACACTCCTGGGATGTTTACTGATGCAGTTCTTCAGGAAGACAACGGCGTAGAGAAGGGGCAAGACCCCAAAGAGCAGATGAAGATCTCGCTCATCGCTCGAGTACAAACACCAACCGGGCCATTCGACGTGCCTGTTCCAACATCCAAGTTCGCTGGCCTCGAGAAGCTGGAGGAGTACGTTAGCATGTACATCCAGTGGAGGGAGGAAGCTATCAACAGACGTGCCGACACCTCATTCGAAGTTTTCATGGACATTTTCGCCTTGAGGGGGGGCAGCTGAGCGCCAATATGTGGCGTGAGCGGATTCTAAAGCAGTGACACTCCGCGATTTACTGACATTGTACGGGACGGTGAGGGTTATAGACTTCTTTTTCTTTCGGATTCAAGGCATGGAAATGCTCTCGCACATCTGCGACAAGGCAGCATTTTCTCGAGAGCATGGCTCTGGCTCAATGAGAGCTAGTATTAAGTAGATACCCGAATCAGAACAAAACCAGTACACCATGCTTTCGGTTCAGCGATGTTAGAATGCATGGTGGCATTAGCCCATGATGTGCAATCCTCCGTTATTAGAGAGGCTTTGGACATGTAAGATGGGGACACGGGCAGAAGTCAGAACCCCAGTGATTGGTACATGGAACGGCCAAGGTTGCTAGCGTGGTGATATTCTCCTTCGTCTGCCCCCGCTCCCCTGACCTTCTCCTCCGGGTACCCTTTATGGCTCGCAGCCACGCATGCAGCCCTTGAGTCATGTCCCGGTACCTGGCATCCTGGCATGATCAACATATCGGAGGAATGGGCTGACGAGAGCATCGGCACCGGGAGACAAGACATCCGCGCACCAGGCCGGTGGGCTCACCAACGCATGGCATGGCATTCGCGGAGCCCTGTTGACATGGAAGATAACCACTACTACCTACCGAGGAAACCGACGACGGCAGGATGCAATTTGCACATACGTTGTTGGCACGCAGGCGCCTGGATCGTGTTTATACCGGGCACAAGGTATGTCATGCGTCGCCAACGGCACGACCAGGGCGGCGATGGAACACCAAGGCGATCAGTGCTCGCTTCGGGGCGCGCCCAATAGTTCGCGGAGGGAACACCACGTCCCTGCGCCCATGCTGGCCTCCAGGCTCTACAATACTGTGTACGGCATCGCCTGTAGCGCAGACGAGCGGTAACGCGGGGCACCATCCCCCATCACATCCCCAAAGCCGGCCTATAGGCGGTCCAGACGGGCGCCATGCTGCCACCCTTGGCCTCTTTTGTCCAGTCTCTCTCCAACAGCATCCACCGTCGCAAGCATAGACCGCGATGTTCCTGCGCGAGGCTAATTTCCGCCACTGCGTTGGGCGAGGGGATCCACACGAGCGGGAGACGCGAACGAGCCTCGCATGGAGCATAGATTAACCTGCAACACGCTGCACCCGTCCACTTGGGTCCGACCATCTTTTCCACCTCGCTCCAACTTTTTTCCAGTGGCAATTTGCCGCGGCCTGCGCGCTGTTCAAGCACCTGCGCTGCGTTAGCATACTGGACGAACCATGAGGACTTCGAGCGCTGCGCTTGCGCTGCTCGCCGTGCAGGGCAGCATTGCGTCGCCACTGGGTATAGGGGCCGTGGGGAATGTCTCGGTGGATCTGGGGTACGCCATCTACGAGGGCTCCCAGGATTCCAAGAATGGCATCAATGTCTTCAAGGGGTACCTATTCATCCCCACCCACTGTCATTGGCCCCGGGAACTGACAGGCTCGCACAGGATCCGCTATGCTGCTCCTCCGCTAGGAAACCTTAGGTTCGCGGCGCCACAATCACCACCAGTCAACAGGACTGCGCCTATACCAGCTCTCACCGATGCACCCGCCTGCCCCCAGACCGGCGCTGGCATAGAAACTCCTAAGGCATACGGGTTTGGGTCTGCGCTTGGAGACGAAGATTGCCTGTACCTGAACGTGTACGCGCCTTCGAATGCGACTGACCTCCCGGTCTTCTTCTGGATCCGTAAGTCTCAATCGAAACCGGAACACCTCCAAATCATCTAACGGCTTCTAAGATGGCGGTGGATATGGCCTCTTCACTGCCAAGGGGCTCAATCCAACCGAATTTATGACCACCAATAACAATGGCTTCATATCCGTTATCATCCAGTATCGTCTCGGCGCATTCGGGTTCCTAGCTGGCGAGGACATCAAAGAGGACGGTGCGCTCAATGCCGGTCTTCTCGACATGAATTTTGCTCTGCAGTGGGTGCAGAAGCACATTAAGTCGTTTGGTGGCGACCCCGCTCGTGTCACCCTTGCGGGGGAGAGTGCTGGTGGTGCCGCTGTCATGTATCAAGCCATGGCATACGGTGGGGCACAGAACGTGTCGCTTTTCAGCAACGTACGTGCAACAGCGGAGACTGAACGGCATTTATGAGCATGTGCTGACAAGCATTTAGATCATTGCTGAGAGTCCTTGGATCCCAAATCAATACTGTTACGAAGACGAGGTTCCCACCAAGGCTTATCACGACTTTTCCGTAGCTGCAGGCTGCTCCAATTCGACAGATACGCTCCAGTGCCTTCGCGATGCGGACACCGATGTCCTCCAAAATGCCAGCGCTAAAGTCTCAGAAGCAAGCCCATTCGGCTCTTTTGCCTTCCTACCCGTCACCGATGGCTCCTTCATTCAGGACCTCCCCTCGTCACAGCTTACCTCCAAATCGCTCTCCGGCAAGCGTATCCTCTCTGGAAATCTCGCGAATGAGGGCGTTCCGCTTGCTCCACCCATGACCGTGACCCTGCAGGACTTCCGTGATTACATCGACCTTACTTTCCCTTGGTTCTCTGACGAGGACAAGGCTGCTCTGGAGGATAACTACTCGTACGATGGCGACGACCAGGATACCAATCACTCTGCACCCCGCTATATGACGGACGGCACATCTGGCATTACAGCCGTCAACCAATCCAACTTTGGTACTGGCCAGCAGCAACGCGTCTTCAATGTCTTCGCTGAATACGCCTTCGACTGCCCGTCGTACTGGCTCGCTTCGGCATATCCACAAGCCTGGAAATACCAGTTCAGTGCCCCGCCTTCGTACCACGGCTTCGACCTGCAGGCTCTGTGGTCCGGCACTGCTGTTCCTGGAGCGTCGTTCAAGCACGCGTTCCGCAAGATCTGGGGCTCCTTCATAATCAACGACGATCCAATCATCAGCGTTGCGGATGCACAGGGCGGGGTGACGAACTCGACTGTGCCTGTAGGCGTGAACGGTCTGATCGACTGGCCAGCGTGGGACGACGAGAACCCGGTGCTGCTGAGCTTGAATGCCACGGGCGGGACGCCTAAGTACTTCAATGTCACGGAATACTTGAAGTACTACACGTACGCGGATCCCGGCGTGGCAAACAGCATCAAGATCGCAAACGCAACGTCCTGGGAAGGTGGCAGAGGGGAGCGTTGTGCATGGTGGCTCGAGATGGCGCCCAAGGTTCCCTACTAAGGCCCGGGTACACGTTAAAATCGTAGAAGCGATGCTATGTATTTAATGTTAATATGAAGAAACAATTCATGAACGACAACCCTTGAGTATAATTGCTCGCTCCAACCAAGGGGGCAGGCCAGGACGGAGATGTTGGACTTCCCGAAACAGAATGCTGGATTGAGTCTAGCGCATGTCGGCGCAGGCTTCTAGATTTCTGTCATCGGTCTTTTTGTCCTCGTACCGCACGGTACCTCCCACTCAGCCTGTATTGTATGACTTGCAGGCTCCTGACAGAACTGTGCCCCTGACCGCGAGATCTAAATGACGCGCAGTTGTATCGCAACCGAGATCGTACCACAACTTCCCAATCAACGGCTCCCCTGATTACCTGTGCACACAATACACGCGAGCTCACCTGTTTGCCAGACAACATGCAGCTCACAAGCCTGCAATTTTCCACCCATCAGCTACACAGCATGTATCCGCGTCGGCCAAGTGGTTGTGTCGGACCGTGCCGAATGAGGCAAACAGCGAGTCGGATAGTACGACCAGACTCACTTCTTCACAGTCGCACAGAACACCAAGTCTTGACTCCCCGGCGTGCGAAAAGGGACAGCCGCGACGATGCCGCATGAGGAATTCAGTAGCAGGCGGAAGAAATGGCACGCGCAACTTATTAGCTGGCACGCTGGGCCCCTCATCTCGGCGACCTGGGCGATAGCGGATGGGGGGAGGCGTGGCGGGACTCCCACGTCACAGTGGGTAGCACCCTCGACGGCGCTGTCATTAAGCGCTTTAGTGCATCCTGGTGGCGTCCAAGGGCAGATGGCGGAGCCCTACTTATCGTCTTGCCGTTCCACGGAACCCGAGCCGAGTCCTCGTCGAGGGTGAGCACCGCCGTTTGTATGCCGGCTTTCTCAACGGCTGAGCGACGTGGTGAGTGCATCGCACAGCGGCAGTATCTGCTGTCGGAGATGCGGGTTTCCCACTCGGACGCGAGCACTTCAAGCTCATCGAGACACCTACGGGCCGTACCGACACCAGGCAAAATGTCTGAATGGCCTCTTATTTAAATTAATAGTGGGCGCTGGGCACGCAGCACCAAGGCCGCCGTCCTAACTTTACTAGTCCATGATAGCGCTCACTTTTGAGTAGCATTTTCCAGAGCGGCCATTAGTAGGTGTCAGCCATGACGAGGAATAGCAGGCAGGGATGTGGAGTCGAGACCTGATGCCACCGGAGAAACGGAGCCCTGCGTTCAGCGCAATTGAAGCACCCATTTTGCTTCATGTACCACAAGGACTGCGCCAGACTCTCCACAATTCGCTAGCTCTAGCATGTTGTGCATCGATCTCTGTTTTTTCGGGCGCCACACCCACCTCCACCATCTCAGTCAACGCGGTACAACAATCGCCCCGGCTCACAGAGCCCCGACTTCCCCAGTATCTAGGCTCAAAAGAGGAGATCTCCGACGCGCATATGCATGCCACTGAAGCCATTTCTTTTTTAGACTCGGCCGATCCGACCAGCGCTACATCCTCCAATATCGGCCGCGGCAGATGGTCTTGCTCGTCTTTGCTTGCTCGCCAACCCCTCCCCTCTCATCCCCGCGTTCGTATTGCCATTGCCGCTGCAGACTGCTTGCCTGTAAAGAAGACTCTATACCCGCCCAACTAAACCAATTCCCTCACAAGCGCCTCCCCTTCCAGCAAGACCCTTCTCTGGCGGCTATGTAAAGTTGCGGTCAGCCTCCACGACGCCACTTACTACACGCGCATCTGGAGTCATTGCGGTCCCAGCATGAGCCATGTCGGCCTTCACTCCAGAAGAACTCGCATACTTGGAGGCCCACAGGCACGATTCAAGAGTACATGAGATATACTGGGTCTACAGCGTGCCCATCGGCTGCGCCATCCTTTCGACGGGGTTGAGGCTGTGGGCCAAGACCGCGGGCCGCAATGGGATCACCTTGGACGACTTTTTGATAGTTGTCGCAACGGTATGAGCTTCACCGCCGTCACCTACGACAGCATCTGACAGTACAAATAGTTGTGTTTGGTCGGACAGTGTGCTTCTGGATTGGGATATGGTATGCGCTCTGACTATAAGAGATAGGCTTGGGGATACTAACATAGCCAGGCGCATTGCATGGCATGGGAAGACATGTCATTGCTGTGTCTCCATATGATCAATCCATGGTCCGAAAGGTACGGGATGGAAAACCTGATTCTTATTGCATACATTGACATTAGGATAGGGCGATTATGTCTTTAGTCATTTCTACGAGTATGTACTGGACCAGTCCTCCACAAACGCCTCGAGAACTTTGCTGACTCCTACCCCTTAGCTTCGCTTTGGTGTTTGTAAAGCTCTCCATTCTCGCCTTCTACTACCGTGTGTTTGTCCTGCCTCTTTTCCGTAAGATTGTCGCCGCCACGGGCGCTTTCGTCATAGCATGGGGAATTGGAATAACAGTGACTCTGGCACTGGCCTGTCAACCGATCGAAGCATTTTGGGATGCCGAAGTCAAGGGCAAATGCTTGAACCTCGTGCACTTTACCTACTTCACCAATATCACGAATTTGATTACAGACATATGGATCTTTCTCATGCCAGTACCGGTAATCTGGCATCTGCAACTCCAAACGAAGAAGAAGCTCCTGCTTTGCTTCATCTTTTCCGTAGGACTCGCGTAGGTACTTTCAAACCACCCCTGCGACTGTTTCTAAATGGTATGCAGCACCTGCGTAGTATCCGCCATCCGCCTCACCGTTGTGCTCGGCCACGGCTACGCTGACTTCACCTGGTCCTACGTCCCGCTCGGCGCCTACTCCGCCTTCGAACCTCTTGGCGGCATCCTCTGTACCAACCTCCCTATCATCTGGCACATGTGGCGCAAGCGGCGACCTTCCCTTCCCAGCACTTCTGCTTTCAAATCGCCCTCCTTTTCCACCGCGACACCAGGATCTGGCGCTTCGCGCCGCAGTCGCTTCGTGCGTTCGCTTGGCCTCAGTTACGTCGACCAGACGGGGACGGATAGTCAGGCTAGGACGATTCTCGGGTCCGAGGAGGGACACGCGAAGAGTGAAGTCATGCCGTCCAATCCTGAGAGAGCGCAGTTCTTTGGGAAGGTAAAGAGGATGCAGACGCAGACAGAAGAGATGGCAGAGGCGGAACAGAACGAGGGAGAAGGCGCTGGGACTGGAGCACCAACGAACAGGAGCCAGGGACTGAGCGCTGCGGCTGCTGGGAGAGGACAGAAGAGTCCTGGGCTAAAAAAGAACGTTTGGGAGGTTAGGAAGAAGTGAACAAGGGCTTCTCCTTATCCCGGACGACATCACGCTGGATAGGCTTGGTGCACTGCTTGCATTTTGAACTTTTTAAGGCGCTTGGGTGTTTTGGATGCACGGTTTTCTTTGGGTTTTCAACATGTTTGTTAATGATATACCCGGACGGTTTGACCCTTTTTTTCCAGCATTTTCACACCAAAAACGAAATGACGGATGGGAGGGTTTCTTGGGATTTTGTTTGGCGCACAGGTCAGGGCGGGGGAATGCATGGTATGGGTTGGATAATAACGACTCTCATGGGTACAAGAGTTTATCTCTGTCGGAAACAAGACGCTGCGGCTATCACATGTATACAAGCCACCATACTACATACATATACCAACCACCAGGAATCCATCATCAGCAGGCGCCATTCAAGGCCCCCGGAACAGCACCACTCTAGCCGTCCATCAGCTTCTTCCCGTGAACCAGCCACCGCACCTCCTCCCTTCTTCCCCACACTATCCGTCCGCCCCACCCTTCCATCTTCATAAGCCCTCGACGCATCCCACAACGCAACCAGCTTAGACAGAAATCTCGGCGCTCCCCTCCCCTCCCCGGCTCAGCGCCCCGGAATCCCTTTCCTCGTATTCGTTGCGGTCGCGCGCGCGGGGCGGTACGATAACCTCGACGATCCTTCCCACGCGAAGGCTTGGCTTTTTTTTCTTTTTCTTTTTCTTTTCCAACGCCGCAAAATCTATCACATGGTTCGTTTGTCCGGCCGTGGGCCTCTTCCGGGCCGCGCTCGTAGCGAGGGCCAGGGCGGCTACCGATCGCTGCGTTTGAGGCTCGGATCGGAGGGTTGGATGCATGTTGTAGTCTGTTGCGCCAAGGAGGAGGGCTTGGGAGGGGTGGAGGGTAAAGCGGTGGGTGGGTAGATGGGCGCGTGATTGGGCTGTCTACCGCAGGGGGGGAGGGCGGGGCTTGGGCGTGTTGTTTAC
>Ga0247757_10000434_pt1 | contig 34794 bp, 23 predicted proteins | sample UWRJL126311R4_FD_180929 | JGI IMG/M metagenome (GOLD analysis project Ga0247757, IMG submission 180929) | Plant litter microbial communities from Arlington Agricultural Research Station in Wisconsin, United States - UWRJ-L126-311R-4 | ecosystem: Environmental > Terrestrial > Plant litter >... | reverse complement strand
ACAAGAAAGAGCTGGACTTAGAACACATGGCTCTTCTAACAACTCAGCGACCTTGAATGAGAAATGGAGTGATAATACATCGATTAATGCTCCTAGGAAAAGGAAACTAGCTCTTAGGGTCGAGCTGGAACAAACCTCAATGCCTCGAGCAAAGACGCAAAGCCTGATCGCCCAGGTCTTCAGCGCTGACATACGACCGCTTAACCCCGTTAAATAGAAGGCTTAGATGAGGTCTCCAGGACACAATATCCTTGCCTGCTGCCTTGAACAACTGCGAAAACTAGAAAGCCAATACGCCTTGGAAGCCCACGCATTAAGGACTGTGCGCAACGTGCCATTGTGTTAGGATGCACGTGATTGTGGCGGAAACATCAAAAGAATTGAATACGTTTCGGTGATTAATAGGCGTCTTTCCCTTCTTGTTTATAGAGATCCATCAATACTCGGTCGTTACGGTAGCACCCTTTTTGCTGTATAACAGCGTAATGCTGACTCTGATTAAGCACAAGCACGACAAGGAGACTGAGACTGTAGAGAAAAGTCTAAACTGTAGGGAAGAAAGGCTGGAAGAGGAAGGGAATGTTGGGAGTCGAGGAGCTGATGCCGTGTAGATGGCACTATATTCCCCCACTTCTTGTCAAGGATGAACCGGATGCTAATATATGCTTTTAAGCAGAGAGTATCTAGGCCATTGCGATTCCCCTTTCTAGCGCTTGTGAGGTCTAATCAAACGTGGATAGTTCTCAATGCTCGCCATGTACAGCACCGGGCCACGCTACCGATAGAGTTCTCCATTCGCCGAACCTGCCGTGCTATTTCCAGCTTCTTATCTTAGAGATTTGCCCCCCGGAGTGGCACTAGGATAACTTCTTGTCATCTCCGTTAGCCACCTTTCGTAGGTGGTTACACGAGTGAATGGTGTTGCTGCTAATGCAGGCTTACCAAACAACAAGCAGTTTTGCTGGGATTTTATTTGCTTTTGGCTGTCTTCGACTTGCTGACGAAAAGGTCCCGAGTGGATAGTAAGTGCCCGACAGAGCTAGGGCGAAACCGAGAATCTCCGACCGAACAATGAATGATGTCATTGGTAAGCCTGACTGTGAATACTCGGCCGCGCGCGACCGGCAACAAAGATGAATTCATTGCGGATACTCATTCGCAAGCACGACGTTACTTGAAACAAGCACGCGTCCAGCTGAAGTCCTTACAAGGCAATACGATTTTGTGCGATTAACACCATCTCAAATCTCGACTAGAGGCAGCCGCCATCTTCCGGCGAAATATCAAGACGCCTGCGCACCTAACTTTGTGCTTTGTTGACCAACGAGCCCCTACATTCTAGTACATTACTGAGATCAGAGCGAAACGTGAGTAAGCTGGAAAGCTAGGAAGATCGTCTTTCATCGTACAAGCTAGCGAAGCGTGAAGGAATACACCCCTGTCGTTTGTCACGATACTCGCTCGCCCTACAATTAACACTTAAACGCTGGACAACCTGGGAACTTGCGTCTACAGCTCGCGACGACCTTACACTGACCTTTCTACTGCACAAAAACGTGCCCCATAATGCCCAGATCAGAGTTAGACCTGCCCACAGAAGAGGCTGTGTCTTTACAAGACTTAGAAGCAAACAAGAGCAGAAGAAGCAGTAGCAGTTCGTCTGATTCGTCCAATTGGAACACTGGAGCATACAACGATGAATATGATGGCCATCGTCCCTCCCGCCACGAACTTCAGCAGTCCGTTTCTCGGTCTCGAAGTCGCAACGAACAACTTCGTGCCATTTCACGCGGTCAAGATGGTGTTTCCACGAGTTTTTCCCGGCCTCTTACACAAACGATCTCACGGCGCGACACCATTCTTAGTCGCATCCGCACGAGACCACCTCTTCCCCCCTTTGACCATCCTCTTGCACACCGGCCCACGTCCGTAGACGTTCTCGTCGACTTCGATGGCCCAGATGATCCTTACCGTCCTATCAATTGGCCCACAAAGAAGAAGGTGATCACCACGTCATTGTATGGCCTCTGTACTATGACGGCTGCCTGGGCCTCCTCATCCTACTCCTCAGGCACACCCCTAGTAGCGCGGCAATTTCACGTTGACGAAGAAGTAGCTACGCTCGGTACTACATTGTTCTTGCTCGGCTTTGGCATCGGACCACTACTGTGGGCTCCACTCTCCGAAGTCTATGGGAGAAGGGCAGCAGTGCTCATACCCATGTTCGTAGGCATCTGCTTTAGTTTCGGTAGTGCCGTTTCCAAGGACTTCCAGACTCTGATGCTTACGCGGTTTTTCGGCGCATTTTTCGCCAGCGCACCTGTTACAAATACGGGTGGTGTGCTGGGAGACCTGTATGATCCTTCTTGGAGGGGGATAGCTATGGCCGGATATGCCATCGCTGTTGTAGGTGGCCCTTGCTTAGGTGAGTGCTTTCTGAAACCTCGACGTCATGCTATGGGTATGGTAACATCATGTCAGGTCCTATTGTGTCCACTGCTTTCGTGGTTCAGCCCTCTCTTGGTTGGCGCTGGTATGTTGATCCTACTCTTGGTGCATCACTCGGGCGTTGGCACTGATACTAGCGCTGATAGGACTGAATACTTTACGGGCATTCTGCAAGCCGTTGTCCTTCTCTTTGCCGTCATCTTCATCGACGAATCATACCCTCCTAAACTCCTTGTCAGCAAAGCCCAGCGCCTCCGCCACGAGTCTGGTAACTGGGCTCTGCATGCTAAATTCGAAGAATGGGATGTCTCTATTGGTGAGCTAGCACGCAAATTCCTGCTACGGCCGATTCAAATTCTCGTGACACCCATCTGTTTCCTTGTGGCCCTGTACGCTTCGTTTTGTTACGGAATCCTCTACATGCAGCTTGGCGGCGTGCCTATTATTTTCCATGAAAATCGAGGCTGGAAACCATTCGTGGCATCGTTGCCGTTCTCTTGCGTTCTCATCGGCTCGCTGCTCGGCGCCGTGATTAACGTGTACAACCAGACAGTGTACAACAAGGCGTTTCGGGCGGCGGGCAACCGCCCCGTTCCCGAAAAACGACTGCCGCCTATGATGCTGGGCTCCGTACTCTTTTCTGGAGGCCAGTTTCTGATGGGATGGACGGCAACACCATCAGTGCATTGGATATGCCCTTGCATTGGTCTTGTGCTGCTCGGCTGTGGCTTCTCGACCATTTTTCAATCAGCGCTGAATTATCTCGTGGATACGTTTACCCAATACGCAGCCTCTGCCGTTGCGGCGAATACTTTCATGCGCAGCTGCTTTGCGGGTGGGTTCCCACTGGCTGTGGGACCACTATATCATAACATTGGCGTTGGGCCCGGCTCTAGCATCACAGGAGGCTTTGCAGCGTTACTGATCCCTGTGCCTTTTGTTTTTTATTTCTTTGGGAAAGAAATTCGCAGGAGGAGTCAATGGAGTCGCGGAAGCGTGCACGATTGAAACCTGTCGAAGCTGTGATGAATCTATTAGACTGGGTTGGGGTTTGTACCGATTTTTTTCGTGTTTTCACCAGTTCCTGTACTTGATCTTGTGTATTCTGTCCTTGTTATATTATAGAAGTTGACTTGTGTATTATACGTCTATCCATCTATTGACTTGTCTAGGCAGCTGGCCTTACACACGGTACTCGACCAGTTAACTACTATTCAAGTCACTCACTAGCCATCTCTAGCGTAAACCTGTTCCACCCGGTTTACAACTCTGTCTAGCAGACTGACCAGTTCATCGCTTACAAATCCTGGATTATCCTTCTGTACAAAATGACCACATCCGACCGCAATAACCGGTCCAATGGCCTTACCACTGTCAGTTATCTTGATGAGACCTTCGTTGTATTTCTGCCACGCAGGATTTGCGTACGTCATGGTGAGGATTTTGGGCGATTTCAGTGGTCCCTGGAGGTTTTGCTCGGCAAATGTCTCCCAATCGTGACCTACGACCGTGAGATAGGGTCCTTCGCCGTGATAGCCCTCTAATTTCGGAGCATCGGAATCAGGTAGGAGCTTGGCGAGGTTCCGTCTCGACAGGCCTTCTCGGTTTGGAACGTCGGGAGAAAACATACTGGCACAGGCTGCTCGCGTTTGGCGAACGTCATTCACAGTGACCCCTTTAGGTAGCATGCTTGGGTCAAAATCTTTGGCATCCGGGTCAGGGTACATGGAGACAAAGTCGGAGTTAGCCATGATGCTATCGAGGAAGAGGAGACCAAGCACGGTGCCGGGATATGTCTGAGCAAAAAGACGAGCAATGGCGCATCCAATGCTGTTGCAGACGAAAATCAGGCATGGGAAGCTTGTCGGGTTGGTAATGTCAAGATGTTCTTTCCAAAACTGAAGGGTGAGTTGACGGAGGGCGTGAACAGCGCTCATGCAGTCATGGCCATGGCACGGCGGGTCCTCGGTGTCATCAGGGTCGCGGTCGCTATCACCCTGGCCATAGCGATCGTAGCTGAGAATGGATGGATAAGGCAAGCGATTATTTATTCTGGTTTCGAGGAATGAGCGAACGACAGGGTCCCAAGAGGACCGCGGGAGCATGAGGCCATTGAGAAAGACGACTAGGGATTTGGCAAAAGGGTTGGGCTGATTGGGCTTGGAGGCAGATGCTGGGTAGTATGTGTAGTGGATGCTTGCGCCAGGCTTCCCGTCAAGGGGGATGGATGACAGCTCGGGGTCTGGAAACGGGGCCAGGTCCTCCTCGGAAGACTGGGCTGATGCACTGGCACGGGTCGGCTGCATGTGGACTGTGGAACGATGGGCGATGACGGACAAGGTAGTGTTGAGGTCAAGGGGTGCCACACCAAAGGTAGGGTCAGCCCGTGGTATCCGCAAACAAGCCTCTGATGGAGTGGAGAAGGGTGGAGAGGAGTAGAGGGGCGCCAATGACGCAACAGCACGGCTGACTGATGAAGGATGGTGAGCGGCATGCTGTTGTAAGCGGCTCGACTCATTCCGGTGGTCTCTCGAGCTGCCCTGCACGGGGCAAGGCCCTGCAGCAGACACGCTAATGGGGCATCCGTCTCGGTGCGGCGTGGTGCAGCGACTGTAGGGCGACGGGGTTGCGCGGCGGGTGTAGGTATTGTAGGGGCAATGACGTGCCAAGCCAGGGTCCGCCTGGTGCACAAGTTGTGCATGTGAGTGCAAGCCATCGCACGCGACTTGGAGCTGCAGGCGAGCATGATTCAGAAGCCGATGGCCGGCAGATGGCCACCTACATGCATCTGCTATGCACCTACTATACATGTGGCACTGCTTGATGGGCCAATGCACGTGACGTGTGTTCGGCTGCGACTGGCCCAGGGAACATCCTGCACGTGACCCTGTATTGCGAATGCACATGTGTCCCGTGCGCGCGCGCTCGCTTCGGGGCGCGGCGGCGGCGACCCAGCGACCCAGCGACCCAGCGGCCCAGGCAAGCGGGTTGGTTGCGGCTGCTCCTGCCCTCAGGCACCGGGCGCATCTATGACGTCGTGTCGAGGGTCGGGCGAGGGTCGGGCGAGGTCCACCAGCTTCGCTCCCCAGAAGCTAGACTGCTCCCTTGCTTTTTGGCCCAGCCCCCTCAGATCACACACCCCCCCCAGCCAAATGCCATCCACTTTCCCCGTACTGTGTATGGCTCACCGCAGTTTTAGCCCAACATTCCATCACATTCCCCTCCCAGACGCCCATCGCTGCAGCAGGCACCTGAACCCGTAGCATCCCAGACCTCTCTAGTTTACCATTCACCGCAGTAGCTCGGCAACCGACCCCCGCCATCGCTCTCACTAGCCCCGCTGCAGCTGTATGAGCACGGCCACCCAGAAATGTCAAATTACGTCTCCAGAGCCACTCAGACTGAAATACAGGGTCTCGTCAGAGACCCGGCGGCCCTTCCCGCCTCGCTCGTTCCTCCCCCCGACACGCCCACACCACCAGACGACATGGCCATCGACAAGCTGCAACTTCCAAGAGGACAAGCTCCCGCCTCGTCCAAACCGAGCATCGACACCCGAAGCATGCAACCAAGCCTGCTGCTCAAGCGCAAGAACCGCCCGTCTCTCATCGCCCGCATCTCGCTGCCTCCCTCAGACTTTGGCAATGAGAACCCCCTCTCCCCTCCGCCCACTGAGACAGCCATGTCTCCATTGCCCGCAGCCAATAAACTTCATGCTGGCCACACGCCTATAATACCTTGTGCCATGTCGCCCTTACCGCCCGACGAGAGCGCTCGCACTACACCAGACCCTGACGAGGGACTCAGTGGCCCGCTCACGTTACCTCCACAGCCCGGTGATGGTGTTGGGGATACTATTCCGCTCTCCGTCCTTGACCAAGAGCTGGAGAAGCTACGCATAGCCCAGGAAAACTCGAGTGAACGCAGCAACTCCGTCGTCGAGCGAGATCACACAGACAAGCTGCCCTTGAGTCGGAAGAGTTCCAAGGACGGCTGGAGGCCGTCCACCGATGAGGCAGTCGACGGCGTGATTCTCAAAAAGCCTAAAATGAACATGGGAGCACCCCTGGGGCAAGCCTAGCGACCACCAGCCGTACGGCCGGCTGCTTACCACATCTCTCCACTGGACTTTGAAGCACCTCGAGTGTTCGTCGAGGTAGAACGGCAGTCATTGGCCTCTTCGTCGAGCACAGAAAGTGGGACCCGCAAGACTCAGCGTGGCAGCATACCAAAACGTTGGTGAGCAATCAAGAGCAAGGGGATAGATCAGCTGGCCGCGTGGGCTATGGTGAGTGTGGGTTTCCTGTCACTCTATCGAACTGGGACCTTGACCCGGTTTTTGTGTCGTGGCGACCATAAATTTTGGTGAATGAACAGGTAAAATAGATGACCATACCAAAGGACATATAATCAAATGGATTGGGGCGGCGTTGTTGATTAGGGATGGGCCCGATTTGGCATGGGCGTCAACGGAGTTGTAAACGCCTCATATGGGCCATACCCGCGTTTCGTCGCTTTAGATTGATAGCTTATTTTGAATGGGAGCCTGCCAGCTGCTTTGATAGGCAGGCCCGTGGAAGCGTTTCTGTCCTCCAAGCTCACTGAAAGTTTGCATGTAGATAGAATTTCGTCTTTATACTGGTATGTAAGTTCTTGATTTGCTTGTATATAGATGCATGGTTCTGAATCGCCCCCGTTCGCTCGTCCATCCCGTTGTCCTGACCGTTTCGGGTTGTATAACGCCAAGCCAAAAGCCTCCAGGCAGCAGATATATGGCAAATTCAATCCCTTTTGTGAAAAGAAAAGCCGGGCCCGTCCGCCCAAAAATCAGTCGCAATACTGCCCTAGTTGCAAAACCAAGCAGACAGACAACCGCCCAGAAGATGCATTAGGATGAAAAAGACCCAATCGTAAGCGGAAATACCCCCCGTCATCAGTTCGGGCAAATATGCCGGCTCCATCTAAACAAAACCAGTGCAAGCTATACAAAACCAGCGCGAGCTCTCCTGAGCACAGTTCGTCCGCTCTCTTTTGGCCGCGGAAAGGCATCCCGTGTCGTGTTCGATTCCACGTCGGGAGCTCCCCTGTACTCGCTTTGAGCCAGTCATGATTGTTTTTATGCACACGTACATGCATCCTAGCGCGGTACGAAAATGGCCGAGAAAACGGCTACCGGTGGTTGGGCCTTTTGTTTTTGAAGATCGATCAGAATCCCTCCATGCTCCCGATGACTTCCATTCCTTCGTCTACATCTTGCAAGTGTTCATGTTCCACGTCCATGTCCTCCTCTTGCACACTATTCATCAGCCGCTGTCGCTCTTCTTTTCTTAAACCAGCCTTTTCCGCGGCGGCCATGCGCACACTCAACGGCCGGCTTTGCATGTAGCTCTCAAGGTAGCTGGCGCCCAGGCTTGATGGGTATCCCAACGAGCCGGTCTGGTCAAGATCATCGACTCCGGAGCCATCGATACCCCCTACATACGTGCTGAATTCTTCTTCGGGAAGGTCGGCCATTTCGGATTCAGATGCATAGATTGGAGTAGCGGACGCGAACTGGGGGATGCTGAGGTTCCCACTAGGGGGCGGAGGCTCCAGGGAGCCGTGCGTTGGTGTCTGAGATGGTCCGTGTTCAGGATGCGAGGGGGGTGACTGGTACGTAGGCGAGCGTAGCGGTGATTCGGGCAGCGTGTGACCAGTGTGTTTGGTGGGGGATGTGCTGGGAAGGGGAGATGGGAGCTGAAGGCTGTGGTGCATTGGTTCGTCATGCTTGTATATGGGCGTGTCTTGCTGGCCGATGAGACGTGGATCTATGGCGTCGTCAAGGGAAGCGGTCGAATTCGAGGCGCTTGATGCGGTGGTCTCGCTGGGTGACATGAGCGGCGGCTCTGTTATATCCTCTGCCGGTAACACGATCTGATCGTCAATTACTAGGCTCACTCTCTTTCGTCTCCGCTTCTCACCACTGTGTCGGAGTGAGGACTTTTTGATGGCGGACCGTTTCGACTTGTTCGCCGCATCGGCTTCCTGGTCCTCCCTGAACGGAGTGCTACCCAGGTGGCTTTCCTCCATTCCCTCACGATCCTTACTCAACGCTGGTTGGCGCTCCTTGCCTTGCTCAGCATCTCTGGATGACGGATCGTGGTCTGAATCTGACGGGGAGCCGTCGTTAGTGTCCGCTTTCTTCTGAGGACGCTTCTCCTTCTCCTTCTCCCTGGACGCGTCGCTGGCGTCCAACAGTGGCAGGAAGATGGGGGTTACAAAGCCAAAGAGCTCCTTCTCCCGCTTATGCACCTTGGTGCGCTTCGCCTTTTCCTCTCGCCTTGACTCGGCGATGGCATCAGGGGATGGGAGGGGAGGAGGGGGCGAGTCTGACGACAGGCCCACGTCCTGCGAGTCGGCACGCTTATCGCTTCTGCTGGCGGCTTGAAGGGACTCGCCGCATTCCATTTCACGGTACTGAACCAGAAGCTAGGCAGATTAGCGCATCCAATGTCTCGCTACTGGGCCGGCGGGCAATACCTGGTGCCCAAAATGCGCGAGCTCGTGCTGCTTCTGCTTTATATAGGCATTAATGTCTGCCTCGAGCTGGAACTTCTTGGACTCGATGCTGCGGGCGAGGCTCTCCAATTGCTCCGTCGAGCAGCCCTGGACCTCGGCCAGGATCGGTTCGGCTTGCAGCATTTGCTGCGCTGGTACCTGGGCGCACGGCGAATGACGGGATCACGGGATGGGCGTGCGGCGAATGGGGCTCCGCCTTATGATATTTGCGGAGGGATATCCGTGGTAACGACTAAAGCGCATGCGGCAGCGGACGTGGACAGCTGAGCTCGTGTCGGCAGGCTGACGAGCTATGCGAAGGCTGCCGTCGTTCGGTGCGGCGCGCAATCAAGGTACCTGGAGCCGTTGACGCATCCGGAACGGGGGTGTATTGGGCGAAGCGGCCGGTCACCGGACTCGCCTGCGTGGCTGTTGTACCGGGTACTTGGAGGGGTGCGAAGCTGGAAGGACGAGAGGAGCTCACGTGGACGGCGTCTGGCTAGGCACCTGGACGAGGCTCTGGAGGCTCTGGAGGCTCTGGGCGATGGCAGCTGCTGCGGAGATTTGAAGGCGGAGGGCAGGCAAAACTCTGCTGTTCACAAGTAGCGGTCGGAGGGGTACTCAAGCGGTAAGAGTGGTGTTGTTTTCTAGCCCCAAACCAGCGTCGGTCAAAGCCGGCACACACCACGGGCAAGGAACGTTGCTCGACTTTGATGGCGGGGGGATAGCAGGCGCTGAGTAAGGTGGGGGAAGACGGTCTGTTGACGGCGCGCGGCTCGAGGTGCGAGGACATGGGGGCATGGGGGGACATGGCCATGCTCGCATCGCCTCGACAACGCCTCGTTCTTGTAGATATCCCACTGCTACTTAGGTACACTCCCGGCTGCACGCGCGCGTCTGCTCCCAAACCATCCATCCATCCGTCCTTCCATCCTCGCACTCAGCCTTGTCTCCGCGCCCGTCTCCCGTCTCCCGTCTCCCATCTATAGCCATCCGTCGGCCAAGCACCCTGTTTGTTCGCACGCTACAGCACTGTCGACCAGCAGGCCCAGTGCCATCCAGGCCACCAACCCCAACGATTCCACCCCATCCGTCGATTCCCTGCGTGCCTGCCAAGTCCCCCTCATCTAAGACCCTGATGGCGTACGTGTTGCTGCTGTGCCGCCGGAGACGATGTACGGGTACGGCTATCGCATGCCGCTGTTGGGACCGAGTGGGCCAATACCAGATGCGGCATGCCATCCCTCCCATGCACGAGTACAGGCCTTCTGCGCGTCTTGTCGCCACCAACATCTGCATCATCGATCATCCTCTACTGCATGTAGATAGGCTTCACATGCCGCTCGCATCTTTACTCCTGCGTCTTGGTCATCGAGGCCTGGAAACCACTCCCTTGACTCCCTATTCGGCCATCTTGAATGCCAATGCGCCTGCAACGTTCCGGTGCGATTTTTCAGAAGAGTGTTATAGATTTGGGCATTGGGTATCCACGACTGACAGGCAAGGGCTCAAGAATCCTTCGGAAGCTCCTTTTTGGCCCGCTTCTGCAAGTTCTTGGCTGTGCTGAAAACTCCGTATGTTTTTTCACCACACGCTGCGCAGGTAGGATCTTTGCTGTATCGTTTTAGTGCGCACGATTCGCAGAAATAGTGGCCGCATTTCGTGACGATGGGATTTTTGTAGGGATTCTTGCAAATGATGCATGCGAATGGTATCTCCTTCTTCTTTTCCTCCACAACCTCCTCCTTCTGCTTGGCATTCCGATTTGCAGACGCGATAACGGTTCCACTGGGCTGCTTGCCCTGGTTGGATATCTCCCAATCTCGATCCAGCTTCCAACCGGCTGCATAGTCCTCGCGAGCGTGCAAAAACTTGCAGCCATCACCGAAGCCACAGAAACCCGTTTGTTTGTAATCTTTGCACACATCTGGGGTATAGTCCGTCATAGTGATGGTGCGAACATTGGAGGATTTCTGTGGGCCAAGTTTGCGATCAGGCGCATTCGAATCTTTCTCGATAAGAGACTGCGGCTTGGACAAAGAGCGCGTGCTACCAAGGAGGTTCGTTGAGCTCAGGGCATCGTCAGCCTTCTCCTCGTACCAGTTGGACTGTTTTGTGGCATCGGTGTTGGCTGCGATCACTGCAGAGCGGTCGGCTTCATATTTGGTCGCGCCTTCGAATGTGGAGCTTTGGGGCTGGTTGATAGTCGAAGCCTTGAGCGCGTTCCCGTTGACTTTGCGCCGCTTCACAACATGGCCATCTTTGCCTTCTGCTTCGGAGCTGGACGGATCCGAATCCGAGTGTGGTAGCAACACGACCTTTCGAGGTGCAGCTTTGGCGCCTCGCTTCTTGAATTTGACAATGTTGTCGGGCATGGTGGAGGATGATGTCCGGGCGAAGTCGACAGACGGGTCGTATGAAGAAGGCGTCCGAGCCTTTTCGGTGGCGGCGGTTCAGCTTACCTAAGCGCAACGAGAGCAAACGTAATCACGTGATACCACAGAGTCGTGACCGCATACCACCTTTGCCACCGGGTGCAAGAATAACGCTGCAAAGCTAGGGACAAGTGATCGTCGTCTCTCCCCTCCCCCTTGGCCCCCTTTTCGGCCTTGTTGTCAAGCTGACTGCCGTGATCTATTGCGCTGTCGCGTGAAGTGGGGTCGGCCAGCTGCTGTGTTGTTGATCGCGTCACGCCAATAACAATGCCTGATACGCCCGCCAGGCGCTGCAGATGGCGCGGATGGCCCGTCTCGGAGCTTACAGAAATAGTCTGGCGGCTGGTGCTTAGGAGAATCGTCAACAGCCAATTGGTGACTTGTGTGCGGGTGTTTTGGCGGAGGTGGCCAGCCTTGGAACTGCGCGCACGGACGCTCATCTCGTTCATGCAAAACAACATCCGCTCCCGCCAGCGCCCTGTTCTTTGCTTTGCCTGCCGCCGCCGCCGTTTCTTACTCTCCTTGCCTGCGTTGGTACTGCCGGGGATGCGCATGAACTTGTCCGCCTCTGTGTGACTACTGCGCGTTCCAGAGCCACTCCAGCAACCGCCGTGTTGGCTCCTGCCTGCGCGCGTCGTCCCCGGCCGAGTGTCTCAAGCCTCCAGTGACCTTCCAACTGCAGTGGAATCTTCATTCACCTTCTTTCCTAGCCCGTCTTTTTCTTTTCTTGTGTGCGCTCAGTACCAACTGTGCTGTTGTGCTCAATCCATTCATCCTCGTACCTTGGCCATCACGCATACTCCACCGCCCGCGTTTTGAACCAAGGGCATCGCACCGGGCCATGGGCACCAGAGCTTCCTACCGACAGAAGCACTGATGTCGACAGAAAGTCCACCCCTGGGCGTCTACGCCGCCGAGGACCACCAGAATGCATCCGATCCCTTCACCACGAACTCGCAAGATGCCCATAGACAACGATATTCAGCGTTCGATAATTCACAATTCTCGCTCTATCTGAACGGCTCTCCGGCGCAAGCCAAACGCGCGCTGCAAGCCCATCTTGCCGAGACAACACGCAGGCTGCAAGAGACGTCACATCTCGGCAATGCACTCGTTCTGCAACGACAGGAGTTGGAGCAAAGGCTGGAAGAAGTCGCTAAACAAGAGGAGGATAGCGATATTGGGCCGGAGCTACGCCGTAAGCTTGCCGAGCTGGAGAAGGAGTTCAACGAGGTCGGCAGGGAGACCGCCCGTGCATTTCTCCCGAAGTCCAGGGTCCCGAGCGGTGAGGCGGATGCCACAGCTGGTGCTTCAGTGTTCACAAGCGAAGCACACCATTCACCAACAAAAGTCAGTGTACCATCGAGAAAGCAAAGAAATCAGCAGCCTAGCCGGATCAATGACATTGCCCTTGCTACTGAAATCTCTACTTCTCTATTGGCTCAGTTGAAGGAATTGCAGGCTGTACTGCTGGAAAAAGATGAACTGCTCAAATCTACCAATCTGGATAGGTCGCAGCTAGAGATCGAGGTAGAAGGGCTGTCTCAGCGACTTCGCACACTGGATGAGAGCGAGTCGAGGTTGAAGGATGTCAACTGGAATTTAGAGACCCAAGTACGTGAATTTGAAGTGCAGAGCAAGGTAGCTGCAGATAAGGAGCATCGCCTGAACCAAACTCTGAACCTGGCGAGGTTAGAGAAGGCAACGCTTGAACGTGAATTCGAAGAGCTGAAGCAGCTACACGCCAAAACTAACGAGGACCATACCTTCAAGATTAAACAGCACGAATCGGAGCTTTCTGGACTGCGACGTAATGTAAGCATGGGGGAAACAGAGCGAGGCGCCCTTCAACGAAAGCTAGAAGAACTGGCTACGCAGAATCACGAACTTGCAAGGGCAGTTCAGCATCGCATCAGGTCCGATGAACAAGCATCTGCAGAGGACACTTCCCCGGATGAGGGCGCCGAGGAGGGTAACACGATCACACCGGAGCATTCGCCACCACCATCTCCAACAAAGGCTACTCCTCGTCATGGACAACTAGAATCCGAAACTCTAAAGCATTCGCTCCATCACGCCCATCGCATGATTCAACAACTCAAAAACAATATTCACCGTGAAAAGACCGAGAAGATTGAGCTCAAGCGGATGCTTCAAGATGCTCGTGACGAGCTCGAAACGAGTCGTAGTGCTTTGAATGGACCTGGAAGTGCTAGCAAGCGCAGAAAAAATGACAAAGATGTGTTCAAGAAGCCTCCCAGACCAGACAGACTCGGCGCTCTCCGAACCGGAAGTCAAGAAATTGTGCTTGATGAGGATGAATGGGAAGACCACGATGGAGTGCCTAACACGCCAAGCAGACAGCCCAAACGGGCTGAGTTAGTTCCAGGCGCATTTCCAGGCGGCTTTAGCTCTACCACAGAGACAAGTGCCAACGAAGATTTTGAGACTGCTAATGAGACATCCGATGCTGCTTTTGAGACTGCCAACGAGCGCGACGGAACAACTACAGAAACTGATGCTTTTCAAACTGGTGCAGAAACATTGGATGGCGATAGCAGCGATGATCTTACCGAGACTGAAGCGGGTCCATCTACTGCGGGCACGGTCAGGCAAAGACCTCCTTCACTTTCAACATCGCACCAGGACTCTTATGAGAGCACAGCCTCCACCTCTGGTGATGAATGGGATGCTGCAGAGATGAAGACACCCGTACCGTCTCAAAACTCTCGGCCCCGGTTCAAAGTCCGTCAAAGCGTTTATCGGAGGTCTACGCCACGGGCAAGCCAGGAATTATACCCAGATACTCCGCCTGCTGCGAAGGATTCGCCTACCAGCTTGGTTGGCAACAGCAATCGTAGTACTCCTGCCCAAGGCAAAAGTCTGTTTGCTGAATTGGATGCTCTTAATGCTGGCGAAAGCGAAGATGAAAGTATTTTGGAGGGTACACCAAGTCGTTCCAGCGTGTTATATCTGGATTCTTCCCCGGAAACATTCAAGAAGACAGTTGCCAGTCATTCATCTCTCCAAGCAGCCATGCCCGTAAAGGCTCGAATGGTAGATTCTAGTATGATGACAGAACCGTGGACGCCTTCCCCACCCACCCAAGGCATGGAGGTATCTTCTGTATCGGCACAGTGCACTGAGCCGCAGACTTCTTCCTTGCCTTATTTTACTCTTTCTAAACTTGCTGCGCAAAGCACTCGACCACATCCTGTATTTACGCCCGCACTGGCGAAGTCTACATTTGCAGTGTTAGACACCGTGCCGCAGTCTCAGTCGGTACCACCATTTCATCTATCTACGCTAGCTGCGCAGAGTACGGAACCGCAATCGGGATATCCTGTTCCTTTACAGATATCCCAGCTATCACGCCAGGATACAAGTCCTCAATATGTTCCTTTACCGTCCCTACAGGTGTCGAACTTAGCAACAGAGAAAACTTCTCCGTCATATCCCCCGTTGCCTACATTGGATATGTCACGGGTGTATGGTCACGGTACAACGCCCCAGTCCCTTGCTCTTCCCTCACTTGCACTATCATCGTTCAAGTCCCATCGTACAGAACCTATGTCACCTCCTGCTGTACGACCCATTTCTCCTATGCTTCGCGTATCACCTATTACTCAAGAAACCACTGGGCCAATCGACTCTCATGTACCTGCAGTACCAGTTTTCATTTCCGACCTATCGCAGACGATATCATCGCAATCAACAGAACCATTAGAGAGTCGCACAGATGATTCTTTCACCAATGTAAAAGAAGCATCTCGAGAAACTCTAATAGATATATCGACGTCGTCAGGCCAAAATGCAACGCGCGTTCAGTCTCCCCAACTTTCTTTGAGCATGTCGGGCCTACTTACTCAAGGTACAGCACCGGTTGAGTCGCCTCAACCTGCTCCGCCACAGCTTTCAACCGTTGCCACTCAAGTAACCGAACCTGTAGAGATGCCAAACCCGGTGTCTCCACAGTTATCTGTGGTTGCACAACAAGTCACGGAGCCGGTTGCTTCGAGGCCGCTGCCATTCGAGTTCTCTTCCTTTTCGCAAGAAATAACAGAACCAACAGCATCGAAACATCTTCTATCGCGACTGTCATCGGTGTCTCATTTGGTGACGGAGCCGGTTGATTCGAGACCATCACTACTGGATCGCTCTCATTTAGCGACTCTGGTTACGAACCCCGTAGAGTTACCGCGACCCTCAACTCCGCAATTGTCGATCGTATCGCACCTGTTGACAACACCCGATGAACCACCCCGGCCTGCTCCCTGGGAAGTTGCAAAAATCGCCACTCAACGGACGGAACCGGCTGAATCTCTCGTCCCTCTGCAGCCTGTGCATAGAATGTCAGATATTATGGTCCTTCAAGATGTGCACCCTGAGTCTTCTACACCCATAGAAAGAAGGCCTTCGTCTGCCAAAAGAGTGCCGCCCAATACACTTTCAATGTCCAACATTGTCTCTGAGGAGACCGGACCTAGTGTGCCGTCGGGATCGCTTGCCGCACAACGCACGAGGCCTATTGGGGTTCTTACAGCCTCTCATGAAGCCAGTCAAGAGCACCCGACCGGTAGCAGAGAGCGTGTGCCACTGGCTCCAACTTCCTCTAATGTGCAAAAGGATCGAGACGCAGACGACGGATACCCATCCACATACAATGTAAAGACCGCTACTCCCGATGAAAGCACCCAAACAATGGTATCTGCTGAGCAAATCGATCGACTTCTGTTGGCTCGCAGTCAGCGAAACACAGGTACTATTGCCACGGCCGGGATCGAGAAACGCATGTCACCTCCAGCTTCGCCTAGCAGACGCAATTCAAATGAACCTGTGCGCAGTCCTCGACGTCCAGGCAGCTCGTCGAGCATGCACTCTCGCGGCGCTTCTCCTCCACCTCTTCCGCCAGACCACAGAGAAGTCATTGCAGCAGCCACTTTGAAGTCACCACTGTCACTAGCCGTCCCGGCATCACCTGGGGCTATGGGACCACCCATTATGCCAGCATCTGCCTATAAGAAACGTCCACAGACGCCATCGCTCAAAACAGGGAACGTTGCCACGAGCCCAAAACCAAGCGGCACCACACCTCGACCACGGTACCCTTCACAGACCCGCAGTGGTGCTACTTCTCCAATCACTCGCCGGTCATCTGTTTCATCCTTTAGCTCGGAGATTGATCACCGGTTCAACAATTCAGGAGGGCCTGCATTTGGTCAAGGCAGCTTGGATCCCAATATTACCGATCCTCGTATGATTCAAGCCATCACACAGACCATGATCGGTGAATTTCTCTGGAAGTATACGCGCAAGGCGGGGCGTGAATCCATGTCTGAGACGCGTCACCGGCGGTTCTTCTGGGTTCATCCATATACCCGCACGCTCTACTGGAGCGAGCAAGATCCTTCTACAGCGGGGCGAGCACAGTTGAAAGCCAAAAGCGTCGCGATTGAAGCTGTACACGAGGTCTCTGATGACAATCCCCTGCCTCCTGGACTTCATCAGAAGAGTTTGGTAGTCATAACACCCGGGCGCACCATCAAGTTTACCGCAACAACTAGTCAACGTCACGAGACCTGGTTCAATGCCTTGAGTTATCTGCTCAAACGAAGTCAGGAAGACGAGGACGGACATGTACTGGCAACGAATGAAGGCGAAAACGAGTTCAATTCAGGGTATAGAAGCTCTTCTAGGCAAACGGGTCGCTCACGTGCGTCAATGTCCACGTATAACACTCGGCGTACATCTTCCCCCCATCATGGACAGATACCTACTTTGAGACAGTCGACTGTAGCTCCCCAGCGGCCTGCTTCCACTGAGCCAGGTCAGACGTCCGTGGGCGGACGATTAGGTACCATGCTCCGATCTAGTTCGGCAATGCGGGGTTCTTTTTCCAGTCGGTTCAGTAGATCAAGTGCCCAGGACGCCAGTGTCTCCTACGAAGAGCCGAACAGCCCTGCTGCGGATCCCAACCGGGACCTGACTCAGTCAAATGCCCGGGACTTAGACCGCATGGAGTTGCTCGACGTGCGGGCATGCTGCGATGGTGCGTGCTCGGCTCCGCATTCATTTATGAGATAAGGCTAATATCATCCAGGTAAACACCACGTTGGACAGCTCCATCACCACTCCACCAAAGGCCGTCATGGTAGCTGGAGCCTCAACTCACGGCCATCATTCATAGGATCGATGAGCTCACGCTCACACTCGCGCGCAGACTCACATGGACGCAATGACCAGATTCGCCACCAAACCGAATTGGAAGCACAACACTCTACTGCGGGTTAAGCATCCCCAACCACCTATCTACATTCACCTTTCATACATTCTCTGCATCATCTGTCTGCTCCTAGCAGCGTCAGCTCCACGCATCTTTTTAATCTGACTAACCATTATTTGTTTCCTATAGTTCCGTTCTATGAACCCTGGAAACACTTGGCACCATACTCTCCTTTCTCTTTATCTGTGCAACTATCTGTTTTGGGTCACTGTCTTGTGGCATGGATTCAATTAAGGCGGGTCTACACGCTTCAGTGGAGATTTGGCCTGGAAAGCCTGTCTTTTTGGAGATGGCGTTCAGTACTAAGGGGATGGTTGAGAAAGATAGAGTGGGGTTGGGCTTGGAATAGCATTGAGATGACAACTGCTTCTTCTTCTCAGGGGCAGAAGAACACATGACGATATTTCCTTTTGTTGCTTTTCTCACAAATTCTCCTCTGCTTTTTTTTTTTTTTTAGTTCGACACCCCTATCAAAGTAATTAATCTCAACGGCGTCATTCCTTTCCTTTTCACAGTCTGTCACCGAGTTTGCTTCTTGTACTTTCTTAGGATGGAGTAATGGATGGCTTGCTGGTCATTAATCTTGATGGAGAGGAGAGGAGAGGAGAGAGGCATAGCCTGTACTGTGAATGTCCTTGGAGAAACCGTTTCCCGAGATACAAACACATCTACCTGATAGCGTGTATCTATTGAAGTCAGGGCTATAATGGCCCGGGCGCGCATTACCACCTTATTCTGCCCGCCTCGCCGCCTTGCGTGCCAAGTATGTGTGCCAAGCATGCGCTAGGTTCCTAAACATTCAACTTTCCTTCTTGACTAGCCAACGCGTCGTCATCCCATGATCTTCACACCGACTCATACCGTCGAACCGGCGCATATTTCCTTACCGTCATAATTGTTCTTTCTTTCCCTTCGAAGACTGCGGGCAGCAACACTTTTTGTTTGCGACACGTACAGCCGAGTTTCCACAACAGGGCAACGGAGCATCGAAAGCTTGTCAGTCTTAATAGCGATACGCGACTCCAAGCGCAGCGCCCACAGTACTCTTCCTTCTACCCACGCAATACGCAGGCCTTATTCGGCACACAAAGCGGCCCTAATTCCGACAGCTGGAAACGCCAACCCAACTAGACAAACCTCCGGCACAGCAACCATGGCCCGCAACAGCGAAAAAGCGCACTCGATGCTCTTCCGTTTCCGCGCCGCACAAGCAGCAGACGCAGGCATCATCGACATTTCGCGCATGCGCCGTCCCAAACTCATCACCTCGGTCACAGCGATCCCCGTCTGCGAAAAATGGCGCGGCCAGGTCCTCAAGGAGATCTCGCGCAAAGTCACCAAGATCCAAGACCCTGCACTGTCCGACTACCAGATCCGCGACCTCAATGATGAGATCAACAAGCTCATGCGCGAGAAACACATGTGGGAGAGCCAGATTAGGAATCTTGGCGGCCCAAATTACATGCGAGGGGGGCGCGTCCTGGATGAGGAAGGGAGAGAGGTTCCCGGGGGCGGGAAGGGCTATAGGTACTTTGGTCGTGCGCGCGAGTTACCCGGTGTGAAGGAGTTATTTGAGCGACAGCAACGACCCGAAGATGATGAGGGCATCCAGAAGGGGCGGGAGAAGAGAAGCGAGTTGAGACAACGAGTTGACGCCACCTACTATGGTTATAATCTCGACGAAGAGGATGGCACTCTGTTGGCGTATGAGCGCGCAAAGGAAAAAGAGTCCTGGGACAATTTCACAATGCAGTCCGATGACAGGGTACAAAAGGAGTGGGTGGAGCTTCCTGGTGATGCTGGAGACGGCATAAGGTGGAGTGTGCCAACCCTTGAAGAGGTTCACGAGGAACTGCTCGAACGGAGGAAACGTAAGCTGCTCGAGAAATTTGGGGATCGAAACGAGGATTCACAATTATGAAACAATCGATCGGAGCTTGGCCACTCTAGATACCTGGCGTATGCTGCGTTTCTTTTTCTTTTCGAAGGTGGTTCCAAAACTTGGTCAGACTGATACCCTTTCGGACGCCTGTACGGGATAATTGGTGGTTTCCATGTATATTGTTTGGGAGCCTTGCGGTCTGCTCGTCAGGACTATACTGTATTTGTGTAAACGCGGGCGAATAGGCTTTGACGTTAGTAAAACCGGAAGGACGGCTCTTTTTGAACCACATATAACCATACGTATCTCGAGGCCAGCGCTGTTGAGACTTAACAGACGAGTTCTTGAATTAAGCCTAATTTCTTTCGACTCCATTATGACACGAAATAATTGGAAAAAGATAGAGAAATAAAGTTCGCTGGCCGTCCATGTGGATAACCCAGATTTTGTTTTCAACTACCACAAATAGCTTGTCATTTATGATATTGAGCACTTATCATTATGCAATCCGGTATTACTCTGCCCTTGTTCAGTCATCGTTATCCCAGTTACCCTGCTGGGCCTTGCCCGGCATTTTAGGACCACCCGCCTGCCTGGCGACAATAATCTGATCCACACTCAACACTGTCCGTGCCGCCTCGGTTGCTAGCCTGATGGCCCAGCTCTTGCTAACCCACAAGTCCAAAATGCCCTCTTCTTTCGCATCCAATGTACCTGTGCCATCGTCGTTTTCAATATCAACGCCAACAGTCCACTCGTCATCCTTGCGACCCTTCTGAGCAGCATGAGCAACGTATAACCGCGCAAGCACCTCAGTGGCGTCGAGGCCTGCCGATTCTGCGAGCGTGCGAGGGATGACTTCGAAGGCCTCAGCGTACTTGCGAATGCTATACTGCGAGAGACCAGGGGTTCGATCGGCAAGAGACTTGATGCGCTCAATCAACTGCATCTCAGTAGCTCCAGCACCAGGAACGAGCCTTGGGTCTCTAGTAATAGCCTTGACGACGTTCACGCCATCATCAATGGCCCGTTCAACATCATCGAGGTGATTCTGTGTAGCGCCACGAAGGACGAGGGTCGCGGTCCGGGTTTGCTCGTTTTCTTGCCTAAACACAGTCACCCGGTCGCCACCAATCTCAAGGGTCTCCACGATGTCAACTGAGCCCATCTCATCTGGCATGGGCGCGCCGAGGCGAGCAAGCGGTGTCGCACCGACAACCCGGCATAGGCGACGGAGCTCGAATTTAGACAGGATCTTTATAACGAGGATGCTATAGCGGTTGAGGTAGTGGAGTGCAAGCTCACCAATTGTTGAGCCTGCTACCACAACGCGCATACCCGAATCGTGGAGTTCCTTGATGATCTGCTCAATCTGTTGCTCCTCGCCCTTTGTGAAGTCCAACATCTCCTTGGCATTATGTAGCAGCACAGTGCCCTTGGTCTCGGTCTGTGAAATATCGATAGGGCATGAGAAGACGCCAACCTTAGCTTTCTGTACTTTCTTGATGTTACCATCTGGTTCCCTAGGGAACACCATGCCCTTGACAACCTTGCTTTGCTCCAAACTGCCGCCCATGATCTTGACTACTCGGATGTTGTCCACGTTAAAATTAACAGGGTTTTTTGGTAAAACAGCTAGCACACCCTCGGCGACGAGATCGGCAAGAAAATCCTCACTTCCAGACTGTTTGGCAGCTACAACAGTGCGAATAGCCTTGCTGAGCTCTTGTTGTGATCGTATATCCTGGACCTTGTCGCACACAAGTTCTAACGCAGTAAGTTAGCCTTGCGCTGAGCGCAGATTGCATACTGAGACCACATACCCTCCAATATCTCAAGAGCGGCGTTCTGAGCTTTCTCGTACCCCAATACAATATCGCTGGTCTTCAGTCCCATACGAATGAGCTCCTCGGCCTTCTTCAGGAGCTCGCCAGCAAGAACAATAACCATGTTCGTCGCATCACCCATTTCCGCCTCTTGCTGCTGAGACGCCATGACGAGCAGTTTCGCGGCTGGGTGCACAACCTCGAGCTCCCGCAATATGGTGGCGGCGTCCGACGTCAATATCATTTTCTGGAGGTGATTTATGACAATTTTATTTCGACCATAGGGACCCAACGAGGTCTGCACCGTCTGTGCAATCGTCCGACAGGCATCGATATTGCGGATTACTGCTCCATCTTCAGCATCATAGCTGTTGTGTGAAAGTTAGTTAGATGCAAGAGAATGGTGGGATCACGGAATATCTTGCTTTTGATAGCCCTGCTTGAAAAGCCCAGAGTTCGGGGCATTTGGTATCGAGAGTGACATGATTGCAGTATGGAGGAAGGTATCTGAGGGGTTGTGTGGTGCCTTGCGGCTGCTTTGCGGACGCGTTCAAAAATTATCTTGGCGTCGGCGGGAGTCGCAGTTTACGCCGATCAGAGGCGGGGGTTTGGGGCCTGATGTGAACGAAAAAAAATCGGCTATGTGACACTCCGAAGGGAGAGGGTTGCACAGCACAGCACGCAGAGGTAGAAACAAAGTGCTACAAGAACTACTCGATAGTAGTGCCATGTTTTCATCATCTTTCCAATGTTTGATTTTGAATCCTTTTGGCACGAGAAAACGGACCACGGTTCCAGAGTGAGCAGCACGCAAGCATCCATTCCATCAACAGTTTACTAGCCAGCCACACGCGTCGAAGGACTTCACTCAGACCAGCAGAGCCGATAGCATTTCGAACGAACGCAACTCTCCTCGCACCAAGCAACGGAACACAGGTAAAGAGATGTGAGCAGGATCTATCTAGCCGTACACCTTGGAACAATGTTGAAGGTACTGCTAGCGAAAAGACTGTCCAAAATCGCTATAGGCACCGATAAATGACCAACATCCCATGAGAGACGGAGCATGCTGGGGATAAGGATGGATGCCATGACATTGGAGAAGAAGACTCGTGCTGTGCGGGAGAAAAAGTCATTGGGAGATGCCGCTTAGTCAGGGCCGCTAAGCCCAATGCACTTCCGCTCCCCGAAACTTTTCGACGAGACAATCGACAATCGATCAGGCGGCACAGGTGATGCAGCCATGAACGCAGGACACCAGACGACCAGGTGGCTAGTCTCAGGCGCCAGTATGTGCAGCAATTGCTACCGTCGATGAGACTCCGCTAACAAAGACAGGCAAAGCGGTATGCCGATCGTGTCGAGACTCTCGCTCCCACAGCTACGCGTCTACCGCAGCTGCCGCGCAGACCCAGGACCAACCTTCCCAGCATATACCACCTGTTGCTCATTCATCCACACAAACCTCGTATGCTGTTCACGCAGGTGTCGTTCTGTCTCGTCCTCCGGTGTTAACGCGCGATCTGCATCCTTTTGAATCTGCCTACTTTCTGTACCAGCGCCGTTTGAACGAGCGCCTCGCATTACCCTTCACAAGGTACTTTTACTACAAGGACCGAACTCCAGAAGACCGAGAATGGAAGCGGAAGATGAAACAGCGCTTGACTCCCGCAAGGGACATTGGACGATACAAGGGCTATGGCGACGAAGCATGGAACGATGAGGTGCTTGTCGGCGCCCCGGAGAGCGATTTTCAATGGCAGGTTGAGCGCCTTCTGGAAGATGCAGAGCAGCCAGGTGCTGAAGATGAAGCGCAAGAAGGCACGACAGCAACTCACAACACTTCAGGTGGTGCAGAGAAGAAGTCTGAAGAGCAGGTCGAGAGGCCCATGCCCCGCGCCACTGAGGCGGACATAAAGCAGGACGTCAGGAGTTTGAATCGGATGCTGCAAAGGACATTGTATTTGCTCGTAAAGGACAAGCAAGGAGAATGGGCGTTTCCCCATGCCCACATGGAGAGTGAAACCCTGCATCAGGTATGGCTAGTATGAACATCCAATGGCAAATAGCAGGTAACTGATGTTTTTCCAGGCAGCATCTCGCATTCTCACTCAATCTGGGGGTACCAACATGAATACTTGGATTGTGGGTAACGTCCCTATTGGCCATCACCAACACCACTATAGCAAGGCCCTCGATACCGGATCGGGTCTTACTGAGTTGGGCCTCAAGACTTTCTTTATGAAGGCTCGCATCATGGCTGGCCAAGCAAATTTGAAGGACAATGCCCTTGGTCTTACCGATTTCAAATGGCTGGCGAAAGAGGAAATTGAGAAGATTGTGCATGGCAAATACTGGTGTTCAATCAGGAACATGTTGGCAGAGCGATAGTCATTACTGTTACTCTGCAGGGTTGTAAATTAGGTAAAGCCCATGTAGAACCACTGTAAAAACATTCGACGTTTCGTTGTTCACCGTTACAGTTAATTCTTGTACCTCAAAGGACTACAACTCGACGACAATCTTCCCAAAGCTCACGCTCTTCTGCTGCAACATGTCCACCGCTTCCTGGATGGTCTCTAGCCCCTTGCCCATGACGATGGGATCTGGCTTCGGCTTTAACGAACCGCGCTCTAAAGCCGGCGTAACAAAATTTCCCCATACGCCCTCGCCCACATACCTGTCGGCTGATGCAACTAACGATGCAAAAACACAATGGCCTTCAGCGCCTTGTGGTATATCTGGTGCGTCGGGCATCACACTCCCGTAGCGCCCGCCTAGCTCATTGAACACAGGCGCCCAGCCAGCAGCAGACTCCTTACTACCGATGCAATCAGCTACACCCGTGTATGCAGTGCCCTTGAGCGCTTCAAGGATATCTCCCGTCACGGTACTCGAGTTATAGTCGAACACAGCATGTGCACCCAATGCTCGAACCTTTTCCAAGTTATGCTTGCTGGCCACTGTCACGACTTTGATACCTGCAGCGACTGCTGGTTGCACCGCAGCCGCGCCAACGGAGCTTGATCCACCCCATATCAGTACAGATTTGCCAGTCTGAGGGGGTGTGAGAGAGGGAGACGGCATGGAGAGACCGAGTGCTTTCTTGTTGAAGAGGCATTCTGAGGCGGTAGAGATAGCAAGCGGGAGCACGACAGCTGTGGTGTATGCCATCGAGGATGGGATCTTTTGCACAAGGAGGGAAGACGCCAGAGAATAATGCTGGTAGGCCCCGTGGGAAGGGTTGTTAGTCAGGAGACCAGTTAAGTGGCTGTCTTGTGTCAGTATGGAATTGTTTGGCTGGAGTAGAAATGGCTACACACGCAATCACCCGATCACCTTTCTTGACATGCGTGACGTCTGGACCAACTTCATAGACTTCACCTGCGGCATCGCAACCTAAGATATTGGGGTATTTTTGCAAGAATATGCCATAGCTTTGAATTTTATCTATTCATTCAACACTGTCAGCTAAGATATTTCGGTCTTGATGCCACAATATGAAGAGCAAAAGAAGCGCTTAGAACACACATTCGACCGGATTGATGGCCAGGGCATGGGTTTTGAGAACGACTTCGCTTGGTCCAGGCTTTGGCATCGGCGCCTCCTTGATTTCGAAGGGTCTTGCACGTACTGCAGTAATCCATGCTGCCTGGTTTGACATGGCGAGGTTGTTGCTTCGTCTTGGGTCTTTCGTACAGTTGTCTAGCCTAACAGTTCGTCTACATTCTCCCAAAGCTATATAGTTCCTTGTCTAGCTATACTCGGCCCCAAGGCTGAGTACATTCAACTGAAAGTCTCCTCATGATCAGATCCGAGACTCCATCGATGTGGGGAGCCGTATCTTCCGTCCGACACCGACGCCTAGGGCTAAGGGCTAGATGATGTAAAAGACGACTGGAACAACCCAAATGGTATAGTGTACGATGAGATGCTCGCTTTCTTATAACGGATCGAAAGAGCAGCTTGAGTATCAGAATAGTAAATCGTTCCTGAATCCCCTCTAATATGGTTACGAACTCAAACATGTTCAACCGTTACCAAAGACCAAGACGCTTCAGCCCCCGAAGGTCTAGCAAGCCAATAGTCATGCTCGCTCAACTAGCGCGCGGAACGAACGAAACCTGGTCACCGAGAAGCTCTGTTTCTTCTGGTTAGCAATCGGTCCACTAGGACGAAGCACCGTAGACTTGCTGTCTAATGAAACGTCATGGTAGCCACTTCGCCGACGTACTTGCGAATGGTCAACCGGCCTGTGCAGTGCTGCGCTTTTGGACTGCATGAGGAGCCAGGCTTTACTAAGTAGACGAGATGAATGTACAACTGTAAAACCAACCTAACCCTCTCTAGCTGTTACACTTGATCCGTGTATGTGTGTGTGTGTTCAGTAAAGATCAAATGATCATGTGTTTTCGCGCCGCCGTGGCCTGGCCTAGGCCCCGCCTGCCACGCAGTCGCGCGCGACGCGCTCCGCTGCAACCACAACCACTTCAGTACTCTCCAGCGCCGCAGACCACGCCACGCCATGGCTGCCACCCTGAGAAGCACACCGCGGCTGTCTGCAGCTCCCATTCTGCAGAGCACGGCACCCGTTGCTGAGTTTCGCTGCTTGTTCACTCATGACATCCGCCGGAAGCAGAAGCGCTGGCACGATGGCTACCTTAAATTCCACTCGTTCAACAACCGTGTCATGGTCTATGACGCATCGCGCAACTTCTTGGGAGACACGTACTGGAAGGAGAGCGATGAACTCCATGAGGGCGACGAACTTTCACTAGACAAGGGCGTTATGGTTGAGGTATCTGAGGCCATAGGCACTACGCAAACCGATCTTACGCCGCTGTTCGAGAAGAAAACAAAGGAATCGCCTCGACGCAAGGACTCTGCAGCGGGTCAGCCTCTCCCACCAAAGTCAACCGGCCCCACAAGAAATTCTCTTCGATCAGCGTCCCAACTACGCCACAAGTCGCTCAATACCCTGCTTGGTACAAGCAAAGGGCCCGTTGGCAAAGCTGTGCCCATGAAGTCTCCTTTTGACGAAAGGAAGGAAAAAGAAAACGAACATATTCAGGAACGGTCAAGTAAAAGGCAGAAGATGATCCATGAGCCTGTCACTCTCATCAGGCCCGGTCCGACCGCTGCCCAAGATACCCCTCTAAAAACAGAATCTTCAACAACCTCCAAGCTCTTACCTTCCGATGGCCCCTCTTTACCAGTTGCATATGAAACCACTGTTATTGATCTGGACTCGGAGCCGGATAATATTCTTTCAGATGTTACTTTACCTAGCCCTCTTGGACCACTGAAAATGACTTGTCAGTCCAAAGTTACAACTTCACTGATGCGCAAACAATCAACGGCTGAAAAACATGTGCTTAACGCGACGCCCAAACTTCCCAAGGGCAAAATACCCCTACCTCATACTAAGGCCCAACAGATTTCCCCACCACGCGAACAGCCTTCATCCCCTCCAGTCAGTGCCTCGAACCGTCTTGCGAACTTGAATGTTGCCATTGAGGCTGTATCCGATATGCCCAAAGAGCTGCCTCAAACTCGGAAAATGAAAGCGTTGCGTCTGTCGACAGGTGTCAAGCGCGGCACTCTTATGTGCCAGGCTGTGCCACGGCACTCCAACGCATCTTCGAGTGAAACCAGATCTCGGAACGGCAGTTTAGGACAAGGTGCTGGCCGTGCACACACGGATACAGGTGGTTCCTGCTCACCTACCACTAATGTTGGCATTTTACGAGCAAACAAAGCGAAGCCCAACGGAGAGGACGCCTCTAAAAGAAGCCATGAGAACCCATCTATCCATGGCAGGTCAAAACACGATAGAGCTGACCGACAACAACAACAAGCTTTTCAAGACACATCGGATGATATGGAATACATGCACGGTATTATGGATCAACGATTGCAGGTTATGCCGTCGCCCTCTGATCTTGACAAATCTGCAGAACTCAGATCGAACTCTCCACGCCGCCGCAAACCTCCCGACTCTACATCAGCAGCAGACGAAAAGGTTCGTGGTAAAAGAAAGCTCCAGGATACTTCGATCGAACTGGAGCATGGTGAAAAGCGCAACTCCGCACCGATGAAAAATACAACGAATAAGATCAGAGCAAAGAGGAAGAAAGAGCAGCAGCGGGATAAGCCGCCAGTCATATGCATACGTTCCACGTCACCTATTCAAGTTCCCGAACATTTAGAAGGGTCGCCAAGATGTAGCTCTGCAACTCTCGAACCAACAGAGGAGCATTTTATAAGCAAGAATTTGTTGAATTCCCCAAAAAGCTCATCCTCCAACAGCTTCAAGAAGACGCTGAAACGTGGCCACGGCCACGTAATAGCTTCGGAGGTTGAGATGTCTTCTCCACACCCCATAACCGCTGCCTTACCACCTCATCCTTTACGTTCGAAGAAGAGTGGGTTGATAATGAGCACTGCCGGACTTTCAGCTTTGCTGCAGAAAGGGCCAAAATCTGTGCAGCTCGGAGATGATCCGATTGAAGACTGTACTCAAGAGGACAAGAACGCATCGCCTAACCGAAGTTTTAGGCGCTCAAAGAGTGAAAATGATGCACCAATTCCATCAACCAGTGAGGAATGGGAAGAACGCAATCTCTCCCGGAATCTGAAGCCCACACTTGTCACAAGACGGGCGCAAACGACAGGAGTATCCGCCTCACGACCAAAAGTCGCAGGCTTAGCGCTACTCGTTAAGAAGACGGATCCAAGGCGGAAAATCCACCGTACACAAAGCTTGAATGCTACCGAAAACGCACTGAATACCGAAGAGTCTTTGGCAGTACCCCCAATTGATGATGATGTGGGTCCATGGAGCACAGAGGCATTCGACCTCTTTGATTGGAGGCCACCACAGGAGGGTGTGGATTCAGGCACTGGTTTACTCGTTGATGAAAAGCAGCTTTGAACTGAAACCAGCGAGTTCTGATTACGTAGAGAAAGTTTGATTATGCACGCCTCCGTTTTGCTTGGCGAACAAAATGATGATGCATTGATGTTCCCAGTCCAGTCAAGTCGTTGAACATCTTTGAAAGAACACACAAGCTCCTGCACGCGATAGTCTTGTGGTATATTTGCCTTGTTTGCTGCACCGTGTACCAAAGTCATGTAGTAAATAGTCCTTGATTGGTGACAATCCACGGGAGCTTGAAGGAATTGTCCCAACACTGAGTATGCTAATCTTTGGACCGGCTATGTGCATACTTATACTAACATTAGTGAACTAATATGTTTAGAAAAACTCGCAATCAATATAAGGGTTTCACATCACCCACTCGCTAAGCTAGATTATTCAAGGGTGAGAAGCTCTCGACATGATAACAGCCAAGTTCCTGTAAATAGAGCCCTACTATCACCTTTCCCGCATCCACCCTACTGCTCCTACAGCCCCAGCCTGCAGACTGTTCTTTGCCTTATATTAACAAACTTCTTGCCCATAGCTCTGCTTTGTCCCTTTCCACTGCCATGCTATCCACTTCACGTTTTCCATCTCTGCCCTCAGATGAGGCGGATTACTCACTATCAGTTTCCGCTTGCAGTGCGGCAAATAAGAAAAAATTAACCTCGTACCTCGCAACTGCAATTCTAGCACTCAGCATCGCACCGTCGACTTCGCTCTCTACAATGCCCACCAACTTTATGCTGATTGGGAAGAACAAAAACTAAAAAAACAATGAACCAAGTGCCGCTCTGGGGAAAGCGCGGAAGAAAGCGTGTAAAGAAAGGGAGGGTTAGGTGAGATGGAGATTTGAGTAAAACGCATGAAGAAAAGGTGAGTGACAATTCGAAGGAGTACCCAAATGTCATGACATCTTGGAAATGCCGACCTCAGCTCATGTTCTTTCAGTAGTTCCTCTTGTCCCTCAAAACCAAAAGTCCTGCTGATCTTATGTGTACACTATTCTCAATGCAAGATGCTCAATTGTGCTCAATTATTCCTAATTGTACTTGTGCTTGCAAAATAAATGTTTACTAAACCCAGATACCCCCGAATAGGCTACAGAATTTGAAAACCTGGAGCTGCCGCCTCCCAAACTATCAGTTTGCTGTGAGAACGGATAGTCGGATAAAACATTGCACCCGTGCCGACTGTAGCATTATGAAGCACGGACTGCTGACGTATGCACGTACTCGGACCCAAGGCTGATAGCTCAGTTTTCTCGCGAAAATGCCGTGCTACGCACGGCCCCGCATGCTCAACGCAAAAACATGCTTAATATAAAATAATTCTCGAAGATATATTTTCTATAGTAAATCGCCTGTAAAAATATCCTAAATTATTGATTGAATAAATTTATAAATAAGACTTTCATCTTAAGTACGCTAAAAAGATCTTAAAGATAGCAGTGTTTCCCCTACTGTGTAATAACTCGAAGATCGTATAAAGGAAAAATCTCGAAGGTTTTAGGATAAAAGCTGGCGGGACTAGAGCCTAGAGTTACTTTATCCCTTTGATAAGAGCCTAGGGAAAGTAAAAAGTCCTAATACTATAGTTAGATTATTTACTATCTTAATTACTATTAAATAGTTAATAGTATTTAGGTAGCTTATAATATATTAGTACTACGTTGCTATCTAGTACTATAACTATTAAATATATCCTTAATAACTATCTTAATAATTATAACTTTACTATAGTACTATTAATAGTATAACTATAAAATATAGTCTTAATACTCTATAGTAATCTATATAAACCTATATTCTATAATCCTTCATTTATTTAAACTACTCTATCTAAAACTACTATAATTTAAAAGAAATTATTTAAAACTTTTTTTATATTTAAATATATATATAAGTATATATAAGTATTTTATTATCTATAAATTCCTAAGCTAACTAGAATTATTTATAAAACTTATTATTAACTTTACTATAATATTTTATTAGAATAATAATAATAATATTACTATCCCTTATCCTACTAATATAAGTATCTACTTTACCTAATTAATACTAATTTTTAAAAAAGGCCTATTACTATTATTATATATATCTATAAATAAAATATTAGTATACTAATAAATAAGCTTAATTATAACTTTAAAGTCTATATTATTAATAGTATTATAGAAATATTTAAAAGCGATATTTTAAGACTTAATAAGTCTTTTATTATAGACTAGGCTTTGCCTAGCTTTATAATATATATAGAGATGATATAGAGACGATATAGAGGTTATATAGAGATAATATAGAGATTATATAGGAATAGTATAGGAGTAATATAGAGGTTGTCTTTAGTAAGCGAGGAGGGTATATATAGACTAAAGATATTAAACTCTATTTATTTTACCTTTATAGAAATTTATAACTTTTCGATACCTATATTCTTTAAACTTTAGGGCTAGTCTATTATATTAAATTTCTACTCTCTAAGCCCTTCTCTCTATAAAAGAGTTTTAGAGATAGAAGAAGGACTTAGATTTAGAAATAACCCTTCTAGAACCCTAGTATAACTAACCTAATAAGACTTCCTTAATAAGATTATAGTATAAATAGCTAGGATAGGGATATAAGTATTAGAATAATGGGAAAGTACCTATACTAATATAGATACTATCCTAGCCTAAAATAAGGAGCTAAAGAACTAGAATAACGCCCTCTTTATATAAATATAAAACTTAGAGGTAGGTTACTAGAACCTCTTACTACTACTATAGGCTACCCCTATAATAACCTTATTACCTTTCTATAGATAATCTCTATAAGCGAGTAAGTTAAGGAAACTAATCCTAATACTAGAATTATTTAAAGGCTTAAAAAAATACTTTAGAATCTAGAAGGTAATTATTAAATATATCCTAGAAATAGACTAAGACTTTATTAGGGGAAACTAGGAAAAGTATATTATAATCTAGAATAACCTTATAGTAAATATCTAAACTAAGGTAGTACTATATATTACTCGCTAGTATTTTACCTAAGATCTTAACTATATATATAGGATTATTTAGTATAATCTATAGTAGAGAAGATAATAAGGGTTTAGTAATAGTAACTAAGGAGCTCTATACTAAGGTAGGTATTAGTCTTAGAACTAGGTTTAATTTACTAGATAAAGTTAATTATAAGGAATTAGAATTACTCTATAGGAAATCCTCCTTAAATATATTCTATACTATCCTTACTTATCTAATTATATATAGTTCTATCTATCCTTAGAATCTACTTTAACCTCTATTCTTAGCGAGGTTACTACTCTTAGTAAGGATACTTTCTAGGTTATATAACCCCTAAGTTATCCTATCCTACTATTATATACTATCTAGCCTTTTATAAGATATATTACCTATAAACGCTCCTCGCGTCTCCTTATTTAGTAATTATTATATTATTACTATCTAATAGATAATACTATCCCCCTTTTTAAGGTTATTATCCTAATACCTCTAAGTTTATAATTATACTATAGTATAGGGTATAAAAAGGTAAGTTACCCTCCTTAGGTTCCTCTTTTATTCCTTCCTCTACCTCCCTAATTATACCTAAAGTCGTTTATTTATCTACTAACTACTATTAGAATTATACTAATAAAATTCTTTTATAGGGTTTAGAGATAACTCCTAACATCTAATATTATTATTACCTTACTAAAAAACTAAAGTATTTTATAGATATAACTTCTAGTTAATATACTAGTTATATCGCTATCTAGGCGTATTATAGTCTTTATATCCCTAAGGAAGACTAGGAGAAGGTATAGATAGAGAAAGAAGAAAAGCGCCTTACTATTCTTTATACTAAAGTAGAGGCTACTACTACTACTACTCTAGCTACTTATATTTAAGTTATATTAGTTAAAATTAAAATATATAAGTAATCTTTTACTTAGTATAATAGGCGTGTCCTTAACGCCCTAGCGCCTAAAGAGTTAGATAAAGCTATAAAGAGTATAGATACTATTACTACTCCTAGACTATTATTACCTAAACTATTATCTTCTAACTTAGATTAGTTATAGGCTAATTTATCCTTTAACCCTTTCTTTAATCCTTTTTTTATTTTTAATAATCCTCCCTTATATCTAGTTTCTTAGGGTTCTACTAATAAAACTCCTATAGCTATTATTTATAGTTTATAAGGTTTTATATTAGTTCCTATATATTTTAACTCTCTAGCTATCCTTTCTATTTCACTTTATACTTCTACTAATATCTAACTTTCTATAGGTCCCTAATTTTCTTAACCTTATACTTATCATCTTTAAGTTCTAAACTTATTTCTAAGACTATATTTTATAGTACTAGTTCTAATAGTAACTTATAGAAGACTAGGTATATCCTTACTCCTTTTAGTAGCTATAATTTAAAATTTACTAGCCCTTAAACCTCTTTAATTAAGAATAGTCCTTTCTAGAGGTTATCTAGTTTCCTACTTAGTCTTATAGTCTTTAAATTTTTTATTAAGAGGAAGACTTTATCCCCCTTTTTAAAGGTTAGTCCTTTAATCCTTTTCTTATTTACTTAAGTAGATAATATAAGGTTCCTTTTTATAATTCTCTATTATAATTACTTATATAATTCCTATATTAATCGAGCCTTATTATTAGTATTAGCTATAATATTTTTAATATTCTTTAAATCTTAATAAGAATATATCTCGTATTTATAATTTATATAAAATAGTAAGTAACTAGTTATACTTAACTTGGTACTATTATATACTACTTATACTATAGGTAATAACTTAACCTAATTTATTTATAATTTATTTATATAGAACCTTAAATATTATTCTAGTATCTAATTAGTTTATTCTATTTAACTATTAATTTTAGGGTAAAAGCTAGTTATTATCTTATACTTAGTTCCTATTTTAGCTATAAATATTTACTAGTATTTTAATATAAAAATCCTTACTTAATCTATAATCAATTCCTCTAGAATACTATAATTTACGAAGAGAGTTTAATCTACTTTATATATTAATTCTTCTATTAAAATTAACTCTTCTATTAAGTAAAACTTGGCTTCTTTTATAAACTAGTCTATAAATACTATAATAGAATTATATACCCTCTATAAGCCTAGCTCGATTAATATTAGGAGCTTTACTATAAAGTCTATTATAATATACATCTATAATTTCTCTAGTAGTATTAAGGGTTATAATAACCTATAAGGCTTATATCTCTATAGTTTATTCTTTAAATAGTCTATATATTTACTTATAACTTTTTCTACTTTCTTACGTATTCCTATTGCTATATATTTCCCTTTAAACCTTTAGACTATTTCGTCGATTCCTAGGTATCCCTATTTAGGTAACTTGTATAGTACTTCTAATACTACTTTATCGAGAACTTCTAGTACTATAATCTTCCTATTTTTATTAAGTTTATACTTTCTTAGCTTATTTAGCTACTTATAAGCTATTACTTTATTCTAAAATTATAATATAGGATCGTCTATATCCTTAAATATATAAGTATCGTAGATAGGGTTCTTTTCCTATTCCTTATATATTTCCTTAAGCTTCTTTAGTCGTTCTAGCGTCTTATTTACCTATCTACTATACTAATTTTACTTATTATTACTCTACTATCGTAGCTAATAGTAACTCGTTATTTCGTCGAACCACTATACCTAGGTTATCGCGATGGTTTCTAGCGTCGTTCACTATTCGTTATACGTATCCTTATCCCTTCTATTAAGTTATATATAATCTTAAAAGTCTTATATCTTGTCAAACTATTTAGGTTTTATTATAAGCTTTCTTTTCTTTATAGATTAGTCTAAAACAGGTATACTATCCTAGTTATACCTAAGCGATCTATCTAGGTTCTATTAGAATATTACTAGGTACTTCTCTAGGTTATTATTACCTATAAAGTCTAATTATCTATTAAAGGCGTCTACTACTCTATTTAGCTTTCCTTCCCTATAGATAATCCTAAAGTCGAAGATAGCTAATTATTCTACTTATCTAACTTATTATTAGTTTAACTTTTTTATTAATATAAAGCTCGTAAGATTTCTATAATTAGAATATACCTCGATCTATATTAGTACCCCTAATAACTAAGCTTCCTAACGTTTAAAGGCCTTAACTATTACTAATAGTTCCTTATCGTAAATATTATAGTTTAATTTTATTACTAAGAATTTTCGTATATAAAATAATACTAGTTACTATTTCTTATTATTATATTATTAATAGAGTATACTAGAGAGTATATAGTCTAACGTATTAGTCTTAACTTATTTTACCCTTATAGAATCGTTTACTTATAGTAATAGTATATATAGGAATAACTCTTTTAGCGTCCTAATAGCTTTCCCTTATTCGTCTATCTATCTAAACTATCCTTTCTTAGTTATATTTATTAATAGTACTATAGTATATAAGTAC